>Ga0181529_10006290_pt1 | contig 12094 bp, 7 predicted proteins | sample PEATcosm2014_Bin_36_FD_119763 | JGI IMG/M metagenome (GOLD analysis project Ga0181529, IMG submission 119763) | Peatland microbial communities from MTU Mesocosm Facility, Houghton, MI, USA - PEATcosm2014_Bin10_30_metaG | ecosystem: Environmental > Terrestrial > Soil > Wetlands > Peat | place... | reverse complement strand
CGGCGGAAGCGGTGAGGTAGGCGCTGGAGACCGGCCAGAACATCGGCAGCGCGGTGAAGGCGCCCATGGTCGCAATGGTGAGGCCGATCGTCGCCACGAGCGTGCTGGAGGCGAAGTTGGCGGCAATCAGCAAGCCGACCACGCCCATCAGCACCGGCACGGCGAGGTGCCACCGCCGTTCGCGGTTGGCGTCCGCCGAGCGACCGACGAAGATCATGAAGATGCTGGCGGCGAGGTAGGGAATGGTGGTCAGCCAGCCGATGGTCATCGGATCGGCGACGCCGCTCGACTTGATGATGGTGGGCAACCAAAAGTTGATCGAATAGACGCCGCATTGGATGCAGAAGTAGATCACGCCGAGGATCCAGACGCTGGGATTGCCGAGCACACGGACGAACGAATCGGACACTTCCGCGGGGCGGTTCTTTTCGTCCTCGATCAGCGCGTTCTTCAATGCGACGCGCTCGTCCTCGCTCAGCCATTTGGCCTGGTCGATGCCGTCGTTCAGCAGGAACAGCAGACCGACGGCGAGCAGGATCGTCGGCACGCCTTGAACCACGTAGAGCCACTGCCAGCCGGCAAGACCGCCGACGCCGGTCGAGAACGCATGCAGGACCCAGCCGGAAAACGGGCTGCCCAAAACGCCGGAAATCGGGATGGCGGACATGAACAGGGCGGTGATCCGGCCGCGTTGGGCCGACGGGAACCAAGTGCCGAAATAGAGGATGATGCCGGGAAAGAATCCGGCCTCGGCGGCGCCGGTCAGAAAGCGCAGGATGTAAAACGACTCCGCCGATTTCACGAACATCAGGCTGGTGGAAAAGATCCCCCAAAAGATCATCAGGACGGTCAGCCACCGCCGCGCCCCCACCCGGTAGAGAACCAAGTTGCTGGGAACGCCGAACAGGACGTATCCGATGAAGAAGATGCCGGCGGCCAGGCCGTACACCGTCTCGGTCAAATGCAGGTCATCCAGCATTTGTAGTTTGCCGAATCCAACATTCACCCGATCAAAGTAATTGAACAGGTAACAGATGAACAGATAAGGCAATATGTGAATATATATTTTCGTATATGTCTTAGGCAAGTCGACCGGACTCTGCGTCGTGCTGATGTTTGTCATCGTTTCCCCCTAGACGCGTTGAGCGCGATAATTTCTGTTTTGGCGGCGTTGCTTATGGTTGGTTAAGACGATCAAGGCATGGCCGCCCGACACGCCGATTCGGCCGGTTCCACGTTGACGACACTGCCGAGCCGTTGCGCCTGGAGTCTACGAGTCCGTGACGCGCCCTGTCCGAATGGACTGCAAGAAAGACGAGGCTTCCCCTATGAGCCCCGCCGGCACAGCTTCATCGTCGAATCATAGTTCGATCGGGGCAGGACCGGAAGGGGCATTGGCTGCGGGCGATCGCCTCACGGACGGCGACGCGGCGCCGCATGACCTCGCCAACGCCGCCTGCGGCGATGCCCAAGGCTCCGGTCCCGCCTCGCTCGCGGCCGTGGTAGGGTGGGCCCCGGCGCCCGAAACAATGGCCAATATCGCGGCTTGCCCGGGGGGATGGCTGGCAAAAGCATGGACGAACCACGCGCCTTTCTGACCGCCCTGTTTCACGCCGCGATCGACGCCGCCTCGCCGGCCAGCAGGCTCGCGCCGTTCCTTCCCGCTCCGCCGAAGGGGCGCACGATCGTCGTCGGCGCCGGCAAGGCCGCCGCGTCGATGGCCGCAGCGGTCGATGCGGCTTGGCAAGGGTCGCTCGAAGGCCTGGTCGTCACCCGCTACGGTCACGGCGCGCCGACGAAGCGCATCGAGGTTGTCGAAGCCGCCCATCCCGTGCCGGACGCCGCGGGGGAAAAGGCGGCGCTGCGCATTCTCGAACGCGTGAACGCGCTCACTGCCGACGATCTCGTGCTCTGCCTCATGTCTGGCGGCGGTTCGGCGCTGCTCGCCGCGCCGGCGCAGGGTCTCACGCTCGACGACAAGCGCGCCGTCAATCGCGCGCTGCTGAAATGCGGCGCCGACATCGCCGAAATGAATTGCGTCCGAAAGCATCTTTCGGCGATCAAGGGCGGCAGGCTCGCGCTCGCCGCGGCGCCGGCGCGCGTGGTTGGACTTGTCATCTCCGATGTCCCCGGCGACGATCTCGCCATCATCGCCTCGGGGCCGACCGTCGCGGATCCTTCCACGTCCGCCCAAGCGTTGGCGATCCTCAGGCGCTACGCGATCGATGCGCCCGCGCGCGTCGTCGCTCATCTCGAAAGCCCCGCGTCGGAGACGCCGAAGCCCGGCGATCCGCGCTTCGCTTTCGTCTCCAACGTTGTCGTCGCGGCGCCGCAATTCTCGCTACGCGCGGCGGCGGCGGCGGCGCGGGCCGTGGGCGCGACGCCGGTGTTGCTCGGCGACGCGATCGAGGGCGAAGCGCGCGAGGTCGGCAAGGTTTTCGCCGGCATTGCGCGCTCGGCGGCGCGGCACGGCGAACCCGCGCGCGGCCCCTGCGTGCTGCTCTCCGGCGGCGAGACGACCGTGACCGTGCGCGGCCAGGGCAGAGGCGGCCGCAACTCGGAATTCCTGCTCGGCCTCGCGCTCGCGCTCGACGGCGCGCCGGGAATCTGGGCGCTTGCCGGCGACACCGACGGCGTCGACGGGAGCGAAGACAACGCCGGCGCGTTCGTCGCCCCCGACACGCTCAAGCGCGCCGCCGCGCTCGGCCTCGCGCCGCGTAAGCTGCTCGACGACAACGACGCCTATGCTTTGTTCGCCGCGCTCGGCGACCTCGTCGTCACCGGCCCGACCCTCACCAACGTCAACGACTTTCGCGCCATCCTGATCGAGGCGACGGAGGCGGCATGAGCGCGATCGACGCAAGCGGCGTCGCCGCCGACCGAAGGTCCAAGTCTTCGCCGATGCGGCGGCGCTGAGCTTCAATTTCGTCTCCAGGATCGAGAGCGACGAAGCGAAGCGCTGGAACTGCACAGACGTCTACGCGGGGCGCCCAGGCGCGTGGAAGATCGTGCAGACGTACGAGTCGTGCGCCGACGGGCGGGGCGGCTGAACTGCCGGTTGCGAAACGCCGGGCGAGGCCCCAAGTTCGCCGGTATGGATCAGCTCTCTCCTCCTGCCGACAATCCCCTGCTTGAGTCGTGGGACGCGCCGTTCGGCGCGCCGCCGTTCGATCGCATCTTGCCCGAGCACTTTCCGTCCGCCTTCGACGCGGCGCTGGCGTCGAGACGCGCCGAGATCGGGACAATCGTCGCCGATCCGGTCGCGCCGAGCTTCGACAACACGATCGTCGCCCTGGAGCGCTCCGGCGGGCGGCTCAGGCGGGTGAGCGCGGCGTTCTTCCATCTCGCCAGCGCAGAGACCAGCGACGAGATCGAGCGCATCGAACGCGACATCGCGCCCGTGCTCTCGCGCGAGCGCAACGCGATCCTGCTCGACGACGCGTTGTTCGCCCGCGTCGACGCGCTTTATCAAGCGCGCGGCCGTCTCGGACTCGATTCCGAGGCGGCGCGGACGCTCGAACGCTGGCGCGTCGCGTTCACTCGCGCCGGCGCCGGCCTCGACGCCTACAAGAAGCAGCGCCTGGCGGCGATCGGCGAGCGACTGGCGACCCTCGGCGCCCTGTTCGGCCAGAACGTGCTCGCCGACGAGAAGGCGTTCGCGCTTGTTCTCGACGGGCCCGATGATCTCGCCGGCCTGCCGGAGAGCTTTGTCGCCGCCGCGGCGCAGGCGGCCGCCGCGCGCGGCCATCCCGGCAAGCATGTCGTGACGCTGTCGCGCTCGTCCTACGAGCCGTTCATGCAATTCTCGGCCCGGCGCGACCTGCGCGAGAAGCTGTTCAAAGCCTTCGTCGCGCGCGGCGCGGGCGGGGGCGCGCACGACAATGCGGCGATCATGGGCGAAACCGTCGCGCTGCGCGCCGAGCGCGCGCGCCTGCTCGGATTTTCGAGCTTCGCCGCTTTCCGCCTCGCCGATTCGATGGCCAAGACGCCGCAGGCGGCGCTCGAACTGATGCGCCGCGTGTGGGCGCCGGCGCGCGCGCAGGCTTTGCGCGAGGCCGAAGCGTTGCAGGCGACGATCGCGGAGGAGGGCGGCAACTTCCAGCTTCAGCCGTGGGACTGGCGCTACTATGCCGAAAAGCGCCGCAAGGCGCTCTACGACGTGGACCAGAGCGAGCTCAGGCCCTATCTGCCGCTCGAAGGCATGATCGCCGCCGCCTTCGACGTCGCCCATCGTCTGTTCGGCGTCTCCTTCGCCGCGCGCGACGACGTGCGATTGCCCAACGCCGACGCGCGCGCCTGGACGGCGCTGGGCGCCGACGGCGGCCCGATCGCGCTGTTCGTCGGCGACTATTTCGCCCGCGACTCGAAGCACAGCGGCGCTTGGATGAGCGCGCTGCGCGATCAGCAGAAGCTCGACGGTCGCGTCCTGCCGATCGTCGTCAACGTGATGAGCTTCGCCCGCGGCGGCGCCGGCGAGCCGTGCCTGCTTAGCCTCGACGAGGCGCACACTTTGTTCCACGAGTTCGGCCACGCGTTGCACGGCATGCTGTCGGACGTCACCTATCCGCTGCTCTCCGGCACGAATGTCGCGCGCGACTTCGTCGAGCTCCCTTCGCAACTGTTCGAACATTGGCTGGAGCGGCCCGAAACGCTGCGCCGTTTCGCGCGCCATTATCGCACCGGCCAGCCGATGCCCGAGGCGCTGATCGAGCGGCTGCACGCGGCGCGCCGCTTCAACCAGGGCTTCGCGACGACGGAGTTCGTCGCCGCGGCGCTGTTCGACATGGAGCTGCACCTCGTCGCCGACGCGAGCGCGATCGACGTCGTGGAATTCGAGCGGCAGACGCTGTCGGCGATCGGCATGCCGGGCGCGATCGCTTCCCGCCATGCGGCGCCGCATTTCCAGCACGTCTTCTCTGGTGACGGCTATGCGGCGGGCTACTACAGCTACCTGTGGTCGGAGGCGCTCGACGCCGACGCCTTCGAGGCGTTCGAGCAGGCGGGCGACGATTTCGATCCCGCGTTGGCCGAGCGGCTGAAGCGATTCGTCTATTCGGCGGGCAACACGCGCGAGCCGGACGAGGCTTATCGCCGCTTTCGCGGCGCCGATCCGTCGCCCGACGCTCTGCTGCGCAAGCGCGGCCTGGCTGCAAGCTAACGTAACGGTAAGTCAACGTCGCAGTCGAACGATCGTCAACGCTAATTTATTCGAAATTTAAGCAGTTGAAATTAGGCTATCCGATCTCGAATACCGTATCGAGTCGGGGAGCGTAAGATGGAATTCGCGTTCATGCTCATCACCGCTGGACTCAGTGCGGTCATGGCGGGCCTCGTCACGTACAAGGTCAACGAATCGAAGGAAGCCAGGAGCTTTCGCGGTCGGAAAGCCGAGGAGCTCTATTGCGCGGTTGAAGCCCTCGATCGCGAACTGTCGCGATTCTTCGACGGAAGCTGCACGATCGTCGATTCGAGGCGCCGCGCCGGCGGATCGAGCGACGAGGCGCCGCAGATCGCCGGAGCGAGGCTGGTCGACGCCAAGATGCTGGTCGGCTTCTATTTTCCTGGGCTGTCGTTGGCGCTGGCGCGGTGCATCGCCGCCGTCGCCACGGCCCACGCCAGCTTGCGGCTGTGGGAGAACGCCGGCGCCGGCAATCGCGACGATCTCCTCGTCGGTCTCGATCGCGACGTCGTCGCCGTGAAGGATTCGCTGGAGAGCTTCAAGGCGGCGATCATCGAAAACGGTCGCGCCATCAATCAGCCCGCCCGCCGGTTTGCATTGCGGCGTCCGGCCGCGGTCGGCGCGCCGAGCCGGGCGCTGCGGGTGGCCGCCTGAAGGTCAGGAATCGCCGCTGCCGAGCAGCCCGCCGAGCAGGCCGCCGGCTGCGCCGAGCGCCGCCCCGGCGGCGACGCCGCCTGCCGTCGAATTCGCGCCGCTGTCCGAGCCGGCGCGCGGCAGGTAGCGGCCGATCTCCTCGGCGAGATTGAGGATCGGCATGCTTTGCAGCCAGATGTGGCCGGGGCCGGTCAGCGTGGCGAGGAACAGACCTTCGCCGCCGAACAGAATGTTCTTGAAACCCTTGACCATCTGAATGTCGAAACCGACGCTCGGCTCGAACACGCCAACATGGCCGGCGTGGACCAGCAGCCGTTCGCCCGGCGCGAGGTCGCGCTCGACGAGTTCGCCCGACAGGTCGAGCCAGACGACGCCGGGGCCGGTCACTTTCTGCAGGATGAAGCCTTCGCCGCCGAAGAAGCCGGCGCCGAGGCGCTTTTGCCAGGCGAGCTCCAGCGTCACCGACTTCTGTGCGACGAGGAACGTCTCCTTGCGGCAGATCAGCGATTGGCCGGGCTGCAGCAGCGCCGGGACGATCGTTCCGGGGAAGCGCGGCGCGAAGGCGACGTGGCCGGCGCCGCTGGCGGTGAAATCGGTGACGAAGAACGAGCCGCCGCCGAACGAGCGCTTCAACCCGGCCAAAAAGCCGCCGCCGGTGTGCGTATCCATCGTCACCTGGTCGTTCATCCACGCCATTGTGTTGGTCTGGCTGTAGACCGTCTCGCCGAGCGAAAGGTCGATCGCCACCGTCTGCATAACGGTTCCGGAAATCTGGTATTGCATGGGTCGTCCTTGAGAGAACCGGGGCGGCGTTCAGCGGTTGGCGGCGGCGGAAATGTCGAGTTTGCCGACGATTTCGTTCGGGTCGCTGACCGCCATGAAGTCGCTCGCTTTCAGCGCGCCGCTCTTGGCCTTGGCGCTGATCGTGAGCGTCTTCGGCTCGGCGATAAACTTCTGCGCTTCGACGGCGAGCGCGATCCCGGCGGGGCTGCCCCCTAACATCACTGGCGCCGCCTGTCCGACCGCCGCCGACCACTGCGCGCGCAACTTGTCGGGCGCGAGGCCCTGCTGCTTGGCGTAATAGGCGAGCGCTTTCTCGAATATGCCGCCGTTGGCGAGCTTGATCTCGATCGACGCGACGCCGGCGTCGAACAGGGCTTGCATGCGGCCGGCGCCATCGGTTCCGAAAAGCTGCGGCGAGACGTCGGTGAAATCAGCCTTGAGCCCGACTGAGCCCATCTGGACGCCGTCGACGGTGAAGTTCTCCAGCGCGAAGGTCTTGGCGTCGGCCTGGTATTTGGCGCCGATCGTCATCGCCAGCTCGATCTTGGAATAGCCGAGGCTGGCGAGGCTCTTGCCCGCGTCCGAACCCGGCGACGGCTCGATGACGACGCCGGCGACCTTGGCCCCGCTCTGCTTGATCGAGCCGCCGGAATATTCGTTGCGCACCTCGATCGAGCCGATGGCGATGTGGATCGTCTGGCCGGGCTTGTCCTCGGGGGCTGGCGCGACGATGTCGAGCCCGTTGAGGGTCATGCCGGCGAGGCGGCTCGGCGACAGCGCGGCGCTGGCGGGATCGTCGTCGGTCAGCAGCTGCGCGACGTCGAGGCCGTCGAGATGCAGCGCTCCGGACCTGACCGAGACCGCGCCGCCGTTGTCGGTTCCCGTGGCCTCGAGCGAGGCGAGATCGAGCGCCTCGATCCGGCCGGCGTCGATGTGGCCGACGGTCAGGCCGGTCAGGTGGATCTTCGAGCCGTCCTTGCCGAGGATGTCGATCGCGGGAATGGCGATCTTGTCGGCTTTGAGCTTATGCGCCAGCGCGCGCTCGTCGTCCGTCGGCGTGTCGGGCGTCAGCAGTTCGACGACTTCGTCCTTGCTGAGATTGGTGTTGGTGAACTCGACGTGAGCGATGGCGAAGGAATCGCCGTCAAGGGATTTGAACGCGAGATTGTCGATCGTGACGTCGTCTGCGGCCGCCGGCGCGGCGAAGGCGCAGAGCGCGGCCAACAGCGCGGCGCACGCGGATAAGGCGGCGAAGCGCCCGGCGCGGTCGCGCGCCGGACCATTATGCACCAACGCCATGTTAATCCCCCCTCGACCTCGCGTCGCGCCCAACGCAACGGAAGCCAAAGCGAAGATCGCCCAGGCCGCGCCGTTTGGCAACGCGCGATACGGCTCACGCGCGATACGGCTCTGCTACGGGACGGGGGCGAGGTCGGAGCCGTCGAAGCGTCTGGGCGCGCGTCACGCCTTCGCCGAAAAGCTCGGCATCAATCGCACACTCCTTCAGCCGCGCGGCTTTCGGGCGGATCGGTGACCAAAGACGACCGCCGTACAAACCGGCGACACATCCACGCTGCTGCGCCAAACGGCGGCGCATCGCGTTTCTTGGCCGCGGCTCGGATTAGAAATGTGCGGGGCGGCCAGAAAACGATGTGGGCCCCGGCGCCCTCAGGCGACACGGGGCCCTGTTTCGCTCTGCGAAACGGTATGGTCTCACCAATGTTTCAACGGCTGAACCGGTGCTTGGCCTTCGCCTCGGTCGCCGTCCGAAGAACTTCAGGTTTTCTTGTCTTCGGCGCTGCGCCTTGACGTTTCGGGCGGCAGCGCCGCGATCTCGACGTCGTCGAGATCAGAGGTTCTTGCCCGGCGGAGTCATGGCGGCTCCCTAATGGCTGCGCCGGACGCCCCTGTCGGGGCTCCGGCCTCCTCAAGGTCGCTGCCGGCGGCGCAACCGTCGACAGCATATGAAGAATCCGCCTTGTTCACGCGTCTGTCAAATCACATTTGCGCTCAGTCCGCGGCATTGCGCGGACTCCTCGTCGGCGGCGCTTGAAAAAAATGTAGCATAGGCTACATTTGACCTGTGCACGCGGAGACGAGTCGATGAACCGGGCGACTACGCCCCCCAATCTGAGCGATCGAACCGAGTTGGCGATACGCGAAGTCGTCGGCGGGCGCCGACGCGGATTGGGGGCGGCGCTGCTGTTCGCCGGCCCCGCGGTGATCGCCTCGATCGCCTACATGGACCCCGGCAACTTCGCCACCAACATCCAGGCAGGCGCGAGTTACGGTTACACGCTGCTGTGGGTGGCGCTGCTGGCGAACGTCATCGCCATGCTGTTCCAGGGGCTGTCGGCCAAGCTCGGCATCGTCACCGGCCGCAATCTCGCGGAAATGTCTCGCGACCAGTTCCCGCAGCCGGTCGTCATCGCAATGTGGATCGTCAGCGAGATCGCCGCCATGGCGACCGACCTCGCCGAATTCCTCGGCGGCGCGATCGGCCTGTCGCTTCTGTTCAACATCCCATTGCTCGCCGGCATGGTCGTGACGGGGATCGTGACCTATGGCGTCCTGCTGTTCGAACGGGGCGGCTTCCGCCCGGTCGAACTGGTCATCGGCGGCTTGGTGGCGGCGATCAGCCTTTGCTATCTCATCGAGATGTTCATCGCGCCGGTCGACTGGGGTTCGGCGGCGCTGCATTCGGCGCTGCCGCAGATTCCCGACGCTGCGGCGCTGACGATCTCGGTCGGCATCATCGGCGCGACGGTGATGCCGCATGCGATCTACCTCCATTCCGGCCTGACCCAGAATCGCGCTGCGGCCCGCGACGACGACGAACGCCGCACGCTGCTGCGCTTCTCCAACGTCGAAGTCGTGCTCGCGCTCGCGGTCGCCGGCTTGGTCAACATGGCGATGATCATGATGGCTTCGGCGGCGTTTCACCAGGGCCACAGCGATGTCGCCGAGATCGAGACCGCCTACCACACTTTGACGCCGTTGCTCGGCGGCGCCGCGGCGGCGGTCTTCCTCGTCTCGCTGCTCGCCTCCGGCGTGTCGAGCTCGGCGGTCGGCACGATGGCGGGCCAGCTCGTCATGCAGGGCTTCGTCGGCTTCCGCATTCCGCTGCTGGTTCGCCGCCTCGTGACGATGGTCCCGGCTTTCGTGGTGGTGGCGCTCGGCGTCAACGCGACCAACGCGCTCGTCGTCAGCCAGGTGGTGCTGAGCATCGTGCTGCCCATGCCGATGATCTCGCTGGTGATGTTCACCCGTCGCCGCGACATCATGGGCGCTTTCGCCAACAGCCGGCTGACCGATGCGCTCGCCATCCTCGCGACCGTGATCATCCTGGCGCTCAATGTCGTGCTGCTGCTGCAGACGTTCGGCGTCGCGATCCCGGGTCTGCCGTCGACCTGACGCTTCCGTCGCCGGCGCCGGTCAAGGCGCAGGAACGCCCGGCCCGACCGCGGCCTCGGTGGCGGCGATCGCGGTCATGTTGACGATGCCGCGCGCGGTCACCGACGGGGTGAGCACATGCGCGGGCTTGGCCGGCCCGATCAGGATCGGCCCGATCGGCAGCGCGTCGGCGATCACGCGGGTCAATTGCAGCGCGGTGGCGCCGGCGTCGAGGTTGGGAAAGATCAGCACGTTCGCTTCGCCGCTGAGCTTGCAGTCGACGATCACCCGCGCCCGCGCCACCAGCGACAGCGCGGTGTCGGCCTGCATTTCGCCGTCGATCTCGAAATCCGGATCGCGCGCCCTGACGAGTTTCAGCGCCTCGCGCATCTTGCGCGCCGAAGGCGTGTCGGCGGCGCCAAAATCGGAATGCGAGACCAGAGCGATCTTCGGCGTCATGCCGAAGCGTCGCACGTGATCGGCGCAGGCGAAGGCGAGGTCGGCGATTTCGGGCGCGGTCGGGTCGTAGCGCACGTGGGTGTCGGCGAGGAAATAGATTCCCGTCGGCGCGATCACCAGCGACAGCGCGGCGAAGTCGGTCGCACCCGGCGCCAGGCCGACGATGTCCTTGATGTGCTTGAGGCGGTGCGCGAACCGGCCTTCGAGGCCGCAGATCAGCGCGTCGGCCTCGCCACGATGCAGCGCCAGCGCGCCGATCACGGTGGTGCTGGTGCGCACCAGCGTGCGCGCCGCATCGGGCGTGAGGCCCTTGCGGCCGGCGACCTGGAGATAGGTGGCGACGTAATCGCGATAGCGGGGATCGCTTTCGGGGTCGATGTTCTCGAAGTCCTTGCCAAGCGTCATGTGCAGGCCGTAGCGGCGGATGCGATCGCGGATCACTTCGGGGCGGCCGATGAGGATCGGCTCGGCGAGCCGCTCCTCGAGCACCACCTGGGTCGCGCGCAGGACCCGCTCGTCCTCGCCCTCGGCGTAGATCACCCGCTTGCGGGCGGCGCGCGCCTTGGCGAACAACGGCTTCATCATCAGGCCGGAGCGGAAGACGAAGCGCGACAGACGGTCGGCATAGGCGTCGAAATCGGCGATCGGCCGCCGCGCCACGCCGCTCTCCATCGCTGCGCGCGCCACCGCCGGCGCGATGCGCATGATCAGGCGCGGGTCGAACGGGCTGGGGATCAGCGACGCGCGGCCGAACGGCGCGGCCTCGCCGCCATAGGCGCGCGCGACGACATCCGACGGCGCCTCGCGCGCCAGGGCGGCGATCGCCTTGACCGCCGCGTGCTTCATCGCCTCGTTGATCTCGGTCGCGCCGACGTCGAGCGCGCCGCGAAAGATGTAGGGGAAGCAGAGGACGTTGTTGACCTGATTGGGATAGTCGGAGCGCCCGGTGCAGATCATCGCGTCGGGCCGCGTCTCGGTGGCGAGTTCGGGCATGATCTCCGGCGAAGGGTTGGCGAGCGCCATGATCAGCGGGTCGCGCGCCATCCGCTTGACGTGCTCGGGCTTCAGCACCCCGCCGGCCGAGAGGCCGAGGAAGACGTCGGCGTCGTCGATCACGTCGGCGAGCGTGCGCGCTTTCGTGTCTTGGGCGTAGAGCGCTTTCCAGCGATCCATCAGCTTTTCGCGCCCGTTGTAGACGACGCCTTCGATGTCGCAGACGAAGATGTTGCCGCGCCTGGCGCCGAGCGAGACGAGCAGGTTGAGCGAGGCGAGCGCCGCCGCGCCGGCGCCCGAGCAGACGATCTTGACCTTGTCGAGCCGCTTGCCGGCGAGCTCGAGCGCATTGGTCACGGCGGCCGAGACGATGATCGCGGTGCCGTGCTGGTCGTCGTGGAAGACCGGAATGCCCATGCGGGCCTTCGCCTTCTCTTCGACCTCGAAACATTCGGGACCCTTGATGTCCTCGAGATTGACGCCGCCGAAGGTCGGCTCCAGCGCGACGATGATGTCGACCAGCTTGTCGACGTTGGTCTCGTTGACCTCGATGTCGAACACGTCGACGCCGGCGAACTTCTTGAACAGGACCGCCTTGCCTTCCATCACCGGCTTGCCGGCGAGCGGGCCGAT
>Ga0181529_10006289_pt1 | contig 12095 bp, 9 predicted proteins | sample PEATcosm2014_Bin_36_FD_119763 | JGI IMG/M metagenome (GOLD analysis project Ga0181529, IMG submission 119763) | Peatland microbial communities from MTU Mesocosm Facility, Houghton, MI, USA - PEATcosm2014_Bin10_30_metaG | ecosystem: Environmental > Terrestrial > Soil > Wetlands > Peat | place... | reverse complement strand
TTTGCCGGAGAAGCCTGCCGAGGGCGTCTCCCGCAACCCAAAAAACGAAAACATGACGGAAGATTTCGCAACAGCACTCGAGTCGTTCGAGCAAGAGCAAGCCGAACTCGCCGCTAACGAAGACCGCGTCCTCAAGGGCACGGTGGTTAGCATCAACAACAACTACCTGGTGGTTGACATTGGTCTGAAGTCCGAGGGCGTAGTGCCCCTGGAAGAAGCCAAGGACCACGAGGGGAACGTGAAATTCCAACCGGGCGACGCCATTGACGTGATGGTGGAAAAAGGCCACACGGAGGAGGGTTACGTAAATCTCTCCTTCCAGAAGGCACAGCGGCTGCATGCCTGGGACGAGATCGAAAAAGCTCACAACGACAAAGCTTCCGTCAAAGCCCGGGTCGTCGACCGCATCAAGGGCGGTCTGACGGTGGACATTCTCGGCGCGCGCGCGTTTCTGCCCGGTTCCCAGGTAGACATACGCCCGGTGCGGAATCTGGATGCCCTGAAGGGTCAGGAACTGGAAGTCCGCATCATCAAGGTGAACAAGAAGCGCGGCAATATCGTGGTGAGCCGCAAGCAGATCCTCGATGAAGAGGTGAGCGCCAAGCGCGATGTCACCATGGCCCATCTGGAAGAGGGCGCGGTGCTGACTGGCACGGTGAAAAACCTGACCGATTACGGCGCCTTCGTCGATCTGGGCGGCATCGACGGCCTGCTGCATATCACGGATATGAGCTGGGGCCGGCTGACGCATCCGCGTGACCTGGTCAATGTCGGCGACCAGATCCAGGTAAAGGTTTTGAAGTTTGACCGCGAAAAGCAGCGGGTTTCGCTCGGCTTCAAGCAGTTGACGCCCGACCCGTGGCTGGACGCCAGCGAGCGCTATCCGATTGGAGCGCGGGTGCATGGCCGCATCATCAGCGTGACCGACTACGGCGCGTTCGTGGAACTGGAGCAGGGCATCGAAGGCCTGGTCCACGTCAGCGAGATGACCTGGTCGAAGCGCATGAAGCATCCCTCGAAGCTGGTGAACGTGGGCGACCAGGTGGAAGCCGTGGTGCTCAACGTAAACCCGCAGGAGCGCCGCATTTCACTGGGTTTGAAGCAGCTTGAGTTGAATCCGTGGGAGAGCCTGCACGAGAAGTTCCCGGTCGGCTCGACCGTGGAGGGTAAGGTCCGCAACCTGACCGACTTTGGCGCCTTCATTGAAATTGAAGACGGCATCGACGGCCTGGTCCACGTCAGCAACCTGAGCTGGACCAAGCGGGTCAAGCATCCTTCGGAGATTTTGAAAAAGGGCGACAAGGTGAAGGCGATTGTTCTGGCCATTGAGCCCGAGAACCGCCGTCTCTCGCTGGGCGTCAAGCAGTTGCAGCCTGATGTGTGGGAGAGCTTCTTCGAACAGCATCGCGTGGGCGACGTGCTCAAGGGCAAGGTTTTGCGGCTGGCCAGCTTCGGCGCCTTCGTCGAGCTTGCCGACGGCGTGGAAGGCCTTTGCCACAACTCGGAAGCCGTGGACCCCAACGGACAGCAGATTACACTGGAACCGGGTCAGGAGTTCGATTTCAAGATCATCAAGATGAACGCGGAAGAGAAGAAGGTGGGATTGAGCATCCGCGCCGTGGGCGAGGAAGCAACTCGCGCCGACGTGGAAGCCTACAAACATCCGCAGTCTTCGCCGGGCACCTCGACGATCGGCGAATTGCTGGACTGGAAGCGCGGTTCCAACGACTGATGAATCCAAGGTAGGGAAAAGCCGCCCGCGGGCGGCTTTTCTGTTTGTGCCCGGCGGGTGCGGCAGCCGGGGCGGGATTACTTTTCGAGCTTGAGATTGATGTGCGCCTGCTTGCGCGTGTCAAAGGAGCTGAGAGTCTTGACCTGGCTCTTGCGGCCGTTGCACTCGGCGTGGACTTCGTAATCGATGTCAGGCGAGAGATTGTTGAAATGGTAGGAGCCGTCCTGATTGGTGATGAAGGTGTAGACGGCCAGGCTGCGCGTGTTCTTGAGATAGACAATCGCAATGGGAACGACGCGGTCCTCGTGATCGAAGACATTGCCGGTCAAGTTGCGGGGAGCGGTGGCGTCGTCCTTCTTGCCTCCGAACAGTTGGGCGCACAAGAACGTAGACAGCAACAGAACAGCCGCGCTGATCAGGACGAGACGGCGCACGATGCAACCTCCAATGAGTCTATTACGGCGATTCTACTACTGCGGGAGGTGGACACCTATATCGACGCGCTCGTCGCCTTCCACGTGAATCCTGGTTTCCGGCAGCGGCCGGTCCTTCTCGTGCTTCCGGTCAGGCAGCAGGACGTAGTCGGCTGCCGCGGCCGGAACACGAATGGCGAACTCGCCGCGATGGTCGGAAAAAGCCTCCCAGCGGAATTTCTTCTCACCGGCGCGGCGCAGTTTAACGTGTACGCCATAGACGGGGCGATTGTCCGCACTCCAGACGGTCCCGAAGATAACGGCGTAGGGCGCAGGACCGCCGCCAGCCGCCCGGGCACACACCGGCAGCCATAGCAGCAGCGCGCCGAGCAACGCTACGAGCCTGACCCGGCGGCGCCTAGAAATCGCTATCCTCCTCGAGATCCTTGGCGTCCACCTCGTCTACGTCGCCGTCCTCATCGCTGACCTTGGTCAGCTCCAGAGGCTCGATGCCGACCACTTCAAAATCACTGCCGCACTCCGTACACGATAGGATTTCACCTTCATCGAGTTCGTCTTCTTCAACATCCAGATCGCTTTCGCACTCTGGGCACAAAACCATAACGCCCTCCACTTTGTTTCTTGGGCCGGTGACAATTGTCTCATCCCGTTGTCCCGCATTTATATTTAGATTCTCTTCGGCGCAGCGTCAAGCATTGTCGTCAACAGAAATGAATGGCACCGGGCGATTGGATGCCCAAGATGGAAGTGGGGAAGTTTTTTCTGTGCGTTGTTTTGCGCGGATGGCGGCCGGATTCCAATCGCATTCTGACCGCCGAAACTGGTTTTCCACAGATAATTCTGAAGATCGAACCAGAAACCCTGGCGAGGTCGCGAATTCCCGCTGTCTGCCCGGAGCGATGCGCCTGCGTTTCGCTGCGGCGCGATTAGCCCTGGGGAGCCGCGCCACCGGCTGCGGTAGAATTGCAAACAAAGGAACCGGCGAATTTTGGCGGTCGCGCCGGGAGACACGTTCCCCGCTCTGGGAATTGGGAATTCCCGGAGGCGATGATTTTCAGATCACAGTGCTTGTGGCGAAGGATAATGTTGTATTCGCGGTTCGCGCCTGCCAGGCGGAGGCCGATCGCCTTGGCCGGGGGTTCCCGAACCGGCGCTTTGATGACGCAGAGGAGGACTATGGCACGCGGTGGCCCGGTAACAACCTTTGGATTTCCGCCGTTCACGCGCGCGGTGAAAACACTGATCATCGCCAACGTGGCGGTGTACCTGGGGATGATGCTCTCGCGGCTGACGGTGCCCGCGCTGGCGGTCTACGCCGACTACTACCTCTACCTGCGTCCGGTGGCCGTCGTGCATGGGCAGATCTGGCAACTGCTTAGCTACGCCTTCTTCCACGATCCGCACAGTGTAATGCACCTGCTGTTCAACATGCTGGGACTGTGGATGTTCGGGGCGCAGTTCGAGATGGATTTCGGGACGCGGCGCTTCTACGAATTTTATTTCTGGTGCGTGGTAGGCGCCTCGCTCACCACCGTCGCGGTGGGAGCGCTGGGCATTCTGGCCTACCAGCATGTACCGATCCCGCTGTTTGCCGTCATGGGACAGATCTGGCAACAGGCCACCATCGGCGCCTCGGGCGGAATCTACGGATTGCTGATCGCCTTCGGAATCCTGAACGGCGACCGCCAGGTCTATGTGTTCCCGTTCCCGATCGCCATCAAGGCTCGTTACATTGTGGCCATCTGGTTGTTCATTGCCTTCGTGAGCGCCTTCGGCGGGGCCAACGGAGTGGCCGAGTTTGCCCACCTGGGAGGCGCGCTCTTCGGCTGGCTCTACCTGCGCTTTGTGCCCCACTACGGGCTGCAGGTCGTGGCCTCGGAGGGCGCGTTTGGACTCCGCAACCGCTATTACAAGTGGAAGCGGCGGCGGGCGGCGAGAAAATTCGAGGTCTACATGCGCCAGAGCAAGCGCGAGGACTACTTGGACGAGCAGGGAAAGTATCGCGGACCCACCCTGGACAAAAAGGACGACGACTCACACTGGATCAACTGAGACACGCGCAGGGTTCGCTGGAGAAACAGAAGCGCCGGAGACTTCCGGTGCTTTTGCAGAGTGCGGCGTGTGCCCGGGCAAACGTGCCCTGGCGCGCGCCAGAGCCGGGGCCCCAGCCGGGTTAAACCCCGCCTTCGAGAACGTCCGCGACGATGCCTTCCTGGGTCGAGAAGATCGGTTCGAGCTCCTCGTAGATCGTGGTGATGGTTCCCAGCTCCGGCAGCGTCATCCAGTAATGATGTACGTCGGGGTCCTGAATGGCGGCGGCGCGGGCATCCTCCGAGAGCCAGATGCGGATGTGCAGGAAGATGTCCGGCTGCTTCAAGTCACGGAAGAGCGTGTCGTGCGAGTATTGCTTGGTGTGCATCATGGTGTAAAACTCGCGCAGAAACGCAAGCAGCTCGGTCTCTTTGCCGGGATGCGGCTTCAGGATCGCCATGGAACGGATTGGATCTCTCATCGTCAGGAGTCCTTTGCAGTAGTTTTCTTCGCTCCAGCCCCCCGGTGGCCGCGGCCATGCGGAGGGCGGATTCGATGCAGCCGGATAAAATCGGTCGAGCCGGCGGTCACCATTCGAGTGCCGGCAACGATGGCCACCACGTCGCCTGGGGCTGCCACCTTGGCGCGCTGCAATTCGGCGTCGGCGGTGTCCACCATGGCTTCCACGCTGGCCAGCGTCTTGATGGGAACGGGCCGCAATCCCCAGTAAAGGTTCAGCCGGTTACAAACCTCCGGCACGTTGGAGAAGGCGTAAACCTCGGCCCGCGGCCGGTACTTGGAAATCAACCCGGCGGTGTTGCCGGTTTCGGTGAAAACGGCAATGCCGCGCATGTTCAGTTCTTCGGCTACGTGGGCCACACTTTCGCAGATTGCCTCGGGAATCGTCAACTCCCGAATTTCATGGCGTTGCGACGGGGGCTCCCTGCGCATATCGGCCTCGGCTTCGACCACGATGCGCGACATCATGCTGACCGCTTCGCGCGGATGCAATCCGCTGGCGGTTTCACCCGAGAGCATGACCGCATCCGTTCCATCGTACACTGCGTTGGCAACATCGCTGGCCTCGGCGCGGGTGGGACGCGGATTCTGAATCATCGAGTCCAGCATCTGGGTTGCGGTGATCACCGGCTTGCGCCAATACTGGGCGCGGCGGATGACATGCTTCTGGATGGTCGGAACCTTTTCGGGCGGAACTTCCACGCCCAGGTCGCCGCGCGCCACCATCACTCCGTCGGCGGCTTCCAGGATCTCCTCGAGATTTTCAATGGCCTGGGGCTTTTCCAGCTTGGCGATCACCGGCGTATTGCTTCCGGCGGCGGCGATGATCTTCTTGACCGCGCGAACATCGACGGCACTGCGGACAAAGGAAATCGCCACCGCGTCCACCTTGGCCGTGAGTCCGAACGCAAGGTCCTTCTTATCCTTGCGGGTGAGCGAGGGCGCGCTGAGCACGGCGCCAGGCAGATTGATGCCCTGGTTCTCCCCCAGCATCCCGCCATCGATGACTTCGCACAACACATCCTCGCCCTGCACCTCGAGAACTTTCAGCGAGAGCCGGCCATCGGAAAGCAGGATACGCGAGCCAACCTCGGCCTCGCGCGCCAGTGTCTTGAAGGTGGTTCCCAGCAGCTCGGCCGTGCCTGCCACCTCTTTGTTGGTGATGGTGACGAGGGCGCCGGGAAGCAGGTTCACCGGCATGTGATTAACCAGTGCGCCGGTGCGTATCTTGGGACCCTGCAGATCCTGCAGAACGCAGACCGTGCGTCCCAGCTCCGCGGCCACCTTGCGCAGGGTACGAATGCGCTGCAGGTGCTCGTCGTGGGTGCCATGGGAAAAGTTGAGGCGGGCTACATCCATTCCCAGCAGCAGGAGCTGGCGGATCTCTTCCTCGGTATTGGAAGATGGGCCAAGGGTGCAGACGATTTTAGCGCAGCGCCGGTGGGTTGGCTCCGATGGACACTCCTCGGCGATCGATGTTTTCAAATGATCAGTCATATTCCTTCGAATCCCGTTCACCGCCGCGCGGGCCGGACTCCAGTTTGGAAAAGCTTCCAAACAGGTAGCGCGGATAGCGCAGCGCGTTAAACTCCGCCCCGATCAGGATCACCAGGGATACCAGGTAGAGCCAGACAAGCAGAGCGATGGCAGTGCCCACCGAGCCGTAGATGACTCCATAATCCGCATAATGGCGGAGATACCAGCCGAAGATTGTGGTGGAGGCAAACCAAAGCCCGGTCGCCAGCACCGAGCCCGGCAGGACCCTGTGCCAGGGCTGGGTGCGCGGCAGCCCGTGATGGTAGATGAGCGCAATCACCGCAATCGTGGTGGCCACCGCGATCAGCCAGCGCACCACCGTCCACATGGACAGGATGTACAAATCAAGTTCGCGGTTGGCGTGGAAGGCCAGCCAGTGTTCAATCTGATTTCCGAAAGCCAGCAGAAAGCTGGCGAAGGCCATCGGCAACCCGGCCATCAGGACCAGCAGGAATGAGAGCAGCCGTTCCTGGTTGAGGTTCCAGGATTTTTTCATCTCGTAGGCCCGGTGGAAACCATCCATCCAGGAGATCATGACGCCGGAACCGGTCCATAGCGTAAGCAGCGAAGTGGTGACGATCATGCGCACCGGCGCGGGTTTGCGGCCTTCAAAAAATGTGAGGATGGAAGGCGCCGTGCCCGAGGGCATGATGCCGCCGATGGCAAACGAGATTTCCCGCACAAAACCAAGCGTGCTGTGCGAAGCGGTGAGAATGGATGCGATCAGAAGAACGGCGGGAAACAGGGTGAGAATGGCGGAATACGCCGCACCTTTGGCCACGACAAACTGGTCATGCTCCAGCGTCCGCACAACGAGAATGTGTACCTGCTTCAGAAAGCGCCGCATAAAAGGACAAAGGTCCTGGATTCTCCGGGCCGGGGTTAGCCATAATGATTGTAATTGACTGGCCGCAGGTTATCACCGCCAAGGCGCGGTCCACAGAGATATTCCCCGTGGCTAAAGCTTTTTTTCCATTTTAATCAACTGGATGGGCATGGTGAGCTTCTGCCGGAGTTCCTCGGGAACCTCCGCCAGGCCCGCTTCCCGGTAGCCGAGCTTGCCGTAAATGGCCCGCGGCAGGGTGCGTACATCGACCACCGAGAGCTCGGCGACCTTGCATCCGGCCGCGCCCAGAACCTGCTCGGCGGCCCGCATCATGGCGCGGCCCAGTCCCTGGCGCTGAAAGTCCGCACAAACCGCCAGCATGCCGATGTAGCCGCGCTGGCCGCGCAGTTCGTAGTACACCGAAGCCACCAGGCGCGCGCCCTGGTGAGCCAGCAGAAAAGAACCGCTGCGGAAATGTTCCTCCAGCTGTTGCCGATGGGTGCGCGGGCGGTTGACGAAGAAAGCTTCTTGCTCAAACGCCGCGTTCACCAGAGTGGCCATCGCGGGAATATCCGCCGCGGTGGCCGCCCGGAGGGTGACTCCGGCGGGCAACGCGGGATGGGTGATTGCATCGTTCATGGCATCGTCCCCGGTGCGCGTCCCTTTTGAACGTCCCCGGTTGAAGCACGGGCCGCATCCGGAGATGCGGCCCGTGGCTGGTAAGCGGTACGCTTGCAAGCCGGGTACGCGCCAACGGACGGCGCTCCGGCTCGCGGCGCGTGGTTTAGCCTTCGGCCGTGAGTTCCTCCGCTTCGTTCTCGCCCTCGGTCCGCATGAGTTCGAGGTTGCGTTCAAACTCCTCCTGCTCCTTGCGGATCTCCTCCTGAACGTTTTCGGCAGCGGCTTCCAGTTCCGGAGCCAGTTGCACGTTGCGGTAGTACTCCATGCCGGTTCCGGCCGGGATCAATCGTCCGACGATGACGTTTTCCTTGAGACCGCGCAGGCCGTCGATGGAGCCGGTGATGGCTGCCTCGGTGAGCACGCGGGTGGTCTCCTGGAACGACGCCGCCGAGATGAAGCTGTCGGTGGAAAGCGATGCCTTGGTAATGCCCAGCAGCAGCGCCCGGCCCGTGCAGGGCTTGCCGCCAAGGGCGATGACGCGCTCATTCTCCTCGCGGAAGCGGAACTTGTCGATCTGCTGTTCGAGCAGGAAGTTCGTGTCTCCCACGTCCTCGACCTTCACCCAGCGCAGCATCTGGCGCACGATGACTTCGATGTGCTTGTCGCTGATGGCCACGCCCTGGAGACGGTAGACCTCCTGGATTTCATTGACCAGGTACGCCTGCAGCTCCTTTTCGCCGAGCACGGCAAGAATGTCATGCGGGTTGAGCGGCCCATCCATCAACTGTTCGCCGGCGCGGATGCGTTCGCCTTCCTGCATGTTGATGTGGATGCCGCGCGGTACCGAGTATTCCTTTTCGGTGCCGTCTTCGGCGACCACGTAGATCTTGCGCTGTCCCTTGGCGACTTCGCCGAACTTCACCACACCATCGATTTCGCTGATGATGGCGGTTTCGCGCGGCTTGCGCGCCTCGAACAATTCGACCACCCGCGGCAGGCCTCCGGTGATGTCCTTGGTCTTGGTGGTTTCGCGCGGAATCTTGGCCAGCACATCGCCTGGAGAAACCTCGTCGCCATCCTGCACCATGAGGTGAGCGCGCGACGGCATGAGGTAGCGTTTGTTGCCCTTGGTTCCTTTGATGACCAGCGCCGGCTGGCGCTTTTCATCCGGGGAGTCGATGACCACATGACGCGACAGGCCGGTGACTTCATCCACTTCTTCCTGCAAGGTGGTGCCATCGAGCAGGTCCTTGAAGGCAACCGCGCCGCCGATTTCGGTGATGATGGAGAAGGTGTAGGGATCCCACTCGAGCAGCGTCTGCCCGAGCTTGACCGTATCGCCTTCCTGCACCCTGAGGTGAGCGCCATAGACTACGGCGTAGCGCTCTTTCTCGCGGCCCTTGTCGCCCAGCACCACGATGGAGCCGTTGCGGTTCATCACCACCAGGCCGCCATCCTTGCTGCGCACGGTCTGCAGGTTGATAAAGCGCACGGTGCCGGTGTTCTTGGCTTCCTGGCGCGACTGTTCGCTCACCCGCGATGCCGTGCCGCCCACGTGGAAGGTACGCATGGTGAGCTGGGTTCCGGGCTCGCCGATGGACTGCGCGGCAATGACGCCAACCGCCTCGCCCAATTCGACCAGACGGCCCGAAGCCAGGTTGCGTCCGTAGCACTTGACGCAGACGCCGCGCTTGGATTCGCAGGTGAGCACGGAGCGAATCTTGACCCGCTCGATGCCTGCCGCCTGAATGGCAACGGCGAGGTCCTCGGTGATCTCCTGGTTGATCTCGACGATGACGTTGCCTTCGTAGTCCTTGATTTTCTCCAGCGAGACGCGGCCCACAATGCGGTCGCGCAGCGCTTCGATCACGTCGCCGGCTTCGACGATGGAGCCCACATAGATGCCGTCGGCGGTGCCGCAATCGTACTCGCTGATGATCACGTCCTGGGAGACATCGACCAGGCGGCGGGTCAAATAGCCCGAGTCGGCGGTCTTGAGCGCCGTATCGGCCAGGCCCTTGCGCGCGCCGTGGGTCGAGATGAAGTACTGCAACACGGTCAGACCTTCGCGGAAGTTCGCCGTGATCGGGGTCTCGATGATTTCGCCGGAAGGTTTGGCCATCAGGCCGCGCATGCCGGAGAGCTGGCGAATCTGCTGTTTGGAACCGCGGGCGCCCGAGTCGGCCATGACGTAAATCGGGTTGATCACCCCGGCCTTGTCGCGTTTCTGCATGTCGCCAAACATTTCGTCGGCCACTTTTTCGGTGATGCCTGACCAGATTTCAACCACCTTGTTGTAGCGCTCGCCCTGGGTGATGGCGCCGTCCAGATACTGCCGCTGCACGGCGATCACCTGGTTTTGGGCATCGTCCACCACGGCCTTCTTGGAAGCCGGGATGACCATGTCGTCGATGCCGATCGACAGGCCCGAGCGGGTTGCCGCCATGAAGCCCAGGGTCTTGACCTCGTCCAGCATGCGCACCGTGGTCTCCAGGCCGAACTTCAGGTAGCAGAAATTCACCAACTGGCTGATGCCCTTTTTCTTGAGCAGGCCGTTGATGTAGGGCATCTCCGGAGCAGCCACCCGGAGGCGGTCATTCAGAATCGCGCGGCCCACCGTGGTGTTGATGAACTGGCGGTTGAGCTGCACTCCTTCGGTGTGGATGATCTCCTGGTCGTCGTAGGCCGTGGTCAAATCGACCACTTCGCCCGAGTAGCGCAGGCGGATCGGGGTCAGGGTTTCAACCTCGCCGGCCTCGCGCGCCAGCAGAACTTCTTCAATGTTGGCAAAGGCGCGGCCTTCGCCCTTGGCGTCCACCTTGGCCTTGGTCAGGTAATAGATGCCAAGCACCATGTCCTGGGTCGGGACCGTGATCGGCTGGCCCGAGGCAGGCGACAGAATGTTGTGCGAAGCCAGCATCAGGACGCTGGCTTCCACCTGTGCCTCCGGCGACAGCGGAATGTGAACCGCCATCTGGTCGCCATCAAAGTCGGCGTTGAAGGCGGTGCAGACCAGCGGGTGAATCTTGATCGCCTTGCCTTCCACCAGCACCGGTTCAAAGGCCTGGATGCCCAGGCGGTGAAGGGTTGGGGCGCGGTTCAACATCACCGGATGGTCCTTGATGACCTCTTCCAGGATGTCCCACACGATCGGTTCCTGCTGCTCCACCATTTCCTTGGCCTGCTTGATGGTGCTGCAGTGGCCGGTCTGTTCCAGGCGATGGTAGATGAACGGCTTGAACAGTTCGAGCGCCATCTTCTTGGGCAGGCCGCACTGGTGCAGCTTCAGGTCCGGACCCACCACGATGACGGAACGTCCCGAGTAGTCCACGCGCTTGCCCAGCAGGTTCTGGCGGAAGCGTCCCTGCTTGCCCTTGAGGGTGTCACTGAGCGATTTGAGCGGACGGTTGTTGGCGCCGCGCAGCACGCGGCCGCGGCGGCCGTTGTCAAACAGCGCGTCCACCGCTTCCTGCAGCATGCGCTTTTCATTGCGCACGATGACCTCGGGCGCGTGCAGGTCCATCAGCTTCTTCAGGCGGTTGTTGCGGTTGATGACGCGGCGGTACAGGTCGTTCAAATCCGAGGTCGCAAAGCGGCCGCCGTCGAGTGGAACCAGCGGGCGCAGCTCCGGAGGAATGACCGGGATCACGTCGAGAATCATCCACTGCGGCTTGTTGCCGCTCTTGCGGAAAGCCTCCACCACCTTGAGGCGCTTGGCAAACTTCAAGCGCTTTTGCAGCGAGGTCTCGGTGCGCATCTTCTCGCGCAGTTCCACCGAGGCGGTCTCCACGTCCACCCGCTTCAGCAGTTCCTTGATTGCCTCGGCGCCCATCATGGCCTTGAAGCCGGTAGCGCGGAACTGCAGATCGAGTTCGCGGAACTTTACTTCGTCCTTGATGATTTCGCGCTCTTTGACCGGAGCTTCGCCAGCTTCGACGACGACATAGGCCTCAAAGTACAGCACCGATTCCAGGTCGCGCAAAGAGATGTCCAGAATGTGCCCGATGCGGCTGGGCAGGCCCTTGAAAAACCATACGTGCGAGCACGGGGAAGCCAGCTCGATGTGGCCGAGGCGTTCGCGGCGCACCTTGCTGAGCGTAACTTCCACGCCGCATTTGTCGCAGATGACGCCGCGGTGCTTCATGCGCTTGTACTTGCCGCAGAGGCACTCCCAGTCGGTGACCGGGCCAAAGATACGGGCGCAGAACAGGCCGTCGCGCTCCGGCTTGAAGGTGCGGTAGTTGATCGTCTCCGGCTTGGTGACTTCACCGTGCGACCAGCTGCGAATCTTCTCCGGCGAGGCGAGCTGAATCTTGATGGCGTCGAAATCCGCAATGTTGTTTCCGAGATCGAATGGGCTCGAGCGGTACAAATTGCCTCCTCACCTGGACGTTCG
>Ga0181529_10006288_pt1 | contig 12096 bp, 6 predicted proteins | sample PEATcosm2014_Bin_36_FD_119763 | JGI IMG/M metagenome (GOLD analysis project Ga0181529, IMG submission 119763) | Peatland microbial communities from MTU Mesocosm Facility, Houghton, MI, USA - PEATcosm2014_Bin10_30_metaG | ecosystem: Environmental > Terrestrial > Soil > Wetlands > Peat | place... | reverse complement strand
GCCGCGTTGGCCGGCGCTTCCGCGGTCAGTTGCGCGCGCGTCCACTGCCCAACGGTCTCGGGGAAAGTGATCTGCTTGCGGGAAAGAAAACGAGGAATGTCGCTCGGCTTGGCCCCGCCGGCGATGAAGTCGATCGCCAGCGTCCCCTTGGCGGCCGTGGTCCGCACCCACGCGCTCAGGGTGACCGGACCCACCGGCACCGGTATCTCGGGCGCGGAAATCACAGACACTTGTTTCCCCGCGGGCGGCGTGATGAGCAATGATCGGGCACCGGAGTGGACTTCCTTCTGCTCCAGCGTGACGCCGTCGGTGGAATTTCCTTCGATCCACCATCCCTCGGTGGGCAATTGGCGGCACGTGCCATTCAATGCCATGTGAGTGCGGATGAACTCTGTTCCTTGACGCATGGGAGCGCCGTTGAACTGCTCGCCCAGTTCGAAGCCGCCGTTTCGCAGAAGATTGTCCTTTGTGGCAACCTCGTCCGCCGCTATTCCCTCCTCGGTGAAAGAGACCACTTTGCCGACAACTCCCCACAGCAACGTCATCAGGATGCTCGTCCAAATCATGCACTTCGCCATGCCATTTCTCCAGCCCTGTCCGGCAGTTTTACTTATTCCGACTCGCGCCTTCGTTGCGACTCACTGCGGCAGATAATGTTGCCGGAACGTTCGTCCCCAACGGTAGGAGGGGCGAAAGGCCTCGGCCATGTGGCAGCTCGCCTGCAGGCCGCGAAACTTCGCCGGAATTTCCAGGAACGCTTCCAGATCATAGCCGAAAATGTCGGTCATCCATTGGCCCTGGCTGGCATGGGCACGCACCATTTCCGCTTTCTTGGCGAAGGTGTGCGAAATATCGACATAGATTTCGGGCACGAAATTGACCCCGGCCGGCGTGTCCATGAAATACACGTGGGGAATCTTGTCCGAGGGGCGAGTGGCCGTCTTGATGTTCGGAATCGGTCCCATGTGGGCGCATTCATCGACGATCATACCCGATATGGAATGGTCCGGGTTGTAGTCTTCGCGCCAATGACAGAAGATGACGTCGGGGCGGGCAATGCGGAAGGCCTCGATGAAGGCGTGCCGCGTCTGGACCGAGTCCATGAGAAACTCATCGTCGAAGCCGAGCCAGATCAACTCGGCGCCGATCACCGCCGCGGCGGCGGTGGCCTCGCCATGGCGAATGGCGGCGATTTCATCGCGCGGCAGCGTCGAGGAACCGACGTTGCCGTTGGTGGCGACGCAGAAGAACACCTTGTGCCCCTGTTCGGCATAGAGCGCCGCCGTGCCGCCGCAGTAGCTTTCGATATCGTCCGGATGGGCGCCCACAAAAAGAACATTCATCGGATCATCTCCTTCTTTCCATAGGTTGTCGTCAATAGGTTGTTGCGCCGGGGCGCGGTGCCGCTGCTCATCTCATGTCGCAGTAGGGATTCAGGCCGAACCATCGCCCGCTGCCGCCGCCCAGCGAACGGACTTCCAGCCGGCACGCTTCGCCGGGCTTTAGCCGATCGCGCGGCACTTTGAGATAGAACAGTCCGAGGGGATGCCCGTTAGACGCGTAACGCAAAGCATAGAACAGCAGTTCCACCCGCTGGTTGGCGCTCTGCCAGCGGTTCTCCCACAGGCGGCTGGAGGGGATATCGAAGGAAAGGGCCGCTTTGCCGTCGATTTCCAAGACGAAGCCTTGGCTCGGCGGCGCGGAGCCATAGCCGAAGGTCCCGGCAAAGACAAACGTGGCGTGATCTTCCGCCAGATTCGTCGGCACGGGCGCGGTTTCCCAGACAAGCCGATTCCCGGCCTTCATTTGCGTGCAGATGTAGAATGGCGCCTGTTCTCCCCGATAGGTGACGCTGGCGCCACGGGAGCCGTCGCTCGAAACCAAGCGATGGAAACCGGGAACCCGAGCGGCCGCGGCCGACAAAAACGACGGCGGCCATTTCGCCTTGGGCCGCGGATGCGACGCGGCGTGCTCCAGCAGGCGGGCCAGGAGCCAATCGTTCTCCGGCCGGCCGGCCGCATGATCGTGGTTCAAACCGCTAACGATCAGGCACCCTTTGCCGACCGCCACCTCATAGAGCATGGCGCTGTCTTCGACCAACTCCATCGTCGGCAGCGCACGGATTATGACATCGGGCCGCACCGGCGCCGTCTCCAGATCGTGCTTCTCGGCACCATCGAGCAAGTAGCTCCATCCTTCGTCGCACCAGCCGTGCGGGGCCATTGCCCGGGTGACCGGATGATCGTACACCAGCGTGCCGGTGTAGTTCGCCTGGGCGTTTTCCGTTCCTTTCCACCAGCTTGTGCCGTAGGCCACGTAGCGGAACTTCAAGGGGTGGTCCAGGCCGTCAATCGCCACCACGCAGGCGCCGCGCTTTAAGGCGTCGACCAGCCGAGGCTCGGCCGAATGACGGGTTAGGTACACGGCCCGATCGTCCAAGACGCCTTCCGCCGGCAGCGGCTTTAGGCCCCAATGCGGCAGCTTTGTAAGTTGTTCCTGGTCAGCGAAAACGGGGCCAGGAAGCGCGGCGGGCTCAATCACGGCCGGATAAAGCCACGCGGTCCAGTCATTGCCGAAGTGTTTCTCGCCCGCGACCAACTCTGCCACAAGCTTCAATCGGGTTGGTGATGCCGCCGCCGGCAATTCCACATCGATCTGCGCCGCCTCGAATACTTCGCCTTGCGGCGCGCCATTTAGCGCCAGCCGTCGCTTGGCAATCGATCGCTCGCTCGCTTTCAGCTCCCAAACAAGTTGGCCCCGCAACGGCCCGGGCGAGAAATTCGATACCCGCAGTTTCACCTTTAGTCGCTTTCCGCCGCGGTAAGTCTTTTCCAAGCCATCTTGGAGCAGCACCACCGGGTTGTTGATTTTGAGAACCTCCGCCTTGCTGATCGACTTGGGGCGGAAGTAGATGTCGACGATCCCATTGGACGTCGTCCAATAGTCTTGGAACAACCACCAATGATAACCCGACATGTAGGGATTTTTGCGCAGCGTCTCCAGGTTGTATTTATGGCAGAGCAAGTAAAGCCGTTCGGATTTCTCCGCCCACTGGTCGGCTTCGCACGCGAGCCCCAACTGTTTCAATTTCTGCCTGCCAGCGGTGAGCCAGAACGGTTTGACGTTGTGTTGGAACTGATCCACGAGGTCGGGACGGGAGAAGGTGATGTAGTTGCCCTCCTCGTGGGCGATGACCGGCTTGTTGGGCCGGGGCGTCTTGAACTTGTCGGGATTATCGAGCGGATTGCAGCGATGGTCGTACCCCACAACATAGAAGGACAAGGTGCCGCGGTCGTTTTTCGGCTCCGTGATCCACGGCTCCTGGCCGTCCGCGTCGAGGAAGAACCGGCCGGGATCGTACCGCTGGGCGAGGCGTTGGAAATCGCTCCGCAACGCCGCGCCTTGCTGGAGTTTATCCCCCCGTACGCGCCACATTTCGTTCCCCATGATCCAGGCGACGATCGAAGGGTGGTTGCGGTATTGCCGGACCGCCGCCGCCCACTCGCGCCGGTACGTTTCCTCGGCCGGAGCGGGATCCGTGCCCGGCGGCACTTGCTCCTGCCACTTTGGCCCGGTCCCGGGCATAAACACGCCATAGCAGATGGGGAACTCGGCCGTGGCGATGATGCCGACTTCATCACAGGCGTCGTAGTATTCCGGCGGCATGAGCGTGCTATGGTGCCGGACGTGATTGAAGCCGTACGATTTGATCGTCCGCAAGCGATTCAGGTGCAATTGCTTGTCCGCCGGCATGGCCATCTGCTGGGGATAAACATGGTCGTCGCCATAGCCGCAGAGCATCAGCCGCTTGCCGTTCAGCAAGAGATGCGGCCCGTCGACGGTGAATTGCCGCATGCCGAAGCGGCTTTCGACCGCGTCGACCGTTTTGGGCCCTTTGAGCAGGCTCAGCCGGGCCGTGTAAAGGGTGGGACTGTCCGGACTCCACAGTTTTGCGCCGGGCAGCGACGCCTCGAGATGAACCGGTTGCGCCGCGTCAAGCTTTGCATCCGGCTTGAGAGTCGCTTGCGCCACCTGCCGGCCGCGTTGGTCGAAGACTTCGAGTTTTGCCCCGGCGGCGGCGTCGGCATGGCCATTGAGTGTAGCGCTCACCGCACAGCGCGAGTGCGACACGTCGGGCCGCACGTACAAATCGCTCAGCCACACCGGGGCGCGGGCCTCCAGCCGCACATGTCCCCAAATGCCGCCCCAAGCCACTTCCATGTAGTCGGCCAGGAACGAGCAGCCATAGAGCGCGTCTACGGCCCATCGCTGCTTGGAGTCGATCTGGATCGTAATCATAACCGTCTGGCCGGGTTTCACATACTTGGTGACGTCGTACTCGAAGGCCGACACCGCGCCGACGTGCTCGCCCAAGAACTCTTCGTCGATCCACACCTTGGCGTAGCGGCAAATCCCCGTCAGCGCCAGAAACGCGCGGCGGGCTGCCCACGCTTGCGGGATAGTGACCTGCCGCTTGTACCAGCCCTTGCCGATGAAGGAATGGCGGAGCTTGTCGGTTTGCGTGCCGTAGCCTTGGTTGTCCCAAATGCCGGGCACGCGAATGGTGCCTTGGGCCGTCGGCGCATAGCCGGGCAGCGGCATCGGCGGCAGCTTCGCGTCGGGCTGGTACCACTGCTCGGCTTCTCCCCGGTTGTCGGGATCGGTGGCGAAGTTCCACACGCCGTCGAGGCTCATCACTTGCCGCGGCGCCGCCTGCCCGACGGAAACCAACAGAACGCCGAAGGCCAACACGCCCAGCAGGGCCCGCGCGGATCGGGAGTTCATGGAAACCTCCGCTTGCCAAAAGTCACCAGAATCGCCAATAGAGACAGAGCCAGATCACGGTCACGACGGCGCACCACAGCTTCAGTTGTTGATACCAAGGACGGCGCACACCTTCGTCGTAGGCTCGCAACAATCCGGGTTGCCATACGTAGGGAGCAATCTTGCCGTAATCAGGCGGAGCGGTCATCAGGGCAACCAACGCGATGCCGATCATGATGACCACTTCGGCGATGCCACCGATGTAAAAGAAATGCAACTGCGGGATCGTCGCCCAATAGCCGCTGAAGATAGCCAGCAGCGACGCCGTGATGAGCACTCCGCCGACCAGGCCGAAGAGGCCGGCGGCATAGTTGACTCGCTTCCAGAGAAGCCCCATCAGCACGGTCGCCATGAAGGGGATCGCGATCGCGGTGATGGTGAACTGGAAAAACTTGAAGATGCCCCAGAGTCCCACGACCGGCGAGAGGACCGCCGCCGAGAGCAAGACGACGAAAGAGGCGATCCGCCCCACGCGCACCATTTCGTGGTCCGAGGCCTCCTTGTGGATGAGCCGCTTATAAAGGTCGGTCGCGAACAACGTGGACGCGGAGTTCACTTGTGCGCTCAGCGCGGCCATGACGGCGGCGATCAGCCCCGCGACCACGACGCCGCGCACTCCCCAAGCCGGCGCGAACTCACGCAGGGCGAAGGTGAAGGCCAGATCGGCCTTTGCCAGCGGAGCGTGCTGGTGCATCACGTAAATCCAGTGGTACACGACCAGCCCCAGAAAACAGGTGACCAGCGGCCGCAAGAAGTTGATGAACTGGGCCAACACCAAACCCATCAGCGCGTCCCAGGTGCTGCGCGCCGCCAGCATGCGCTGGATCATCGCCTGGTTGCCCACCTGATAAAACGTGAAGCCGCCGAAAGTGGCGATGATCATTCCGGCAAAGGGCGCCATCTCGTGGCCGGGCGGTTGATAGAGGTGCATCCGTTCGGGGCTGGCGGCAACCAGAGCGCCCCAACCGCCGGGAATCTTGCCCAGCGCGGCAAAAAACAGCGTGATGCCGCCGACCATCAAGAGGATGCACTGGAAGAGGTCGGCCCACATCACCGAGGTCAGCCCGCCGTGGATCGCATAGGCCCCCACGCCGACGACGATCAACAACAGCACGCAATAGAAGTTCCAGCCGGTGACTTCGGAGAACGCCAGACTTCCGGCGTAGAGCACCGTAACCGTGTAAACGCCCACGTAAAAAGCCAGCAACATGCAGGAATAAATGACGCCGCAGGCCGGCCCGAAGCGGTCGGCGAGGAATTGCGGCACCGTGGTAACCCGATTCTTCAGATACACGGGAATGAAAACCGTCAGCACCAGCGCGTAGCAAGGCAGCCCGAACCATTCCCAGTTGGCGATGCCCATGCCGTGCTGATAGGCCGCGCCGACGGTGCCGATCATCTGTTCGCTGGAGATGCCGGTGGCGACAAACGCGGTGCCGATCAACCACCACGGCATGCGGTTGCCACCGAGGAAATAGCCGTGGGCCGTTTCGGCCTTCCTGCGTCCCGCGAAGATGCCCACGCCAACCACCAACGCCATCGAGGCCAGGATGATGATGATGTCCACGGACGTAAGCATGAAATTCTCCTCGGTTTGCGTAAGTCGCCCCGGCACACTTGTGGCACAGCCGCCCTCGGCTGTGTAAATCGCTCGGCACAGCCGAGGGCGGCTGTGCTACCCTCCCTCGCACGCGGCGCGGAACTTCGCCGCCGCCTGCTCGATTTCCGCAGCGCTGGAAGTGATGTTGATGCCGAACGCCGCGCCCAAGCCGGCATCCACCACGCCGACGCTGAGATTGATCGCCCGACTGAGAATGTCATCGGTCCGCGGATACGCGCCCTTGCCGTGGGGTTGGCCCTGCTCCTCCAGATAGCGGTTGATGTGTTCCATGTTGGCGTAGACGTGCCAACCGCTATGGTCGACGGTGGTTGTCCTGAGGGCCTTGCTCACCGTGGCGGCCTTTTCGGCACGGTCGAAAATTACCGTACACAGCGTGGCGCACTCGCCCTCGGGATCGCCAAGCGTGCGAAACCTGAAACCGCAATCCTTCGCCGGAGAGATCAGGTCCTTGAACTTCTTTTTCTGCGCGCGGAGGGTGGAAACCAAGGCGTCGATCTTGCGAAGCTGTGCTAGGGCCACGGCCGCCAGCAGTTCCGTAGCGCGGAAGTTCAGCCCCAAGATGCTGCGCTGGCCGACCTCGACCCCCGCCCTGAGCGGCTTGTGCCCCTGATCGTGGGCGCCGAAGGCTCGCTCATAAACCTCGTTGTCGTTGGTAATCAGGACGCCCCCATCGCCGGCGGTAATCGTCTTGAAGACATTCAGCGAGAAAGCGCCCGCCCGGCCGATGGTCCCCAGCTTTCGCCCCCGGTAGGAAGCGCCCGCGGCCTGGCAGGCGTCTTCGACCACCAGCAGGCCGTGCTTGGCGGCAATGGCCATGATCGCGTCCATCTGGCAGGGATTGCCCAGCATGTGGACCGGCATGATCGCCCGAGTGCGGGGCGTGATGCGGCGTTCGATGTCCGCCGGATCGAGGGTCAGGCTGTCGTCGATTTCGGCCAGCACCGGCACGCCACCGGCAAAGATAATGGCCGAGTACGAGGCCACGAAGGTGTAGGCCGGCACGATCACCTCGTCGCCCGGCCGCAGCCCGATGCCCAGCAAGGCCACCAACAGCGCGCTGGTGCCGGAGCTGGTCAGCAGGGCGTGCTCCACGCCGCAATAACGCGCGAATTCTCCTTCGAAGCTGTAGGCCTTGTGCCGAAACCGCGGATCATCGAAGCTGCCGTAGCGGAACAGATAGCCGCTTTCGAGCACATCGAGAACTTCTTTCTTCTCCTCGTCGCCAAACCAGTAAGAACCAGGACCGGGCATCTATTGTTTCTCCTTTGCAGGGGACGACTTGTGTAAGGTTTCCTCAAGGCTTGAATAATCAGCGGCCGAACGGTTTGGCGATGCGAACCCGTGCCAACTCCGCCGGGATTGCATTCCACCCCTCCACCAGCACCAACACGTGGTCGCCGGAGACATTCTTCGCGTTGAATTCCATCGTTATCTGCTTGGATTCTCCCGGCGTCAAGGAGAAGTAGTTGTCGCCGTACCGGACGGGAGCCACGAGCAGGCCCGAAGTCACATCCACCAGTTTGAGCCGGGTCATCAAGGCCACGCCCTTGTCCCCGTTGCGAACATCGACCGTAATCCGGCATGCATCTCCTGCTTGGACGTTGTGAACCGTTCCCGCCACCTCGACTTTGCTCATGGCCGACAGGTCCTGGTACGCGGCCGGCGCCTTCGTTTGCCAGTACGAGCTGTCGGTCCGAATCACGCCGGCGGTCACTTCAACCTTGCTAGCGGCCGACTGGCCCTGCGTCGCGCCCTTGCTTTGCCAGTAGAAGTTGTCGGACAGCAGCCGGCCGGCACGATCCTTGAGCGCCAACTTGATGAAATAGACGTTCGACAGGCCGCTGTCTGCCGCGGTCTTTGCGCCCTTTTCGGCTTCCCACAGATCGAAGCACGTGCGCACGCAATTGCCGGGGCAATCCAGCGAGACGGATTTCTTGCGATACTCGCGCCCGTCCATTTGGTAGATGCGAGCGTCGACGGTCAAGCCGGGCAATTCCTGCAAGGTAGTGTTGACGACCTTCACCTCGCCCGAGGCGATGCTCCATTGGACGTGGATCGGCTCGCAGGCCTTTTTGCAGCCGAAATACGCCCCCGTCGGTTCAAGGTAGTAGTCGTAGGTGTTCCACGTCAACGACGGCCAGCAGGGGTTGCTCATCCAAATCAGCACCCCGGTGCAGTCGTTCCACAGCTTGTTGTTCCACGCTTCATAGATCGCCTTGAAGGTTTCCATGTTGACCATCTGCGCCTTGCGGCAGAAATCCTCGATCCCGGTGGGGGCGCCATAGGCGGCAATGGCCTTCTCCGTCAACCGGCACCAATTCCCAAATGGTCCGACATCGACCCAATCGTGCATCCCCCAAATCGGATTGATCGGCCAAAGTTTCTCCTGCGGCATCATTCGCCGCATGCTCTCCACCGTGGGGACGACGGGCGAACCGACTTCGCCGCGGTAGCCGCCCGCCAATCCGAAGTAGAACGCCGGGCAGTAGGTTTCATACGGACCGTCGCTCTCGGTGGGCGGTTGGATCGTCGAGTGCTGAAGATAGTGCCGCGTCCCGTCCAGTTGTTCCACCAAGCCGGGCATGGCCGATTTGATCGGTTCCGGCGGACCGTCCTCGTTGGCCGTACACCAAAGAGCCACGCAAGCGTGATTCCGCCGCGCCCGCAGCCGATCCTTGGCATTCTCAAAATAGACGCCCAGATCGACCGGCGTCGTATTGTGATTGATGCCGAACTCCTCCCAAACCAGCAGCCCGTATTGGTCGCAAAGGTCGAAAAAATCCTCCTTGGAAACGTTGCCCAAGCAGTTGCGGAGGATGGTGAAGTTCATGTCTTTCTCCATCCGCAGCCGGGCCTGAAAACCCTGCCGGTCACAGCGGAGCATCCCCTCGTCCATCCCCCAGTTAGCGCCCTTGAGCATGATCTTCTGGCCGTTGCAGAAGATCGTAAGCGGACGTTCTTTGTGGTAGGTGAACTTCCGAATCCCGATTTTCGCGGTCTTCCGATCCGACACCCGCCCGTCGTCCAATACGAAACGCAAGGAGAAGTCGTAGAGCGATTGGTCGCCATATCCGTTCGGCCACCAGAGCTTCGGATGGTGGAGGGAGAGCGCGGGTTGCGTCGACTTGTCGAGTACGACAGCCAACGTCTCGTGCGCGCCGATGACGACCGGCTTCTCGAACGCCTCGGCGCCGATGGTTCCCCGAAGCGTGCCCCGGCGTTGCCGGTCCGAGTTGTTCCGCAACTCGGTTTTGACCGTCAGGTCGGCGCGCGACGTGTCGGGCAGCAACGGCAGATCGGTAATGACGAAGGGGTCCACGATGGTCACGTCGCCGCTGGTGCTGAGGAAGACCCGGTTCCAAATTCCAATGTTCCGATCGCGAATCGTCGGCAGCCAGTCCCATCCGGCCGATTCGACGAAGGTCGGCGCGTTGGGGGTAAAATCGTCGTCAAAGTAGAGCCGGTCGAGCCCTTTCTGGCCCGGTTCCTTCGTTTTCGGCATCGGATGAATGAGGACGGCAATGGCATTCTTCCGGCCGACGATGACCTTGTCCGTGATGTCGAACCGGCTGCGAATGAAGGCCCCCGCTATCTTTCCCGCGGCCGAACCATTCACGAAAACATCGGCCTTGTAGTTGATGCCATCGAGGTTCAGCCACAGCCGCTGTCCACGATAACTTTCCGGCAACTCCATCTCGGTCCGATACCACCAACTGCACCGGCAGAACCAATCCGAGACTTGCAACTGGTGATCGCCGAAGAACATATCGGGCACGGCCCCCGCGTTTTGATACGAGGTCAGCACCGTTCCGGGCACCGTGGCCGCCAGCCATTGGCGGTCGTCATAACCGCTGCTGGCGATCTTGGCCGCATCGTCGGCGACGAACGACTGGCTGCGGAGTTTCCAGCCGGCACACAAATTCCAGGTGCCGTCCCGCGCTGGCGGCGGGGCAAGATTTGGCTTCGTGGCCGGCCCGCCCTTGCCGTAGACCTCGAACTCCGCCAGCGATACGTTTTGGGGCATCGCTTGGCCGCCGCAGCACAGCTTCACGTAGCGCGACCTGACCGGAGACAGGGGAATCTCCTCGACGCCGCCCTTGCCGACCGTGACGCTAAAAACATCCGTCCAATGTTCGACCAGTCCCGTGGCCGGCGAAGGACCCGAATCGGTCGATACCTGGATCTTATAGGTTTTGGCGTATGCCCCCGCCCATCGCAGGACGACCTTGCCGATCGTGCAGTCGGCTCCCAAGTCCACATAGATCCATGGTTGATCGCCGGCCTTGCTCTGCCATTTCGTCGCCGTCTGCCCGTCGGTGGCCATGTGGCCCGTGTTGACAAAATCCGCGGAACTCGATGCATAAGCCGCACGATTCAAGGCCAGGTTGCCAGTGCCCGCGTTCAAGACGAGGCGGCTTTCCTCACCGTCGGCAGATCGCACGGCAAACGACGCTGCCGCGGCGATCGGCAACAAGAGGCAAACCATGGTTCGGATGAAGTTGTGAAACATGCGTTGCATTTTCAGTCACAATGCCAGGGCACGATTGCCTTGGAACCGGTGGTTCGCGTGCTCAAGACATCAATTCTTCCGCGGCGGCCACCAACTCGTCGAGCGATTCCTCGAAAAGCTGCCGCCCTTCTTCCGGCGTGCTCTTGCGCGGGTCGTTTCGCACCACGCGGTCGGCCTGATACTGCGGGGTGAATCCAAGGCCGTCGACGATGGAAAACTCCCAGGAATGGATGGGCACTTCGGGCGGGGGGAGCGTGTCCAGGTCGACGATCTGCCGATTGTAGTGCATGATGATCGACGTTTCCACCGAATCGGCATGCCCGGCAGCCCAATTGCCCGCCAACACCCGTTTGGCCAAGGTCAAACGAAAATCCAACTTGGCGGGCGTCGTATTGCTCAGTTCAATGCACAGCCGGCGGAGCACCTCCATGTGGTTCTGCGCCCCGTGGCCGTTGGCGATCAGGATATAACGATAGCCCTGGCCGATGAGGATGCGCAGCTCGGCCGCCAGCCGGATCGCAAAAACCTCTTCCGGCAGATAATGGCTGTTCCACAGGCGGCTGGGAAAGTCCATCCCCACCACGTAGCTTGTCGGCGTGAAACCCAGTGCTTCGAGCATCTCGGGCTCGCGTTCCCGTTCGGTGCCCATCATCATCGTGGGCAGCACCACGCCCCGGCCCAGCTTACGGCAGCAGGCGTGGGCCATCTCGGTGCAGTTGATCGCATCCACGCCGACCGGCAGGTGCGGACCGTGGTATTCCAGCGGTGCGACGGGCACGATCACCAATGGACAAACGTCGCGTCGCTCGATCAACTGACCCGGCCGCAGGTATTCGTACCGCGTCTCGAAATCCATCGCACAATCCTCCAAATGAAGTCCTCTCGCCCTCCGGGCAAGTCTGTCGATCCAAGTCCCCTCGCCCTCCGGGAGAGGGTTAGGGTGAGGGCGTGCTGGTGAGGGCCGATCTCTCGCCAAGCAGCGTCCCCATGCCCTTTGCGGCAGAGCTAGGGTGAGGGCGAGCAGCGAGCGAGTTGCCGTCAACTTTACGGCTCGGTTTCCCGCGTCTCGCACGTCGCCCACGCCTCTGAGTATAGACCCGCCGCCGGCCGACCGAAAATACCCATTTGCGTAATTCTTGTG
>Ga0181529_10006286_pt1 | contig 12101 bp, 11 predicted proteins | sample PEATcosm2014_Bin_36_FD_119763 | JGI IMG/M metagenome (GOLD analysis project Ga0181529, IMG submission 119763) | Peatland microbial communities from MTU Mesocosm Facility, Houghton, MI, USA - PEATcosm2014_Bin10_30_metaG | ecosystem: Environmental > Terrestrial > Soil > Wetlands > Peat | place... | reverse complement strand
GGCGTTGCAGGCGACCTGCGCAGCCGAAAGGTGGTTCGCTTTTTCAAAAATCACCTCCAGATCCAGGTACGCCTGTAGGCCGCGGGACCGATTGTAGCCGGAAATCTGTTCGGCCTCGCCCAACGCTTTGGACAGGCCGCCCAGCGGCCACGGCGCCGTCGCAAAAAACCGCATCAAGCCATCGTGGAAATCCAGTTCACTTGGATCGATCGCGATTGCCTTCTCCAACGCATTGCGGCCCCGGACGGCGTAGATTATCGATCGGCGCTTGGCCGCGATCTGGAGGCAGGTTCCGCCGTAGTCGGCCAGGCAAAACTTGTCGCTCGGATCGAGGTCGACCGCCTTTTCCAGCCATGCCAGCGACTCCTCGAACGAATGATTATCGCCATGCCTCTGGATGACGAGCCCGAGAAAGTGGCAGGCAATGGCGTTCCGAGGCTCTGCCGCCGCGATCTTCCTCAGGGCGGCCTCCGCTTCGTCAAATCTTCCTTCGAAGTAGAGTTTCGTGGCCAAATCGGTCGAGGCCGAAGCGCGGACCGAAGGCAGCATCGCCAGAAATGAGATAATGAGTGCGACCGATCTCATTGGAACAGCATGCCGCGGCGATCAACCCGGTCCCGTCCCGCCCCGACAGCGGCCGACAAAACCAAGAAGCACGAGCATCCCAATGCAAGTCCATGCAAAGAGGTCGCCGATCGCGCCGTAAATGGTGCGAGCGCCACGGGACGGCAGATAGGCCACGATGGTGTGATCGGTATTCGTGAAGTAATCGGTCTCGGCAAGGATGCGCCCCATAAAATCGGTGGCTATCGAGCGTCCATGGCTGACGTTGCGCACCAGATTGAAGCCGTTCTCGACCGCTCGGAACACAGCCATCTGGGTATTCCAGGGGTCTATCGCCTCCCAATCGTTGGACGGGGCGATGACCAGATCGGCATGAACCCGGCCGGCCTGTCGGATCAGGTCGGGAAAATCCATGTCGAAACAGATGAAGGCGCCAATCCTGCCTAGGGGCGTGTCCGCGAATCGCATCGGGTTGCCATTGGTTTCGGTCATATCTTTTTCCGGCCCAGGAACGGGACGGGATTTCCAGTACTCGAACAGGACGTCGCCGTTGGGCCCGATGAGAATCAACTTATTTCGGGAGGGCTTTGGCTGGCCCGGGTCATAGCTCAACAGTCCCATTCCGAGAAATACGCGATTTCTACGCGCAAGCTCCGCCCCTTTTTGAATCAAAGCCGGCTCGTCGGATCTGCGTACCTGTGCGGCTCCCTCGCTCCAGAAGACCAGCTTGGCCCCCGCCTTTGCCTCGCTTTCGCTTTTCGCAAAAAGGCGTTCATTACCTTCGGCCGCTATTCCAGCCACCCGCTTGTAGCCTGCCTGCGGTTCGTCGAAGAGCAACCGCGCGGATCCGCCGAGGTAGACGGCAGCCTGCACGGCCAGGAAAACGATCGCTCCGCGGCGGACTCGGCCGCATTCAAACCCATGCTCCCATGCCCAATTGACAACAGCCCCGAGCCACGAGACAAGAAATGAGATTCCGTAGAGACCAGTGATCGCCGAAACCTGCATGATGGGCAGGTTTCCGTATTGGGAGTAACCCACCGCGCACCAGCTCCCGTAGGGACTGATGGAGCCCAGGCAGAATTCAAATCCGGCCACCGCACAGGGAAAAATGAGGGTGGCCGCAAATCCGCCGGTGCGCGCCTTCAGCCATCGGTCGATTGCGTAGGGAACAAGACCGAGCATTCCAGCGGGCAGGGCCATGACGAGCACGGCCCAGAAAGGCACCGGCACCATGCCGCGAAACTGAAACAACCAAACCAAACCCTTCACCAGCCCGGCAAGCGCAACGAAGCGACCGGCTGTCGTCCGGGTGAATCGGAGGAAAAATATCGGGGCAATCCATGCCGCAAGGGCCACCGTGTCGCGACCCATCGCGAAAAGAAGAATTGCACCCGCCAGAAGGAGCCAGATAGCGGGACGGGTGCGTGAGGGATAGTTCTTGGAGCCGGAGGTCATTGCGGTTTGAGGCGAACACGATAGCAGGCCTCCTTCCCTCACCGCATGTGCCAGAGGTCACCTTCCTGCCATGACCTTTGGCCTCCTTGCGAAATCAGATAAGCCCCAACTCCCTGGCGCGCAGAGCAGCCTGGGTCCGGTCGAGCGCCTGAAGCTTTCCCAGCACCTGGCTCATGTGATTCTTGACCGTGCCTTCGGCGATATTCAGGTGCTGCCCGATCTCCTTGTTGCTCATTCCGCGCGATAGGCATCGCAGGACGTCCAGTTCCCGCGTCGAAAGGGGCTCCGCAAGAGCGGAAGCGGTCGCCGTCTTTGGAGCCGCGGACAACCGGTTGAATTCGGCCACGAGCTTGGCTGCCACGGAAGGTTCCAGGAAGGACTCTCCACGTGCACCCAGCCGGATGGCCTCGCAGAGCTTCTCCGACGGCGAGGCCTTGAGCAGATAGCCCGCGGCTCCCGCCCGGATCGCGTCAAACACCTCCTCGTCCTCCTCGAAAGTGGTCAGGACAATGACACAGGCCGAAGGCAACGACGCCCTGATGCGCCGCGTGGCCTCCGTTCCTCCCATTCGGGGCATTCGAAGGTCCATCAAGACGACATCGGGCGCAAGACGGACTGCGGCGTCGACCGCCGCCTCGCCGTCCGCCGCCTCGCCGGCGATTTCAAAATCGGGCTGGAGGGAAAGCAACGTGCGCAGCCCCTCGCGAAACATCGCCTGGTCGTCAACCAACAGTAGCCGGAGCTTTCTCGTTACGGTCTTCAATGGGCTGGGCGCGCGTACTTCACGCCTGATCTGCCTTCGGCGCATTTCGCGCCGGGATCTCCGCCTCGAGGCAAAAGCCCCCGGTTGACCGGTTTTGCGCAGAGATGGCGCCCCCCAACAGGGCCAGCCGTTCGCCGAGTCCGGCCAACCCATGGCCCCCTCCGGTGCTGCCGGCTCCCCGGCCGTCATCAAGGACCCGCACGGCGACCCGCGTTGGATTCCGGTAGTCGATGGCGACCGTCGCATTCCGAGCTGCTGCATGCTTGCGCACGTTGGTCAGGCCCTCCTGCGCCACGCGGTATAAACCCTGCTCGGCCTCCGAATCCAGCAGCCGCGGCTCGCCCAGGACTTCAAGCCGCACCGCTAGACTCGATTCGCGAAGCGGTGCCCCGGCGGCCGATTCGTCGGCCGCCTTGGCGAGATCCCCCAGGCGATCCACCAGGGCCCTCTGGGGTTCATCCGCCTTCAGCCATTCCACCGATTTGCGAACCTCCAGAAGAGCCTCGCGAGCGAGCCCGTGGGCCTTGGCCACAGCCTCCATGGCTCGTACCGGTTCGCCGGGATGCAGCGCCCGGGCGGCCTCCAATTGCACGTGGATAGTCGTCAGATAGTGGCCGAGCCCGTCGTGGATATCCCGGGCCAACCGGTTGCGCTCCATGACCCGCGCAAGCTCAGCCATCTGTGCCGATTGGGCCTGCAGCTGCCGATTTGCCTCCTCAAGTGCCAGCGAAAGCCGCTCGGCCTCCATTCGCCCCTTGCCGGCGCGCAGCGCTATCAAAGTGAACACAAGGACAAAAACGAAGGCCGACAGAAACGACAGAGTATTCCTCATCACCCAATCGGGATTGGTGTACTCCTTCAATGCTGCCAACACGATTCCCGCGATGGCCACCTCCGTCGCGAACGCAGCAAGCGGTCGCAGCAGCTTCAAGCTCACGGCCGCTACTGGGAACGCGCAGAGAAAAAGCTGCTCGGCCATTCGGGATGTGTACAGAATTCCCACCAGAAGCCCCAGCATTACGAGGACCAGCAGCGGCCCGCTCCAGCCCGACATCGAATCCTCGTCGCATACGCTGCAAAAATATCCGGTCACCGCGTAAACGAGGCCGAAGCCCAGGCACCACATCCCGCGAGCCGTGGAGACATCGATCCCCCGGTACCAAAGGGTCACCCCATATCCCAAAGCCACGACTCCGACAAAGACCCAGCTACCCGAATTCCGAGAAAAGGATTTTCTGCCCAAGGACGGCATTTCGGCAGCCTACAGGTCGGCATGCCCTTGGCAACCAGGCCAAAAGTCATGATGCGTGTGCAGAATTCGGTCAGAGTTCAGGCATTCTGCAGAAGCCCAACGATGGTCACATCAGCGCTTCCTGCCGGATGAACCGCCGGCAGCTGAAACGCAGCGCGAGCCAGATGATCGTTGCGCCGAGCAAAAGCAGCAACAGGGGATTATGGATCACCCAGGCCTGCGCCTGGTCCAGAGCCGGGAGTCGGTCGGCGTTCAAGTGACGCTGTGCCTGCGGGAACATTTGAATTATGCGAAATGCGAACACGGCGCCCGGGACCACAATGGCCAGGATGATCGGCAGCAGGCGCTGGCACCACTTGAAGCGCAGGGTTCCCAGCATCAAGACCTGATAGAGAGCCGCCGCGATCATCCCAGCCCAAAGGATGGTCAAGGCGAGCTCAGTCTGGGCGTGGGGCAGCACAATCGAGCTTCTGAAAATGCGGGGTCGCTGGCGCGCAATGGCCGAAGGGTTGGGAAGGCTGGGAGCCACATCCGTAGTCTGCAGCGAAGCACCGGGGAAATGCGTGAAATAGAAGGCCTGAACCGCCGCGATGGGAGAGTCTGCGGCCTGGGAAATCCGGATCGAGCGATCCGGATGCCAAAGGCTGGCCACGACAAACGTCACAAGTGGAATGGCAGCGCTGGCAAAGAACCACAGGGAGCGAGCCCAAAAAATCGTCCGGCGGTCAAACGCGCGCGAAAAGGGGAATTCCAGCGTTCGGGTTGCGTTTCTACGCTCCGCGCACCGATAGCCCATGCGCCCATCCTGAAAGAGAAAGCCATAGGACCAAAAGATCGCGATGGCTCCGAACAGGCCCAACATCGCCGCCAACACGGTGCCGTCGAGGGAGGTCATGGACGAGAAGATCACGACTTCGGCGGCAAAGATCGCCGGAAAGAAGAGAAACCGGGCATAGAAGCCGGCTTCCAATTTAAGGAGCGCCCAAAAGTGGTTTGTCTTCATGGGATTCATTGGCGGGAGATATCGACGAAGATGTCCTCGAGATTCAGATCCTGGATTTCATGGCGCGCGCCCCAGGAGCGCGCAGGGGCATCGAGCTGCGCGGGATCCTCGAGCCGCAGGGTGACCAGCCACTCGCGGCCGGAGCGTTGTGCTCGGAAGGCACCGGGCATCGCAAACGAGCCGGGATCCCGATTGAAGTCGTAGAACCGCACCCTCTTCACCGTGTCCTTCAGCCGGTCCAGCGGCTCGCTGATCTTAAGCGTACCGTCGGCAACGATGCCGATATGGTCGGCCACCCGCTCGATGTCGGATAGTATGTGCGACGAAAGAAATACCGTCGGGCCGTCCTGCCGCAGTAGGCCGAGGATTTCGTCGAGAAACTCCCGCCGGGCCACGACGTCGAGTGTTGAAGCCGGCTCATCGAGAAGCAGGAGCTCCGGCCGCTGAGCAAGCGCCAGAATGAAGGCGATCTGGCGCTGAGCCCCCTGCGAGAGGGCGCCGATCCTCTTGCATCGATCGATCCGAAAGCTGGCCACCAGACGATCGACTAGCGCATGGTCCCAGGCCGGGTAGAACGGGGCGCAGAAGGCGAACAGCCTGCCCACCTTCATGCCGACCGGCAGGATCTGCTTTTCGCTCAGATAGCCCACCCGCTGGCGGTCCTCAGTCGTAAATTCAAAGGGGTCTGTCCCCAATACCCGGACGGTGCCCCGATCGGGTTTGACCAGGCCGGCGATGATTTTCAGGGCAGTAGTCTTGCCCGCACCGTTTCGGCCCAGAAAGCCGTAGATCGTGCCACGGGGCACGCGCAGCGTGAAATTGCTGAGGGCCGCGGTGCCGTCAAAGGAACGGCTCACGCCATCCGCTTCGATTGCAAATTCAGGAAAGCTTGTGGGCATAGGCTTGGTGGATAAATCGTTGCAGGTTGGACTCCTCGATCCCGAGGTGGATCGCCTCGCTTACGACCTGGTCGACGGCGGGCTGGATGAGCTTTTGCTGTTCGGCGGCGGATAGGGGCTTTCGCCCCGCCGTCACGAAGGTTCCCTGGCCGCGGCGGAATTCCACGAGGCCTTCGCGCTCCAGCATCTGGTAAACCTTGGCGGCCGTGAGCGGATTGATGTGCAGTTCCGTCGAAAGCTCGCGCACCCCCGGCAGCTGTGCGTCGGCGGCCAGCTGTCCGCTGGAAATCCGCTCCCGCAGCTGCTGGAACATCTGGCGGTAGATCGGGAGACCGCTCTGGGGATTGAGGTACAGGAACATCGAAGTAGTGTTATAGTGTTATAATACACCACGTCGTCAAACCTAAAATCAATAATTATCTTCCTGGGCTCCACCCGGGCGAATCTGTCAGACCTTCGATCTACAGAATGACGGTTACAAGCCCGCAGCGTCAGGCACGAAGATACCGGGCAACCTCGATCAGCCGCAGCCCGGAAACCTGCCGAAACTCAACCTCGTTCAAAGTGGCGACCGGATAATCGTAATGCAGGGCGGTTGCGGCGATCAAGAGATCGTACGGCCCGATCACCTTTCCGGCTTTTTCGAGCGCCGCCCAAATCCCCGCGTGCCGGCGAGCCAGGGCCAGATCGAAGTCGATGGTCTCGACCTGGGTCAGAACCCACTCGACGAAACGGGCGCGGGCCTGTTTTCGAGCCGCCGGTTTGCCGCGCTCGACGCCATGCAGGAGTTCGGCGGCGGTGACAGCCGCGATGCAAAAAGTCTCCTGCTCATGCGCAGCGAAAAGGGCGGCGAGATCCAATCGCTGCTTTTCTGCCGCGATCAGGACGGAAGTATCGAGGATCGCTCCCATTTCGAGGCAAGAGGGCCTAAGCGGCTGCGGGACTCTCTCAGGTCGCGCTCGAAACGGGCGGCCTCATCCGGGTTCAAACTAGGGCGCTTTGGCCACAGGGCGGCCAGTTCACGGCCCGTTTTCGGCCGGCTGGCCGGGCTGAGTTTGGCCATCGGCTTGCCCCCTTTTGACAGAATCGCGGTATCCCCTTGATAGTGGACGCGGCTGACCAGCTCTGAGAAATTCCGGGCCGCTTCCGTGACGGTGATTTGTTTCAGAGCCATATCAGATAATACGCATAATCAGATTATCAGATTAGGCGAGCAGATAACTCAGACCCGCTCGTTCACAACCGGGTTCGTCAGGGTCCCGATCTTCTCGATTTCGACGCTCACGGTGTCCCCGGCCTTCAGGAACACCGGAGGTTTCCTCGCGACGCCGACTCCGTGGGGCGTTCCCGTCAGGATGACCGTGCCTGGGAGAAGCGTTTTGCTGCCGCTCAGAAACTCGATGAGAGCCGGCACGTCGAAAATCATGTCGTTCGTGTTCCAGTCCTGCATCGCGACCCCGTTCAGAATCGTGCGGATCCTGAGCGCGTTTGGGTTGGGGATCTCGTCCGCCGTCACGAGCACGGGCCCGAGCGGACAGAAAGTGTCGAAACCCTTCCCCTGGCAGAACTGCCCGCCGCCCAGTCGCTGCTGCCAGTCGCGGGCGGAAACGTCGTTCGCGCACGTGTACCCAAGCACATGATCGAGGGCATTGGCGCGCGTGACATTCTTGCACCGCTTGCCTATGACGACGGCCAGCTCGCACTCGTAATCGACCTCGCTGCTCGCGAGCTTGACCGGGATTTCGATCGGATCGTCCGGGTTTTGCAGGGTGTTCGTGCCTTTGAGAAACAACACGGGATGCGCCGGCACCGGCTTGCCGCCTTCTTCCGCGTGCTTCTTGTAATTGAATCCGATGGCCAGGATGTTCGGCGGCGCAATAGGCGCCAGAATCTTCCCCAATTTGATCGCCCTGTGGGTGACGGCAAATTCGCCGACGACATCGCCCGCGATCTCGCGGGTGGATCCGTCGGTCGCCAGCACCGCATGAGCGGGGCCGTCCGGAGTAAGGTGGCGGATGATTCTCATTGCGGACAAATCCACCCTTCGAACCGCGCCGAGGCAAGCTTCAGCCGGCGCATGAGCAGGCCAGATGGCGGTCGCCGTACACGTTGTCCACCCGGCTGACCGCGGGCCAGAACTTGCTCTCCCGCGTCCAGGGCGCCGGAAACGCAGCCGACTCCCGGGAGTAGGAACGATCCCATTTGTCCGCGCAGACGACGGCCGCCGTGTGGGGTGCGTTCTTGAGAGGATTGTCCACCGGATCCGACTCGCCTTTTGCAACCGCCTGCATTTCGCCATGGATCGAAATCATGGCCTCGCAAAACCGGTCCAGCTCCGTCTTTGTCTCGCTCTCGGTCGGCTCGATCATGAGGGTGCCCGGCACCGGAAACGACATGGTCGGGGCGTGATAACCGAAGTCCATCAGACGCTTTGCGGCGTCCTCCACCTCGATCCCGCTCTTCTTCCAGGCCCGCAGATCGACGATGCATTCGTGCGCGACAAGCCCCGACAATCCCCGGTACAGAACCGGGAAACAGCTCTCGAGCCGCTTGGCGACATAGTTTGCATTCAGGATTGCGGCCTTCGTCGCGGCGGTGAGGCCATCCGGGCCCATCATTCGGATGTACATCCAGGAAATGACCAGAATGGAGGCGCTTCCCCAGGGAGCGGATGCCACCGCGCCAAAGGCCTCGGGCACCCTTCCCTTGCGCCCCGATCCGAGCGCGACGACGGAGTGACCCGGCAGATGCGGCTCCAGATGGGAAGCCACCGCGATCGGACCGACGCCCGGCCCGCCGCCGCCGTGCGGGATGCAGAAAGTCTTGTGCAGATTCAGGTGGCAGACATCGGCGCCGATCCGGCCGGGTGAGCTGAGGCCGACCTGGGCGTTCATGTTTGCGCCGTCCATGTAGACCTGGCCGCCGTGCGCGTGAACGAGCTCGCAGATCTCGCGGATCGAGCTCTCGAATACACCATGGGTCGAGGGATACGTGACCATGAGGGCGGCAAGGTCGCTTGCATGCTCCCCGACCTTGGACCGCAGGTCGGCCACCTCGATATTGCCGTTTGCATCGCAGGCCACCGGAACAACCTTGAATCCGCACATGCTTGCGCTCGCGGGATTCGTGCCGTGAGCGCTCGTGGGAATCAGGCAGACGTTCCGATTGCCCTGGCCCTTCGCCTCGTGGTAGCCGCGGATCGCCAGAAGACCCGCGTACTCGCCCTGCGATCCCGCGTTCGGCTGCAACGAAACCGCCGCTAGTCCGGTGATCTCCGCAAGCCAGGTTTCCAGGTCGCTGAACAGGCGCCGGAATCCTCGGGTCTGGTCCGAAGGAGCAAAGGGATGGAGCTTCGAAAACTCGGGCCAGGACACGGGAATCATCTGGCTCGCCGCGTTGAGCTTCATCGTGCACGAGCCCAGCGAGATCATCGAATGGCAAAGCGACAGGTCGCGCGCCTCGAGCCGCTTGATGTAGCGGAGCATCTCGTGCTCGGTGTGATAGCGATTGAATACCGCGTGGCCGAGGAATTGCGACCGGCGCGCGTGCAGGGCCGAAAAGCCTCCATCCGCCTCTTCGAGAGGCCGGCTCGCCGCTTGCTCCCATTTCGTGGAAATGGAGCCAAAGATGGCGAGGAGCGTTTGCACTTCCTCTTCCGTGGCAGCCTCGTCGAGTGAAATTCCGACCGCCGCGGAATCGATGCGGCGCAGATTGATCCTTTTCGTTTTCGCAGCGGCGTGGATGCGTCCGGCGTCGATTCCGCGAACCGTCACGGTGTCGAAAACCGGCTCGGGATCGAGTTCGAACCCCAGGCGGCGAAGCCCCGCCGCCAGGCGGCCTGTCAGCGAGTTTACCCGCCGTGCGATGCGTTTCAGGCCTTCCGGCCCGTGATAGACGGCATACATCGAGGCCATCACCGCGAGGAGCACCTGCGCGGTGCAGATGTTGGAGGTCGCCTTCTCGCGCCGGATGTGCTGCTCGCGGGTGCCCAGAGCCAGCCGGAGGGCGGGATTCCCGTGGGCGTCCTTCGAAACGCCCACCAGTCGGCCGGGCATCTGGCGCTTGAATCCGTCCTTGGTTGCAAGGAACCCCGCGTGCGGACCGCCAAATCCCATCGGGACGCCGAACCGCTGTGCCGAACCGACCGCAACGTCCGCGCCAAACTCCCCCGGCGGCCGCAGAAGCGTAAGCGCCAGGAGGTCCGCCGCCGCGATCGTCGCCGCTCCGGCCGCATGCGCGCGAGTAAAGAAATCCTCAAAATCGTGAATCGATCCGTTCGTGTCCGGGTATTGGACGAGCACGCCGAAAAATCCCGGCCCGATCTCGAAGCGGCGATGGTCGCCCACGACGACCGCGATCCCGAGCGGCTTCGCACGGGTCTTCACAACGTCGATCGTCTGCGGATGGCATCCCGATGAAACGAAGAATTGCCGTGCGGACGAATCCTCGTTGAGCCGCCGGCACATCATCATCGCCTCGGCAGCGGCGGATCCCTCGTCGAGCATGGACGCGTTGGCGATTTCCAGCCCGGTCAGGTCGCGGATCACGGTCTGAAAGTTGAGCAGCGCCTCAAGCCTGCCTTGGGAAATCTCGGCCTGGTAGGGGGTGTAGGCCGTGTACCAGCCGGGGTTTTCAAAAATGGCCCGCTGGATGACGGCCGGCGTATGAGTGTCGTAGTACCCCGCTCCTATGAAACTGCGAAACACCCGGTTTTGCGAGGCAATCGCCCGCAGTTCCGCCAGCGCCTCGCTCTCTCCGACGGCCGGAGGCAGATTGAGCGGGCCCCGGCGGATCTGGGCCGGGACCGCGGCATCGACGAGAGCGTCCGCGGAAGCGTAGCCGAGGAGGCTGAGCATTTCACCCGTCGCGGCGGGATCTTCTCCGAGGTGACGCCGGGCGAACGTGTCGACCGGAGCGAGCGAGGTTTGCATAGGCGAAAGCAACCGTAGGGCGGCGCAAATGCCGCGCAATCGCGAATTCAGATCGCGTCCTGATTTGACGAAGGTAGGTCCTCCCTCGTCGGGAGCGGCCAAATCCCGGACCGCCGTCAAGGCCGGCCGCCAATGCCCGCCTGCAATTGCTGCAGGCCAGATGGCGGCCCGGAGACGTCGGATGAGGCCGCAATCTCCTCGTGAGGACCTGCCTTCGTCAAATCAGAACGCCGCCGGGATCATAGCCGAACGACCCCAGGCATCCAGTTTCGAATTCCATTCAATACTGGATGCCTGAGGTCGTTCGGCTCATCGTCCGCGCATGCAGCCTTCACGCCCGTTCCCGACCCGCGCCGAACGCGCCTCTTTCATCGACCGGAGGCTGGCAGAACTGTATCCGGAAACGCCGGTGCCGCTGGCCCATCGCGACCCCTACACCCTTCTCATCGCCGTTCTTCTTTCGGCCCAATGCACGGACAAGCGGGTCAACGAAGTGACTCCGGCTCTTTTCGCGGCAGCCGACTCACCCGAAAGGATGGCCCGGCTGCCCGTTGCAAAAATCCAGGAAATCGTCCGCTCCTGCGGACTCGCTCCCCAGAAAGCCAGGGCGATTTCGGCGCTTTCCCGCCTGCTGGTCGACAACCATGGCGGCGGGGTGCCGCGAACCCTGGAGGAACTCGAGGCCTTGCCGGGCGTGGGGCACAAGACGGCCAGCGTCGTCATGGCGCAGGCCTTCGGCGTGCCGTCCTTTCCCGTCGACACGCACATTCACAGGCTTGCTCAACGATGGCGCCTGACCGACGGCCGGAGGGTCGAGCAGACGGAGGCCGATCTGAAAAGCCTCTTCCCCCGCGAGCACTGGAACCAGGTCCACCTTCGCATCATATTCTACGGCAGGCAGTATTGCACAGCCCGCGGTTGCGACGGAACCGTTTGCGAAATCTGCCGCACCCTCTTCCCGGGCCGACGCGCCATCGTCACGAGAAAGTGAAACGAGATGGTGTCCCTGATTTCACGAAAGCGCGTCCTCTCTCGTCGAGAGCTGCCAAGACCCAGATGCGCCGTCAAGTCAGGCCACCAATGCAGCCGGCAATCAATGCCGGCCAGATGGCGGCCAAGAGACGTCGCAGGAGATGACATGAAGCCGACAGGCGGCGGATTTTCCACCAACCTGTCGGCGATATGGAAAACAATAACCTCAATAATCATGGTCAGAAGCGTGCTCCCGTCG
>Ga0181529_10006284_pt1 | contig 12104 bp, 8 predicted proteins | sample PEATcosm2014_Bin_36_FD_119763 | JGI IMG/M metagenome (GOLD analysis project Ga0181529, IMG submission 119763) | Peatland microbial communities from MTU Mesocosm Facility, Houghton, MI, USA - PEATcosm2014_Bin10_30_metaG | ecosystem: Environmental > Terrestrial > Soil > Wetlands > Peat | place... | reverse complement strand
TGTAATGTGCACACACATATGGCGGATTCCCCTAGAATCAGGGAATGTCGATCCATATGGCTGAAAATATCAATCAAGAACGAATGAGATGGGTAGCACCCATTGCAGGAGGTCGAACAACCATTACGGAAGTGATGAAGGTATTTCCGTATGGGAAGCGGACGCTTGAGCGGTGGCTCGGGGCATACCGCCATGGCGGAGAGTTAGCGCTTGAGCCACGCTCCACGCGGCCGAAGACATCGCCCAAAGAAACACCGATTGCGATCAAGGAGGAGGTCATCGCCCTGCGAAAGAAGAAAAAAGTCTGCGCCCTGAAGCTCCACTGGAAACTTGAGAAACAGGGCATCGTCCTCCACGAACGCACGATCGGGAAGATCTTGAAGGCGGAAGGCTTGGTCCGGAAATATCGGACGAAGAAGATCACGTACAAATATATCAAAGCGACATGGAAACCGGGCGAACTCATGGAGATCGACGTGAAGCATGTGCCGGGAGCCATTGCAGGGCGGGCATATTTCCAATATACGGCGATCGATTGCGCTTCCCGCTGGCGGTATCTCCGGATCTTTGAAGAAGAGTCCACGCAGAACACCCTTGTCTTTTTCGAAGACGTGATCCAACGATTCCCGTATCCGGTCATCGGGCTCAAGACCGACAACCATTCAACGTTCACTAATCGGTATACCGGCACGAACAAGCGGAGCGATATGACGGTGAAACGGCTCCATCCTCTCGATCTCTTTTGTGGCGAACGCGGGATTGTCCACTATCTCATCGATCCCGGACATCCAACGCAGAACGGAATGGTTGAGCGTTCGCACGGATCTGATCAGCGGACACTCTACGACTCTGCTATCTTTCGTTCGTCGAAAGACTTGCGGAGAAAGGTCGCATTGTGGAATATTGAATACAACAACCTTGAACACTGCGGATTGAAGGGCAAGACGCCGAACGAAGCGCTTGCCGAGTTCAAAAACTAGTCCGCCATATGTGTGTGCTTAAAACACGCGTGGCGTGGCGGTGGGACGTCGAGCTTACTGGAGGTGATAGATAAAGATCGAGGTTCCCGCGCGAGCGTCCGGCGTGGGGACGTTGCCCATGTCGCCGCCGAGCCAGGTGCCGGTCGCATCCGCCGGCGGGCGGAGCGCGGTGAGCCATGAATACGTGTCCGATGCGCCGCGCGTGTTCCCGGGCGCAAGCGGCTGGATATCGCCCTCGAGCGTGTTCACGGAGACGGCGAGCCAGTGGATGCCCTGATCGGCGGGATTTCCCATAGACGATGACCACGGCACCGCTTTACTGCCAAGGTAGTATTGCGGATCGCCGCCGCCGAAGTAATCGACGGCGATCTTGTCTATCTGCGGCTGAGTATTCACCCATGACTGCAGCCGGATCAGATCCTGCCCCCAGTCGTAGTTCGAGTCGGTCACGAAGTGATAGCCGCCCCACACGCCGCCGCCGACCTCGTTAAAGTACGAAAGGAAATATGGCGCGGCGAACAATGTTTCGAGCAGAAGCCATGCGAGGAGCAGGATCAAAACGATATATTTTACGATCGCGATGCCGAACGAGCGGGCGAGCGCCGCGGCGGAATCCATCGCGGAAGCTCCAGCCGCGCCGAAGTGCAGGCGCATGATCCACTTTTGCCACACAACCGCGGCGAGGATGAATATGAGCGGGATCGTTGGCATCAAATGCCGGATGCCGATGTTCAGCGGGCTGTGCATGCTGTATCCCCAATAAAGGACGATGAACGAAGCGAGCGAAAATTCCGGAAAGTTGAGCGTGAGATAGGTGAGGATGCGGTCTTTGACGCCCGCGCCGCGGCTTAATGTCTTTTTCATGATCCACCACGCGGCGAGTGCGAGCGCGAACAGTACGATGATAAGTGTTGGGATCGGCTCCTTAAGTAGGAAGAGTACGGGGAAGTAGATCCATCCGCCGCTTTGTGCCACGTGGCCGAGGAAGTAGATCGTATTCCCGCCATCCGCGCGCTGCAGCACCATAAGGATGCCAAGCGAATATTGCGCGATCGGTTGCGTGAGGCGATGCCCGGCCATCCAGATGTCCGCATCGGCGACGCAGCGCATGCCTTTGCAGACCTGCCCCGGCGCCGTCGGGCCGCCGGCAAACGAAGTGAGGATCGCGGTCGTGTCGGAGACCTGCCGCGGGATCGGATAGCCGCTCGTAAAGAGGAAGTAGATCGGATAGACGATGAACACGTAGCCGATGACGAAAATCAAAATGCATTTCCATGCGTAGTGGCATAACCGGAAGAAGAACGTTTTCGCGCGACGCGACGCGTCGGTCGTACTCCATTGCGCGACGAGATCGCGCAGCCAGATCACGATAAAAAGGAAGATGAAGAGTGGCACAAGCAGCGGCGTGGAAAATTTTGTGACCTGCGCCACGCCGAACGTGAGGCCGGCGTACCAGAGATGTTTTGTGGAGGGGTCGTCGATATATTTCAAAAAGAAAAATGTGGCAAGGATGACGCCGAACGCCGCGCCGACGTCGGTCGTCACGTAATGCCCGTGCGCGAGCACGTTGGGGTCGAGCGCAAAAAGGAACGTTGGCAGGAGTGCCCAGAGTTTTCCCATCAGCCGCCGCGCGAGGAAGTAGACGAGGATGATCGTGAGGATGGTGACAAGGATCGGCATCACGCGCGCCCACTGGATGATCGCATTCGCATCGTTCCCGGAATTATAGAGGAACGCGGTGCCCATATCCCACTGGCCGTTCACTTCGGATGTCCATGCGGGATTATTCGTGGGATAGGTCGGCTGCACGAACATAAGCACCGGCAGCGCGGCGAGCGCTTTGATGAGCGGGGGATGCTCTGGGTTCAGCCGATAATCGAGCTGGCTCACGTAGCCGTAGCCGGCGGGGATGTGCGCGAGCTCATCGTCGATCGCGGAATCCGTGCGCGATGCCCATAACATCAGCCCGAACGAAACGATGCAGATCAGCACAAGGGCGGTAGCCGCCCACCACGCAGTGAGTTTTTTTATCATATGCCTTCATTATACAAAACTGTGTCCGATACACGTGATGCCCTTACGGAACCGGCGGTTCACGCGCTCCTGCGGCGCGTGCCCGCCTATGCGCTCGTCCCGCTGGCTCGCGCAGACGCGAGACCAAGCCCAGCGGGACTCCGCGAATTTCCGTAAGGGCATCACGTGTATCGGACAGGAGTATTTGATATGCTTATGATATGAAAAAAGTGTTTATCATCCATGGGTGGGATGGTCGCCCTGATGAGGGTTGTTTTCCGTGGCTGAAAAAGCAATTGGAGGATAATGGATTTGCCGTGGTTGCGCCGGCGATGCCGGATCCATTACGCCCAGAAATTAATACATGGGTATCTTTTCTTGCGAAACAAATTGGCGTTCCGGATGCGAATACTATTCTTGTCGGCCACTCAATTGGTTCACAGACAATATTGAGATATCTCGAATCATTACCGGAAGGGGCTACCATTGGCGGGATTGTTTTTCTTGCTCCATGGGTTCACCTTACCGACGCCTCGTATGAAACGGAGGAGGATCGCGAGATCGCCAAACCGTGGCTTGAAACGCCGATAGTATGGGAAAGCGTGAAAGCGCATTGCCCGAAATGTATTGCGATATTTTCCGATGACGATCCGTTGGTACCTTTGAGCGATGTGGAGATTTTTAAGAACGAGCTGGGAGCAACGATCGTCATTGAACACGGCAGGGAGCATTTTAGCGGGAGCACGGGAATAAAGGAGCTTCCGTCGCTCCTTGCATCGGTGTTGGAATTGAAGTAATTCGTCGCATCGGCGATCTGATGGTAAAATATCCGTATGGCCGATCCAGAGAAGAAATTGCATTCCGATCATGCGGCGGATGATATCCGCGCGGACGAGCTGGTAAAACTCACGCAGCGCGAGGTCAAGGAGAACGGCGAGCAATTGCGCGATATCCCCGTAACGAACCGCAATTATTGGCGGTTTCGCGGTGAGGGCGAGCGACGTCCGCTCCCGCGCGGGATCAAATGGGGGATCGCGGGCCTCGTCGCGCTTTTTGTCGTCGGGTTCGCCGTGTCGTACTACGTGGTAAAGCGCGAGGTGGCGGCGACGATCTCGTCACAGCTGGGAACCTTACAGGCGGGGGTCCAGGATCTGCAGAATTTAGATCCGCAATCCGCCGCCGCACAATTTTCCTCGCTCAGCACGTCGGGTTCGGCGGAGGGAATATGGAGTTCGTTCATCTCGTTCTTTACCGGGAGCGGCGGCGCGATCCGGTCGTTCAGCGATCTTACAAACCGGCTTACGACGCTCTCGCAAAACATGACGAACATCGAAAATGATACCTTTGGATTCGTTTCCGGGAACAGCAGTAGCACGCTGGCTGCGGACCTTGCGAGCACGCGTGACACGCTCGCCGCGCTCGATGCGGATACGAACCAGCTTTCCGGCGCCGCATCATATTTTGGCGGCGCATCGCCCATCAACGGGCAGAGCTATCTGGCGCTGAAGACGCAGGTGGAGGGCGCGGAAAGCTTTTTGAACGAGTTCGTGCCGTGGCTTTCAGACGCGTCAACGACACACCATATTCTTGTGCTCTTCCAGAACCCGTCGGAGATGCGTCCGGGCGGGGGATTTTTGGGAAGCTATGCGGATGTTTCGATAAGCGGCGGCGCGGTCAAGAATATTGCGTTTCATGATGTTGCGGACGTTGACGTTGCGTTCAAGCAAAAGATCGTGCCGCCGGTGCCGCTGCAACTGGAAGAGACCGCGTGGCGTCCTGCCGACGCGAACTGGTTCCTCGACTTCCCGACGTCCGCGTCGGAGACGGTCCAGCTCTTTGAGCAGTCGGGGCTGTACGCTGGCAATGCGTCCGCCACGCCGACCACGTTCGACGGCGTCGTCGCAGTGACACCGCAGATCATGAGCGATCTACTCTCGGTGACGGGGCCGATCACATTGCCCGGCGCGACGCCAAAAGCGGCATCGACGACATTCACTGCCGATAATCTTGTGACGCAGATCCAAAAGATCGTGCAAGCGGGGCAGGCCCAAAATAGAACGCAGTCAAGTGCCGGCAACGCCACGTATCCAAAGGCGGTGTTGGCGCAATTGTACCCGGCGCTTTTCCAGCAGCTCGCGTCTTCAACGGATGCACAAAAGCAACAGATCCTCGGCCTGGCACTCAACTGGATCGCCAATAAAGACCTGATGTTCTATTTCAATGATCCCGCGTTCGAAACCTTTGCCAACGCGTATGGCGCGACGGGCGACGTCTATCAGCTTCCGCAGAACTTCAACGGGGATTATCTTGCGATCGCGAACGCGGACGTGAACAGCGATAAATCGGAGCTTTATATGGCGCAGGATATAAATTACGTCGCATCGATCGGCAGCGACGGCACGTTGGCCACCAGCCTCATCCTTAAGCGCACGCATAACGGCAATCAGAGTTTGTACTGGTGGTATCAGACGACCAACCAGGATTACACGCAGATATTCGTGCCGCCCGGGAGCACGCTCGACAATCAAAGCGGCGGAATGACAAAGACCGTTCCCGCGCCGATCAATTATGCAAAGGACGGATACCGCACGGACCCGTTCCTGCTTGCGATCGCATCGACCACCCAGCCGAACTTCAATTATCCGAAGATAACGACACACACGGAGTCCGGAAAGGAAGTGTTCGCCGTATGGTCGCGCACGTACGCGGGCGCATCCACGTCGCTGTCGGTCAATTATTCGCACGATCTTTTTTCAACGCCCGCCGCCGGCGTGCAATATCAGTTCATCTTCGAGCGGCCATCCGGCGCGACGGGGGATTACCACATCGAAGTGGACGCGCCGCTCGGCTATGTGTTCGCCGAGAACCAGCTGGCGAGCTTTACGTACGAATCCACGAGCACGCCGGGGCGGCTCATATTCACCCTGACATTGCAGAAAATATAGGGGGGTTCGTTCTGCCAAAATAAAAGCGTGGGCCGTACGCAGCCAGTTATTAAAAGATTGTTAAAAAGTTTTTGACTTCGGAAAAAGGAAGCGTAAGCTTTTTGTATGAATAAAAAAATAAAAGAAACAACGATAGATGATCTTGCGGTGATGATGGAGAAAGAATCGCGCACTAACGAAAAGCGATTCGGGAGGTTAGAAGAAGGCGTCGCCGAATTAAAAAGCGAAATTGTTTCGATAAAAGCGAGTATGGTCACAAAACAGGATCTCTATAAAGTTGAAACGCGCATTCTGACCGCCATCGGCAATGTTGCTGCCGAGGTCAAAAATCACGAAAAGCGTATTGTAGCGCTTGAGAAAATTGTTACCCCATAAAGAAGTCTTCCTTGTGATTACGCGTGATTTTCTGTAAAATCACCGCAATGGAACACATCCGCAACTTCGTCATCATCGCCCATATTGATAGTGGAAAGTCCACGCTCGCCGACCGTCTCCTTGAGATGACGGGTACCGTGCCGATGCGATCGATGCAGGCGCAGTACCTGGACCGGATGCCGCTCGAGCGCGAGCGGGGGATCACCATAAAGATGGCGCCGGTGCGGATGGAATACGCCGCCGACGACGGAAAAAAATATGTGATGAATCTGATCGACACGCCGGGCCATTCGGATTTTGCGTACGAAGTTTCGCGGGCATTGAACGCCGTTGAGGGCGGTATTCTGCTCGTAGACGGCACGAAAGGCATCCAGGCGCAGACGCTTTCGAACTTGCGTGGCGCACAGAAAGCGGGACTGCGCATCATCCCGGCGGTCAATAAGATCGATCTTGCCTTGCCGCACATTGAAAAAGTGGTGGAAGCGACCGCGGAGCTTTTGGGCGTCACGCCCGCGGAAGTGTTTCGTGTTTCCGCAAAGACCGGCGCGGGCGTAAAGGAATTGCTTGAAGCGGTTGTGGCGTTGGTGCCGCCGCCAAAAAATTCCAGCGATAATATTTCGAAAGCGCTCATTTTTGATTCGATGTATGACGATCACAAAGGCATCATCGCGAACGTGCGCGTGTTCGGCGGAGAATTCGGAACGGAAGACATGCATCTTGTGGCGAGCGCGGATGGATTCAAGGCGAAAGAGGTAGGATATTTTTCTCCGGATATGAAGGCGGCGCCAAAGCTTCGCACCGGCGAGATCGGCTACATCGCAACCGGCCTTAAGGAGCCGGAGCTCGTGCATATCGGTGATACTATTTTGGCGAATCGCGATTCCACCGGGCTCGGCGCCGGGCGTAAAAACGAACTGGCATTGCCCGGCTACCGCGAGCCGGCGCCGGTGGTCTTCATCTCGTTCTATCCCGACGGCGAAACAAAGTTCGATGACCTCAAGCGCGGCTTCGAGAAATTGCGTTTGAACGACGCGGCGCTCAGCTTTGAACCGGATTCGAACGAAGCGCTCGGCCGCGGATTAAAAGTGGGTTTCCTCGGTCAGCTTCACTTTGAGATCATTTCGAGCCGCCTCGAGCGGGAATACAATCTGACGTTCCTCACCAGCTTCCCATCGATCGCGTATCGCGTGCAGGACAAGGGCCAGGTGTTCGTGATCAAGCAGCCGCAGGACTTTCCGGAGCATCCGGAAAAAGTGTGGGAGCCGCTCGTCGATCTGGAAATTCTCACGCCGCAGCAATATCTCTCCGCGGTACTCAATATGCAGACGGTGTTCGACATGGAGATTAATGAAGTAAAAAATATCGGCGAAAATTTGCTCATCCAGGCAGTGATGCCGCTCCGCGAGCTGATCCGCGATTTTGATGATCGGATGAAGTCGGTGTCGCAGGGATACGCGTCGTTCACGTACGAGCTGGCGGGGGAGCGCGAGTCGGAGGTGGAGAAGCTGGAGATCGTGGTGGTGAATGAGATCGTGCCCGCGCTCACGCGCATCGTTCCCAAAAAAGATCTGGAGCGCGAAGGACGCCAGACGGTGGAGCGCTTAAAAGAGCTTTTGCCAAAGATGCAATTCTCGCAGGCGCTCCAGGCAAAATCGCTCGGACGCATCATCGCGCGTGAGACGATCCCCGCGATGAAGAAAGAGCTCGGCAACTTTGGCAAGAACGGCGGCGACCGCACGCGCAAAATGAAGCTGTGGAAAAAGCAGGAGAAAGGCAAAGAGCGCCTTCAGGCCGGCGCCCGCGTGGACATCTCGCCGGAGGTCTTTAGGGAGATCTTGAAGAAATAAGGTTGTTTGAATTCCGCCCGCTCCGCGGGCAATTAGTGATATACTTTTGATATGGACAATCAAATCAAAATCGGGGATTTTAAAACGGTATTTTTGTTTCTGATTTCGATAGTCTTTTCTCCCTTCGGAGGGTTAGAGGGTTTTCTTTTCCCTTATCCCAAGAGTTCATCCCAGCTGGTTTCAATAACCTTTTTGGTTCTTTGGGCCATAGCGATCGCGTTAACGATGACATCGGGGGCGTCTCAGATTTCCAAGAAACGACCTCTTAAATTTGTGAATGAAGTTCTTATCGCAATTTCTATTCTTGAGGTGGTTTATCTTGGTTTTCTTTTTTTGATAGCTATGCAATTCATGATGGGTGGTATGCCGGGCTAAGTCTATCTAGTTTTTTCGCAATTTTGTTCGAACATCGTCCTGCGTTGTCAGCGCATATTTTAGATTCGGTGGAGGATAGGGTTTTAGGGAAAGGAGGCAAGGGCATTATTCTTTTGAGGGTGTCTCGGAGGCGCGTAGGCGCCGAGAGCCAAGGCGGCCGGTCAGCAGGCCGGAACGCCGTCCCTCAAAAGAATAATGCCCTTGCCTCCTTTCCCCAACCCTCCTACACTAATCGTATGAAGATCGCTTCCATCATTGTCCTCTCCCTCTTTATCATTATTTTAGGCGTCCAGGTGTTTTCATTCGTACGGCAGGAGTGGCAGTTGAGCAGTCAGCTGGCGGACGTGCAGGCGAACCTGACGAAAGCCCAGGATCAGGAGACGAACCTGCAACAAGAGACGCAATACCTTTCAAACCCGGTCAATCTTGAGAAGGAGCTCCGCGCGCGCTTTAACTATAAAAAGCCGGGTGAGACCATGGTGATCATCGTTCCTGCAAGCGGCGCGAACACGACCTCTACGGACTAAAACGCCGGTATTTCGGGCATTAAGCGGGGACTTGACGCATCATATTTAGTCTGCTATAATACTTGCTGACAATAGTGCCGGCTTACCGGTAATTTACAAGTGAAAAGGGAGAGAACATGCGAATTCGGAAGTTTTTGGTTGCGACAATTTCCCCGGTCTGTCTGCTGTTCGCGGTCTCCGCAATGGCGAAGCCGGCGCATTCACAAACAACACTCACACTCGTGTCGGCTCGAAACAACGTCGACGGATCTTTCCTTGGGCCGCAAGCAGTTTTTGCGAATAGCTCGTACATCTGGACCGCCAGCAACGAAGGAAACCTTCTCGTACTCCAAAACAGAGCGCCGAAGTATCCCTTAGTGGCGAGCATCCCGACTTCCACATTGCCTCTTGTCTCGGTGGCTTCAGACGGTATCAACGTCTATGTCACGAGCGCCGACTCGTGTCTCTATGCTTATGGCATGGTGGCACCGTTCGCGCTGGCCAAGAAGACGTGCTACTCGGGCGTGCCGCTCGGGTCGCTCGTGGTGACTTCCGGCAAGGGAGGAACCATCATCGTTTCGGAGTGGCAGGGAAGAATGACCGCCGATTCCCGCTATGTCTATGTTTCGGAACTCAATGCAGGCGACATTGCGCAGGCATCGAACAAGACGACGGGAGTTCTTGGGCTGACATTCGGAAATGTCTTTGACCCGGGAATGACTGATATCTTCGACCGGACATCCGGAGCGTTGATCGGCAGCATCCCGAATCCATTGACCAATCAGGATACTCTCGGTCAAGTCGCGCTCTTTGCGGATGGAAGGATCGTCGCACAGACCATCCCGGGCTGTTGCGGAACGGGAATTTCCCTCTACAATCCAAACACCCATGAGATGCTTCCGCCAATCCCCGAGCCGTATGCGGACACCGTCGCTACCACAACGATCAACAAACAGTCGCTGCTTGTTGTCGGCACGGAGCTCGGAACGGTGGTGCTCTACAACATCTCGAATTGCAGCGCGCCGCGCCGTCTGGCAGTTGCCGATCTTCGGCAGCTCACCGGACACACCGGCCCTGAAGACATCGAGATTCGCGGTCTGTACATCGTTGGCAATGAGATCGTCGCCGTAAGTTCCTGGGGCGACGCAGCTTCAAAAACCCCCAGTCTCCCCGCAGTATTCATCCTGACGATAGGGAAGTAATATTCCCCGCCGTCAACTATCGACCATGCCCGTTCCAGATTCATTTCTGGGCGGGCATTTTTCTTTTCGTGAGCGGGTAACGGGAATCGAACCCGTGTCTCAACCTTGGGAAGGTCGCGTTCTGCCACTGAACCATACCCGCGCGCGCCGGCATCGCCGGCCGCGAACCTAAAAACGATACACGACGGAGGCGCGTTTCGCAAATCGCGGTCCGCGCGCTTTTTGCAAAGTGTATTACAATAAAGAGAATGACCGCGTCGACGAATGGCAGATTTAAGGGAAAGTTGCGCAATAAAATATTTCTTTTTATGGCGCTCATCGGCATCGTGCCGCTCGTCGCGGCGGCGGCGCTGACGTACTATGTCGTCACAAGCTCGCACCGCGACGATGTGGCAAAGGTGGAGGCGGCGGTGCTGACGCAGACGGGCAACGAAGTGCAATCGTTCATCAACAACGATATTCTGACGCACACGAGCGTGGAGATCCCGTACGGCGGGAATATTTTTGCGACGTCGTCCATTCCCGCGCAGCAGTTTGTGGTCAGCCAGACGCTTGCCACGCTGCCTTTTATACAATCGGAGTCGTACGTGAATCTTGCGGGGGTCACGACCGCTTACGTGGATAGGAGCGATCCTTCGGCTGTCGCGTCCTCCTCGCCCGAAACGATGCTCCAGTCGACCGCGTTCCAGGTGGCGAGGGAGGGGAGCAACTATCTGAGCCCCGTCACGTACGCGAACGGCATGCCGACCGTGGCATTCGCTTCGCCCGTCAAAGACGGGAACGGGCAGACGATCGGCATTATCATGGGCGCGGCATCCCTTGATGAGCTGCAGGCCGTCGTCGCCTCATCGACCGTCGGCACCACCGGGTATTTATATTTGGTCGACCAGAACGGCGCGTTGATCGCCGGCGGCGGCAGCGCCGGCGCGGGCGGGGATCTTGCGGGCGATATCGGCAGTTCCACCGTGGCGCATTCGCCCATCGTGCAAAAAGTGATCGGCGGCGCGCCGGCGCTGACGGCCGCGACGCAGATGCGATACGCAAACGCGTTCGGGAAGAATGTGGTGGCGGCAGGGGAGCCGCTGCTCGAGAACGGGCAGAACTGGGGGATCGTCGCCGAGTGGCCGACGTCGGAGGCGGACGCGGTGATCGACGCATTGCTGCTGCGCGACGCGATCATGCTGCTCGTCGTCCTTCTGCTCGTCATCGCGTTCTCCGCCGTGCTCGCGCTCATCATTGTGCGGCCGATCAAGCAACTGGAGGAAGGCACCGAACGCGTGGCACGGGGAAAGTTCACCGAGGGCGTGAACATTACGACCGGCGACGAGCTGGAAGAGCTCGGCAACTCGTTCAACGACATGGTGATGGGGTTGAAGCAGCTGGAGCAATTAAAGGACGAGTTCGTCTTCATCGCCGCGCACGAGCTGCGAACGCCGGTTGCCGCGATGAAAGGATATGTGCAGTTGATCTTGGATGGAAGCACCGGAGAGATCACTCCCGGCGCGCGCGCGTTCATGGAGAAAGTGCTCGCGTCGAACCAGCGGCTTATCCAGCTCGTGAACGATCTGCTTGAAGTGGCGCGCTCGCAGGCGGGCCGGCTCACCATCAAAGTGGCGCCGGTGGACATTTCGCCCGCGATCGCATCCACGCTCGATGAACTGAAGTCGCTTGCGGACGAGAAGTCGGTCGTGATGACATATGACGCAAAGCTGCCCGGCGCGGCGAGCGCTGCGGGTATGGGCGATTCCGTTCCTATGCCATTACCGCAGGTCCTCGCTGACGCGGATCGTGTGAAGGAAGTGGTGGTGAACCTCGTAGGCAATGCCATTAAGTACATGGGCGGCGCGGGGACGATCACGAT
>Ga0181529_10006282_pt1 | contig 12105 bp, 8 predicted proteins | sample PEATcosm2014_Bin_36_FD_119763 | JGI IMG/M metagenome (GOLD analysis project Ga0181529, IMG submission 119763) | Peatland microbial communities from MTU Mesocosm Facility, Houghton, MI, USA - PEATcosm2014_Bin10_30_metaG | ecosystem: Environmental > Terrestrial > Soil > Wetlands > Peat | place... | reverse complement strand
GGTGGAGCGAGCGCCGGCCCTTCAGGTAGATCGCCCGCATGAAAGCCATCGTTCCGGCGACGAGGCCGAGGACCGCGACGAGGTAGATAGCGAAGAACGCGGTGAAGGCGGGGCAGAGCCCCGCGACCGCTGTCGCTATGAGGAGGCAGATCCATACGTCGCAGAGGACGGGGAGGGGTCTCGAGTCCTTCTTATCTGTTGTGCCGCTCATTCGCTCGAATATCCTCGGGACCGGCCCCGCAGGTCAAGCCGCGTCCGGGGCGGCCTTTTGGCGGAGGCCGCTCGGCCTCCGCCGCTCCCCGGCTAGCGGATCGCCCCGGTCCGTCCAGGCGGCCAGACCTTGAAGAGGGCGTAGCCCTCGATGAACCTCAGGTCCAGCGCGAAGGGGTCCACGTTAGAGAGATAGTGGACCGAGGCCGGGTCGGCCGCGTCCAAAGGCCGGGACGAGTACTCGCCGGTCCGAAAGCGGAAGTCCGTGGAGTTGTAGCGGTTGTCGCCCATAGCGAAGTACTGCCTCGGCCCGAGATAGCCGTCCGAGGGGAAGGGCGGGAAGTTCCGAAGATCGTAGAGCCCGCCGTACTGGCCATTCACGTAATAATCGAGGTCCTTCATCGTGGATGCCTTGGCGGCACGGCCCTTGTCGTTGGTCAGGTCGTCGATGGAGAGGCCAGAGGCGACGAGCTTGGCGTCGAGGGCCGCGAGGGCGAGCAAGCTGTCCTTGATCTCGAGGTCGAGAACGCGGCCTCCCCGTTCATAGTCGTTCGAGGCCTTCGAAAGGGCGGCAGGGCAGGCCGCGTACTCCGCGAGGCTCGCGCGCAAGGAGGCGCCCTTCGGCCCCTGGAAGGTCGCGAGGGCCAGGGCGAGGGCCAGGTCGTCGGCCTTGACCCCCGCGGCCGAGATCGGGTTGCCCGAGGCGCCGGGCTCGAAGAGCGCGATGCCCGCGGCTAGAAGCTTGTACCTGTCGGGCTTGGACCTGGCCAGGCCCGACAGGAAAGCTTGAGCGGCCGCGCCCGTGGAGACGGTCTCCTGCGCGAGGAGCCGGGCGCTCGCCTGGATCGACGAGGCGAGGACTCCGGGGTCGGCCTCGCGGCGCTTCCGGTCCAAGGCCTCGAGGACACCGCGGTGGGCCTCGTCGATGGGCAGGTAATCGATGCGCGAGATCGTGTCGGGGCTCTCCTTCCAGAGGTCGACGCGGGCCCACGACTTGTCCTCGTCGACGGGGGCGAAGTCTTGGTCGCCCTCCCGCCTCGCATAGAGCACGTCGTCCACCATCATCAGCCGCTCGCCGGGCAGGCCGACGAGTCGCTTGACCAGGGGATCAGACTTGACGCTCCCGTCGGGGAGATACTTATCGATGTTGACGGCGGTAAAGGTGATCATCGACACGAACTGCGACAGGTACTTCTTGAGGTTGACGCCTTGGTTCTCGGGATAGCGCGGATTGGCGAGGGTGATGATGTCGCCGCGAGCGGGCAGCCTCAGGAATGGCAGGCGCCAGTCGGTCAGGGGGATCCTCGGGCCCGCGTCGAACCTGGCCGTGAAGGGCCTGTCGCTCTTCAGGAAGGTCGGGACCATCGACTCGGTGGGTATCTCGTAGAGCTGGAAGATGAAGGTCTGGATGAGGATGACGAGGATCGCCGCGAAGCCGATCGCGTCCACCCACTCGAGAAGGCCGTGGACGAAGCCGTGCTTGCGCCTTTCCTCGAATCGCTTCTTGCGAAGCTTGTGGTCCCTCACCTCCTCGTCGGCGATGAGGCCGAGCCCCGCATAGGTCGCGGGCCTGCCGCAGACCACGAAGAGGACGATGCCCAGGACCAGGCGCGCCGCCTCGAGAGCGAACATATAGACGACCCTGCCGTCGGAGATGGCGCCGGAGCTCGCCCAGTCCACGCGAGGCAGGGCCGCGGCCGCGTACTGAAGCACGAGGCCGTAGCCGAGGAACTTCTTGAAGCCCGCGAAGGCCTCCTTGCGGCCCTTGCGGAACACCGCGTCGAGGAAGGCGAGGGAAAAGGCCGCCAGGGCCAGCTCGACGAGGACATAAGCCGCGTAGTAGACGCTGAACGCGGGACAGGGAGTCGCCGCGATCGATGCCAGGCTGAGCCCGATCCAGGCGAGGGAGAGCTTCGGCAGGGCGCGCGACATGCCCGCATAGGCGCTCTGCCTCCTGGAGGAGGACTTCGACTTCCGCTTCTTGGCTTTACTCATCGGGCCTCACTATCCGCCATAGCGGCGTCGGCGGTCAAGCTAGAGGGTAAACGCGCGTCCCTCGCGGGCCATCTCGATCTGCATCTCGGTACGGCCCCGAAGCTGGCCCTGGTAGAACAATTCCAGATCCTTGAGCTCGGCGTCGGTCCGGTTCGGGTCGTGGTGGAACAGCACGAGTCTCTTGACCCTGGCCTTGTGGCACGCGTTGATCGCGTATTCGTACGAGGAATGCCCGAAACCGATCTTGTTTTTGAGGTATTCCTTGGCCGTGTATTGCGTGTCGTGGATCAGCAGGTCGGCGCCCATGCCGAAGCGCAGGACCTTCTCGTTCTCCTCGGTCGCCGCCAGCTCGCCCTCGCGGGCCGCGTCCTCGTCGTAGTCCGGATCGGCCGGGTCCGTCGGGAATACGTTGCGGAAGGGCTCGTTGTCGTAGATCGTGACCAGCGACTTGCCCTCGTATTCGATCCGGTAGCCGAGGCATAGGATGGGGTGGTTAAGGTACTTTGTCGTGACGAAGATGTCCTCGCCCAAGCGGATCGTCGTCTCCTTGATCTGCTCGTACTCGATCTGGGCGGCGAGCTCGTCCTGGCGGACGGGCCAGTAGCGGTACGAGAGCTGGGTCCCTATGACCTTCTCGAGGCTATCGTCCTCGTAGCTGATCGGGCCCCGCAGGCGAAGCTTGGTGCCCGGGACATAGATCGGCGTGAACATCGGGAAGCCCATGATATGGTCCCAATGCGTATGGGTGATGAAGAGGTCGGCGACGATCGGGCCCTTTTTTATATCCTCCCGCATCAGCTTCTCGCCGAGGGGGCGGATTCCCGAGCCCGCGTCGATGATGATGAGGCGCTGGCCGCAACGCACCTCGATACAGGAGGTGTTGCCCCCGAAGAGCGCGGTATCGGGGCCCGGCGTGGGCATGGAGCCGCGATCCCCCCAGATTGTTACGGTGAACATGGGCTATTAGCCTCCAAGCTTGAGGAACACTTTGGCGCGCTCGATCTCGGCGTTGACGGGCTCCTCCAGCTCTTCGAGGAGGGACTTCTCGATGCCAAGCAGGCCGAAGATTTCGGGCGATACCTTGTCGGGGTAACGGTTGCCCGAGAAGCCGATGCCCTCGCGGTTGGCGAAGTAGTCGGCCACTGAAACGGTCCGCAGCACGTCGCCGAACTCGCCGTCGTAGGATGGAAGGTCGTGGTGCCAGCGAACCGTGTCCGCGATGGCGCCCGTGAGCTTCCAGTTCTGGGCGACTATGCCCCCGGCCTCGCAATGGTCCGTGCCGAGGACCCGCCGCTCCGCCGAGACGATGGAGATCCGCTCCATGTCCGCCAGCGACATCGTCCGGATGTAGTCCTCGGCCAGCGCGTTGTTGAGGGGGATCTTGCCGATATCGTGGAGCAAGCCCGCGGCGAAGTACTCCTCGAGGTTCTTGGGGTCGATCCCGCGGCGCTTTGCGATGAGCTTGGCGGTCGCTCCGACGCCGAGGGAGTGCCGCCAGAACGCGTCCATGTTGAGGGCTCGGAAGTCCTTCTTGCTGGAGACCCGATCGAGGACCGCGCTGGAAAGGGCGAGGTTCTTGACCGTGTTGACCCCGAGCATGATGATCGCGCGCACTAGGCTCGTAACCTGTGTGCCGAGACTGTAATAGGCCGAGTTTATCAGTTTGAGCACGCGTCCCATCAGCACGGGGTCGAGCTGGATCACGCGATCCAGATCGATGGGGCTCGTCTTGGGGTTATTGCATACCTCGAGCACTTTCGTGACCGTCGTGGGCAGGCTCGGCATCCCGACCACGTAGTCGCGCACCCTGCGCTCGCTGTCGCTATTCTCCATGTTCCTTCTCCCGCCTCATGATCTGGATCAGCCTCGCCATCTTCGGCGAGATCGAGACGCCGGCTATCTCCGTCGGCGTGCCGTCGGGGGCCAGCTTTAGTGGCGCCGCGCCCTCGGGAATGTGCTTCCTCAAGTCTATCTCGGGAATAGGCCCGCGTCTCTCGCCGGCCCGGCGGTTTCCGGAACCGCGGCGTTCTTCCGCCATGCGCCTTTCTATGGATTTCCGCCTATCATAGCTCGTCCTTCTGTCCCCGCCTGCGCGGCGCTCGGTCCCGGACCTTCGTCCGGAGGAGCCGCGCCTCGGATCGGCGCTACGAAGCGCCTCGCCTGAAGAAAGCAGGCCCACTCCCTTTTCGCGCGGAAGGACGGGCGGAGGCTCGCTTTCGCGCTCCGCCTCGGCCTTGATCTTTCCGATTAGGTCGTCGATCTTGTCCTTGAAGCCCGATACGTCGAACTCTTCCTTTTTCTCGGGAGGCAAGTCGTCCGCCAGGCCTTTCAGGTATTCTAGCAGACGGGCGGTGGGCTCGCCGAGGAGGGGCTCCTCCTCGGGCGTCTTGCCCGGCGCTGCCGCGCCCTCGGGCTTGGGCTCGGGGGCGTTCGCCTTTGCCGCGGGGGGCGGTGCGTGAGGTTCCGTGGGCGGCGAAGCGGGAGGAGCCGTCGGCGGAGGCGCGGCGGGCTCGCTCGGCATTTCTTCGAAGCGCGGCGGCTTCGGCTCGGGCTCCGGTTCGAGCCCTGGCTCAGGCTCTGGCGTAGATTCAATCTCAGGCTCTGGCTCGATCTCTAGCTCAGGTTTTGGTTCAGGTTTTGGTTCAGGCTTTTGTCCAACCTCGGGCTCCGGCTCCGCTTCCGCGGCTTCATCCGATTCAGGGCTTTCTGCCTCGATCGGCTCCTCCAGCTCGAAAGGCTCGCTCTCGTCGAAGTCCTCTACCGCTTCGAGCGGCTCTTCCAGCTCGAAGGGCTCTTCGTCCTCGAGGGTCTCGGGGACATACTCGGGCGCCTCATCGAGAGGGAATTCTTCCTCGATCCCTTCGAGGTCCGCGTCGGAATAGTCCAGGGGCTCTTCTTGGCGCGGTTGCGGCTGAGGCTGAGGCTGAGGCTGAGGGCTTTGGGAAGGATGCCGAGGCATCGGCTCGGGCTGTTGGTATCGCGGATTCTGCGGCCGTTGCGGCGGGGGAGAGTACTGCGGCTCCTGCGGCGGCGCATAAGGCTGCTGGATGTAGACAGGTTGCTGGGGCATGGGCTGCTGAGGAATGGGCTGCTGAGGATAGGCCTGTTGCGGAAAGGGCTGCTGGGGATAGGGCTGCTGAGGATGAGGAGGCTGAGGAAAGGCCGAAGGCTCGCTCGACTTCTGGGCCTGGCCGCCCGCGCCTTGGCCCGATCCTCCGGCGCCCGAATCATCGTTGTCCAGCTCGATGAGCCCGTCGAGCTCGTGCTTCGGCTCATCGAGCTCTTCTTCGAACGAAGGCTCCTCGACCTCGTCGAGGGGCTCGGCCTCGAACTCCTCCTCGCGCTCGTCGAGGAAGAGAAGCTCCTCTTGCTCGTCGACGGGGATCGCCTCCGGCGCTCCAATGGAGGGCAGCGGCGCGTCGATCGGCTCCTCCCCAGGGGCTGCCACGGCCGCATCCGCCGCCTCGGCCTGCTGGCGCTCGCCTGCGAGGGCCGCACGGAGCACGCGCAGGTTCCTATCCCAGGCCTCGCGCACATCCGCGGAATAGTTCTTGACGGCCCCTTCGAGGACGTCGAGGCTGGTGAGGAGGGCATTGGGGTCTTCATCGCCCGAGGCGCCTCCGCGCAGGGTCACAAGCCGCTCGGCGGCGCCGACGGACTTCTCCTTCTCGCCGAGGACGCGATAGGCGGCGGAGAGCTCGAGCTGGACGTCCGGGTCGTCGGGGAAGTCCCGCTCGAGCTCGACGAGCGTAGCCTTGGCTCCGGTCCAATCGCCCTTGCCGGCCCTGGCCTTGGCCAGCTCGAGCCGGGCCTTCTTGTCGCCGGGCCTGGCGCGCAGGTACTCGATCAGTTCCGACTCGGCCCGCTCGAAGTCGCCTCGGTCGGAGGCCAGGCGCGCCAGGTCCACCCTGAGGCCGACCTCCTTCGGGTCGATGCGCAGGATCTTCTCGTAGACCTTCTTGGCGCGCTCGGAGTCGCCGAGCCGCTCCAGGACATGGGCGTAGGGCTTGAGGGCCTTGAGGTCGTCGGGGCTTCGCCCGAGGATCTCGTCGAGGGCGGTCTTGGCCTCGTCGTGCCTCCCGAGGTTGGAGTAGAGCGAGGCGAGGCGCACGCGCAGGTCCGAGTTGTCCGGCATCACCTCGACCAGGCGCGAGATCTCCTGGAGGGCCGCGTCCCAGCGGCCGGCCTTCTCGAGGAGCTGCTCGATGTTGAGGGCGGCCTTGACGAAGCCGGGCTCGGCCTCTAGGGCCTGTCGGAACCACCGCAGCGCGTCGTCGACCTTGTTTTCGTCGGCGTAGACGAGGCCAATGTCGTTCCGAGCCTCGGCGTTGAGCGGGTCGATCGCCAGGACCTGCTGGAAGTTATCGATAGCGCGCCGATGGTTGCCCGTCAGCAGGAGGGCTAGGCCGTAGCGGTTCATAGCCTCGACCCAGCCTGGCCTGGCCTTCACGGCCTGCTCGTAGTGCTTGAGCGCGTCCTCGTGCTTGCCCAGCGAGTCGTAGGCGAAGCCGAGGTTGTAGTGGAAAGAGGGATAGTTGGGGTCGACCTGGAGGCCCTGCCAATAGACCCGGACGGCCTTCTCGGAGTCGCCCTTCGCGCGGTAGATGCCGCCCAGGTTATTGTACGCGAGCACGTGCTCCGGGTCGTGCTCGATGGCCTTGGAATAGGCCATCTCCGCCATATTGAGGTTGCCCGTCTGCCGGTAGGCGTTGCCCAGGGTAAAAAGCACCTCGGCGTTCGAGTTCTCCACGGCGAGCGCCCGCTCCAGCGCGCCGATCGCGTCGTTCGGCTTCCCCAGCCGCAGGTAGGCCGCCCCCGCGTTGAGCAGGGCCTCGACGTGGGCCGGCTTGCGCGCGAGCACGCTGGTGAAGGCGTTGAGCGCCTCCGCGGCCCGCTCCGTGCGCAGATAGACGGTTCCGAGGACGAGCCGAGCGTCGTCCGATTCCGGCTCCTCGATGAGGAAGGCGCGGGCGTAGCGCTCGGCCGTCTCGAAGTCGCGGAGCTTGAGGGCCGTCCTGGCCCTCTCGATAGAGCTTGTCCTGCTCTTCTGCTGCGTCATGCTCATCTCGCTGTCCTCGAGGGCCGGGCTGAGGTCTCGGGCGAGAACTCGCCCGCGCGCGATGTCGCGCGCTCGCGTCCCGACGGGTCGCCGCCGGCCCGCGCGCCGAGGGTCTCGGCGTCAGGGTCCGGGGCCGCGTCGTAGGCGGCGACGACGAAATACAAGAGCTTCCCGTTCGGGATGCCCGTCAGCGCGATCGTGGTCGTATCCCCGGCGTCGACGGGGCTAGGCCCCTGCTCGGCATCGGTACCGAAGTACTCGCCAGGCCTTTCGCCATAGTAGACGAGGTAGCCTGCGACGTCGGCTTCGGGCACCTTGGTCCAGCGCAGCTCGACAGCCCCGTCCTTGGGTACAGCTAGGAGCCTGTCGGGCGGGGGCGGCGGCGGGTCCGGGAGGAAGCGGAGGGTGATCGAGGAAAGCGAGGGGCTCAAGCTCCCCGAGCCGTCGGGGAAGAGCTCGGCTCTTACCTGGGCATAGCGGCCCCTGGCCGAGTCGGGGAGAGCCTCGCCCGCGCGGATCGGGATCCAGGCCGGAGTGTCGGGCTTCCAGGAGGCCCATGAGTCGGATATGCGGTACGAAAGCTCCACGCTCGAGTTGCCCGGCGCCTTGAACTCGGCCTCGACGTCCTCGAGCCTGCTGTGGCCGTAGCCGAAGTCGGCCACCGGCGAGACGACTATGGCGGGATCCTGTCCCAGGGGCCTCAGCGATGGCGTCTCGACGAAGCCCCGGCTGAGCCTGAGCTCGTCCGCCAGGCCCGAGTAGTCAGGGCAGAACACGAAGGGGGCGGCCGCCCCTATGGCGGGCTCGTAGACGGTGCCGCCTTCTCGCCCAGTGGAGGTGGCGTAGGCCTCGGCCTCGGGGCGTCCGTCGATGAGGTATTCGACGAGACCCGTGTCGCCGTCAAAGCGCAGCAGGTGGTGGGACCAGGTCCGTGGCACGAGAGGGGCCCGGCCCCGCAGCTCGATGCTCGAGGCGGCGTTGGCCGTTCCGAAGAAGCCTTCGAAGGACCATGCCAGCCGCCCCGCCGACACGACGCAGGACAGCTGCTGCGGCAGGACGCCGGCGGGAACCCTGCGCAGCGACCTCCAGAGGAGAACTACCTCGCCATTGTCGGCGTTGGCCGGGTAGAGCCAGAATTCGATCGTGAAGTCGCGGAAGCTAGAGTTCCTGTAAAAGACCGAGGAAGGCCTTGGGCTCAGGGTGAGGGCCGAGCCCGGCCCCCTAAAAGAGCCCGCGCCGTCGCCCAGGCGGGCCCGCGAGGCGTCTATCGTGAAAGCCGGACCGGCCGAGAGGGCCCAGTTGCCGGTCTCGTCGGACTCCGCCGGAGCGTCGAAGTGCAAGAGGAGGTCGACAGAAGGATCACTTGCGTAAACCTGGTCGGCGACGACGTAGTCCAAAGCCCCCTTGAATCCTCGGCGCAGGGCGGCGCCGCTCGCGAACCAGGTTCCCACCGCTCGCGCCGGGGCGGCGGGGACGGCACTCGAACCCGCGAGGAACGTCAACCGTTCTTCGAGCGCGCGAGCCGGGACGGCCGCGAGCACGCATAGCGCGAGTGCAGGTATTCCCTTAAATCTCATTCTACCGTACTTTATTATCGTATAGTATGGACAATACTAAAGCCGTGGGGAAGCCCCGCGATTCGAGGCTCGCGCGCCTCAGGGCAGCCGTCAGGCAGGCGCCCGAGTCCCCGGGAGTCTACATCATGCGCTCGGCCGACGGGGAGATCATCTACGTCGGGAAGGCAAAAGTCCTTCGGAACCGGCTTACCTCCTATTTTTCCGGCCGCAAGGACGTCAAGACGAGGCATCTCGTCTCGCGGATCGACAGCATCGAGTGGATCCTGGCGGCGAGCGAGTACGAGGCCCTCCTCCTCGAGAACACCCTCATCAAGCGTCATACTCCCAAGTACAACATCAACCTCAAGGACGGGAAGTCCTATCCCAGCGTTCGAGTCACGGCCGAGGACTTTCCCCGCGTCTTCCGCACCAGGAGGATCATCCGCGACGGCAGTCTCTACTTCGGCCCCTTCCCGAGCGCCGATACGGTGGACACCTACCTCGACCTTATTAAGAAGCTTTTCCCACTGCGTCGCTGTTCCGTGATGCGCGAGCGGCAGAGTCCGTGCATGTACTACCACATAGGGCGCTGCTCGGGCCCATGCGCCGGCAAGATCACGAAGGAGGACTACGCCGAGCGCGTCGAGGAGATCAAGAAGCTCCTCGCGGGCGAGACCGAGGCCCTCCTCGACGAGCTGCGCTCCAAGATGGCCGCAGCCTCCTCCGCCCTGCGCTTCGAGGAGGCCGCGAGGCTGCGCGACTCGGCCTCGGCCATCGAGCTATTCGCGGGCCGCTCGAGCGCCGTCGATTTCGATCCCGAGGCCCGCGACTATGTGGCCTGGGCAGCCGACGGGGAACTCGTCTGTTATGTCGCCTTCCAGATGCGCGACGGCAAGCTCGCTGGCCGGGACCTCCTGCGGGGCAAGCTCTACTCCACCGAGGAGGAGGCTCTCCAGGGCTTCCTGATGAGCTATTACGGCCCCGACCGCCGGCCTCCCGACAAGGTCTTCGTCATGAAGACGCCGCAGGAGGGCCTCGGCGCGCTCGGCGCCGTGGCCGAGTACTTCGAGCGGGAGCTCGGGGCCGCGACTTCCTTCGCCTTGCCGGACGGCCGCCTGCACGAGGCCGCGATGAACATGGCGGCGCAGAACGCCACCGAGGACCTCTCGAAGCGCCGCCGCGAGATCGGCGACGTCCAGGCTCTCGAAGAGCTCAGGCGCGAGCTGGGCCTCGCCTCGCTGCCCGTCCGCATCGAAGGATTCGACATAGCCCAGCTTTCCGGCAAGCACACCGTCGCCTCCCTCGTCTCGTTCAAGAACGGGGTTCCTGACAAGAAGAACTACCGCTACTTCAAGATCCGCAGCCTCGAGGGCGCGATAGACGATTTCGGCGCCGTGCGCGAGGCCGTGGCGAGGCGCTACACGCGGCTGGTCAACGAGGGCCTCGACCTTCCCGATCTCGTGCTCATCGACGGGGGCGCCGGCCAGGTCTCGGCCGCCAAGGAGATCCTCGACGCCTTGGGCGTCGATTCCGACCTCGCGGGGCTCGCCAAGCAGAACGAGGAAATCTATCTCCCCGGGAAGGGCGAGAGCGTCGTGCTGCCCAAGGATTCGCCCGCCCTGCGGGTCCTTGTCGCGGTCCGCGACGAGACCCACCGCTTCGCGACTGGGCTCAACCAGAAGCTCCGCGCCTCCGACCTCAAGTTCGGAGTCCTCGAGGATATCGAGGGAGTCGGCCCGGCGCGCGCGCGCAAGCTCATGCGCGAGTTCGGCTCCCTCGACATGATCGCGGTCGCGTCGGCCGAGAGCCTCGCAAAGGCAGGAGCCATGGGGGTCGAGGTGGCGCGGAAGGTGAAGCAAGCCCTGGCAGCCATGCGCTAAACTGACGACCCTCGTAGACGAATATCTACAACTCCACCGGTCGAATCAGCTTGCTTTGTCCATTGGAGAGGATACAGTCAAAACTGTAAGTCGCCATCGGGTGACCACCGGCCGGATCCCATCGCATCAATAGTCGATTTCGAAATTCTTCGGCCCTCCCGATACGGCTCCATGCAGGGGGGACTGAGTATTCCGATGAGATCGGCCCAAGACCTGGTTATGTGGATGCTCTCCCGCGAGCAAACCAACCAACTGCTGAAGATCAACCCGAAGTGGACCCTGAAAAGCGTCCTCGAGCAGATATTTTCAGCGAATCTGGGCAATCCCTTGACTGTCGATCCCATGAAATACCGAATCGTCGAAGCCGCGCTTGGGATTGGAATCATCGTTGCTATGGTCGTAGTCCATATGATCACGCCAAGGCAAGCTTGCTCTCCGTCCAATGCGATCAAGGTGCTTGACGTCTTCCTCGCAATCGAGTCGGCTGCGGTTGGCGTGCTTGCGGGGCTGCTCGATCCTTTCCGGTGATGAAGTTATCGCTTCGGCGGTTCTGTTGAGTCCGAACTGAAGAAACCAATGGAGGTGAGAGATGAGCAATATCGTAGTTTTACCGAACGATTACGACACTGCAGAAGGGCAGCTTGATCAGTTATTGAAGAGCACATCTGTTTTGTTTATTGTTTTTTCTGGCGGACCCAATGAACAGAATAATGCCGACGAGCTCGCAAACACAGCCCAAGAGTATAGTGGCCTTACTCCTGGATGGCAGGTGGTTCAAATTAACGACGATACAGTCAGTTCAGCACTCAAGACTTACCTCGCCACTAAACCTGACCCTGACCAGCTTTTCGTTGGTGTCGATATGCAGATAGTCGCTGCCCTTGTGACCTCTGTCGATGATAAAATCTGTGCTTTGTTGAAGAAGCCCTACTCTGCGATCACGAACAGCATGGTCAGGAAGGCATGGTATACCGGAGACTCGGCATGAAAAAGGCCGCCACCCTAATATGTACTGCGTCCTTAGCACTATCATTCATGTTGACAGCTGAAGAAAGAAAAGTTTTCACGATTAGTGAAATAGATCCGAACGGAAAATTTATTAGCGATATTAAAGATGGCGCATTGGTTGATGTAAACAGCGAAATTGTATTAAGAATCGACCAAGCAGCCATCGACGATATCGTTGCAAGGCTCTCTACTGGACAGGAAACCCAATCCATAATAGAGGCGATTAATACTCTGAGCGATGCGTCGCGCATCATGCAAGATACGCTACCGGATGTTACCAAGGCCACGGAAACCTACCTCAAGGAGCCAAACCTAGTAAATCTGAAGCTTCTTGAGAAGACTCGTCGGCAGACGAGTGCATGGCTGACGAAACTGGAAGATATTTCCTCTTCTATGC
>Ga0181529_10006276_pt1 | contig 12122 bp, 8 predicted proteins | sample PEATcosm2014_Bin_36_FD_119763 | JGI IMG/M metagenome (GOLD analysis project Ga0181529, IMG submission 119763) | Peatland microbial communities from MTU Mesocosm Facility, Houghton, MI, USA - PEATcosm2014_Bin10_30_metaG | ecosystem: Environmental > Terrestrial > Soil > Wetlands > Peat | place... | reverse complement strand
GCAGGAATTCTTCCAATGCTTCGTCTGGAGCGCCCAACACGACGTTCAGTTTGGCGTAGAGATCGCCAGCGGCCAGGCCGTCGTGGGGGGGCACGCCTCGCCCCCGGAGTCTGAGCTCCGTCCCGCTGTCGGCGTGAGGCGGAACACGCATGCTGACGGGGCCACCCGGGGTCGGAACCTCGACGTTCCCGCCGATAACCGCCTCCGAGAGTGTCACTGGTAACGAGAGACGAATGTCCTGGCCGTCGCGATGAAAATGGCGATGCTCGGCGACGTGAACCGCGATCATGGCGTCGCCCGCCGGGCCGCCGTTGCGACCGGGGCCCCCAAGGCCGCGCAGGCGAAGCACTTGTCCGTCTGTTGTCCCTGGCGGGATCTTGACGTCGAGCGTGCGGCCGTCCGGCAGCGTCAGTCGACGTGTCGCGCCGTTCACGGCGTCGAGAAAGTCTGTCGACAAGGCGTAATGCTCGTCCTGACCATGACTTGGGCGACCGTCGTCCGCTTGTCGCCCCTCGCCGAACACCGAGTTGAAGATGTCGCCGAAGTCGGCGTCGCTCCATCCCCCTGATTCGGAGCCGGTTCGGCTGTATCGACGACCAGACCCACCTTCCGCGTGGTCGCGGTACGAACCCCGCGGAGCCTGCTCTTGCCCAGATGCGTCGATCTTGCCGCGATCGAAGTTTCCCCGCTTCTCGGGATCCGACAGAATCGAATTAGCGGCGGACACAGCTTTGAAAGTCTCTTCGGCCTTGGCGTTTCCGGGGTTGAGATCAGGGTGGTGCTGCTTGGCTAGTTTTCTATACGCGTCCCGGACGGCGTCCTGACTCGCGTCACGCGGCACGCCAAGCGTCGTGTATGGGTCCGCCAATTCGCGCTCCATTCATCCAATAGCCTTGCGACACGGTCTAGACGGACACATGCGGCGTTCGCTCTGTAAGGCGACGCCGGTTTGAAATTTCGCTGTGCCGCGACTCATGGCTGGCCGACATAAAGGACGATCTTGCCGACGGTCCGACCGGACTCGCTCAGCGCGTGCGCGTCGGCGATGTCCTGCAATGCGAACTCGCCGCCAATCAGAGTGCGCAGCTTGCCCGAGTCGACCAGGCCCGCCAACTGATCGAGAACGGCTGCGTCGGGGCCAATGAGGATGTGGGCGCTGCGCACCCCCAGGGCCGCCGCCCGTTCGACCGAGGGAACGCTCACCGTCGAAACGAGGATGCCGCCTCGGCGCAGGACCGACCATGACGACGCCTGCACTTCGCCACCGATCGTGTCGACGACGAGGTCGACGTCTTTCACCTTGTCGGCGAACCGCTCGTTGCGATAGTCGATCACCTGGTCGGCGCCCAGCGAGCGAACGAGTTCGACGTTCGCTTTCGAAGTGGTCGCAATGACATGCGCGCCGCGCCACTTCGCAATCTGAACCGCCAATGAGCCGACGCCGCCGGAGGCCGCATGAATCAGCGCCGTCTGACCGGCTGCGAGAGTCCCAACCGCAACGATCGATTCCCAGGCGGTGATGCCCACCAGAGGAATCGACGCCGCTTCGACATGCGAAATCGTCTTCGGCTTCCGCGCAAGTTCGGCGGCGCGGACGACGATGTATTCGGCGTAACTCCCGTCGCGCCGCACGTCGGGACGCGAAAAGACGGCGTCGCCGACGGCGAAGCTAGAAACTTGGGAGCCCAACGCTTCGATAACTCCGGAGAAATCCCACCCTAGTGTCAAGGGAAAGGCATACGGCACAATCGCCTTCAATTGCCCCTGCCGGATCTTCCAATCGATCGGGTTTACCGCCGCGGCGACAATGCGGATGAGCGCCTCGTCGGGTTTGACTTCCGGCTTGGGCGCGTCTTCAAACTGAAGAACCGAGCGGTCTCCGTAGGCATGGATTCTGACGGCTTTCATAAGATCTCCTTGCCCTTTGACTGCGACCTGCCGCCCTGGCGACAATCCCGCGTGTCCAGCGCGTGATGAACGGGTTGCAACGGCAATGGCCGCGCGCGAGGAACGGTATCGCCGAACGCCGGGTTGCTTGCAGCGTCAAGAGTCAGCGGCGAAAGAGCGGTCGCCCGCCATCCAGCTCTGCTATCGCGCCTGATAGGGGCAAAAGCCCCCAACGGTCAGAGTCGGAAACTACTCAGTCAGGCCCGGATCCCTCTTCGGTCCGGTCGCATTGTTCTTCACCACTGTCACTTGGGCCAGGGCCCTCGAAAGCGTTGGGCGCGCGACGAGCTATCGGGGCGGGTGCGGTTCAAGGCCGGAAAACGCACGCAGCCGAGAACGCGGGGCCGTGAGTAGTTTCCGACTCTGATCCGGCCGAACGTCGCCGCTCTAGATTGAGCGCCGACGCTACACGACTTCCGTTTCGACGCGGCGGCTCGCACTGACCTGGACGCCGCAGCACAGGAATTGCCGATGCCGGATAGCGCGCTGAAGATCAAGCTCTGGCAGGCCGGGCTCGCAGATCTCGAACGGCAACTTGGAGCGGGGCGAGACGGCCTCAGCTCCGCCGAAGCGGCAGCCCGTCAGTCGCAATATGGCGCCAACGCTTTGGAGGAGCGGCGGCGCGTGTCCCTACCTCTGCGTTTTCTCAGCCGTTTCCGCAATCCACTGGTGCTGATCCTGCTAGCGGCTGCGGCCATCTCGGCCATGACCGGCGATCTTAGCAGCTTCATCATCATTGCGGCGATCGTGCTGATGAGCGCGATGCTGGATACTATGCAAGAATACCGCGCAGAGGCGTCGGCCGAACGTCTCAAGACCTCGGTTGCGCTCAAGGAGCAGGTCGTGCGTGACGGCCGCGAAATGACCGTGCCGGGGCGGGACCTCGTCCCCGGCGACGTCGTGCTGCTTGCAGCAGGCGATCTGGTCCCAGCGGATGGGCGCCTCATCGAAGCCAAAGACCTCTTCGTCAACGAGGCGTTGCTGACCGGCGAGTCGTATCCGTCGGAAAAGCACGCGAGCGATGAAGGCGTCGACAGCCCGGAGGTCGCCAGCGCAGCCAATGCCGCCTTCATGGGCAGCTCGGTGATGAACGGCTCAGCCCGGCTTATGATCTGCGGCATTGGCCATTCAACTGAGCTCGGCGAAATCAGCAGCAGCTTGCGCATGACAGCGCCGCCGTCCGCCCTGGAACTGGGCACACACAAGTTTGGCATGCTGATCGTCCGATTTGCCGAGGTTCTCGTCCTCTTTGTCTTGCTGATCAATCTGCTGTTCCAGCGGCCGTGGCTTGACAGCTTCTTGTTCGCCGTCGCTCTCGCGGTCGGGCTGACCCCCGAGCTCCTGCCGATGATCATCTCGGTGACGCTGGCCCGCGGCGCCATTCGTATGTCGAAGGCGCAAGTCATCGTCAAGCGGCTCGGCGCCATTAATGACCTGGGCAGCATGGATGTGCTGTGCACCGATAAAACAGGCACCCTCACCGAAGCCAAGATATCCCTCGCTCGGCAGGTTGCGCTTTCAGGCGTCGCGAGCGAGCGCGTGCTCGATCTTGCTTGGCTCAACAGCCACTTCCAGGCGGGCTTACGGAACCCGCTCGATGCCGCGATCCTCGCAGCTGGGCCACGGCCTGGCGCCGACTCGCAGAAGATTGACGAGGCGCCTTTCGATTTTCAGCGGCGCCGGGTTTCGGTGCTCGTGGAGCAGTCGGGTCGTCGGCTCATGGTCACCAAGGGCGCGCCTGAGGATATGATCAAGTGCGCCTCCCGATATGAAGAGCCCGGCAACCCCGAGCCATTGCCGCTCGACGAGGCGGCGCGGACCCGTGCGGCCAAACTGTTCGACGAGCTCAGCGCTGATGGTTTCCGCGCGCTTGGCGTCGCCTGGCGCGAACTGAAGCCTGACTGCAAGGCAATATCCGCAGCCGACGAGCGCGATCTGGTTCTTTCTGGCTTCATCGCGTTCGTCGATCCACCAAAGGCAAGTGCGGGCGCGGCGATCGCGGCGCTCGAGGCCAAAGGCGTTGGCGTCAAGATCTTGACCGGCGACAACGAGCGCGTGACGCAGCATGTCTGCACGCAGCTCGGCGTTCCGGTTACCGGAGTGCTGACCGGCGCGGAGATGGAAGCGCTCAGCGACGAGGCGCTTTCCGCTCGTCTAGAAGAGACGAACTTGTTCTGCCGAATGACGCCGATTCAGAAAAACCGAGTCATTCTCGGTTTGAAGCATCGTGGCCACGTCGTCGGCTACCTCGGCGACGGCATCAACGACGCGCCGTCGCTGCACACTTCCGACGTCGGTATATCCGTCGACGGCGCGGTCGACGTTGCCAAGGACGCCGCCGACATCATCTTGTTGCGCCCGGATCTCGGGGCGTTGGAGCGCGGCGTCACCGAAGGGAGGCGAGCGTTCGGCAACATCATGAAGTTCATCATGATGGCGATGAGTTCGAATTTCGGCAACATGTTCTCGATGGCCGGAGCGACGTTGATCTTGCCATTTCTACCCATGCTGCCGGTGCAGATATTGCTCAACAATCTTCTCTACGCGGTTTCCGAACTGCCGATCCCGATGGACGAGGTCGACAGCGAAGTCACGGAGAAGCCAGAACATTGGGACATGAATTTCATCCGCAACTTCATGTTCGTGATGGGGCCAGTGAGCTCGGTATTCGACTTCCTGACGTTCGGTCTACTGCTGCTCGTTTTCCATGCGAACCAGGCGCTGTTTCAAACCGGATGGTTCATCGAATCGCTTGCCACCCAGGTCTTGGTCATTTTTGTGCTGCGCACGCGACGCAACCCGTTTCGTAGCCGCCCGCACGCCGTGCTTGCCGCCACTTCGATCGCGGTGGTTGTTGTGGCGATCCTGCTGCCGTTCACGCCCTTGGGAGCGTGGTTCGGTTTCGTCCCCCCCTCTGTCGGCTTCCTTCTGGCGATTGCAGGACTGACAATCGGCTACCTGCTGCTCGCGCAGATCGCCAAACAGGCGTTCTATCGCGTGTGGCCCCCGAGCGTCGGCCCACCTGCGCCATTGCTGCGCGCGCATCTTCCCCTGATCGGCCGGTCGTGAAACCGCGTATGTTGGATTGGCCGTCGGCGCTGGCAGTGCGCCGACTACGTTTCGAATCCGCATAGCAGGGAAGTTGCGGTGGCGCGATGATTGTCGGCGACCTCGATTTTCTAACTGGCACAACGTCCAAGTTTGCCGTTCGTGTCCGTCTCGGTCCGCCATGCCGCTGCTATGCCCCGCTGACCTTCGTCGACCTAGTGGCGCGAAGACCAAGGTTGACCACATGCGACGGGGCCTCGTGGGTATTTTCCGACTCTCGTCGAACAGACGTCGCAATGCGAACGTCTCGCGGCTTAGCGGTCCTTGCCGACGGTTGAACGATGGAGGCCCAAATGTCGACGATCTACTTTGTTCATGCGGCAACCAGCGCAGGCATTCCGGCGGTGAAGGCTTCCCGTGCGACGATCGAAGAGGCCCTCGTGGAAGCGGAGTTTGAGCTCAGCGGCGGGGCGGCATTCGCTTGGATTGTTGACGAAGATTGCCGTCTGATTTTGCCCGCTGACCAAGTCAAAGCTCGTCTAGATCGATCGGCCAACGCGCAGCAAGGTGTCGCTCGCTGATTGGATTGGGCCTACATCGCTCGCCTGCAGTCGGTCGGAATCTCGGCAATCGCAGACCCTTGATTTGACACACTCGCACTCATGCGCGCCGACCGCTCTTGCCTAAATGGAACCCTTCATGCCGACGCTGACGATCTCACCCGATAGCGCCTTCGCGATCCTCCTCAAGGCGCGAGAGTTCGACTCGAAAGTCACCCAGACAGACCCTGACAGCGGCTCAAATGCGAGCGATGACAACAGCGTAGACGCGCTTGAATTTGGTCCCTTCGACGACACTCAGCATGAACTCGTCTCAGCGATCCATGACCTCAATGACGACGAACTGCGCGACCTCATCGCGCTGATCTGGCTGGGACGCGGTGACTTCAACTTGGGTGAATGGAACGAGGCGCGGCGCGCTGCGGGTGATATTGGTCGGGATCGAGCCCCGCGCTACGTCAGCGAAATCCCATTGGTTAGCGACTACTTGCAGGACGGCCTTTCGCAATTCGACCAATCGATTGAAGACTATTTGGCCCAAAACTAAGAGACGAACGCGCGATCCGCGTTTCGCAAATTCGGCGTTTGTCGACCTTCAGCTAACGTATTGGTCGGCGACCGGTCCGGGCGGCGCTCGGCATTGCGAGGCCTCAATCGACCTGCAGTCGGGCGAAGACAGCCAGCTTGATGAAATCCATCGCCAGGGTGAAGACGAGCGTCGTTGCGGCGAGCGCGGCGATGAGGCCGAGCGGTAGCGGGCTCATCAAGAAGCCCCCGGCGGCGAGCGAGGCGACCAGCGCGACGTCGCAGAAGGAGGCCAGCAGCATGATCGGCGCAGGACGCGAACGCCAGAGATGGCTGTGCTCGCGCAGCACATAGACATTCCCCTGGCCCGCAAAGGCGAGCATCGTGAAAGTCAACGTCTGCATCTCGCCGGGGTTCAGGCGCAGCTCAAACCAGCCGACGCCGAGAACCGCCACGAGATAAAGCAACCTGAATGATCCGAGGGGGACAGCGGCGAGCGAGAGGTTTCGCACGCGCCAGGCGTTCGGATAGGCGGACGGGCGCGCGCGGTCGGCTGCTCGCGCCATCGTCACGAAGTCGCCGGTGAGCATCGAGATCGCTTGCAAGAGCGGCGTCAGAACGGCGTGTCCGGTGATCATCAGGCCGGCGCCGAGCACGATGAGCGTCACGCATTTGTTGACCAGGATCGTCAACGTGTAGGTCAGAACGCGTTGGAACGCGGATCGGCCTTCGCTGATGCAGGCGACGATTCCACTGAGACCTGGCTCGATTAGTACGACGCCCGCCGCCGCTTTCGCGACGTCGGTCGCCGTCGAGACGGCGATGCCCATTTGCGCCTGGCGCAGCGCCGGCGCGTCATTGGCGCCGTCGCCGCACATGCCGACCGCGTGGCCCTCCTGCTGGAACGCCTTGACCAGGGTGTACTTCTGCCCGGGAAAAATGCCGGCGTAGACGGCGAAGTCCTCCGGCCCGGCCCGTTCGGGAATGGCCCCCGGCGGGCAAACCGGCCCCGTCAGCCCAATTTCGTGGGCGACGGTCGCGGCGGTGGCGGCCGCGTCGCCGGTGATCATCACCGCGCGGACGCCCAGCGAACGCAACTCGGTCAGCAACGCCGCCGAGTCGGCGCGCGGCGGGTCGCTGAAGGCGATGAACCCGATCATTTCCAGCGCCCCGCTCGGCCCAGCGGCGACGGCGATGGTCCGATATCCAGCCCCGGCAAGCGCGGCCAGATCCTTCTCGGCCGCAGGCGTCATTGGCGCGACCGTCGCGACGACCGCCGGCGCGCCCTTGACCACGCGAATCTCTCGCCCTCCTTCGACGGCGGCGGCCTCGGCCATTTTGGTCGCCGGATCAAACGGCGTGAAGCGCGTGACGGCCACCGGCGCGTTCGCCGCGCCTTTGCTCTTCGCCGCCATCATCCGGATGACGGAATCGATCGGGTCCTGGCCTTCTGGCGAACTGGCGAGCGCGGCGAGGGCAAGGACATCCGCTTCGCCGCAACCGGACTTCACCGGGCGGATGGCGCTCACGACCAGTTCGTTGCGGGTCAGCGTGCCGGTCTTGTCGCAGCAGATCACATCGACCATGGCCGCTTCGTTCAATGACGACAGTCGCGTGAGCAGGACGCCCTTCAGAGCCAGCGTCCTTGCGCCCAACGCCGCCGCGAGGGTGAACGTCGCCGGCAGCGCGACGGGCACCGCCGATAGCAGCGCCGTGAGGACGAGCAGAAGGATCTGCTCGCCGCTGACGCGGATGGCGAGCGCGTACGCCACAAGGCCGGCAGTGATGACGAAATTGATGATCGTAAGATTGCGAACGACGCTGAGGACGGCCTTCTGTTCGGCGCTCTCGACGTGGGCGACGCTCACCAATTCCGCCGTCCGGCCGAAGTAGGTGCGCGTTCCCGTCGCGGTCACTCGCGCGATCGCCCCACCGCGTCGCGCCAGGCCGCCGGCGAAAGCAGTCTTTCCGACCCCCATTTCGGCCGGAACCGACTCCCCTGTCAGCATCGACTGATCGAGCAACAGCGAACCATCGACAATCAGGACGTCGGCAGGAACGACGTCCCCAACCGAAACCTGGACGATATCACCGGGAACGAGATCAGCAGCCGGCCCGTCTATCCAGGCGCCGTCGCGCTTGACGCGCGAAGTCAAGGTCAGGCTGCGTTTGAGAAGCGCCAAGGCCGCATTCGCTCGACTCTCCTGAAACGCGCCGAGCAGGACGTTAAAGAGCAGCAGCGCCGCGATCATCGACGCCGTGAGCCATTCGCCCAGGAAGAGTTGCAGCGCGATCACTGCCTCGAGCATCCACGGCACCGGCGCCCAGAAATGGAGCACAAATCGCTTCAGAGGATGGATCGGTTCTTCTACGACGGCGTTCGGGCCGAATTGCGCTCGCAGAGACACGACCTCAGCCGAGGATAGGCCGGGAAAGTTCGAGCGCTCCGGAGTTGAAGTGTCTTCCAACGGAATGATGAGGTCTCCAGCCAATTGACCGCCGCGTCTCGCGCAAACACTCCGACTCCCGCGTCGCACACCAAATTGAATCGCGGTACTTCGTCAGGTCCAGATTGCGGCGCACCCGCGAGCGTTGTGGCCTCAAGCGTTAGAGCGAATGCGCATCCTTGTTACGGAGCCCATCCTTGCTTGCACCGCCGGCCGAAAGAAGCGCCAGGAAACTGGATCGGCGGTCCATTTGGTCAGACAATCGTTCCAAATAGCGCCCCCACGCCCGCGGTCACAGCCATCGCGAGGGCGCCCCACAATGTGGCGCGCATTGACCCTGTCGTTACACTCGCCCCACCAGTGCGCGCCGCTAGGGCTCCAAGTGCCGCAAGGCATACGAGCGACGTCGCCGACACGAATATGACGACGTCCGGCAAAGGAACGATGGCCGCTGCAATCACGGGAACGGCCGCACCCACGGAGAAGCTGACGGCCGAGGCGATCGCCGCCTGGATCGGCCGCGCCTTCAGGGTCTCGGTGATCCCGAGTTCGTCTCGAGCGTGAGCTTCGAGCGCGTCGTGGGCCACCAACTGGGCTGCGACCTCTTTCGCCAGCGCCGGCTTCAGGCCGCGACTGATGTAAATGTCCGCCAGCTCTCGGCGCTCGCCTTCGTCGTCGGTACTCAGTTCGTTTCGCTCGAGCGCGAGATCAGCCTGCTCGGTGTCGGCCTGCGAATGAACCGATACGTATTCCCCGGCGGCCATCGACATAGCCCCGGCAACCAGACCGGCCACCCCGGCGATCAAGAGGTTGACGCGGCTCCCATGTGCGGCGGCGACACCCAACATAAGGCTGGCGGTCGACAGAATGCCGTCATCCGCGCCCAACACCGCCGCGCGGAGCCACCCGGCTTTTCCTGTGCGGTGCTTCTCAAGATGCCGCCGCATTTACGAAATCTCCTGGACGTGGAGCAAACACCTGGCGCTGAGCGCTCCTGAACCGGCGCGACCGCGCGCGGGCACTGGCCCCCGACCTCTCGAGGCGCTTAGTCACGACTTAGATCGGCGGATTCGGATAACCCGTCTCGGTTGGGCCTGCAGCCGAGGCAAGCAATAGTGCAAGCCGGATTCGCGAGAGAGGATCGGATTCTACTTACTCGGCTTTGTATGCGCTGTTTCATTCGGCGCGCGGCGCGACCTGCGCGCCGGAAGTTGGCGCCGCTCAAGGCGATCTCGTCAGGTGTCGACGGGCGCTTGGACTCAGCGGTGATTTATTGGGCCGAGTCGCGGGCCATGAAGGTGGTCGCCGAGCGGGGAGCGATGGAGGTGGTGAAGCGGCTTGCGGGACTACGAAGGCGTGGAAGTGAGTTTCGACACAGCCGCCAATGCTCGAACGCACGGCTGAGCCGCCGCCCATGACCGCCACGTCGGCACGCAGCGAACGTACTTGAAGTCGCCAACGTGAGGCGTGCGTCGGCTGCCTTCGCCCAATTCTGGAGATCCGTATCGTCGGAAGACCACGGTCTATCCGGCCCTGCCACGCAGACGAGCCCGACCTCTCCACTGTTCCGTCGTCAAGTCCAACCTCGGACGCGTATGACGACTTACCTCAGTGAGCCGGAGCCTCTTCTCCGCTTTGGCGCGTCAGGTCGACCTGCAATACGTGCGCTTCGTAAGACGGCCGGATTTCGTGCAGCGCGACGTAGATTGGCAACCGTGTGTTGCGAGGCGCGCCACGACGGCCGCTCTGGCATCCCTCGACGCGTTCGACGAGCAGGTCATGCCCCCGTGCTCTGCGACCGCGCGGCGCCTCCGCCGCGCGGTGGCGACCCACGGTTTCGGATGTCGTACGCGGGGTGGGTAGATTCCGAGCCTATCTATGCCCTTCCGCTGCTCGTATCCGGTTTCGATCATTCGTTTTTCTGACGGTGCCGTTCTGACCGCAAGCCGGGAGAAAGTCATGTCTGACGACAAACGCCTAAAACAAGCGGTGCTCGACGAACTGGAGTGGGAGCCGAGCGTGAATGCCGCTCATATCGGCGTTACCGCAAAAGACGGCGTCGTAACCCTTTTGGGTCACGTCGAAAACTTCCTTGAGAAATCCGCCGCCGAGAAGGTTGCGCGGCGGGTCCACGACGTGAAGGCAGTCGCCGAGGAAATCGAAGTGCGGTTGCCCTTTAACGTTAAACGCGGTGACGAGGAAATCGCCTCCGCGGTGGTCAATCGGCTGAATTGGGACTCGACGGTTCCAAGCGGCGCCGTGAAGGCGAGGGTCGAAAAGGGCTGGGTCACTCTGACCGGAGATGTCGATTGGCATTTTCAGCAAGAAGCGGCGGAGAATGACGTTCGAGGGCTTTGGGGCGTCATCGGTCTTTCCAACGAGATGACCATTAGGCCGAAGCCGAACGCTTCAAACATCCGCGACAAGATCATGATGGCGTTGGGCAGGTCACGGATTGATCCGGCGTCAATCAATGTGTTCGCCAATTACGGCAAGGTGAAGCTAACGGGAAACGTTAATTCCTGGCACGAGTACAATGAAGCGGCGTCTGCGGCGTGGGCTGCGCCAGGCACGACTTCTGTCGAGAACGAGATATCCGTCGGCTGAATAGGTTCTGGTCCCGATCAACCGAACCAGAAGTGTTTTCGAGGCGGCAGGAACGCGCAATGAAGATAGCCAATGACGAAACGAGCACCGTGGCCACAACGCTGTCATCCGTAACAGGCGCACACCGACGCACGCTCGAAGCGATATTCCATCACCCCTCGGCGCACAATCTTGAATGGAGCAACGTCGTCGGACTGATCGAGAAGATTGGCCATGCCAAAGAGAAGGCCAACAACGAGTTTGTGTTCGAGGTCGCCGGCAAACGTCACGTCATGCGTAAACCCCACACCAAGGATCTTACGAGTTCCGAGGTGATCGAAATTCGGCATTTCCTCATTCAAGCCGGATTGTCGCCCGAGGTCCCCTTCCAACCCGCCGCTCATCCCAGCCTGGCTGCGCCAAGTCTCCTGATCGTCGTGGATCACCATGGGACGAAGATCTTTCAGGTTGATGTCACGTCCGATGACGCATCGAAGCATGTCATCAGACCCTACGACCCGCATCACTTCCTGCATCACCTCGTGCACGAGAACCAATCCCGGGAAGAGGGCCAAAGGGCGCCGGAAGAGCCGGCGTATTACGAGAAGATCGCCGAGGCCGCATCGCTGGGCGGCAAAATCGTCGTGGTCGGCCATGGAACGGGTAAAAGCAATGCCGCGCATCACCTGACCGAATATCTGCGATCGCATCACAGCGAAACCTATCAGCGCATTGTTCGTGAAATTGTCGCAGATCTGTCCAGCATCACCACCCCGCAACTTCTTGATCTGGCGCGGCAGGCGTTGCGCCCGTAATCCGTCGCCGCTGCCCTGCGGGGGCGCCAGTCCCCAGGGTCTTCGGATCTTTGCTGGATTTGCTGCCCTGTTTGCTTCGACGCTTCTACGACCCGCAATGACAGAGTCGACGATGACGCATGTCGCGCCGACGGCTAGCGAACCGTGGAAGCAAAGGAGAAGTCCGTGCAGGCGATGGTGCTAAAGAGACTCAG
>Ga0181529_10006273_pt1 | contig 12123 bp, 9 predicted proteins | sample PEATcosm2014_Bin_36_FD_119763 | JGI IMG/M metagenome (GOLD analysis project Ga0181529, IMG submission 119763) | Peatland microbial communities from MTU Mesocosm Facility, Houghton, MI, USA - PEATcosm2014_Bin10_30_metaG | ecosystem: Environmental > Terrestrial > Soil > Wetlands > Peat | place... | reverse complement strand
TCCGACTTAATTCCATTATACAACATGCCGAATACCGACGGCGGGCCGAGCCGGATCGCTTCGCGGCAGACCCAGGGTTCGCGCAACAGGATGGTTTGCCGCCCGCCCGGCCGGCGGTCCCGCAAGCACGCGCTATTCGCGCGCTCGCAGTCCGCCAAGATAGCATATCCCGGACACGAACAGGCCGGCCAGCATCGGGGGAATCTGGAGGGGATAGTGCGGATCGTCCGCGCCGCCGTGAGCGAAGCCGATTACGAGCCAGACGACCGTCACCAGCGTGCCGGCGGCCATCGAGGCGAGCGCCGCGCCGGAGCTTGTGCGAAGCCGCGGATAGGGCGAGTAGGCGCCCAGGAGCGGAATCAGCATGCCGGCCACGATCACGTTGCCGAAGACGTACCACTGCTCCACGACTGAGGGCAGCGCCAGCGCGATACCGATCGCGAGCGCCGACGTAATGAGCAGCCCTATCCGCGTAAAGCCAGGAATCCGGTCGTTGTTCGGCTCGCGGCGCAGCCGCCAGATGAAATCCCTCCCGATCGTCATCGCGGAGATAAACGTATAGGAGACGGCGCTCGCCATGATCGGCGCCAGCATCCCAACCCAGAACAGCCCCTTAATGCCAGGCCCCAGCACGCGCTCCGCGAGCGCCGGAAAGGCCAGCTTCGCATCCGCCAGACCCGGAATCAGCGCGCGCGAATAGAGGCCCGTCATCGTCGAGAGCGCGTCGAAGCATATCCAGCAGAGCACCGCGATCAGGATGCCGTAGACGGCGACGCGCGGCGTCCGGGCCGCGTAGCAGCGCTGATGCCAGCCCGGATCCGTCAGCGTCGTGAAGGCGATGAGAGCCCAGACCAGCGCCCAGACGACCGAATGCGTTCCCAGCAGAGTCAGGTGCGTCGCCGGCAGCCGGCCGGGAGCGCTCAGAAGCCCGATGCCGTACCGATGGACGCACGTCGCCACGACGACCGCGAAGCCCAGGAACATCAGCGCAAACTGGAGGGTATTCACGCGCACGTCGGAGAGAAAGCCTCCGCGCACCACGTAGACGATCGAAAAGAGCGCGCCGGCGATCATCGAGGCCAGGAGCGGCCAGCCGAAGAGCAAATGCAGCAGCGTACCGATCATCAGCACGTAGGTGGAGGGCGACGCGTAGAGGAGGGCCAGCCCGGCGCCGAAGAGCGCGGCCGGCCGGCCGTACGCCTCCTCGAGCTTGTCCGGAATCGTATAAAGGCTCGCAGTGCGGACACGAGGCGCGAGCGTGAGCGCGAATGCGATCGCGAAGACGTAGTAGGGAAGGCCCTGCGCCAGCCACGCCGAGATCCCATCGTCGTAGACGAACTCGCCCACGCCCAGAATGCCGCCGTACCACGTGGCCACAAGCGTCGCCACAAAAACCGGCAGGCCGAGGCGCCTGCCGGCAATAAGATAGTCCTCGGTCCCCGTGCGCCTGGGCCACAGGCCGATTACGATCAGAAAAACCGCATAGAGGGCCAGCACCGCCCAATCGAACGGAAGAAAGACCGCGGGCGCCATCCGCCCCTACCCTTCGGACACCGCGACGGCGATCAGCTCGTCCGCCAGCGCCGGCGTGATCTCGCGGTCGTTGAGGATGCTGTACTCCAGGCGCTCCGCTTCGGCGTATGCGCGAGCCGTAGTCAGCGCATCGCGGGCCTGCGCCCGCGTAACGCCGAGCCCTTCGACCGACACCGGAATCCCCAGCGAGTCGATCAGCCCGCGGATTCCCGTCACGTCGTTATTCTGAAGCGCGCTCATAAGCACGATGCCGACTGCGACCAGGTTGCCGTGCACGAATGAGCGGCCCGTTCTGTATTCGAGGTTGTAGGCCCAGAAGTGCTCGCTTCCCTCCTCCGGCCGGCTGCTGCCTGCCTCGTAGCAGAGGCGCACCTCGGCGTTAAACAGCTCCATGATCGTGCGGATGCCCGCCGGCGTAGCGTTGCGGATCTCATCTGCTCCTTTGGAGAGCGCACCCAGAAGCGCGCGGCTGGAGTGGGCAATAACGGCGTCGTACGTTTCGCCGGTCCTCTCATGCGCCAGCTTCCAGTCGAACAGCGCGGTGTGAATGCTCAAAATGTCGCCGGCTCCCGCGCGGTTGAGCTCCGGAGGCGCGGCGCAGACGAGATCGAAGTCCACGACGACCTCATCCGGATAGACCTTGCCGACGTACTCGACCCTCCCCTGCCTGCGCAGCGCTATGGCGTCGGTAAGACAGGCATCGACGCTGACGATCCCCGGCGCCAGCGTAAGCGGGATCTTACGCTTCCACGCGACGTACTTGGCGTAGTCCATACACATCCCGCCGCCGATGCCGAGCACGCGGTCGACCGGCGGAATCTGCGCCTCCGTGCGCACGATCTCCTCTTCCGCCAGGCTGGTCACGAACTGGAGCGATTCCGGCTCGGAGGCGAACTGTCGCTTCGCGATCTCCCACGGCGCTGGCATGGTGACGATCAGGCAGCGCGCATCCTTCGGCACGAGGCCGCCAAGCAGCCCGTTTCCGTACCGGCGCGGAATCTCCGGAGGCAGCGAATTTTCGGCTTCGGACAAGCTCTTCCCCCTCGACCGGGCGTCGGGCCCTGCCGCATCCGCCCCGCTCGCGGCGCCCGCGGCAGGCGCCGCACCGACCGGCTAGCGATCCCCGCCCTCATAGTAGACCCAACGCGCCGACGATCGGAAGATGACCAGCGATGCCAGCAGCGTAAGCAGGAAGAGGACCCACGCCATCGCGCAGGCGTAGCCCATGCGGAAATACTGGAACGCGTTCTGGTACAGATAGAGCGCGTAGAAGAGCGTCGCGTTCTCCGGCCCTCCGACGTTGCCCGCCGCAGCCGAAGACCCCGAGATCACGAACGCCTGCGTGAAGTACTGGAACGTGCCGATCAGCCCCAGCACGACCGTGAAGAAGATCACGGGCGAGATGGAGGGCAGCGTCACATTCTTGAGCTTCTCCCACGCATTTGCGCCGTCCAGGTCCGCCGCCTCGTACAGATGCTGCGGCACGCCCTGAAGCGCCGCGAGGTAGATAATCATGCTCCCGCCGACGGCCCACAAGTCCATCACGATGAAGCCCGGCTTCGCCCACGCAGGGCTGTTGTACCAGGCCCCGATGAAGTTCGGAATGTGGACGTGAGTCCAGCTCAGCCCGCTCCAGCCCACCACCATGTTGACACAATCGATCCCCCAGTTGACCAGGCGGTTCGCCCAGTCGATCCCCCGGTTGACCAGCTTATTGACGAGACCGTAGTCCGGATTGAGCAGCCAGAGCCAGAGGATGGAGGAGGCGACCGTCGGCACGACTGAGGGTATGTAGTAGAGCGTCCGGAACCACGCCATGCCCTTCAGCTTCATGTTGAGCAGCAGCGCGATCGCCAGGCCCATCACGAGCGCAAGCGGCATCTCCAGAAACATGAAGGCCGTGTTTGCCAGCGACGTGAGGAAGTACTCGCGGTCGGTGAATAGCTCCACGTAGTTGCGGAATCCAACCCAGTGAGGCGGGCTCAGAACCCGGTACTCGCAGAAGCTGTAGTAGGCGGAGGCGATAATCGGATAGAACGTGAAACAGAGGAAGCCGACGATCCACGGCGAGATGAAGGCCACTCCGAGCAATAGCTCGCGCCGCGCCTTCTTGCTGTCTTGCATGCCCGTCTCTCCCCTCAATTCCCTGGCCCTCGTCCGGCCATTCGACCGCGCCGCCTCCCTCTGTCCCGGAGAAGGGATATCGGCCAAAATAGTTGTTCTTTGCGTCTCTGCGCGATCCGGCCTGCTACTGCTCGTCCATCTCTTTCTGAACGCGCTTTCGGACGTCGGCGAGCGCCTGCGCCGGCGTTTTCGTGCCGTAAAGAACCTGGTCCTTTGCGGTCACGATCTGGTTCCGGTACAGATTGCCGACCGGCAGCGCCGGAAAGAAATCCGCGTTGGGACTGCCGGCGAGATCCAGAAACAGCGCGTAGCGCGGCCGGAACGGGCGGCCGGTGCGCAGCTCGCTCGCGTGGATCGCCGAACGCTGGTTCGGTACGTTGTTCATCGCGCCCGCGAAGAGGATCTGCGCCTCCCGGGTCTGCGTCCAGACCAGGAAATCCCAGGCCTCTTTCGGATGCTTGCCGTCCACCGGGATACAGAAGACGTTCCCGCCGAGCAGCGTCGTATCCTTCAGATCGGGCCGCGAGGCCGGAGGCGGAATCGGCGCGACCCCGTACGATACCTGCGGGGCGTAGCGCGCGAGCCAGTAGGGATTCCACTCTCCGGAGATCATCATCGCCACTTTGCCCACGTAGAACGGATTGCTCGCGCCCTGGTCCGCGCCGAACCCCGAGGAAAAAGTGTTGACGGCGTCGATGCCTCCCATCCTGTCAATCACGGATTTCAGCCAGGTCATGCCGGCCACGTTGCCCGGATCGTCCGCGATGATCCTCCTGCCGCCACCATCCACGAATTTTCCGCCGAAGAGCACCATCAGCAGAAGCGGATCCACGTCGGGCCGCAATCCGAGCCGCTGCACGGTGCCGCCGGCGTCCCGCTTCGTCAGCCTGGCCGCAAACTCCTCCAGCTCCTCGATCGTCCTCGGAGGCCGATCCGGGTCCAGCCCGACCTCGCGAAACAGATCTTTGTTCCAGATGAGCGCGTTGTCGTCGATCAGGTACGGCAGGCCGTAAAGCCTGCCGTTGTACCGGCAGAGCTTGAGCGACGCCGGTATGAAGTCCGACTCCTTCAGGCCCGACTGCCGGAACATATCGTCGAGCGGCATAATCGCCCTGTTATGCGCCAGCGGACCGAGATAGTAGGGGTCCGAAAGCGTGAACAGATCGGGCGGAACGCCCGCGACGAGCGCGCGGATCGTCTTCGTATCGTCGCTGACCGCACCCAGATTGTGGAACCGGATATTCGGATGCAGCTCCTCGTACCGGTGCAGAACGCTCTGGAAGTTGCGCTCTTCCTGGCCGGTCCACATCGACCATACGGTGATCGTCGTGACTCCCGGCCGCTTGTCCCGATTCATGCAGCCGGAGCCGACGAGCAGCGGGACGAAGAGGCAGAGGAGCAACGCTGTGGAGCGGCGGATTTGACTCGTGCGGCGGTGCGGACCCAGAAACCCCATATCTTATCGTAGCACGTCGGCGAGCCGGCGGTCAAGCCGGCAAACAACACTCGCCCTGCAAGGCCTCGGGAACTGCCCGCCCCTTCAGGGGCAAACCTCAATAGCGCCGGCGTTCACGCCGTCCGCTGCCGGCTCGTCGGCGGAGGACGCGACCGGCGTTCGCCGCCCGAAAGAACATCAAGCCTTAACTGTTACGCCTCCCCTGGGCCGGCCCGCTTTCGGCCCAGGCAAACCCCGCTGTGCTATAATGGGTGTAACGTCGTCACGTTTCGGCGCGAGGAAATCGCGTTGCGGGACGCACGTGAACGTGACTGCGCAGACGCTGGAGAACCGCCATGACTGTTACGCTCCCGGCCGGACGGGTCCGTACAATGGACAAGTCCGTAGCCCGCAAGCTCATTGAGTCCGTTGACCTGCGCCTCGGTATCGATCCGGATGAGAGCGCTACGGCGGATCGGTCCCGAAAACTCTCCCTTGCCTGCGGCATAAAGCCCGGTGACAACGAGTTTTCGAGGGAGATTATCCGGCTGCGTAACGGTTACGACCCCGGTATGGAAGCGGATTAGCGGTGGCAGTGCTGCTGTGGGACTCGAGCGCTCTCGTGAAGCGCTACGTAGAGGCGGTTGGCAGCGCCGTTGTTAGCCTTTTGTTCGAGCTAACGCCCTCCCTTCCTATGTTCACGACCGTACCTTGCTACACGGAGACCTACGCGATCCTCATTCGCAAGGCAAACGAGGGCCGCCTTACTGCCGTTGCGTTGCGGAGTTGCCTGGGCGCGCTCAAGCATGATGTCCTTGCCGCCGAAGACTTCGAGTTGATCAGCGTCGGCGACGAGACGTTCCTCGAAAGCGTTGTGCACATCGCCGCGCACAATCTCAATTCGGCGGACGCTGCCTTTCTGGCGGCTTGTCTTCCGGTGGCGGCCGAGGTAGCCCGTTCAGGCGATCGGCCGCTCTGCGTAACCTCCGACCAGAGGCTCATTCGCGCCGCCGCCGCACAGGGCCCCACATCGCTGAATCCGGAGGCCGTTTTGCCTTCGGGTCTCGCCGCATTCCTGAATCCGTTCCTTTGACCCGCGATTTACCGCACGCCGCCAGGAGCTCTTTCTCGGCGCGATCCGCACCGGCGGGGACGCGGGAAGCTCCACCGCGGCATCAGAGCACGTTCACCCACACACCCGTCGCCGAATTCGGAAACCGGATCCAGAGCAGGCGCGCAGACGCGTTCCATGTCACGTCCCCGGCAGGCAGGATTGCGTTTCCTACCGACACCTCTTTCGGCTCTTTCGGGCAGGCCAGGCAGATCGTCCCGTCTACGCCCTCCGGACCGCGGGCAAAGAACTCGAACCCTCCGCTCTCGGTATGGCGAGCGCCGGTTACCTTGCACGCAGCAGCCAGGACGGTCGGAGATTCCGTCTTGACGCGATCGACGTCCAGCAGCAGACGGCGCGCGCCCGGAGTCAACGTGACCCTGTCTACCAGCCCGATGCCGCCGTCGAACAGGTCCAGGAAACGGCCGCGCAGCTCGATGGGATCGCCGGCAACCGACTCGTCGAGGCCCGCCGCAACCACGTATGGACCGCGCCGCAGCACCATGCCGTTCGATTCGCGGTACGAGATCTTCGCCAACTCGCACCCTTTGCGCATAAGCCCCGCCACCACGGCGCCTCCGTCCGCGCGGCGCGAGAGGGCTGCCGGGCTCTCCGTACTCCAGATCAGCGATCCGGCGCCGCTGGCATGGACTCCCGCCTCGACGCCCGCCGGCAATCCCAGCGCCTGGAAGAGCTGCTCGCGCGGCGACTTGAAGGCGTAAGGCGCGCTGTTCCACCATGCCCGAACGTGATTGTAGGGATCGCGGTCGTCGCCCACGTAGATCATCACTCCGCCGCTCTTCACCCAATCCGCCAGCGCCAGGTTCGCCTCCGGCGTCAGCGGCTTCATGCCCTCGTACGTCAGCAGAAGCACGCGGTACGGCTTCAGCGGATCCGACCCCGCTCGCCTCCCGCTCTTGCGCGCCGCATAGGCGCGAGCCGCGTTCTCGAGCTGGACCGGCTCGAGCGGCATCCCCCGCTTCACCAGCGGCATCGACAAACCGTAGAACGAGCCGAAGAACTGGTCGGACGAGTGCGGCTCGCCGCGCTGGAACATCATCGAGTCGGAGACGACGATGCCGAGGCCGCGCGTCCCGCTTCGCCAGCTCGTCTGAGGCTGGCGCATGTCGTTCAGCGCGCCGATGACGGTCTGGAGCTCCGTGCCGTAGGCGGGCGGAATCGGAATCCGCGGAACCGATTTGCTCACGACCCGGGCGTGCGTGTCTCCGTTCGGATACTGGCCGTGGAACACGCGCTCCGGCCACGGCATCACTTCGTAACGCCACACCGTCGGCCACAGCAGCGAGGCCGTCAGCGTGCTCTCCCAGTTCTGCCGGTAGTCCGTCCACGTGTGGTTGGGATCGTCCTCGACAGGATCGTTCAGGAACCAGACGCGCTTGCCGCTCGCCCGCACCAGGCTCATCATCGAGCCGTACTCCAGGAAGGCGGTCTCGAACGTGCGCTCCTTCAACTTGCCGTCGTAGAAGTTGGGCGTGCGCGCCGTTCCCGTCCAGGTCTGCGCGATGAAGCCGTCCGCGCCCACGTCGATCAGGCTCGATTCCGGGCTGACGATGCCCCAGTTCGAATAGTTGATCAGCGTGTGCGTGGCCACGTAGCATCGCACCTGTTTGCCGGTCTGCCGGTTGTAGTCGCGCACGAAGTCGAACACCTGTTTGAGCGCGCGCCGGTACAGATAGTACTTCAGGAGGGAGGCGCGATACTGCGCGTCCGGCGACGTGTGCGGCGGAATCCAGTCCTCGTGATAGTAGGCGCGCCACTCGCGCTGAAATCCCTTGCTGTAGCCGCCGCGCACCCAGAACTCCGGCTCTTCGAGATGGATCGCCTGCGCGCCCGCGTCGATAGCCCGCTTGACTCCCACGCAGAGGAACTTGCCGTAGTTCTCGCCCGGCGACATGTAGTAGACGTCGCCTCCGTGCGAGATCACGTTGCCGTTGCGATCCGTCTGCGCCTCGTCGACGTGGTTTATGCCGTCGAACCTACCGTAGAGATAGTCCTGGTACTGTCCCCACGCCACGCCGGTCATCACGTGCGGAATATATCCCCGATCGCGCCAGCGTCCGATCCGCTCCCCGATGCTCGGATCGATGCCGTAGGCCATCGCCACGTCCGCTCCGATCTGCACGCCCGGATCCCAATGCCCGCCGGACTGGAAGCTCGTTCGCTCCTCGCCCTGGCGCGGATCGGGCGGCGCGGCCGGCGCCGCCTGCGGATTGGGAAGAACAGCCCCTCCGGCAGTGAGAGCCAGAAGCGCCACGAGACATATAATCATGATCGAGTCTCCCGGTCTGAGATTTGCATCTGGCGGCCGGCGCAGTCTGCGACGAACGCCCAGCCGAATAGCATTATGAGCGTGGCGGCGAGCAAGCCGGCGTCATTCAGAGCCAGCGAGACGCACGCGCCGGCGGCGCAGCCCGCGACGGCCACGCGCACCCCATCGCACTTCCGCACGGCGGGCATCCGGCGCCGCAGCCAGACGATGCATGCGCAGCAGGCCAGCAGCGTGCCGCTCCACGGACTGCGCAGCAGCAGCCCGCCCTCCATCGCAAGCTTCCGCGCCAGCACCTGGCCGGGAGAGCCTCCGCCTCCCGTCAGCGCCAGCGCGAGATGGCTGCGGCTCCCGGCCGCGCGAGAGAGATCGAACAGCGCCGCAGCCCCGAACAGCAACGCGATCGCGAGCGCCAGCGCCGCCACGTCCCGCCCTCGCACGCCTCCGCGCGTCCGCACCAGCGCCGCAATCCCGAGCGCCGCTCCTGCGGACGGGATCGCGCCCACCTTGGCGCCCCACGACGGCGCGCCCATCGCCACGATCAGCATGGCCCCGAGCAGGATGGCGAGCGCCGGAAGATTCCGTCTGCGCTCGCCTCCGGCAGCCGTCAGGATGCAGATGGCGCCGATCGCCGCGCCCATGTACTCGTTTCCGATCCCGTAGAAGCGCGCGCCCTCCACCACGGAGTAGCTCATCCAGGCCTGCTGCAGCAGGCGCGATCCGGTAACAAGATCGACGACAAGGGCGACCGCGAGCGCCAGACTGCAGCCGGCGATCCAGCTCCGGCCGCGAGCGGACGCGGGCCGCGAGAGCGCGACGCAGGCCGCTGCGAAGAGGACCAGCGCCGGCGCGCAGTACCAGACCGATCCCGGCAATAGCGGAGGCAGAATGAACATGCCGAGCGGCAGCGCCACGATGGCCGCCGCCGAGGCTCTCAACACTCCCGGCCTGCGCGTCGCTAGCGCCCACGCGCCTATGCCGACAAGCAGAAGCTGGATGGAGGGAAGGCCGCCGAGCGTGTTCTGGACGTGCGCGAGCGCAACCAGATCGTCGTGCTCGCTCACCAGCGCCTCGGGCGAAACGGCCTGGCGCCGGCCGTTCGTCGCCGATACGCGGAACGGCCTGCCCGTCAGGCCGGAGGGGACCCTCCAGCCGTAGCTCGCCGCGATCGTGGGCAGCAGATCGGTGTCGAGCGCGAGATCCGGCCGCCGCGTGGAGGGTGAGCCGAGCCAGCCCGGTCTCGCGCTCCGCCGCGCAACAAGTCCGATCCGGTCGAACCGGTTTCCGCCAGGCGGCGCCGGTCCCAATCCGATGACGTACAGGTTTCCGGGCAGCCCCTCGATGAGCGCCGCGAGCCGCTCCAGCGCGCGCCGGCGATGAAGCTTCGCCGTCTCAGGCAGGCAGAGAGGCGCATATCTGTCCGCGCGGTCCACCTCTCCGAAGGAGATCACGACCAGCCCCGGCCGAGCCGCCTCATGCTGGCAGTGGCCGGCGATTCTCTCAATGTTGGCGGCCACGCCCCACGGCGCGTCCGGCTGCGCCACGAGGGTTGCCTCCGCCCACAGACGACCGTCGCAACCTCCGTTGGAGTCCATTGCCATGAGCAGGGCCAACCGGTGCGCGGTCGGCTGATCGTCGTCGTCAAGAGCGCAGACCGGCATTCCAGCGCCATGGAAAAGGCTGCCCAGGGCGCCGATGGGCGCGGGATACCCGAGACCGGCGTTGGCGCGCCGCAGCGCGTCTATGGTGCTCGGCTTAAGAGGAAGATCGGAGGCGACGGGGGCCCATTCGCAGCAGCCGCCCGAATCCATAAGGCCGGGATCGGCGACGGCCCGAGCGCCTGTGCCGAGCGTTAGCGCTAGCGAGGCGAGATTCTCGCGGCCTGAGGCGTCCGCCAGGCGCGAATCCGCGAGGCGGGCGGCGCGAAGGACCATCCAGCCTGCCTCGTAGTTGCCGGCCGGCGAGAGCGCGCGGAGCACCACCCGCACGTCCCTGGATCTCATTCCCGGCACGAGCACTATGATCGTGGCGTGCGGCCGCTCCTCTGCGCCGGCAGATCGCCCGGCGCAAAGCGAGATTCCGATGGCCAGTAAGCAAAGCAGGCAGAGGCTGCGCATGGCGGCGGCAGGTCCGATCGAGAGGTGCAGGACTGTTCCACGCCGCGGCGTCCCAATCCTGTGTGCACGCTCGCAGGAACTCGGCCGCGCAAAAGGGAACTGGATTCCAGGCCGCCCTGTGGCTGGATGATACTGCCGGGCTCGCGAGGAATCCATGGCGTCGGAGATCATAGCGGATAAACGCAGAGCGGGCAGAAACCGGACCCTCGCGCTCCTTCCGGGCGATGCGGCGCTTTACGGTTCCAGGCTCCGCCGGCTGCACGGGCCCGCCAGCCTGTCCGACGTCGAGAACGCAACCATAAACCAGGACCTGTTTGACGTCCTCGATCTGTTGCCGTCGGCGTGCGTCGACCTCCTCTTCATAGACCCACCGTACAACCTCACCAGGCGGTACAACTCCGGGCAGTTCACCCGGCTGCCGCCCGAGGAATATGTGGTGTGGATGGACTCGTGGCTTTCCCGGCTTGTGCGTACGCTTAAGCCGACCGGCTCTGCCTACATCTGTGCGGACTGGGGGTCGTCGAGCGCCGTCAGCACCGTGGCGGCGCGTTACCTGACGATCAGGAACCGCATCACGTGGGAACGCGAAAAAGGCCGGGGCGCGAAGGCCAACTGGAAGAACTGCTCGGAGGACATCTGGTACTGCACGCGATCCGACAGCTTCACGTTCAACCTCGATGCCGTCAAAGTGAAGCGCCGCGTGATCGCTCCGTACAAGGACGCAAACGGCCGCCCTAAGGACTGGCTAGAGGACGAGGAGGGCTGCTGGCGTACGACCCACCCGTCTAATCTCTGGACCGACATCACGGTCCCTTTCTGGTCGATGCCGGAGAATACGGAACACCCAACGCAAAAGCCGGAGAAGCTCCTGGCAAAGGTGCTGCTTGCCAGCTCAAATCCCGGCGACCTGGTTCTGGACCCATTTGTCGGCTCGGGAACGACGTCGGTAGTCGCGAAGAAGCTCGGAAGGCGGTACGTGGGCGTCGAGTCCGACGTCGAGTATTGCCTGATGACCGAGAAGAGACTGGCGATTGCGGATCAGGACAAGAGCATCCAGGGCTACGACGCGGGCACCTTCTGGGACAGAAACAGCGGGCCGGCGGCCAGGGCGCAGCGCTCGGCCCGGCAGCAGGCACAGCTCTTCGAAGAGGACCCCGATGGATAAGAGCCCGCTCTTCTACACCGACGAACACAGGCAAATCGAATCCCGCATCATCGAAGTCCTCAATTCGGAACCCGGCTTCCTTTCCGCGCGATCGCTCGGAAGCCCGCGCGCCGTCGGCGACGCCGTTCAAGAGGTGATCGGCGACAGGTTCGAAGCGATTCTGGGAGACCGATGCAGGACCTACTCGCACACGTTCGCTCGCCGGGCAATGGCGGATGTCGCGTTTTACGATACCGCCGACTTCTATCACGTCGTGGATGTTAAGACGCATAACCTCGGCACAAGGTTTAACATGCCGAACCTCACGTCCGTCGAACGACTGGCGCGATTCTACGAGGATGACAAGAACTG
>Ga0181529_10006272_pt1 | contig 12123 bp, 7 predicted proteins | sample PEATcosm2014_Bin_36_FD_119763 | JGI IMG/M metagenome (GOLD analysis project Ga0181529, IMG submission 119763) | Peatland microbial communities from MTU Mesocosm Facility, Houghton, MI, USA - PEATcosm2014_Bin10_30_metaG | ecosystem: Environmental > Terrestrial > Soil > Wetlands > Peat | place... | reverse complement strand
GCCGACAGGTAGAGGGCAACGGTGTCGGCCTCGGCGGGGAGGTGGGCCAGCTGGTGCTGCCGGCACCAGAGGGTGAACCCGGCGAAGTCGCTGGTGTACGCCCGCTGGGTGTTCTCCGCCTTGCTCCGCCGGAGATGGGCCTCGGTCGCCTGGCGCAATTCGGCGAGCCGGGCCTGGAGGGCCTCGGGGGCAGCGAGGTGGCTATGGTCGAGCTTGTCCCGTCGATCCGACGGCGGCGGCGAGCGCCGGACCGGGGCCAGCGCCCTGTTGCCCGGTGTGTGAGGCGGCGCGAAGTTCTCATGCGAACAACGCGCGTAGTTATCAGTGCCCGGGGCTCAGAGTCAGCCCCCTGAGGCCGGCGCCAGGATCAGCCGGATGGCGGCCGTGGCCGGCCCAAGAGGAGGCAGGCCATGCGTGGGAAGCAGCGTCACGGAGGACCGTATGTCAGCGAGGAGCTGCGCGACGGCGCGGTGAGCCGCCTCCTCGCCCTGCGCGAGGGCGGCGACTTCCGCTCCGACCAGGTGGCGCTGGTCGCCGAGCAGCTCGGGGTAGCGGTGCGGACGGTGTGGGGCTGGCTGAAGGTTGCTCGCACCGAGGGGAGGAATGTGCGGAAGCGGCGAGCGCGGCTGGAGGTGACTGAGGCGGACGTGATCGACCTCGCGTATCACCGGGGCAACGTGGCGGCTTTCCACCGAGCCCGGGGGGAGGCGGGTCCGACGCCGGGGATCGATGCTTGGCGTCAGGCATTCCGGAGGAGGCTTTCCCCCGGGCAGCGAGCGGGCCTGGTTCACGGGGAGCGGGTGCGGCGCGATTACGACACGTACCTGACCCGGACCCCCCAATTCCGCAATGAGCAGTGGGAGGCGGACCACACACAGCTGGCCATCGCGGTGGGTCTGCCCGACGGTCGAGTGGTCAAGCCGTGGGCGACCCTCTTCCTCGACTGCTTCTCCCGCGCGATCGCCGGATACGCCATCACCGTGACACCGAGCCGGGAGAGCATTCTCGCCGCCCTGCGGTCGGCGATCATGGTCGAGCCCCCATACGGCCCGATCGGGGGAGTGCCACTCGCGATCCGGTTCGACCGCGGGCGCGACTTCCTGGCCGAGGCGATCAGGGTTGCCGCGGGAGCCCTGGTCATCGACATCCGCCCGGTGGCCGCGTACACACCCCACCTGAAGGGGGCGATCGAGCGGGCCAACGGCTCGATCGAGACGCTGCTGCTCGGCGAGCTGCCGGGCTTTCTCCACGGTGCCCGGGATCGGGCGGGGAAGCTGATCGGCGCGGGTGACCCGCTGCTCTCGCTGGAGGCTTTCGTCAAGCTGTTCGACGAGTTCATCCGCTGGTACCACGCCGAGCGTCCGCACCAGAGCCTGGATGGGCGGACACCGCTGCAGGTGTGGAACGCTGACCCCACGCCTCTCTCCACCATCGAGCCGCAGCGGCTGCGCCACCTGATGCTGGCTGGGGTCAAGCGCACCGTGACCAAGAAGGGGGTGCGACTCGGCGGTCGGCGATACAACGGCCCCGAGCTCTGCGGGCACGTGGGCGACGAGGTGGAGGTGCGCCACATGCCCCACCATGAGCAGGAGGTGGAGGTCTTCCTCCTGGACGGTCACCACCTGGGGACCGCGTATCTGGTCGAGCAGATGACCCCGGCCGAGAGGAGGCGATTCCTTGACGGTCGGGCCGAGGGAGAGCGCTGGCTGTCTCGCGTGCTTCGGTCGGGAGAGAAGCGGCGACGCACCGTCTATGCGGCCATGACCGCGCCCGGCCCTGCAGTGGTGGTCTCCGCTCTGACCGAGGAGGTGACCGCGTCGCAGAGCGCGGCTCAGTCCGACGCCGTACAGCGCCAGCTGGCGAGCCGCAGCCTGGCCAGGCCTCCGGCGGTTCCAGCGCGGATGACCCGGCCGCGGGTCATCAGAGGGGGTGCAGCATGAGCGGGCACTTCCTGAACCTGAAGGAGGCAGCGATCGTTGCCACCGAGCAGCTCCTTGACGCCCAGGCCATGATCAGCGAGGCGGTGGAGGCGCAGGCGATGGTGGCGATCCACGGCGCTGCCGGGACGGGCAAGAGCTTCGCCGTCGAGCAGGCTCTGATCGACCTCCCGGCCCGCAGCTGGGTCTGGATGGACTTCCGCTGCCGTCCAACGCTTCGTGACGTGCGTCACGCCCTGCATCGCGCGACCGGGCTCGGCTCCATCTTGGCGGCCGATGCCTTCGGCGTCGACATGGCGCTCAAGGCCGCGCTCGCGGACCGTCCCCGTCTGGTCGTCATCGATGAGGCGCAGTGGCTGAACCGCGAGTGCTTCGAATATCTCCGCCACCTTCATGACGACCTCGACACCCAGTTCAGCCTGCTGTTCGTCGGCGGTGCCGGCTGCTACGAGGTGCTGCGCCGCGAGCCCATGCTGGATTCCCGCCTCTACGCCCACATCCGCTTCGAGCCGCTCAGCCTGGACCAGGTGCTCACCGTCATCCCCGTGTACCACTCGATCTACGGCGGCGTCAGCGACGACGTGGTGGCCCAGATCGATCGCCGCTGCGCCCACGGCAACTTCCGGAACTGGGCGAAGTTCACCCACCACGCCGCCCGCTTCTGCGCCGAGTCGGGGCGGGAGGTGATCGACGACGAGGTGATCCGCAACGTGTACCGCGGCCTCGGGGGAGGGGTGAGCGGTGGCCAGTAGCGGGGCGGAGGGGGAGCGGCTGCCGCAGCAGGTGGAGATCCTCCACGACCCCGCCGACGACCGGAGGCTCCACGACGCCATCCGACACCGGTGCCGCAGGCGCCGCGACCAGCTGGCGCTGGCCCTGCCCCCCGAGGATCGCGTGGACGGACACCCTCTTCCAGGCTGGGTTCTGCTCGCCGTCTACCAGGCGCTGGAAGAGCCGCCAAGGCCCAGCCGCGCTGAGCTCTCGCACCGCCGCTATCACCCCACCCAGCTGCCGCTCTTCACCAGCCCAGAGGTTGGGGGCACGAGCAGGGATGTGCCGCACCAGCTGGCGCTCCTTCCCGAGCTGGAGCTGGCCGAGCGGATCGCCCGCAGCCAGGCATTGGCCCGGGACCTGTGGCTCGAGGAAGTCAGCGCCATGCTGGTAGAGCGGGGCGTCCGCGACCTCTACGTACTCCAGGCTGGGCAGCTCAGTGCCGGGACCTGGGAGTGGTTCTGCAGGTTGGCGCGCTCCGCCTCGATCTCTCTGCACCTGGTGGTCGGTGGTCGCCCGCCGCGAGCTCCCCAGAGGCGGGCGCTTGCCGAGTGCCGGGTTCGGGAGACCACCGCGACGCTCCGGCGCCGTCACCCCTGGTGGGCCATGCCCGGCTTTCGCTCCCGGCGCCAATCCCAGGACGTGCCGCAGCGAATGACGCTCCCCCGACGGTCGCTCCGAGCGCCGCGAGGGTACGATCGCGCGATCCCCGCACCCAAGTCCCTCGCACGCGCATTGCACCCACGGCCCGCCCCAGCGCCCCTCGACGGGCTCGGGGCTCGGACCCCGCAGACTGAGGTGTGTCCCGCGCTGTCGGAGCTGGCGCCCAAGGAGATCTGGGAGCGGTTCCGCACCGCCGCCCAGGCCCTCGTTGATGGCAACGCGGAGCGATCGTTCCTCTCCATCCTCCCTCCGCCGGAGCCGAGCCCCGAGGAGATGGCGGCACGCCGGGAACGCACCCAGGCGGCGTTCGCGAACCTGGTCGCCCGGATGGGGGACCGGGTGCAGGAGTTCTTCCCCATGCCGCCGCCCGGCGGCCGGCCTGCGGGCGATGAGGGGCATGAGGAGGATCAGGAGAGGTAGCGCTCGACCAGGTAGCTCGGGTGGGTGTCCAGGGCCTTGCGGCGGCGGTCGTAGTCGGCGGTGGTGCGGGGGTCGGCGTGGGCCGCTGCCCGCTGCATGTCCCGAAGACTTGCCCCGGCGTCGAGGCCGAGGGTGATGAAGCTGTGGCGGAGCTCGTGGGGGTTGAGCGGGGGTTCGCCGCTGGCGGTGATACCAACCACCCGGCCGAGCCGGTGCGTGATCCGGGCCACCCCGTGGCGGGAGAGCGGATCTCCCTCCGGGTCGGCGATGAGGGGAGCCTCGGGGTCGGCATGCCCCGGCTGCTGGAGCAGGCGATCGAGAGCGTGGCGGGTCCCCAGGGAGAGCGCCTCGACGCTGACCCTGCCGCCCTTGCGCCGCACCCTGATGGTGCGGTGGCCGCGCTCATCGCCCACGTCACCGATGGTGAGCTGGGCCACCTCGGAGGCGCGCAGGCCGTTGAGGAGGAGGAGGCGGATGAGCAGCTCGTCCCGGGGCCCGGCGTCCTCCGCCGCCTCGAGGAGAAGCGCTGCCTCCTCGCGGCCGATCCCGCTCTTCGCCGAGGTGCCGACCGGAGGCCGCTTGACCCGGAGGGTTGGGACCTTGCCGATGACGCCGGCGTCGACGGCCTCGAGGTAGAAGCCCTGGACCGCGGCGAGGCGGCGCCGGAGGGTCCGGGGCATGATCCCCTCCGCCTGCATCGAGAGCACCCAGAGCTCGACCGTGGTGCGATCGACCTGGAGGAGCTCCACCTCGCGTCCCTTGCACCACTTGCTGAAGGCCACCACATCGCGGCAGTACTCGGAGGCGGTGGCGGCCCGGTGGTGGAGCAGGAACCTGCCCAGGATGCGCAGCTCCGCCGCGGCCTCGGGGGCCGTAGCCGCTTCGGCGGCGAGATGGAGGATCTCGGGAACGGAATCCGGGAGGGCGGCGAGCGGGAGGGCGATGCTGGCCACCGCCGCGGCCCTGGGCGGCGATCCGCGCTCCCCCTCGGGGGGGTGTGGGTATTCGGCGAGGGCCATCGTGGCCGGATGGTAGCGCAAAACCGGGATTTTGCGCTAGCACACTGGACTTTGCATCTGATGCACAATTGAAACCCGGCCGATGATCACCTCCTCCCCGCGAGATCACCCCCACCGTCCGTCCCGCCCCGATCCCGGGGTCCTCGGCCGCACCCTGAAGCAGCGCCGGAAGGCGGTGGGCCTCACTCTCACCCAGCTCGCGGAACAGGTCCAGGTCTCGGCGGCCCAGCTGTCCCGCATCGAGACCGGCCGCTCGACCCCCCGCTACCGGACGCTCACCCGGCTCCACGAGGCGCTTGGCCTCGACTCCGGTGAGCACCTCGTCCCTCTGCCGCGCCCCACCCCGGAGGACGGGCTCGTCTCCCGACTGGGGGCGCTCCTCGCCGTCCGCCGCGCCCTCCCCCTCGGCGAAGCGAGCCTCCTCCTCGAGGCGTCGATCACCGGCATCTCCGCTGCCGTCTCGGAGCTCTCTGATCGCCTGGCCCCTTTGGGGATGCGGGTGGTCGAGGACTCCGAGACCGTGGCCCTCCTGCCCCACCGGACTCTCACCCTCCTCGCCGATCGTGCTGTCGAGGCGGAACGCATGCCCCGGCTCACCCCCCGCCACATCGAGATCCTCTCCATCGTGGTCTTTGCTCGCCAGGCAACCCGGCGCCGCATCGACGAGGTCCGGGGCGTCGACTCCGCCGAGACCGTCTCCCAGCTCGTGGAGTGGGGGCTGCTGCGCCGAACGGGCCGCGACCTCACGGACAGCCGCGCTCACCTCTACCATGCCACCGCCAAGCTCCTGGAGGTGACGGGCGCCACCTCCCTAGACGAGCTGCGGGCTCAGCTGCTCGGGATGGTCGACGGCGATGTGCGCGCCCTCGACCACCCCGCTACCTCCGCGTCCGCAGAGCCGCGAGGTCCTTCGGAGTGCGTGGCCACGTAGCGAATTCGCAGCGCTCCGACCGCGTGGTCCCTCAACGGTTGCCTGCGTGAGTCGTTACAATGCCGGGCCGTTGAGAGGGATGGGGATGCCCTCGCCGCTGGGTGCCGCTGTGGCCATGCGGAGGGCGCTTCAGCGAGGGGCGAGATGACCACGAAGGTACGATCCCAGAACTCCCGAGAGGCCGATAGCCGTCACGACCCCAGGAGCCCCCGAGTCGCGGAGGCCAGAAGGGTTCCTGGTTTCGGAGCCGACATCACGAGCGTCACCATGCCACGCCGTCGCCGCCCCTGGGCACTGGGCGTGGGGGTGCTGGCGGTCCTCGCCGCGTCGGTGCTGGGAGGAACGGCTCGAAGCGCCACCATTGCGCCCGGTGCCCTGGCGCCGACGGGCGCCGCCACCGGCCAGCAGGCGTACGAGGCGGCGGTGGCCGCGAGCAACCCGACTGGCTACTGGCCGCTCAACGACACCTCGGGGACCACGGCGGTCGCGGACATCGGCGGCTACGACGGCACGATCCAGGGAGGCGTGACCCTGGGCGTCCCCGGCCCGATTCAGGGGGCGACCGCGATGAGCTTCGACGGGGGCGACGGCAGCGGCGTCGAACTCGACAATGCCGCCACGGCCCTCGCGGTCAACTATCCCACGGTCGAGATGTGGATCCAGACCGCGGGGAGCATCCCCACCGTTCAGTACCTGTTCCGCTGGCGGAACTATGGCTACGAGCTCTATGTCGAGGATGGCCTCGTCGGGCTCACCGGCTATGTGCCGGATGGTTCATCCGCGTGGGTGGTTGACGGCCAGGGCACGATCACCGATGGCGGCTGGCACTACGTGGTGGCCACGACCAGCCCGACGGCGAGCACCGTGTACATCGACGGGAAGGAGGCGGCCAGCGGGCCCGGGATTCCTGGAACGGACTTCCCTTACGGTTTCCAGGCCGCCATCGCGAAGGACGGCGACGCCAACAACGGGCAGAACCCGAGCTTCGCCGGGCAGATCGCGGACGTGGCTGTGTATGGCTCTCCCCTGAGCGCAGCGGAGGTCGCTGCCCACTACGCGGCCGCGGGGCACGCGGTCGGATCCGGCCCGAGCCGCAAAGAAGGGGGCGGAGGCAAGAACCCCTCGGAGAAGCCGACCACACCCTGTGCAGGAGATCCGGTCAACTGCAGCAGCGGTGAGCTGTTTGAGACGCACGACGACCTGTCGGTCCCGGGGCGGGGGATCCCGCTGGACTTCACCCGCTCCTACACGTCGGGGTTCGCCTCGGACGATGGTCCGCTGGGCTACGGCTGGACGGACAGCTACGACATGAACCAGACCACCGACAGCTCTGGGGACGTCACCGTCAACCAGGAGGATGGCTCGACGGTGACCTTCAGCCCGAATGGATCGGGAGAGTTCACCGCGCCCTCGTGGGTGCTTGCGACGCTCACCCAGAACCCGAGTGGCGAGTATATCTTCACCCGAGATCAGACTCAGGACACGTATGTGTTCTCGTCGGCGGGCCAGCTCCTCTCCGAGTCCGATCTGAACGGGTACACGACCACGCTGACGTACAACGGGAGCGGGCAACTGGGAGCGGTCATCGACCCCGAAGGGCGGAGCCTGACCTTCGCGTACAACTCCGCCGGTGAGATCGCGAGCGTCACCGATCCTGCGGGAAGAGTGGAGAGCTTCGGCTACGACAGCAATGGCAACCTGGTGACGGTGACGAACCCGGCGGGGGGGACCTGGACCTACACCTACGATCCCAACCATCTTCTCCTGACCCTCACCGACCCCAATGGGGGAACGACCACCAACACGTACAACTCCTCGGGCCAGGTGGTCGAGCAGGTCGACCCGATGGGGCGGACGACCACCTGGGCGTACGCCGGTGACAACACATCGGCGGCGGGCGGGACCACGACCATGACCAGCCCGAACGGCAACGTCACCGTCTTTGACTACCAGAACCTGGAGCTGCAGTCGGAGACGCAGGGCGCCGGGACGGCCCAGGCGGCGACCACCACCTACGCGTACGACCCGGTCACCCTGGGGCTCACCGCGGTGACCGACCCGGACGGCGGCATCACCACCTCGACCTACGACGCCCAGGGGAGCCTGCTCACCCAGACCGACCCGCTGGGGCGGACCACCACGTACACGTACAACGCGCTCAACGACGTGACGTCGGTGACCGACCCCTCGGGGGTCACCACCACCTACACGTATGACGCGAGCGGCAACCTGCTCAGCACCTCCCGGCCGCTCACCTCGACCGGCCAAGCGGCGACGGTCACCCTCACCTACCGGAACAGCGGGCATCCCGGGGACGTCACCGCCATCACCGATGCCGACGGCAACACCTGGACGATGGCGTACGACGCTGATGGCGACCAGGTCCGGGTGACCGATCCGGACGGGGATACCACCACCTCCACCTACAGCTCGATCGGGGAGCTGCTCAGCCAGGTGAGCCCGGACGGCAGCGTCGCCGGGGCCAACCCGGCCAGCTTCACGACCACGTACGCGTACAACCCGCTGGGGGAGCTGACCTCGACCACGAATCCGCTGGGGGCCACAACCACGACCGCCTACGACGCGGATGGCAACGTGGTCAAGACAGTTGACGCCGACGGCAACGTGACCACCAACAGCTATGACCTGGACAACGAGCTGACCGCGACCACCGAGCCCAACGGCACCGTGGAGAAGACCGGGTACGACCAGGACGGCAACGTGGTGAGCCAGGCCGACGGAGCCGGGGACGTGACCACCTACACCTACAACGCCCTGGACCGGGTGGCCTCGACCACCGACCCGCTGGGTCACACCACGACCTACAGCTATGACCCGGACGGGAATCTGCTCACCGAGGTCGACTCGTCTGGCCAGACCACCACCAACGGCTACGACGCGGACAACGAGCTGACCTCGATCCACTACTCGGACACGACCCCATCGGTCGGGTACAGCTACGACTCGCTGGGACAGCGGACCCAGATGGTGGACGGCACCGGGACGACGGCGTACAGCTACGACTCGCTGGGGCGGCTGACCCAGGTGACCGACGGGGCGGGGTCCACGGTCGGGTACGGGTACGACCTGGCCGGTAACCTCACCTCCCTCACCTATCCCAACGGCAAGGCGGTGGCCCAGGCCTATAACCAGGCGGAGGAGCTCACCTCGGTCACCGACTGGCTGGGCAACAAGATCAGCTTCAACTACGACCCGGATGGCAACCTGGTCACGGAGGCCGACCCGAGCGGGGTCAAGCAGAGCTCCACCTACAACGACGCCAGCCAGCTGACCTCGATCAGCGACACCCTGGGCTCGACCTCGCTGGCCAGCTTCAGCTATGGGCGGGACCCGCTCGGCCAGCAGACCTCGGCGACCACCACCGGGGCGGTCAGCGGCTCGGAGAAGTACTCGTACACGTCCCTCAACCAGCTGGCTTCGGCCAACAGCCAGGCGTACGCGTACAACGCGGCCGGCGACCTGGTCACGACCCCGACCCAATCGCTCAGCTACAACGGCGGTGACGAGCTGACGAAGGTGACCGCAGGCACCGGGACGACCAGCCTCAGCTATGACGCGAACGGCGATCGGACCTCGGAGACCGGCCCTGGCACTGCTGCCCAGAGCTGCGCCCTCTGCCTGCTCGACCCCAGCGCCAGCGGAGCTCTGACCCTCTCCGGCGCGGCCACGGTGAATGCGGCCGGGATCGTCACTGTCGACTCCTCGTCCACCCAGGCGATCGAGCTGTCGGGCAGCGCCAAGGTCACCGGCACCCAGGTGCTGGTCGCGGGAGGTGTGACCAAGAGCGGAACCGCGTCGACCAGCCCGACCGCGGTGACCGGGGCGGCGATCGCCCCCGACCCCCTGGCGACCCTGCCCGCTCCAGCGCTGAGCGGCACCGCCACGGCCCTGACCATCTCCGGCTCCAAGAGCCAGACGGCGAGCCCCGGCATCTACTCCACGATCACGGTGTCGGGCAACGGCACGCTGACCCTGAACCCGGGGACCTACGTGGTCACGGGCGGGGTGACCGTGAGCGGCTCCGGGAGCATCACCGGATCCGGGGTCACCCTCTACCTGGCCTGCTCGAGCTACCCGACCCCCTGCGCCGCGGGGAAGGACGGAGCCGCCCTCTCGGTCACCGGCAGCGGCATCGTCCACCTGACCGGCGGAGCCCTGGGGTCGGGCAAGGGGGTCGCTGTCTTCGCCGACCGCGGCAACGCCGCCACCCTCACCGTCTCGGGCAGCGGTGCGCTGACCATCACCGGCTCCCTCTACGCCGCCTCGGGGACCCTCAGCCTGAGCGGGAGCACCCCGGTCAAGGTGACCGACGGGGTGGTGGTCGTGGACCGGGCCCAGGTCACCGGCAGCGCGGCGTTGTCGGTGGCCGTAGACTCGTCGGCAGTGGCAGCGGAGACGTACACGTATGACGCGGCCCAGCGGCTGATCGGACTCCAGAGCCCGACCACGACCGCCTCCTACAGCTACGACGGCGACGGCCTGCGTATGAGCGAGACGGTGGACGGGGTGACCAGCCAGTTCACCTGGAACCAGAGCGGGAGCCTGCCGCTGCTGCTCTCCGATGGGACCAACGACTACGTCTACGGGCCCGGCGGCTTGCCGATCGAGCAGATCACCGGCGCCACTGCGGTCGACCTCCATCAGGACGGTCAGGGGAGCACCCGGCTACTGACCAGCTCCACGGGAGCGGTGGTGGGAACGTACTCCTACGACCCCTACGGCAACGTCACCAGCCACACCGGGGTCAGCACTCCGCTTCAGTACGACGGGCAGTACACAGATGTGGCCACCGGGCTGCAATATCTGGAGAGCCGCTATTACGATCCCGCCACCGCCCAGTTCCTCACCGTGGACCCAGCCGTTGCCGCTACCGGTTCACCTTACGGCTACGCGTTCGGAAGTCCTTTGAATGTCGGCGATCCAACGGGTCTGGACCCCAGTTGCACTATATGGCCATCTGGAGACTGGTGCGCTGCCGACGGCGCCGAAGCGCTCGCCGGCGCCGCGCAGCAATCGGTGGCCGGGTGGTCAGAACTCTTGAGCGGAAAGGATGACCTCCGGCACCCCGACTACGTGGTCTTGACAGGCTCCATCGGTGTCGGCGGTATTACTGACAGTGTCACGGCCGTGCTCAATCTCGACAACGGGAACCTCTACTTGGGTGGAGGAGGTGGGATCGGGTATTCACCTTCGCTTGTCTCATTTAGCATCGCTGGCATGGGATGGGTCGGTCCGCCCGGTTCCGGCAACTCTCCATCCGCTTCGACGGTCGATGCCTTCATCTCCGGCTACACGACGGAAGTCGACATCGCGGCAGGCGGCGCGGCTATTGACCAGATCTACAGCCCCAGCACCGGATTGGTCGGATTCTCCTTTGGACTTGGGGCTCCGGGCATCTCCTGGCAGCTGACCTACCAGGATCTGATAGCCACGATCCCCGGGATCAATGGGTACGCCACCCCTGCTGGGCTAACGAGTGAGGTGGAAGGTGCCATTCAGAAGTGTGCCTAGGGCTTCCGCTCCCCACCTCGCACGGCGAACTCTGCCCTGCCCTAGGAAGTCCTCGTTATGCGCGTGTCCGGTGAGCGATGCATTGGAAACCGCGTCATGCGATTACACGAAGTCTCGGATGCGCGCGCCGCGGCCAGCCTTGAGCCTTCCAGTGGGGAGCTTCGGAACATGCCCGCCGCCTACATAGCTGTCGCACTGGTCGCCTCTGTGACGGTGATCGCCGGGCTGGCTGTAGCGGGGAATTGGAGGGGTTACACCACCCGGTTCGCCGCGAGAGACCGTGCCAGATGGCTCAGGCATTGGTGGCGGGCCGGCGCATATCCGACACCCGTGGGGGTCCGACTTGGTGGCGTGGCGCTCAGCTCATTCGGCGTCGGAATTCTGGGATTGGCCCTCCAGCGCCTCGGTGCGGTGGAGGCTGGAGAGTGGATGGGGCTTGTTGGGGTCGCCTCATTCGCGGTCTCCGGGATAGCGGGCGGTTACGTCATCCCCACGATCGCCATGCGGAGGGATGGCGTGAAGCGGTTCCGGCGGCGTGGGCCCAGAAACATGTGAGGTACGACGTGCAGGAGCGTGCGAGGTTTCGAGCCGCGACCTAAGCTGAGTCTCGAGGCACACACTGGTTACGAACCGATTACCCACGGCGATCCCGCGCCCGTGTGAAGTTACTGATAACTTCGCGCGTAACTCAACTGATAACTTCGCGACGGGTCACATCGCGCCGCGTCACAGCCGGGCCGTCGTCCCCAACTACTTGTTCCTGAGAAGATACATTATCAGGAGTAAGTAGCGGTACCAGAAGAGCGCCGACGGCAACGCCCCCCATCGCTCCCTGCCGGCCTGGATCAGG
>Ga0181529_10006271_pt1 | contig 12125 bp, 10 predicted proteins | sample PEATcosm2014_Bin_36_FD_119763 | JGI IMG/M metagenome (GOLD analysis project Ga0181529, IMG submission 119763) | Peatland microbial communities from MTU Mesocosm Facility, Houghton, MI, USA - PEATcosm2014_Bin10_30_metaG | ecosystem: Environmental > Terrestrial > Soil > Wetlands > Peat | place... | reverse complement strand
TCTGGCGCGGCCGGGGCACGTCTACACTTTGCGCGCGCGCAATGGCGGGGTCCTGGTGCGCGCGGGACAGACGGAAGCTTCCGTGGACCTGGCGCGTCTGGCGGGCCTGGACCATTCGGGCGTGATTTGCGAAATCATGAACGACGACGGAACGATGGCGCGGATTCCGCAGCTGGTGGAATTTTGCCGCCAGCATTCGATGAAATTATTGACCGTCGCGGACCTGATTCGTTATCGCATGCAGCACGAACGGCATGTGCGCCGCATCGCCGAATCCGTGCTGCCCACGCGCCACGGAAATTTCCGCATGATTGCGTATTCGAACGACGCGGACCATGAATTGCACGTAGCTTTGGTACGCGGGGAGCTGGCCGACCTTGCAAAATCCGGGCCTCCGCTGGTGCGGGTGCATTCGCACTGCCTCACCGGTGACGTATTCGGCTCGACCGCCTGCGATTGCCACGCGATTATTGAGCGCTCGCTTGCGGCGATTGCCAAAGAGGACCGCGGCGTGTTCGTTTATTTGCATCATACCGGGCGCGGATTCCAGATTGATGCGCCGCGCGAAGCGGAAAACGGCGAGCTGCCGCGGATTCGTTTTCACGCGCGCGAGGAAGTGGAGCAGGATTTGGGGAGGCAGCGGCTGGTGCAGCGGGAAAGCGGAATCGGCGCACAAATATTGATTGATTTGGGATTGCGGCGGATTCGCGTGTTGACCAATCATCCGCGCAAGGTTGTGGCGCTGGAAGGCTACGGGTTGGAGATTGCGGACCAGGTGCCGCTGGCGATTGATTCCACCAGGTCGAGCCACCAGATTTTGTAGCGGACGGCGGGGATGCGAGTTTCGGTTCGATGAGCGTGAACCCAGCGACGTAAAATCGAAAAACAAAATGAACGGCGCCCGCCTAAAAAAAGGCAGGCGGCCGCTACAAAATCAAAACTTGAGCGCGCCGTCACTTAGCATAGATGAGCACTACGAACGAGCCTGGCACGGCCATCATGCGCGGCTTGGGGTTTTCGTTCGCGGATGACGGGGCGGGGGCGAAATCGGCGGTCACGAGATAGACTTCGTGCGATTTCGGATCCAGCGCCATGGTGCGCGCGCCTCTTTGCGTCGCTACATTTTCCACCACTGAAAATTTATCGGGCGCGTCTTCGTGCACCACGGTGAGCGTTGCGCTCTGCCCGTTGGATGCGAAGGCGAAGCCAGTGCCGGGATCGAACGCGTTCGCGTCCACGCCATCGCCAATCGGCGGCGTGGCAATCACTTTCCCGGAATCGGCGTCCACGACCGCCATCATTTCATTGTGGCAGCCGGCGAAAAGCCGGCGGTGCGCGATGTCCATCGCGAGACCGGAAGGCTCCTGGCATGGCGCGAGCGGCCACTGCGCTGTGACTTTCAGGCTCTGCGTGTCGATCTGCAGCTCCTCACTTTTGTCCTCGATATTCACGTAGACGTGGCCCGCACCATCGGCCACTGCAAATTCCGGCTTGCCGGTTACTGGAATCGTGCCGAGCACGTTGCCGCTGGCGGCGTCAATCGCGGTGGCGTCGTTGCTGTGGCCGTTCATGGTGAAGACACGCTTGGAGGCGGGATCGTAAACGATTGCGTCGGGATTCATGCCTGCTTTCGCAGTGCCGATCACTTGCAGGGTCTTGAGGTCGAAGATAGTGACGGTGCCGGCGCGGCCGTTGGAGGTGAAGCCGCGGTCCAGCTCCGGCGCAAAGGCGATGCCGTGGACGCCGTCAGTGTCGGGAATTTCGCCGGCGACGGTGCCGGTGTCCACGTTCAGCACGACAACCTTGAGGCCGCGGGAGATGAACAGGCGGCGCGTGGGGGAATCGAAGGCGAGATAGTCCCAGCCGGTGTCGCCGCCTAGGGGAACTTTTTTCAACAGGTGGTAGCCGGGCGGCGCGGGAGCGGGAGCAGCATCGGCCGCATTGCGCGCCGCGGATTTTGGTGTGCTGCTGGCGGCGAGCGTAGCAAGGATGAGTGCTGGCGCTGCTATGGCTGACAGGACAAACTTCTTCGTTAGCATGGATATCTCCGAGAACTGATTTTCTTTTGTTAGCGACGCGGAAGGCAAGGGAAAAAGATTTAACGCAGGGTTCACAGAGAAAAGGCTGAAAACACGGAGAACGACGGAGCTACCGCTGAGACGCAGAGAAAACCTGGCCTGCCGCGCTGCTATGGCGATTTGTGCGGCAGAGGTGGCGGTGGCGTGACTTTCAACTATGGGCGCATCTTGTCGAGTTTGCGCTGGCTGATTCCTTTGATCGCGAGGAGATCTTCGACGCGACGGAAAGGGCCGCTTTTATGGCGGAAATCCACGATGGCTTGGGCCGTTTTGGGGCCGATGCCGGGGACTTGCTGCAGTTCCTTGACGTTCGCGACGTTTAGATCGGGCGGATGCGCGGGCGGCTGCTTTTTCTGAGCGCTCACCGCAAGCGCACAGATGAAAAACACAAGCGCGATAATCGCGGCGCGTTTCACGGCTCTCGTCGCAGGTACGCGTTCACCTCATCGCAGCTGTATCGCCTGTCGCACATTCGTAGCTAAGTCCACGTCCTCTAGCTTTGGCGATTTCCCTGGGCGTCGTACTCGGTGACTTCGCCGAAGAGGGCGGCTTGGCCGGCGATTTGGGCGCGGTCGCCGACCAGGACGATTTGCGCGTTGGCGGAATCGAAGTGGCGGCGCGCGGCGAGGAGAATATCGTCGGCGGTGAGGGCGTGAACTTTCTGGCGATACGTCTCGAGATGATCTTCGGGCAAATGGTCGAGATAAATGGTGGAGAGCTGGCCGAGCAGGCCGTCTTGCGTCGCGACCCCGAGTGAAAAAACGCCAGTGAGGTAGCTGCGGGCGCTTTCGAGTTCTTCGGGTGTGACGGGGAGCGAGCGCATGCGGTCCATTTCGTAAAACATTTCGGTGAGCGTGGCGGCGGCGACTTCATTGCGCACCGCGGCATGCACGCTGAAATAGCCGTGCTGGCGCAGCGATTGCAGGCCGCTGCGCGGGCTGTAGGTGTAGCCCTTTTGTTCGCGGATATTGATGACGAGGCGCGAGTGAAACGCGCCGCCGTAGATCGAATTCGCAAGCACCAGGCGGAGCCAATCCGGGTCGCGGCGGGTAATCGCCAGATTGCCGAGCACGACCTGGGTCTGCACGCTGCCGGGCAGATGCACGAGATGGACTTTACGACCAACATTGTGCGGCGGCGCTAGCGATATCATTCCCGCGGGCTGCGGAGCCGCCCAGCTGCCGAATACTTTTTCAATTTGCGCGAACATGGCATCGGCGGAAAAATCCCCGACCACGATGAGCAGCGCGTTGGCCGGAGAATAATTGTGGTGATAGAACTCCTCGAGTTGCGGGTGTTCGATGGCTGCCACTTGCTCTTCGGTGGGTGAAACGATGGCGTAGGGATGCTGGCCGAACAGCACACGGCGAAAGCGTTCGCTGGCGAGAAAGCCGGGAGTGGTGCGTTCAATACGCAGGCCTTCGATTTTGCGGCCGCGCTCACGTTCGAATTCTTCGGTGGGGAAGGAAGCATTGCGCGCAAGATCGCTAAGCAGATCGAAAAGGCCTTCAGAAAATTCAGCGAGGCCGGAAATGGAGATGGCGCTGGAATCCGCGCCGGCGTGCGAGCCGAGGTCCGCGCCCATGCGGCGCAGGTCTTCTTCAATCTGGCGGCTGGAGCGCGAGCCAGTGCCGGTGCGCACGACGGTGGCCGTCAGTTCGGCGAGGCCGGGAGTGCGGTGGGCGACGCTGGCGTTGCCGCTGCGAAAGAATAGTTGCGCGGAAATTTTCGGAAACGTGCGCAGTTCGGCGAGCACTACCTGCATGCCGTTGGGAAGAGCGCGGACGGCGCGCTTGGGCCATGCGACAGGGCGTTCGGGGCCGACGGCGGGCACGGAGTTTGCTGATGACTGCGTTGCGGCGATCGAGCTGGCGGTAGTAGTCATGGGTTTTGTAGTTGTGCCGCTCATGCGGCCACTTCCTTTGCGATGGGGCGGCGAACCAGGATCGCGCGATTTGAGGGTACGAGATATTTTCGCGCGGCGGCTTGCACTTGCGCCGGCGTGACGGCTTGGAAGCCATCGAGAATCGTGTTGATTCGGCCGGGATCACCGTCGAACAGAGTGAAGCAAGCAAGATAGTGCATCAAGCCGAAGCGTGGCATGTGCGCTCCCATTCCGCCTTCGAGATTCGAATAGTAATCGGCACGCAGCTTCACTTTCACGGGCGCCAGCTCGTCTTCGCTGATTCCCTGCTCCTGAATTTCGCGAATGATTTCGTCATACGCGGCGATGGTTTCGTCGCTGGTGAATTCCGGCTTGTGAAAAATGCGAGTGACCATTTGCGTGGGACCGTTGGTTTCGACGAAGTCCGCGCCACCATCGGTTTCGACGGCGATTTCTTTTTCCAGGACGAGGCGGCGATAGATGCGCCCGACGCGTCCACCGTGCAGCGCGTGATCGAGAATTGAGGCGGCGTACCAATCGGGATTGTGGCGATCCGGCACGGTGTAGCCGACGGCGATGGCGGGCAGCGGGCCGAATTTTTCGATTACTTCGCCGCGGCGCTCCTCAGTTTGCGGCGGCTCTGTGACATCCGCACCTGGCGGCAGCGAATGCGTGGGGATATTTTCGAAATGCCGCTTGGCGAGCGCGAAACCTTCGGCGGGATCGACGTCGCCGACCATCAGCAGCACGGCGTTGTTCGGCGAATAGTAGGTGTGAAAAAAGGTTTGCACGTCGGCGAGCGTGGCAGCGTCGAGGTCGGCAAAATCGCCGTAGAAATTGTGCGCGTTGGGCCAATTGCGGAAGGCCACCGGGGGCAGGTCGAGCCAAGGAAAACCGCCATAGGGTTGGTTCATCACGTTGACGCGGACTTCTTCTTTCACGACGTCGCGCTGGTTGCGCAGATTTTCGTCGTCCACTTTCAGGGCGCGCATGCGATCGGCTTCGAGCCACAGGACGCGTTCGAGGGCGTTCGATGGGACGGATTCGAAATAATTGGTGATGTCGTAATTGGTGGTGCCGTTGAGCATGCCACCGGAAGAATTGATCAGACGAATGTGTTCCATCTTGCCGGCGTTTTCCGAGCCTTGGAACATCATGTGCTCGAAGAGGTGCGCGAAGCCGCTACGGCCGCGCGGCTCGAGACGAAAACCGATCTGATAATAAACGCCAACCGTGACGACCGGGGCCGAGCGGTCCGGCGAAATTACGACGCGCAAACCGTTCGCAAGCGTTGCGTGTTCGACTGGGATGTGCAGATTCTTCACTGCGAGTTCCTCCTGGGATTTTTCAGAGCGCGATCGAGCTGTTTCAGTTTTGCGGCCGGATTCTTGGCGAGGACGCGCGCTGACAGGCGCACAAGCGCGGCATAGGAATCGCCGAATTCGCGTGGGTAGTGGCGCAGGGCGCGCTGGTGCTTTCTCAGCGTGGCGTAATCGCCGCGCGAAGTCGGACCGGTCCACGCGGCGCGCGGGCCGTGTTTTTCGAAATTGTCGAGCATCTGGCGCATCAGCGGCAGCAACGTTTGCACAGCGTGCGGGCGCGAGAAACCGAGCTGGATGAGCGTCTGCGCGGCGGCCTCGGTCAAGGCGAGGGCGTGGCCGGCAACCAGCGTACCGGCCGCGTGATATGCGGGTTTACTGCTGCTCTCGACGGCCACGGGAACTCCGCCGAGGGAGCGCGCGATTGCGGCAGCGCTGCGGCGGGCACGCGGATCGCCCTCGACGGCGAAAATCACCCCTCTCAAATTCGGCTGCGAATTGTTGGTGAATGTTTGCATCGGGTGAATTGAGCCTGTGGCTGCGCCGCAACGCGCGAGCGGTCGTAGAACTTTGTGATCGAGCGCCCCGCTGCCGTGCAGAACGATTTTGCCGCGACAGTTTCTACCGACAAGCTTCGCCAGCTGGCGCGCTACATCCGCCAGAACATCGTCCGGCGTAGCTAACAGAATAACATCGGCATCCATGACTTCGCTTGTAAGTGTGGCGAGCGGCTTTCCCGCGCCAATCGCGCGTACCGCAGCGCGGGAATGGGCCGTCGAGCGCGTTACAACCGGGCCAATGCGCCATCCGAGGCGGCGGAGGGAGCGACCGAGCGCGCGGCCGAGGCGTCCTGCGCCGACGATGGAAACAGAGCGCGACATGCAAAGTGATAGCATAGCGTGTTCGCACGCCGCGCGTTGGGAGAAATTTACAATTGCATTGGTTCTGGACAGGACTGCTCGCTTTTATTGCGCTTGGGTGGTTGTATGCGGCGATTGATTTGGCACGGGGGGCGTTGGTGATTCCGGCGCTGAGGCAGAGTCAAAAGCAAATACGCCCGCCTGAAAGCGGCCGCTACAAAGTCAACCCCCTCCCCGATTCCACGAACGATCCCGCCGGACTGCCGAGCATTTCGATTTTGTTTTCGGCGCTGGACGAAGCGGAGAAATTGCCGGCGGCGCTGGCGACATTTTTGGCGCAGGATTATCCGGACTATGAGGTGATTGCGGTTGACGATCGCTCGGAGGACGCGACTGGGGCTATTTTGGATGCGTCCGCGCGGGCGAATTCGCGGCTGAAAGTGGTCCACGTCACTTCCCTTCCCGCGGGCTGGTTGGGCAAACCGCACGGACTGCAAACAGCTTTCGAACATTCCACCGGCGAGTGGCTGGTGCTGACCGATGCGGACGTGCGGTTCGAGCCAGACGTATTGCGCACGACCATCGCCCTGGCCGAGGAACGACAGTGGGACCACCTGACGCTGCTGTGCCACGCGGAAATGTTCACGGTGGGGGAAAAAATCGCGATGACGTTTTTTGGGATGTCGTTCCTGCTGGGTCTGAAACCGTGGCGGGCGAGCGACCCCAAATCGGGCGCGTATGTGGGGGTCGGAGCGTTTCAACTGATACGGCGCAGCGCCTACGAAAAAATGGGAACGCACCGGCGGCTGGCGATGGAGGTGGTGGACGACGTGAAGGTGGGAAAACTGGTGAAGCAGGCGGGGCTGCGGTCGGGCGTGGCGAAGGCGGGGCGCGCGGTGTGCGTCTACTGGCACGCTGGGCTGGGAAACATTATTCGCGGAACGACTAAGAATTTTTATGCGACTGCGGGCTTTCGCTTGTGGGTGGCTTGCGGGCAGGTGGCGGGCATTTTGCTGATGTTTGTGCTGCCGTGGGTCGCTTTGCCGTTTGTGCACGGATGGGCGCGAGGATTTGCTGTTGTGGCGATTGCGCTGCCGGTGATGGCGCAGGCTGGGGCGGCGATTGAATTTGCGGAATCGCCTTTGTATGCGGTGACGCAGCCGCTGGGGGCTTTGATTTTTGCTTGGATGATCGTGCGATCGACGGTCGTGACTTTGCGGCAGGCGGGGATTTGGTGGCGGGGGACGTTCTATCCGATTGAGGAATTGAAGCGCGGGGTGGTGTGAGCAAGACAAAAGATTTACATAGAGAACACAGAGCAAAGGCGGAGGTAAATCGGAGAAAGACGTTTGGTTACTTGAAGAATGAGTAGGAGACGAAGAGGAAGTGGAAATCCACGCCGGGATTGAAGGTGTGGCGGTAGGCGTTGGAGATGTGCTGATATTTGTAGCCGAAGCGCCAGGCGCGGTTGCGCGAAGAATTGAACCAGTCCACCCCTGTTTGAAAATCGAAAGTGAAATTGAATTGCGTGCCGCCGGGAACATCCACGGGCACGGGCCTGACCGACGCGACGAATCCCGCCGTGGAAGCGATGAACGGCTGCAGGCGATATTCGCGGCGAAAATTCAGCTTCAAGCCGACAGGACTGACGCCGCCGCCGTAAACCGTCTCACGGCCGTTGGTGCAATAAGTGGTTTGCCCCGGGCTCGGCGTGCAGACCTGGTAGGTGTATTGACGCACGGCTGCGACGGGGACCACATCCAGCGTGTACTGCAGCGCGGTGGAGGGCTTGTCATAAAGAGTGCGCGCATAGCGCAGAGCCAGCACGCCGAGTTGGCGGTTGGTTTCGATGCCGAAGACCTGGGAATTGCCGACGGAGTAGCCGCCCCAGACGGCGAATTCGTTGCCGGGGGGATAGAGCGGTTGCGGTTGCGGCGGCGGTTGAGTTTGCGCCGCATCCTGAGAGGGTGCGCGGCCCGGCGTGACGAGAATAGCGAGGATTGCGAGTGCCAGCCGGACCAGACGCGCGGCGGCGATGGGTGATCGGAATTTATGCATTGGTCCTTTCACTGTTCAGCAACACGGTACGAAGATATTAGTCCATATCCCTGAAATTTTCAGCGGAGAGAGTGGCAGCGGGCATGCCATGCCGTGCCCCTACAACTTGGCGGAGCGTTTGCGAACCTTGGCCGGGGCTTTAGCTGGTGGTACTTCGGCGGTCGGAGGGCCTTCGACTGCTGCCGCAGCGGCTCCGGAAGTCGCGGCGGGCGATTCGATGGCGGCGGGAGCGAAGATGGCGCCGAGGTCGCGTTGCTTCAGGGCGCGGACGCGGTCGCGGATGCTGGCGGCGCGCTCGAATTCGAAATTTTTGGCGGCTTCGCGCATTTGGGTTTCGAGTTGCGCGATGGCCTGGACCATTTGCGCCTCGCTGGTGATTTCACCGATCACTGGCTCGTCGGCGGGAACGGTGAGGTAGTCGGCTTCGATGATGCGGGCGAGCTGCATGTCCACGGATTTGATGATGGATTGCGGCGTGATGTTGTTGTCGCGATTGTAGGTTTCCTGGATGGCGCGGCGGCGGCTGGTTTCGCCGATGGCCTGGCGCATGGAATCGGTCATGCGGTCGGCGTAGAGAATGGCGCGGCCTTCGACGTGGCGGGCGCAGCGGCCCATCGTTTGAATTAGAGACGTGGCGCTGCGCAGATAGCCTTCTTTGTCCGCGTCGAGAATCGCGACGAGCGAAACTTCCGGCAGGTCGAGGCCTTCGCGCAGCAGGTTGATACCGATCAGCACATCGAATTCGCCGCGGCGCAGATCGCGCAGGATGCGCACACGTTCCAGGGTGTCTATCTCAGAGTGAAGATAGCGCACGCGTATGCCGACTTCGGCGAAATATTCGGCGAGGTCTTCGGCCATGCGCTTGGTGAGTGTGGTGACGAGGATGCGCTCGTTGCGCGCGGTGCGCTGGCGGATTTGCTCGAGCAAGTCGTCCACTTGGCCTTTCACCGGGCGAACTTCGACTTCGGGATCCACCAGGCCGGTGGGACGAATCACCTGCTCGACGACTACGCCGCCGGTTTTCGTAAGCTCGTAGGGGCCGGGCGTGGCGGAGACGTAGACGACCTGATTGGTGCGGTGCTCGAATTCTTCGAACGTGAGCGGACGATTATCGAGGGCCGAGGGCATGCGGAAACCGTAGTTCACGAGCGTTTGTTTGCGCGAGCGGTCGCCGTGATACATGGCATGCAGTTGCGGCACGGTCTGGTGCGATTCGTCCACGACGAGAAGATAGTCGGAGGGTACGTAATCGAGCAGCGTGGGCGGAGCTTCACCGGGCAAGCGTCCAGAGAGATGGCGCGAATAATTTTCGATACCGTGGCAATAGCCAATCGTGCGCATCATTTCAATATCGAAATTGGTGCGCTGCACGATGCGCTGCGATTCGACGATTTTCCCCTGGCGGCTCAGTTCGCCTTTCCACCATTCCATTTCTTCGTAGATGCTCTGGATGGCGCGCTCACGCTGTTCGGCGGGGAGCACGTAGTGCGTTTTCGGGTAAATCGGCTGGCGCGTGATATCGCCTTCGCGCGTGAGGCGGATTTCGCCGGTGAGCGGGTCAATCTTGCGGATGGCTTCGATCTGCGTGCCCCAGAGTTCAATGCGCACGGCGAGATCGTCGTAGGGCGGATAGATTTCGATGATGTCGCCGCGCACGCGAAAGGTGCCGCGGCGGAGGTCCTCGCTGCGCTCGTACTGAATTTCGACGAGCTTGCGCAGAATCGTTTCGCGGTTGATGGACATGCCCTTTTCGAGCAGCAGCATCATGCCGTAATACGCTTCGGGCGAGCCGAGGCCGTAAATACAGGAGACGGAAGCGACGATGATTACGTCGCGGCGCTCGAAGAGCGAGCGGGTGGCGCTCATGCGCAGCTTGTCCAGCTCGTCGTTGATGGTGGATTCTTTTTCGATGTAGGTGTCGCTGGCGGGGACGTAGGCTTCGGGCTGGTAATAATCGTAATAGCTGACGAAATATTCGACTGCGTTATCGGGGAAGAAGGATTTGAATTCGTGGAAAAGCTGCGCGGCCAGGGTTTTGTTGTGGGCGAGGACGATTGTGGGGCGATTGATTTCTTCGATTACTTTGGCCATCGTGAAAGTTTTGCCCGAGCCGGTGACACCCAGGAGGACCTGGTGGCGGTCGCCGGCGGAGAGGCCGGAGAGGAGCTGCGAGATGGCTTGCGGCTGATCGCCGCGGGGTTCGTAGTCACTGGCTAGCTTGAAATTCATGAAGACGTCCTCAGCGCGTTGAACGGGCAGCGCGGAAAACTTTGATTATAACTCATTTTGGGGAGGCGTGCTTGGGGCGTCGAGCTGGCAACAAAAGGATACCGCAGAGACGCTGAGGGTGCAGAGAAAGGCAACAGATCTAACACAGCGGGCACCGAGGAAAACCGGAGGACACAGAGAAAGCGGGAGAAAGCGCGGATCACCAATCAGGAAATTGGCGTTCCCTGGGGGCTGCGGTTCGAGTTGGTCATTTACGCGCGGTCTTGTAGCCGAAGAGCTTTTGGCATTCTTTGCGTAGGAAACCGCCGAAGACTGGGATGCGATGATTGCCTTTGCGGAAGACGTAGCGGCAGGAGATTAGGCAGGCGCGCCACTTGTAGTCTTCGGTGCCGCGCTTGCGGCCGTAGGCGGCGATGTCTTCCTGTGAAACGCCGTAGACGACGGCGCCGATTCTGGACCATACGCAGGCGCCGGCGCACATGGCGCAGGGTTCGTGCGTGGAATAGAGGACGAAATCGGGCAGGTAGCGGCCGTAGCCGCTGCACACATATTTGAGCGTTTCTAATTCCACGTGTTTGATGCTGGAGCCGGAAGTTTTCACGCGGTTGCCGGCGCTGCTGATGATCACCTCTTGTTTGCCAACCAGGCGCGTGATGACTGCGCCGATGGGATAGTCGCCGCGGTCGCCGGCGAGTTTGGCTTCCGCAATGGCCAACTCCATGAATTTCTTTTTCGGCTTGTAGGACGCAGGGATCATGCCAATCAATTATAGCTGGTTGTGGCAGGAGTTTGTGGCGATCGGCGCAGACATCTGGCTAATCAGGTTGAGCCAAACCGGCCCCGATTGCTCGGGGCCGGTTCGATCTCCGATGAAAAACCGGTCAGTTCTTCTCCGGCTTCTTGTCCTCTGGTTTTGGTGGTTTCTTCTCGTCCTTTTTTGGTTCTTTGTTTTGGTTCTTGGGTGGCGCCTGAGCCTCCGCAGCCGGCTTTTTCGGCGGTTCCGCTGGCTTTGCTGCGGGCGCAGGCTTGGCTTCGGGCTTTGGTGCAGGCTTGGCCTCTGGCTTCGGAGCGGGAGGCGGCGGTGGAGGTGGCCTGACGGCCGCTGGTTGCTTCGCAGGAGCAGCGGACGGCTTGGCCGCCTCTTCGCGCGAGTTTGTATTGTCGCGTGCGGGCTGCGCCGGTGGAGGCGTCGGCTTCGCTGGTGGCGGTGCCGCGGCGTTCGCGTTGCGCGCGGGAGGATTCGCGTTGTTGGGCTGCGCGGCATTCACGGGTCTACCTGCTGTCGCGTTGGCGGGCTTGGCACCCGGTGCTCCGGCAGGCTTCGCTGCAATGGTCGGTCGCGTTGCGGGCTTGACGCTCGTGTTCGGACGCGCATTCGGCTTGGTGGCCGGCTTATACGCTGCGGGCGTCAAAGGTGCCGAATGCCCGACGGGTATCGCCTTCGGCGACGGGGCCATCTTCGTGACCACCGGATGGCTGGCGAGCGACGCGGGCGGCCGTGCGGAAGCCGCCGCTGGACGCGCCGGTCCTCTGACGCTTTCTGCAGTTGGCGCGATCGGCTTTGCAGATACCACCTTAGGACTGGAGACCATCTCCGCCGAGACCTTGACGGACGCAGCGGCCACTGGCCGTCCGCCTTGGAACGCGTTCTGCGGAACAGCGGTAACAGCGCCGGGAGCGGCCTGGTTGGAATAGG
>Ga0181529_10006263_pt1 | contig 12133 bp, 7 predicted proteins | sample PEATcosm2014_Bin_36_FD_119763 | JGI IMG/M metagenome (GOLD analysis project Ga0181529, IMG submission 119763) | Peatland microbial communities from MTU Mesocosm Facility, Houghton, MI, USA - PEATcosm2014_Bin10_30_metaG | ecosystem: Environmental > Terrestrial > Soil > Wetlands > Peat | place... | reverse complement strand
GTCTCCCGCCACATACTGCAGAAATTCCAGCGGCGAAAGCAGGCTGTTGAACACGTAGGCATAGGCCACGCTGCGGCGGTTCAGCAGTTCCAGAAGGCAACGCACCAGCATCGTCTTCCCCGTGCCCACTTCGCCGCTGAGAACGATGAACCCTTTGCGGCTTTGCACGCCGTAAATCAGGTTCGCCAGCGCTTCTTCATGTTGCGTGCTCCGGAACAGGAAAGAGGGGTCCGGGCTCATATTGAAGGGGCTCAGTTTGAACCCGAAGAAAGCGTTGTACATTAATCCGCCGGCCCTTTAGGTAGTGGTGCTAGAGCTACTTGGCATCTTAGCACGCACTTGAGAAGCGCCCCAAGAGCAGTACTACCTAGAACTACCGAACCGATTTTGTAGGCGCGCCCTTACGCGGCCGAAGGCGGCGGCGCAGGCTTCTCGGCGGGTTTCTCGCCGGGAGGCTTGGCCGCGATGCCCTTCACCGGGCTAATCAGGATGTGGGCGTTCCGGCCTTCCAGGCGTGGCATGCCTTCGACGGTGCCGTAAGTGGTCAAGTCGCCGGCGAACCGCATGAGCAGTTTCTTGCCCAGGTCCGCGTGAGCGATCTCGCGGCCCCGGAACTGAACCACCGCCTTGACGCGATTACCCTCCTGCAAGAAGCGGATGGCGTGGGTCTTCTTGAAGTCGTAATCGTGATCGTCGGTATTGGGGCGGAACTTGAGTTCCTTGACCTGCACGACGTGCTGCTTCTTCTTGGCGTCGTGCTGTTTCTTCTTCTGGTCGTATTGGTAGTGGCCGAAATCCACGGCCTTGGCTACTGGCGGCACGGCAGTGGGAGCCACCAGAACCAGATCCAGGCCCAGCTCCTGCGCTTTACGCAGAGCCGCCGAAGTGGGCATGACCTCCGTGGTTCCATCGGGGAAGACCGCGCGCACTTCACGGGCGCGGATCGATTCGTTTACGTTCTCTCTGCGGTTCTGCCTGCGAGGCGGAAAATTTCTCGGATACATTGGTGGTCAAACGTTGGGCTTAAGATGACGGAGGCAAACGGTGAAACACCGGGCGGCCGGGGATACTCTCAGGCCGGAAAGCGGGATGGCACGAATAAAGGACAAGCGAGATTTCGTCAGTCTCAGTGTACACCATAAAGCGGCGAAGTCAAATGGCTGTGTGGAAAAGCATCCACCGCTGGACGCGCGCGCTTTCGCCCGCCGGGGCGTCGATTCCATCCGGGCCGCTTTCGTATTTATTTCGCCTGCGCTACACTGAAGCACATGCGCTTGGTCACCGGACCGCCGGGATCGGGCAAGACTGCCTTCGTTCTCGAACGGCTGCGCGAAGCTCTGCGGGCGAACGACAGCTCCGTGCGCCTGCTGGTCCCCACCGCCACTCTGGCGCAACACCTCGCCCATCGCCTGGCGCGCGAGGGCTTCGTGTTCCGCCGCCAGATCGTTCAGACGCTCTCGGGATTCGTGAAGCCCTGGGTGGAAGATACTCCCGAGGTTTCCGAGGCGGCGCTGTACCTGATGGTGGAGGAAGCCGCGCGGCGGGCCGGGCGTGCTGAGTTCGCGCGCGTGGTCGAGATGCCGGGCTTCTGTGCGTCCCTGGCGCGCATGGTGGCCGAATTCTCGTCGGCGGGGTGCGACAGCGCCCGCCTGGCGGCGCATTTGCCCGAGGCGCCGCTGGCACAGGCCTTCCTGGCGGTTTACGGGGAAGTAGATGGGGAACTGGAACGCCGCGGCGTGACCCTGCGCGCCCGGCGTCTGGAATTGGCCGCGGCGCGGATCGCCGCCGAAGGCCTGGATGTGCGAACCATCTGGCTGGATGGCTTCCACGCCCTGCCCGATCCCGAGCTGGGCGTCATCGCGGAGCTGGCGCGGCACGCGGATCTCACCCTGACGCTGGGTACCGGCGAAGCCACCGAGCCGGCGCGCGCGCGCCTGCTAGCCATGGGATTTCAGGAAGAGCGCGCCGGCGGCGGCCGCCCCACTCCCGCCATCGCGCTGGTGCGGGCCGCCTCGATCGAGCGCGAGGCCGAGGAGATCGCGCGCCGCATTCTGGAGCAGGCCGCCGCCGGGCGCCCCTTTCGCGAGATGGGCATCGTGGTCCGCGCGGCAGGGAACTACGTGCCGATCCTGCGCTCCACGCTGGAGCGCTTCGGCATTCCGGCGCGCTTCTACTTCGATTCCAAACTGGACCGCCACGCGGTGACGCGTTTTCTGACGGGCGCGGTGGATGCCATGCTGGGCGGCTGGGATCATGCCCGCACCCTGGCGGCGATGCGCCTGGCGCCGCGCTTCGCCGATTCGAGCGCCATGGACCGCTTCGATTTCGCCGTGCGCGCCCAGCTTCCCAACGCCGGCTTGGGAGCGTTGAAAGCGGCCGCCGGCGAGGGCAAACCGGTTCGTCTGCTGGATGCGCTGGCCGGGATAGAGGAGTGGCGCTCGTTTTCGCTCTCACCGCGCGATTGGGCCGCGCGCCTCGGCACTTTGCGCGACCTTTTCCGGCCGTGGGTGGGTGAGATCGCGGAACCCCTCGATGAAATCTGGCGCACTCAAGCGGCCGTGCTGAAGCGCTTCGAAGAGGCCCTCGACCAAGCCGCCGGAGCGCTCGAACCGGGGTGCGCCCTGGGGCTCGAGGAGTTCTGGCGCGCGGTGAAATCCGTGCTGCGCCTCATGCCCTTGCGCCTGCCGGACGACCGGCGCAACGTGGTCCACGTGCTCGGCGCACACGAGGCGCGCCAGTGGGTGCTGCCGGTGGTATTCGTGTGCGGAATGGTGGAAAAGCAGTTCCCCCAGGTTCACCCGCTGGACCCCTTCTTCCCGGATGCCGCCCGCCAGGCGTTGAATCGCCATGGCATCCGCCTGCGCACGGCGGAGGAGTTCGAGCGCGAGGAGCGGGCCCTGTTCGATTCGGCCGTGAGCCGTGCCACTCTTTCGGTGGTGCTTTCCTATCCCGAGTTCGACGCCCGCGGCGAGCGCAACTTGCCTTCGCTTTACCTGGAGGGCCTGGGGCTGGCGCCCGAGCCCGCGCAGCCGGCGATCCCGCCGCGAACCCGCTCCGCGCCGCTGCCGCCCCCGCGCGGCATCCGCGCCCCGGATCTCCTGAACCTGCTGCGCACCCGCACAGCGCGCCTTTCGGCCACGGCGCTCGAGTTTTATCTCGAGTGCCCGTTCCAGTTCTTCGCCGGACGCACCCTGCGCCTCGAACCGCCGCCCTGCCGGCCCGCCGAGCGGTTCGATTTCCTCACGCAGGGCAACATCGTGCACGCCGTGCTGGCTGAGTGGTGGGAGCATCCCCAGGCCATCGAGCCGCTTTTTGAGCGCCTGTTCGAGCGCGAGATCGAAGAGCAGCGCATCCCGGCCGGATATCATACCGAGCGTCTGCGCAATACCCTGCTCGACGACCTGCGCGCCTTTGCCGCCGGGGACCCGTGGCCGCGAGCCGATTTCCGCTCCCGGACCGAAGTGCCCTTCGTTCTGCCACTCGAGGGGGTGCTCGATATTTCCGGCAAGATCGACCGTCTGGATACGGCCGCCGATGGGCGCGTGTATGTGATCGATTACAAGTACAGCGCCTCCCAGCGCACGCGCGCCCGCCTGGATTCCGGGACGCTCTTGCAGGCGCCCCTCTACCTGCTGGCGGCGGAGCGCGTCTTCGGCGCCACACCCGCCGGCATGTTCTACGTGGGGCTGAAGGGCGGCATCGCGTACGCCGGCTGGAGCGACAGTGCGTTGATGGATAGCCGAGGCATCCCCGAGGGCTGGTTCGAGGGCGCCCTCGCGCGCACCCTCCGGGCCGTGGAGGAGATCCGCGCGGGCCGCGTGGAGCCCGCGCCGGCCGACGCGGATCACTGCCGCTACTGCGATTACCGCGACGTGTGCCGCCGGGCCGCGCGCGGCGCCCGCGAAATGGCGGAGGGCGCATGAGCGAGGTGCGTTTCACCCCCGCGCAACTGGAGGCCCTGGATATCCGGCGTAGCCATCAGGACACCTGCATCGTGGCGGGACCGGGGTCGGGCAAAACCACCGTGCTGGTGGAATACTTTCGCCGCCTGGTGGAGGCGGGTGCGGATCCGCTGCGCATCCTGGCCATCACCTTCACCGAAAAAGCCGCCGGGAACATGCGCGACAAGCTGGCGCGCGCCTTTCGCGACAGCCCGGAGCGCCGCGCCCGCCTGGAGCGCACCTGGGTCTCGACCATCCACGGTTTCTGCGCGCGGCTGCTGCGCGAGCACGCCGTGTTCGCCGGCATCGATCCCGAATTCGCGGTGGCCGACGAGCGTGAATCCTGGCGCATGCAGCAGGAGTCCATGGCCGCCGCGCTGGAAGAACTTTTCGGCGAACGGCCCGCGGCCGTGCGGGCGCTGATTCGCGGCCTCTCTTCGCCGGAATTCGAGGAAGCGGTGCTTTCGGCCTACGACGCCATGCGCGGGGCGGGGAAGCGCGTGGAAGATCTGGCCGCCTTCCCTATTCCGGCCGATGGGGCGGATATCGCCACGCCGCTGGCCGCGCTGCGCCGCGATCCGCTGGCCTTGTGGAGCGTTGCGCAGAAGCACTACCTGGCCGGCGTTCTCGAAGCCGCCGAGCGCGTGGTGAGCGCGCCGGGACCGCGGGCCGCCCTGGAGGCCATCGAGAAGTTCGGGTGCAATCTGAAGCAGTGCAAGCGCGGCACCGCCGCTTACGATCTCGTTCGGCAACTGCGGGAAGCCATCGGGCAATCCGCCTACCGGTTCATCACCGAACTTTATGCGGCCGAACGGAAGACCCTGATCGAACTGGTGGCACGCTTCGACCGCCTTTACCGCGCCCGCAAGCGCCATGCCGGGCTGGTCGATTTCGCCGACCTCGAGGAGTTTGCCGTCCGCCTGCTCGAAGAGCGCCCCGACGTTCGCGCGCGCGTAGTGGAGCAGTTCGAGTATGTCCTGATGGACGAATTGCAGGACACCAACGGCCAGCAGGCGCGCCTTCTTAAACTGGTCTCGCCACCCGATCGCCTGTACGCGGTGGGCGATATCAATCAATCGATTTTCGGCTTCCGTCACGCCGAGCCTGCCGGATTCGCGGAGTTCCGCGACGACGTGGCGCGCCGCGGCCGGCGGCTTGTAAAGCTGGTCGAAAACTACCGCAGCCGGCCGGAGATTCTGAGCGCGGTCGAGACCATTACCGAAGGCGCCGAAGGTATCGAGACCCGCTCCCTGAAGGGCAGCCGCGCGTTCGACCGGGAGCGGCCCGTGTGCGTGGATCTTATCGGCGTCACGGCGGCGGATATCGATGGAGCCTTGCGGCTGGAGGCGCGCTGGGTGGCGCGCCGGATCGCGGAATTGTCGGCAGGCGATGGCTTCGAATTCAAGGACATCGCGCTTTTAGTGCGCAACACCGAGGTGATCGGCGAGTTTGCGGCGGCGTTCGACGAGGCCGGCATCCCCTACCTGGTGAACCGCGGCCGGGGATTCTACGAAGCCCGCGAGGTGAACGACCTGGTCCACCTGCTGCGCGTCATCGCCAATCCGCGCGATGAGATCGCGCTGGCGGCCGTGCTGCTTTCCCCGCTGGTGGCCGCCTCCGATGAAGCCCTGCTGCGGCTGAAGAGCGTGAGCGGAGACATGGCGGACGCGCTGGCCCGGTTGCGCCCCGGAGATGCCGCCGGCTTCGACCCCGAGGATCACGCGCGGCTGTGCCGTTTTCGCGACCGCCTGCACGAATGGCGCCTGCGCCGCGAGTACGTGACCTTCGACCGGCTGCTGGCCTCCGCCCTCGATGAAAGCGGCTACCGCCCGGAGGCGGGCGCGCGCGGCGCCGCCAATATCGACAAGTTCCTGGCCCAGGCGCGCGCGGCGGCCGGGCGCATGTCGCTCGATGAATTTGTCGATGAGCTGGCGCTGTTGCGCGCTTCCAACCCGCGCGAGCCGGACGCCCCGCCGGAGGATTCGGCCAACGCCGTCCGCGTGATGACCGTGCATTCGGCCAAGGGGCTGGAGTTCCCGGTGGTCTTCGTGGCGGCGTTGCACAAAGGCACGGAGACCGATCCGCCGGTGGTGGCCTTCTCGCCGCTTACCGGTCTGGGAGCGCGCTGGCGCAATCCCGCGCGGACCAGGGGCCGCGGCGAAAAGGACGATCTCTTCCAGCACGCCCTGCGGCGGGAACGAAGCCGGCGCGAGGCCGAGGAGAGCAACCGGCTGCTCTATGTCGCCATGACGCGCGCCGAGCAGCACCTGGTTATGAGCTTCTCCGGTAACGGGCGGAAGCTCGCGAACTGGGCCGAGCTGGTGGCTCGCAACCTGAAGCTCGATCTCGCCGCGCCGCGCGACGAGATTGTTACGCTGAACGCACCGGATGGCAAGCCGTGGACGCTGCGCCTGCTCCTGACGGATCGCGCGCCGGAGCCGATCGCGCGCATACGGCCGGTGCCTATTCCGAGCCGCGACCCGGGAGCGGTCTTGCCAGTACTTGCCCTCACCGGCCAGCAGGATGCCAACGCCACTGTCACGGCGCTTGCCAAATTCGCGAATTGTCCCCGAGCCTATTACCTGGGCGAACACCTGGGCTTCGAGGGCCGCCCGCGCGGCGCTGCGGAGACGGTCGTAGCCGGCGCCCTTTCGGCGGCCGAGTTCGGCAGCCAGGTCCATGCCTTGCTGGCCGGGACGGCGTTGCCGGAAGCGGATCCGGAGGTCGTGCGGCTGGCCCAGACCTTCCGGCAAAGCCCCCTGGGCAAGCGCGCGGCGCGCGCCAGTCGCATCGAGCGCGAATTCGATTTCATAATGGCCGTGGAAGGCCTGGTCACGCGCGGGCAGGTGGATTTGTGGTTCGAAGAGGGCGGGGAAGTGGTGCTGGTGGACTACAAGACCGATGCCGTCTCAGCCTCGGAAGCCCACCGGCGGGCCGGCGATTACGAGTTGCAGTTGCGCCTCTACGCCATGGCCGTGGAACGGATCGCCGGCCGCCCGCCGGACCGGGCCTGGCTGCACTTCCTGAGGCCCAACACGCTTGTGGAAGTGGATCTGGCGCCCTCGCTGCTCGAAGTGCCGGAAGCCATCGTGCGCGATTTCGAGGAGGCCCAGGCGCGCCTGGAGTTTCCGTTGCACGAGGGCGATCGATGCCACCGCTGCCCGTTCTTCCGGGATCTGTGTCCGGCCGGGATTACATCTGCTTAGCGCCCCGCGGATGCCGCGCCGCCGGCCGGGGCTGCTTCAATAACTGCTGCAACTGGTCTTCCGGCAGGGTGAAGGTCACGTTGACCAGGCTGCCGTCGGTGGTCACGGCCACGGCGTTGGCCAGCGCCGCCAGTTGGGCATTCTGCGCGGCCTGCATTTTCGCCACGCTCGCCAGCAACTGCAAAACGCCGGATATGCTGGTTGCGTCCTGCGCATTATCCGCCTCGGCCTGGACCGTCGCCACCACGCTCGCGCCGAACTTCACGCCCGCGGCGAAATCCACGATGTTTTGAAACGCCGTGCCGCCGTTGGCGCCCAGCCCGGGAATGGTGGGAGCCGTGGCGGGCGGTTTCAACGTGGAGGGCGGCACCGTCGAGATCACCCAGGCATCTTCGTTCGCGCTCCAGGTGCCAATCTTGGTGGCCAGCGCGGCCGGAAGGGAGGCCGGCGATTTCTGCCGGTCAATCGCCGCTTTGACGTTGGCGATGTCCCCGGCCACCACATAGCTGGCGCTTAGAAACGCGAATCCGCCCTGCTGCTTGGGATTTTCGACAATGGTCACGCCGCCGTACGATTCCGTTAGCGCCCCGCCGGCCGTGGCCGCCGCCGTGATCTTGGCAGGGTCGAACGTCCCGCGCGCCAAAACCAATCCCTGGTGCGTCCCCGGTGTGGTGGTGGCTCCCACGGTATCGGTTGCCAGCAGCAATTCGCTCACATCCTTGGTCGGATCGAATCCGGTCAAGTTGACCAGGTTCTGCAGGTTCTGCTGTTTTGGACCCGTCACCTGCGAAAGCACGTACTGGCCAAACGGAGTGGTTTTGGCTTGGTCCACATTGATGCCCGCGATGGCTTTGACATCGGGCATCACCAGGTTGAGAAGTTGCGGATCGGCGGCTCGGGCGGGCAGCGCGCCGCAAAGAACGGTGACAAGCGCCGTAGCGGTCAGGATTCGTGCGTTCATATTGTTCAGGACGGCAGCCCTTCTCCGTTATTAACGCGCTCCGGCGCCCGGAAGTTCCGCGAGGTCACTTCGGAACCGGCAACTGGTCCATGACTTCGATGCCAAATCCTTCCAGTGCAACGATCTTGCGGGGATGATTGGTCAGCAGCCGGATGGTGTGCAAGCCCAGGTCGGAGAGGATCTGGGCGCCGATGCCGTGCTCGTGCTGAAGCTGCCGCCGGCCGGCTTCCCCCTGGTAATGCATGAAATCGCGGTCGTGGGTGACCATGCGTGCGTCCCCGAGCCGGTCCGGCTCCAGCCGGAAACCGGGACCGGTCTGGTGCAGATACACCAGCACACCCGCGCCCTCGGCGGCGATCGCGCCGAGCGACCCGCGGATCAATTGACCGCACTCGCAGGTAGTGGCTCCGAACACATCCCCAAACAGGCAGTGGGCGTGCATGCGAACCAGCACTTTCTCGCGCCCGGCCACCTCGCCGCGGACCAGCGCCAGGTGGTATTCGGGATCGAAATTGGTGGCGTAGACCAACGAACGGAACTCGCCGAACTCCGTCTGGACGCAGCCTTCGCCCACGCGCCGGACAAACCGCTCGTGGTTCATGCGATGGCGAATGAGGGCGGCCACCGAGATCATCTTCAGGTTGTGGCGGGTGCAGAATTCCTCGAGCTGCGGCACGCGCGCCATGGTGCCGTCCTCGTTCATGATTTCGCAGATCACCCCGGCGGGGGCCAGGCCGGCCAGGCGCGCCAGGTCCACGGACGCCTCGGTCTGGCCGGCGCGCACCAGCACGCCTCCGGAGCGTGCGCGTAACGGGAACATGTGGCCGGGCCGCGCCAGGTCGGCGGGGCGGGTCTGCGGATCGATGGAGGCCAGGATGGTGCGGGTGCGATCGGCCGCCGAGATGCCGGTGGTGACGCCGTAGCGGGCGTCGATGGTCTCGCAGAAAGCCGTGCCGAACGTGGAGGTGTTCTCGGCGCTCATGAGCGGCAGGCGCAGGAAATCGCAGCGCTCCGGTGTCAGCGCCAGGCAGATCAGCCCGCGCCCGTGCGTAGCCATGAAGTTGACGATTTCCGGTGTCACTTTCTCGGCCGCCACCGTGAGATCGCCTTCATTTTCGCGGTCCTCGTCGTCTACCACCACCACGATGCGGCCCTCGCGGATTTCCTCGATGGCTTCCGCGGGCGTTGCAAAAGGCATAATTCATTGTATCCATTGCTCTTGAGGTACCGCTTCCGGACGCCCTACGGTAAGATGGTGGGCTGGGCCTGCGGTGCCGAACATGTTCCGATTGTTGCCTTCGCTCGCGACGCTCGATCTGATCTCCATCCTGGACATTCTGGTGGTGGCGTTCCTGGTGTACCAGGCGCTCATGGTGGTGCGGGGTACCCGCGCCGGCCACATCCTGATCGGGATCCTGATCATGGTGGGGCTGTACGTGCTGGCCTGGTGGGCCGGCCTGCAAGCCCTGCGATCGCTGCTCTCGTTCATCGTCCCCTACCTGGGCCTGGCCATCATCGTGCTTTTTCAATCTGAGATCCGGCGCACGCTGGCCCGCCTGGGGCGCAAACGGTGGCTGGGGGCCGGCTTCCATGCGCCCGAATCGGTGAGCGAGATCCTGCTGGCCCTCGAGCAGTTCTCCGATCAGAAGGTGGGCGCGCTGATCGTCCTCGAGCGCGACATCGGGTTGCGCACGTTCATCGAGAGCGGGGTGCGCATGGAGGCGCGGCTCTCGCGCGATCTGCTGCTCTCGGTTTTCCATCCGGGCCTGCCGCTGCACGATGGGGCCGTGATCGTGCAGAAGGACCGCATCGCGGCGGCGGCCTGCTTCCTGCCGCTGACCACCAACCCCGCGTTATCGCTGACGCTGGGCACGCGCCATCGCGCGGCCATCGGCATCACCGAGGAGACCGATTGCCTCTCGCTGGTGGTCTCCGAGGAGACCGGCCGCATCTCGGTGGCCTCGTTCGGCGAGTTGGTCCAGGGCGTCGCGCTGAACGACGTGGTGGAGCGCGTCAATCGGCACTTCGGCGTGGAGCGGCCCACGCCCACGCAGATCGATGAATTCGCCGCCGATATTCCACTGGCCAGCGAGCCGGTCGTGCTGCCGGCAGGGGACGGCCGCCCCGCCGAGAAGGTGAGCCAGCCATGACCGGCAAGCTCAAGTGGGTGCTGGGGCTGGTCTTCGAGAATTTCTGGTGGAAGGTGGCCTCCCTGCTGATTGCGGTGACCATCTGGGCGTCGGTAGCCAGCGAACCGCAGCTGGCCACCTTCGCCACCGTGCGCCTGGAGTACCGGAACCTGCCCGAGGACCTGGAGATCGCTTCCCCACCGGTGACTTCCACTACGCTGGAGCTGCGCGGCCCCTCCGGCGAACTGCGCGGCCTGGGAGAGAATGCGGGCGAGAGCCAGCGGCCCTCGGTGATCCTCGATATGTCCAGCGTGCAGCCGGGCGAGCGCACCTTCACCATCGGCGACGGCAACGTGCGGGTGGCCCGCGGCGTGCACCTGGTGCGTGCCATACCCTCGGAAGTGCGTCTGGATTTCGAACGGCACGCCGAGCGCGAGGTGAAAGTAGTTCCTCGATTTAACGATGAGCAGAGTGGTTACGGCATCGCCCGCTACGACGTGGAGCCGAAGGTGCTGCGCATAGCCGGGCCCGCCAGCCACGTGGCCCGCATCGGCGCGGCGGTCACCGACCCGGTGAACCTATCCTCGGCGGTGGGGGCTGCCGAGTTCCGCGTCAACGCGTTCGTGGAAGATGCCTACGTGCGCTTCCTGGGATCTCCGCAGGTGGTGGTGACCGTCACCATGAGAAAGAAGTAGCGCGGCGGCATCGGAGGAAATGAGTGGGTAAACAGTTGTTCGGCACGGACGGGATTCGCGGGGTGGCGGGAGAGTATCCGCTGGATCCGGAGACGGTATACGCCTTCGGAATGGCTCTGGGAGACGATGCTGTTAGCGCCCAGACGAACCCGGAAATCCTGATCGGCGCCGACACGCGCGAATCCGGCCCGTGGATCGCCGAACTGGTGGCGGGAGGCCTCGCGAGCCGTGGCGCGCGGGTGCGCTATGCCGGCGTGATCACCACTCCGGGGGTCGCCTACCTCACGCGAACGGGACCGTTTCTGGCCGGCGTGATGATCTCGGCTTCGCACAATCCCTATCTCGATAACGGCCTGAAGGTGTTCGGCCATTCCGGATTCAAGCTGCCGGACGCGGAAGAGGAGGCCATCGAACGGGAGATCCTGCGGCTGCGCGGCAAGGGACTGCGGCCGCAGCCGCTTGCCCTAGCCGTCGATTGCAGCCTGAAGCGAGCTTACCTTGAGTTCCTCGCCTCCACCGTTCCGGCGCGCTTCGAGGGTGTCCGCATGGTGGTGGATTGCGGCAACGGCGCGGCCTCGGACCTGGCGCCCGGGCTGCTGCGCGGCCTGGGCGTGGAGGCTACCGTGCTGGCGTGCGCTCCCAACGGCCGCAACATCAATCTGAACTGCGGCGCCCTGCACCTGGAGAACCTGCGCGAGGCGGTGCTCGCTAACCACGCCGATCTGGGCGTGGCCTTCGACGGGGATGCCGACCGCGCCATGTTCGTGGCCGCCAGCGGAAAACTGATCGATGGCGACGCCGTCCTGCTGATGACGGCGCGCGCGCTCGATCGCGCGGGGCGCCTGGACAACCACCTGGTGGTGACCACCGTGATGGCCAACCTGGGGCTGGAGAAGGCTCTGGAGCGCGATTCCATCCGCATGGTGCGCACCCCCGTGGGCGACAAGTACGTGCTCGAGGAGATGGTGCGGTTGGGCGCGGTGCTCGGTGGGGAGCAATCCGGACACGTGATCTTCGGCCAATACGCCACCACCGGCGACGGTATTCTGACCGCCCTGCGCGTCCTCGATCTGGTTCGCCAGGCGGGCGCGGGACTCGACGAGCTGACCGCCGATCTGCGCGTCTATCCGCAGCGGCTGGTCAACGTGCGGATACGTGAGAGGAAGGCGCTCGCGGACGTTCCCGCCGTGGCGCGCGAGAT
>Ga0181529_10006262_pt1 | contig 12135 bp, 10 predicted proteins | sample PEATcosm2014_Bin_36_FD_119763 | JGI IMG/M metagenome (GOLD analysis project Ga0181529, IMG submission 119763) | Peatland microbial communities from MTU Mesocosm Facility, Houghton, MI, USA - PEATcosm2014_Bin10_30_metaG | ecosystem: Environmental > Terrestrial > Soil > Wetlands > Peat | place... | reverse complement strand
CGTGATCAGGGCGATGGTGGCCGTGCAGCGCTGGCCCGTCTCGCCGGGCGACGCGCTGCGCGACGCCCATAACGCGCTCCTCGATGTGCCCCACGAGCCCCACGACTTCGCCACCGTCTGCATCGCCTCGATCGACGCACGCACCGGCGAGGTCGGCCTGGCCACGGCCGGGCACCCGAGCCCCATCGTGCTGCGCGCCGCGAGCGTCGAGCGCCCGCTGCTGTTCGCCAACCCGGCTCTCGGCGTGACCGAAGAGGCGGAGCTGCAGGCCCTGCCGACCGACTATGTGACCCTCGCTCCGGGCGACGCCGTCCTGATCTTCACCGACGGCCTCTCCGAAGCCCGCAACGGCTCCGGCGAGTTCTACGAGGACGCCCGCCTCGACGAAGCCATGATCGAGCTGCGCGACCTGCCGGGCGAGCAGCTCCTGCAAGCCCTCATCGCCGACGCCGCGGCCTTTGCCGGCCACGAGCCCAGCGACGACGTCGCCCTCGTGCTGGTCAGGCGCACGACCGACGAAGCCCGTCCCGACAGGTCGTAGGCGCCGCCCATCGCCACAGCTCCAAAAAAGCACGGGCCCGCGACCGCAAAAGTGCTTTAGTGCCGGCGAGAACAGCCGATATCGGGAGATACGCGAGGACCACGATCGGTAACGACACTCACGGAGGGGACGGGCGTGCGACTTTCACGCTGGCACGAGCAGGACGGCTTCGTCCGCGGCTCTATCCTGATCGCCGCGATCATCGTGATCGTGGCCGTGCTGGTCCTCGACACCGTGCAGGTGGTCAACGCCTCGCTCGGCGTGCGTCAGAACGCCACCGACGCCGCCGACCAGGCGATCGCGACCTACGTCGAGACCGAGAACTCGAGCATGGCCATGGCGAGCGCCTCGACCTTCCTCAAGCTGCACGGCTCGGTGCTGATCAAGCACGGCAGCGCCCTCAAAGTGGCGGACAGCGGCAGCCCCTCGCAGGCGACGATCACCATCACGGCGGCGCGCAAGCCGCACACCTACGTACTGCACTACCTGCAGACGCTGCCCCTGGGCATAGGCCCCTGGATCCACAAGAACCTCAACCCGCGCGCCACCGAGACCAATACCGACGGCTCCTGAGCACCGCCCGCGGGCACGCTCAGACGCGTGCGCTGTGGCGCCCGGCGGCGCACACCCGCGCGGCACTGCGCCGCGCCGCCGTCACCAGTCGTCGTCGTCGGCCGTGGGCGCCTGCGAACGCCCCTCGAGGTAGCCCCTCACCTCGACGCGCACCAGCAGGTCCATGAACGCGTCGACCTGCGCCATCTCGTCCATGGTCTCGCCGAAGGCCGGCAGGTCGCCGACCACGAGCGCGTCGACCAGCACCTTCCAGATGGCGGCACGCACCTGCTGCAAGCCGCAGACGACGTCCATCATGTCGAACCCGAGCGCGCCTCGGCGGGCGGCATCGGCGGCGGTCTCGCTTTCGATGCGGCGGATGATGCCGGGCACCTCGTAGGCTTCGGCCTGCGAGAGCGCGACCATGTCTTCGACGATGCGGCGCACCAGGCGCACGCCGAGTGGGCTCGCCAGCACGTCTAAGTACTCGGCTCCGATCGTGCCCTTGAGCGCCGTGATCCAGTAGCCGTGGAGCTCGTCGCGGCGGTCGCGCAGCAGCAGCGCCAGCCGTCTCACGACGCGCCCCGCCGGGCGATCAGCGCGGCCGTCACGCCGGCGCCGACCCCGTTGTCGATGTTGACCACCGTGAGGCCCGGCGAGCAGCTCTGCAGCATGCCGAGCAGCGCGGCCTCGCCGCGCCCGCCTACGCCGTAGCCGGTCGACACCGGTAGACCGATCACCGGCACGTCGGCCAAGCCGCACACCACCGAGGGCAGCGCACCCTCCATGCCGGCGGCCACCACGAGCGCGCCGACCCCGGCCTCCGCCATATCGCGCAGCGGCCGCATGAGGCGGTGCACCCCGGCGACGCCGACATCGTAGGCGGTCAGCGCCTCGACGCCCATCTCGCGGCACACGATGACCGCCTCGTCGGCGATCCCGGTGTCGCTCGTGCCTCCGGCCAGCACACCGATGACGCCCCGTGCGGGCGCCGGGCTGTGGTCGGCGCGCCGCACGACGAGCATGCGCGCGCGCTCGTGCCAGACCGCCTCGCCGCCGGGCGGCGTGGCCACTGCGGCGACCTGCTCGGGCGATACCTTGCTGGCCAGCACGACCGTGACGCGCGTAAGGAAGGCCGCCACGATCGCCGCGAACTGCTCGACGGTCTTGCCGTCGCCGAAGACGATCTCGGGCACGCCCTTGCGCTGCGCCCTGCCTATGTCGAGGCAGGCGAAGTCGCCGACGCCGGTGAGGCCGTAGCCGGCGAGGCTATCGGCCGCCTGGTCGACCGTCGTACGGCCGGCCGCGACGTCGGCCAGCAGAGCCCGCAGATCGTCGGCTGAACTATCGGTCGTGCTCAACGCCACACCCCTGTCGTTTACGGACCAGAGCATACTCCGCACGCGGCCGCCCCCGCACGCCGACTCTGCGCACGCTTAGCAAGTCGACACTATTCCTGTATTGTCTGCCGTGTCTGTCAAGGCGACCTTGGGGACCGACAATCTCTCTCGTAGCGCACCATCGCTTCCGGATCGCCGCAGTCGTCGCGCTCTGCGCACTCGCCGTCTTCGTCGCCTTCGAGTTCGTCACCGCCCCCCGCATCTCGGCCGTCACCCCGACCCCAGGCTCAGCCCAGGCGCGCGACTCGGTCACCATAAGCTTGAACGTGCCCGGCACCCAGCGCCTGCACGACCTCTCGGTGCGCCTCGACGGACGCGACGTGACGATGAGCGTGCGCAGCACCGCACAGAGCCTCTACTTCGCCAGCGGCCGGCTCGCGCAAGGTGGCCATATCGTCACCGTCGCCGCCCGCACCTCGGACGTGCTGCGCCCGCGACTCTCAAGGAGCTGGCGCTTCACGGTCGACACGGTGGCCCCGACCATCGCCCTGCACGCCGTGCGCAACGGCTCGATCGTCACATCGAGCCCGCTGGCGCTCGCCGGCACGACCGAAGCGGGCGCCGCCGTGGCGGCCGTCGCGGGCACGCACTCGGCCAAGGCGCGAGCCGACGCAAGCGGCGCCTTCGCGCTCACGCTGCCGCTGGCCGACGGCCACGCCCGCCTCGAGGTGTCGGCGACCGACCGCGCCGGCAACGTCGGCCGCCTGCACCGCTCGTTCCTGGTCGACGCCCGGCCGCCCGTGCTCGCCGTGACCGGCGTCGAGACGATCGAGACCGACGACACCCCCAAGGCCGACGTGACCGCAAGCGACGCCGCCGGCCCGACTGTCGTGCGCATGAGCCTCGACTCGCACCACATCATCACGACCGAGACGTCGAGCCCGGTCAAGATCCCCTTCGACAAGCTGCCCGAGGGCTTGCACACACTGGTCATCACCGCGACCGACCGGGGCCACCACGTCACGACCTACAAGCGCACCTTCCTTGTGAACAGCACCGAGACGCTCGGCAAGGCGACGCTCATCTACGGCGCGCGCGGCCGCGACGTCAAGGCGCTGCAGCGCAAGCTCAAGTCGCAGGGCTACTACCGCGGGCGCATCAGCGGCGTGCTGGACCGCGACACGGAGAAGGCGGTCGAACGCTTTCAGAAGGCGATCGGCATCGCCGCCGACGGTGTCGTCGGAGCGCAGATGATCGGCGGCCTCAGCGGGCGCATCGTCGTCATCCAGTCCGAGCACCGGCTCTTCTTCTACCTGAACGGCAAGCTCAAGAAGGAATATACGGTCGCCACCGGCCAGGCCGCCTACCCCACGCCCAACGGCACCACCTCGGTCGTGTGGATGACCAAGGACCCGACCTGGACACCGCCCGACTCGCCCTGGGCCGCCGGCGCCAAGCCGGTCGCGCCCGGTCCCGACAATCCGGTGGGCATGCGCTGGATCGGCACCGGCTTTTCGGGCGTGGGCATTCACGGCGTGCCGCCGTCCGAGGACTACTCGATCGGCTCCTACGCCTCACACGGCTGCATCCGCATGCACGAGTGGGACGTTGAGCAGCTTTACAATTGGGTGACGGTCGGCATGCCGATCATCATCAAGCCGTAGACTCCGCTACCCTTTCTTATTCGTTGCACATCCGGAACCCAAAGCGAGAGGCGATCCCACGTGGCTGACATCCGTCCCTTCCGCGGCCTGCGGTACGACACCGACCGCGTGGCGCTGGCCGACGCCGTCTGCCCTCCCTACGACGTGATCACGTCGACCATGGCCGACGCGCTGCGGCGCCGCAGCCCCTACAACGCCATCCACGTCGAGCTCCCCCTGCCGCCGGCGAGCACGCCCGAGGGCCGCTATGCCGCCGCGGCCGAGCTGCTGCGCGCCTGGGGCGACGAGGGCGTGCTGCGCGCCGACGACGAACCGACCCTCTACCTGGTCGAGCAGCGCTTCACCGGCCCCGACGGGCTCGAGCGCACGCGCGCCGGTTTCGTCTGCCGCCTGCGCCTCGAAGACTTCGCGGCGCGGGTCGTGCTGCCCCACGAGAAGACCCACGCCGGTCCCAAGGTCGACCGCCTCGAGCTGCTGCGCGCGACCCACACCAACCTGAGCCAGATCTTCCTGCTCTACGCCGACCCCGACAACGAGGTCGGGCGGGCCCTGGCGGCGGCTGCGCCGCCGCCCGCGCCCGCACTCGAGGCGCTCGACGGCGACGGCAATCCCTGCAGCCTGCGCCCGGTCACCGGTCCGGCCGTCGACCGCGTCGTCGCGCTGCTGGCCGACAAGCAGGTGCTGATCGCCGACGGCCACCACCGCTACGAGACCGCCCTCGCGTTTCGCGACGAACGCCGTGCCGCCGGCGACGATAGCGCCGACTGGGTCATGGTCTGCCTCTCCAACATGAACGACCCCGGCCTGGCCATCTTCGCCACGCACCGCCTGCTCAAGAACGTCGTCGTGCCGCCGGTCGACGAGGTCATCGACCGACTGCGCCCGGCGTTCACCGTGACCGAGGGCGGGAGCTGCACGCCCCGCGACTGCGCGCCGGCCATGGAGCACATCAGCCGCTCGGGCGACACCGGCAAGACGCTCGGCCTGTACTTCCCGCAGCAGCGCCGCTGCCTCACGCTCGAGCTGCGCGACGACTGGAGCGCCGATGCCCTGAACGCTCGTGGCCTGTCGTCGGCCCAGGCGCGGCTCTCGGTCAACCTGCTGGCCGAGCTCGTGTTCCGCGACGCGCTGGGGCTCGACCCCGACCGCCTCGAGGGCCATCTCGATTTCGTCAAGAGCGTGCACGACGCCGTCGTCGAGCTCGAGGCCGGCGACTACGGCATGGCCGCCTTCCTCGGCGCCACGCCCATGGACGAGGTACGCACCGTCGCCGAGCGCGGCGAGACCATGCCCCAGAAGTCGACCTACTTCTACCCGAAGCTGCTCACCGGCCTGGTCTTCAACGCCCTCTAGCGGCCGAGAGTCTGTGCGCGTCAGCCTGCAAAACCCCGCGAGCGCCGCGGTCGGGACCGGGGCGCCGTGAGCCTCGTCCTCATGTACCTGTCGTCGCTGCTCATCGCCTACTCGGGCGCGCTCATGCCGGGCCCCATGCTCACCGTGGTGATCGCCGAGACGCCGCGCCAAGGCGCCCGCGCCGGGCCGCTCGTCGTGCTCGGTCACGCCATCCTCGAGCTCGCGCTGCTCGTTGCGCTGGTGATCGGCCTGGGGCCGATCCTCAAGCACCCGTCGGTGCAGGCCGTGCTGCAGATCGTCGGCGGGGTCATGCTCATCTGGACGGCCGTCTCCATGATCGTCGCCCTGGCGCGCGACCGCCTGAGCATCGACTGGGAGGGCGTGTCGGGCGGCAGCAAGAAACGCGCCGTGGCGCTGGGCATCGTCTCGAGCCTCGCCAACCCCTACTGGATGCTCTGGTGGGCCACCATCGGTCTGGGACTGATCACCAAGGCCTACGCGCTGGGCGTCGCCGGCCTCGTGGCCTTCTACCTGGGCCACATCACCGGCGACGTCACCTGGTACTCGCTGATCAGCGGCGCCCTGGCGGCCGGAAAGCGCTTCATCACGCCCCGCGTCTACCGCACCATGCTCGCGGTGGCGGCGGCGTTCCTGTTGGCCCTCGCCACCTGGTTTCTCACTTCGGGCATACGCACGGCTCTGGGGTAGCGATCGGCCGCGGCTGCGAAGGGGTGTGGGCGGCGGAGTAGACTGAAGCGGCGCGCGCACGACTGAAAGCCCTACCCGCGGAGGTCCCCCGATGCCCCCACTGTCCGATCCCCAGCAGCAGCCCCACGTCGTCGCGGTGGTCGGCAGTCCGCGGCGGCAGGGCAACGTGGCCGCCCTCGTGGGTGCAGCCCTCGAGGAGCTCCGGCGTCACGGCTGCCGCTGCACGACACTCACGCTCTCCGACCTGCGCATCAACGCCTGCGACGGACACAGCAACTGCGGCGAGCTCGAGAGCTGTCCCCACGACGACGACATGGCCGGCGTGCTCAAGGCGGTCTACGGCGCCGACGGGCTCATTCTGGCGTCGCCGGTCTACTACGAGAACGTCTCGAGCCAGATGAAGGCGTTCATGGACCGCACCGCGACGCGCTACTACCACGAAGAGTGGCTGCTCCCGAAGGTCGTCGGCCTGGTGGCCATCGCGGCCGAGACGGGGCTCAGCGACACGCTCGGCGCCATGCGCCGCTTCATGGCGCTCTCGAGCGGCGAAGAGCTGCCCATCTTGAGCCTGGGCGGCTGTGCCGACAAGCCCGGCGAGGCCGCCGCCGACACGCAGCTCATGGCCGAGGCGCGTGACCTGGGGAGAGCGCTGGCGGCGCGGCTGGGCCGCGAAGAGGTCGAGACGCAGGCCTGACGGGCGCCGCGGCGCCCCCGGACGCCCGCAGCGCTACCGAAGGTGGGCCGGCGTCACGAGGGGAGACGGACGCCGGCCCGGGGGCGGGGGTGGGCGGTGCGGAGCGTGGCCGGGCGCGACGCGCCCGGACCGGGAGGGCTGGTGAGGGGGTGGCGGGCCGAGAGCGCCGCCGGCCTTGACGTCGGCGCCGCACGCCTGAGTCGGCGCGGGAGCGGCGGTCTGTCGTGGCATGCGACACGTTACGCCGACCGCCGGTCGGCGGCGTCGGTCCGCGGGTCGAGCTTGACGCTCCCAACGCGGCGCGGCCGGCAAGCCGTCAACCACCCGCGCTCCACCCGGCGACCGATCGTCATCGGCCGACGGGTGGAGCGCCGAGGCGCTCCGGCGCGGCCGCGGCGGGCGGCGCGCCGGCGCGGGTAGGCAGGACCGGCCGCGGCGGGCCTCGGAGACCGAAAGGGAGCGGGGCCGCCGGCCCCGCTCCCTTTCTTTTCCGTCCGTGGACTTGAGCGCGCGAGTAAGGTAGCCTTGCCCCCGTGAGCACGATGAACGTCCGCGTCTACGTCACCCCCAAGCACGGCATCCTCGACCCTCAGGGCGTGGCTGTCGAGCGCTCGCTGCCGGCCCTCGGGTTCGACGGCGTGAGCGACGTGCGCGTCGGCAAGTTCATCGAGCTGCAGGTCGCCGTGCCGGCCGGCACGCCGCCCGACAAGGCGCGCGCCGAGGTCGACGAGATGTGCCGCAAGCTGCTCGCCAACCCCATCATCGAGGACTACACCTTCACCGTCGACGAAGCGTGAACCCGACCGCCTCGTCCCGCGCCGCCGTCCCCTACGCCACACCCCTGCCATGAGCGCCGCCGTTCGTCCGGTGCGGGTCGGCGTGTGCGTCTTTCCAGGCATCAACACCGACCACGACACCGCCCACGCGGTCTCCACGTTCGAGGGCGCCGAGCCGGTCTGGCTGTGGCACAAAGACAAAAGCGTCGGCAACGTCGACGCGATCATCATCCCGGGCGGCTTTTCGTACGGCGACTACCTGCGCTGCGGCGCGATCGCGCGCTTCAGCCCCATCATGGCCGCCATCGCCGACTTCGCCGCCGACGGCGGCCTGGTCATGGGCATCTGCAACGGCTTTCAGATACTGACCGAAGCCCACCTGCTGCCGGGCGCGCTCATCCGCAACATCGGCCTCAAGTTCGTCTGCCGCTACGTCGACCTGCGCGTCGAGAACGCAGGCACGCCGTTCACCCACACGGCCGAGCCGGGCGACGTGCTGCGCGTCGTAGTCAAGCACAACGAGGGCAACTACCGCGTCGACCCCGACACGCTGGCCGCCATGCGCGACAACGGCCAGGTCGTGCTGCGCTACTGCGCGCCCGACGGCACCGAAGCCGGCAAGGCCACGGGCGGCACCATCGGCGGCTCCAGCCCCAACGGCTCGCTCGACGACATCGCCGGCGTGTGCAACGCCGACTTCAACGTGTTCGGCCTCATGCCCCACCCCGAGAACTCGGTCGAAGCCGGCCTGGCCGGCGGCACCGACGGCCGCGTCTTCTTCCGTTCGCTCCTCGAAAGCGTGCGCGACCGGGTCGTGGCCTCATGAGCGCCACCGAGCGGCGCGCCACGCTCGAAGCCGCCGTCAAGCTCGGCCTCACGCCCGACGAGTACGCCCACATCTGCACCATCCAGGGCGGCGAGCCCACCTACGTCGAGCTCGCCATCTACTCGGTCATGTGGAGCGAGCACTGCAGCTACAAGCACTCGCGGCCGGTGCTGGGCCGCTTTCCCACCACCGGCCCCCGCATTCTGCAGGGGCCCGGCGAGAACGCCGGCATCATCGACGTGGGCGACGGCTGGGCCGTGGCCATGAAGGTCGAGAGCCACAACCACCCGTCGGCGGTCGAGCCCTTCCAGGGCGCCGCGACCGGCGTGGGCGGCATCGTGCGCGACATCTTCACCATGGGTGCGCGCCCCTGCGTGGCGCTCGACTCGCTGCGCTTCGGCGAGATCGACGGCCCCGAAAACGCCCGCCAGCGCTTTTTGTTCGACGGCGTGGTGGGCGGCATCGGCTTCTACGGCAACTGCCTGGGCATCCCCACGGTCGGCGGCGAGGTCTACTTCGAAGACACCTACGCCGGCAACTGCCTGGTCAACGCCATGAGCGCCGGCCTGCTGCGCGCCGACCAGATCGTGCGCGCCTTCGCCGAGGGCCCCGGCAACCACGTGGTGCTGATCGGCTCCAAGACCGGCCGCGACGGCATAGGCGGCGCCTCGGTGCTCGCCAGCCAGCAGTTCGACGAGACCCTCGAAGAGAAGCGCCCCAGCGTTCAGGTGGGCGACCCCTTCACCGAGAAGAAGCTGATCGAGGCCTGCCTCGAGCTGCTGCACCGCGGCCTCGTGGTGAGCATGCAGGACCTCGGCGCCGCCGGACTTACCTCGTCGTCGTCGGAGATGGCCAGCAAGGGCCACGTGGGCCTCGACATCCAGGCCGACCACGTGCCGCTGCGCGAAGCCGACATGGAGCCCTGGGAGATCATGATCTCCGAAAGCCAGGAGCGCATGCTGAGCATCGTCGACCCCGCGCGCTTAGCCGACGTCTCCGAGGTCTGCGAGCGCTGGGACCTCGACTGCACCGTGATCGGCGAGGTCACCGACTCCACGATGCTGCGCATCTACTGGCACGGCGAGCGCGTAGCCGACATTCCGGCGCGCCGCCTGGCCGACGAATCGCCCGTCATCCGCACCCCGTCGTTCAAGCCCGACCACCTGGTCGACGAGCCGCTCGTCGTGAGCGACGCCGTCTACCCCGCGCCGGCCGACACAGGCGCCGCGCTGCTCGAGCTGCTGGCCGCGCCCAACATCGCCAGCAAGCGCTGGGCCTACGAGCAGTACGACTACATCGTGCAGGCCAACACCGTGCAGATCCCGGGCTCCGACGCCGCCGTGCTGCGCATCAAGGGCACCACGCGCGGCATCGCCTTCGTCAACGACTGCAACGGACGCCACTGCTACCTCGACCCCTACCGCGGCGCCAAGGCGGCCGTGGCCGAGGCGGCGCGTAACCTGAGCTGCGCCGGGGCGCTGCCGGTGGCCGTCACCGACTGCCTCAACTTCGGCAACCCCGAAAAGGGCGACATCTACTGGACCTTCGAGCAGGCCGTCGAGGGCATGTCGCAGGCCTGCGAGGCGCTCGACACGCCGGTCGTGTCGGGCAACGTGAGCTTCTACAACGAGAGCTTCGGCAAGGCGATCTACCCCACGCCCATGGTGGGCATGCTGGGCGTCATCGACGACGTCAGCAAGCACTGCGACGCGCGCTTCAAGAAAGAGGGCGACCTCGTGGCGCTGCTCGGCCCCGCGGGCAACGCCTTCCTCGACGGCTCCGAGTACCAGAAGGTGCACTTCGGCCGCGTCGAAGGGCGCGTGCCCGACGTCGACCTCACCCTCGAAAAAGAGCTGCAGCGCGTGCTGCGCGAGGGCATCGGCGCGGGCCTCGTGAAGAGCGCCCACGACTGCGCCGAAGGCGGCCTCGCCGTGGCCCTCGCCGAATGCTGCATCGCAAGCGGCGTCGAAGGCGGCGCGCTGACGGCGGCTGCGCCGCCGTCGCTCGGCGGCGCGCTCACCCTGCCAGACGGCGCCTTGCGCCCCGACGTCGCCCTGTTCGGCGAAGGCCCGACGCGCGTGATCGTCACCTGCGCGCCCGCCGACGCCGCCGCGCTGGCCGCCCTCGCGGGCGCCGTGCCGCTCACCCCGCTGGGCACCGTCGGCGGCGAACGCCTGCAGATCACGGCCGCCGGCGACACCCTCGTCGACGTGTCCGTCACGGAGCTGCGCCGCTCCTACGAATCGCTGCCCGACCGACTCGCCTAGGAGCTCCATGGAAAGCGACCGCTTCCACGACGCGTGTGGGGTCTTCGGCATCATCGCCCCCGGCCGCGACGTCGCCCGCCTCACCTTCTTCGGGCTCTACGCCCTGCAGCACCGCGGGCAGGAGAGCGCCGGCATCGCCGTGGCCGACGAAGGCCAGGTCACGGTCGTCAAAGACATGGGCCTCGTCTCGCAGGTCTTCAACGAAAAGACCCTCGCCGGACTGACCGGCACGCACGCCATCGGCCACGTGCGCTACTCGACCACCGGCGCCACCGCCTGGCAGAACTCGCAGCCCATCACGCGCTCGCGCGGCGGCCACACCATCGCCCTGGGCCACAACGGCAACCTGGTCAACACCACCGAGCTGCGCGACGAGCTGCACCGCCAGGGCGTCACCTTTCAGAGCGGCACCGACACCGAGGTCATCACCGCGCTCATCGCCCAGCACGCCGACAACGACCTGCTGCGCTCGGTGCGCGACACCGTGGCCCGCATTCGCGGGGCCTTCTCGGCGACCGTGCTCAGCGGCAAGAAGATCATCGGCTTTCGCGACCCCTACGGCGTGCGCCCGCTGGTGCTGGGCGACTTCGAAGGCTACCCGGTGATCGCCAGCGAATCGTGTGCCTGCGACATCATCGGCGCCGACTTCGTGCGCGACGTCGAGCCCGGCGAGATCATCTGGGCGGGCAACGACGGCACGCTGCACAGCGAGCGCGTCGAGCTGCCCGGAGCGCGCCCCGCCATGTGCATCTTCGAGTTCATCTACTTCGCCCGTCCCGATTCCAAGATGTACGGCCGCACGCTGGCCGACTGCCGCTTCGAGATGGGCCGCCACCTCGCCCTCGAGGCGCCGGTCGCCGCCGACTTCGTCATTCCCGTGCCCGACACCGGCATTCCCGCGGCCATCGGCTACTCGCGCGAGAGCGGCATCCCGTACACCGAAGGGCTCATGAAGAACCGCTACGTGCACCGCACCTTCATCCAGCCCGACGACCACCTGCGCCAGCTCGGCATCCGCATGAAGCTCAACCCCATCCGCTCGGTCATCGAGGGCAAGCGCCTGGTGGTGGTCGACGACTCGATCGTGCGCGGCAACACCACCGGCAAGCTCATCGACATGCTCTACAAGGCCGGCGCCGCCGAGGTGCACCTGCGCATCAGCGCGCCGCCCATCAAGTACCCCTGCTTCTACGGCATCGACATGGCCACGCGCGACGAGCTGATCGCCGCCCGCAAGACCGTCGACCAGATCCGCGAGCACGTGGGCGCCACCTCGCTGCACTACCTCACGCTCGAGGGCCTGCAGGAATCGACCGGTCTGCCGCGTTCGCAGTTCTGCCGCGCCTGCTTCGACGGCGACTACCCCATCGAGGTGCCCGAAGAGCTCGCCATGTGCAAGATGCGCTTCGAGGGT
>Ga0181529_10006259_pt1 | contig 12137 bp, 9 predicted proteins | sample PEATcosm2014_Bin_36_FD_119763 | JGI IMG/M metagenome (GOLD analysis project Ga0181529, IMG submission 119763) | Peatland microbial communities from MTU Mesocosm Facility, Houghton, MI, USA - PEATcosm2014_Bin10_30_metaG | ecosystem: Environmental > Terrestrial > Soil > Wetlands > Peat | place... | reverse complement strand
ATGCGCTTGAGCGCGTCTTGCAGCGGCTCCAGGCCCTTCTGCTCCACCAGATCGAGGTTCATGCAGGCGGCAAAGTAGTCGCCAAATTGCTTTTGCAAGGGAGATGAGGGGCTCTTGGCGGCGGCGTCCAGTTCCTGCCACAGCAGATAGCGGTTGCGCTCCCGGAGCAGCGAGAAGGAGCGTGCCCAACGTGTCTGGTCGCCGGGAACGGGATTGTTCTTGACCCAGTTGCCGCAGGCGTACTGGTAGAAATCGGTGCAGGGATCGGCGGTCTTGTCCAGAGCCGAAAGATCGAAGCTCTTGATGGCCGGGGGCGGCGTTGGCTTGCTGGCGTCGGCTTGCTGCGCCAGGGCGGGTCCGGAGACCAGCAACGGAGCCGCCAACAGCAGAATGGGAACGAAGCGAGTGCAATTCATCGAGTGTCCTCTTGGAAACAGGGTCAACCAGCCATTTTCGGCGGAGCCCGAAGCTCGCGCGGAGGGAGGCCGGGAAGCAGTCTGGAGCAGCCAATTCGTGCGGGCTGCAACGCTGAAAAGCCTATCACGGCAGGGGACACCGGCACAGTGGGATGGGGGCAACGTTTGGCCCTGCGGAGCATCGTGGCGCGTGGGCGAGTTACAGCGAACATGAGCGGACCGCATCCCGCAGGGACGCATCGATCGTAGCCCAGGGATGCGCCAAAAGAGGGGGGCTGTGAACCACGGGCTTTGCGGGGTAGTTCCCAGGAACAAGATCGGTCGAGGTCTTCGCTTTCCCACCCTTTCCGCACAAGACGCGGAAAGGATGGGGCACGGAGCAGTTCTGGCTGGCCCGGAGTGTTCACTCCAGCCGCAATCCGCTGAAGCGGGTCGGGCTACTCCAGATGACAGCTCTGTTCTCCAAACGAACATGAACGACGGAACAAAGTTGATCTGTTTGCTCAGAGCGACGCTTCCAGCTCCGGCTGCATATGGCCGCTGGTGCCGGCTCCGGCGTCGTGCGCCAGGCCAAGGCTGTCGAAGACCGGGCCCAGCGTCAGAATCGCCATGAGCAGAATGGCCACATGAAAATCCCGGAGCTCCGGCAGGGCGGCCGAGTGGCCGTATGCATGGGCCACCAGGCGCAGGGTAATGGCGCCCGCCGCCACTCCCATACCCGAGCTGAGCTGCATCACGGCGCTGAGGAAGCCGTTGGCGCGGCTCATCTTGCTTGGCTCGATCTCTGAAAACGCGAGGGTGGTCAAGCAAGTGAACTCCAGGGAGCGGCAGGCGCCGTGAAAGAACAGGATGGCGACAATGAGTGCGACCGGGGTGGCCGGGGTGAGGGTGGCGCAGATGGCGATGGACCCGGCAGTGATGACTCCGTTGACGATGAGCACGCGGCGAAAGCCGAAGCGCCGCAAAGTTGGAATGATGAAGGCCTTCATGCTCAAATCGCCGCCGAACAGCGCCAGCAGGTAGAGCCCGGCTTGAAAAGCCGTCAGGCCAAACGCGATCTGAAACATGAGCGGAAGCAGGAAGGGCAGCACCGCGACGCCAATGCGGAAGGCGCTGGCGCCAAAGATGGAAAGCGAGTAGGTCTTGAGCTTGAGCGATTCGAAGTCGATCAGCGACTTTTCCGGATGGCGGCGCGCGGCCGCCACGGCCACCGTTCCGCTGAACAGGCTGAGCGCCAGGATGGCGCCGGGAAACTGCCAATGCCCTCCCTCTCCGCCCAGTTCCTCCAGGGCGTAGACGGCTCCGGCCGAAGCGAAGCCGCCCAGCAGAAAGGTGAGCCAGTCGAAGGGATGCGGCTCTTCGCCGTGCACGTTTTCGATCCACAGCAGGGTCAGAATCAGCGCCAGGACTCCGACCGGCAGATTGAGAAAGAAGATCCAGTGCCAGCTCAAGTAGGTGGTGATAAAACCGCCCAAGGGAGGGCCAATGACCAGGGCGGAGAGAGCCGGCCAGGTGATGTAGGCCAGGGCCTGGGTGAGCTTTTCTTTGGGCGCGGTGCGCAGCACGATCAGCCGGCCGACGGGAACCATCATGGCTCCCCCAATGCCCTGCAAAATGCGCATCAGAATGAATTGCGGAAGCGTAGTGGACAGGCCGCAGAGCACCGAGGCCACTGTAAAGACACCGATTGCCGAGGCGAAGACCGAGCGCGATCCGAAACGGTCGGCGACCCAGCCGCTGGCGGGAATGAAAACCGCCAGGGTGAGCATGTAGGCGGTCATGCCGATGTTGAGGCTGACCGGGCCGACATGGAAACTGCGCGCCATCTGCGGCAGGGCGGTGGCGATGATGGTGCCGTCCAGCAGCTCCATGAAGAAGGCTCCCGCAATCAGCGTGGTAACGAAAAACGGCGAGCGGGGCTTCCTCATCTTTCCAGTTTACAAAAGCGCGGTTCCGGCATTTGGCGGGGGAGCCGTGCCGCCAGGACAAACGCACCATGTGGTGGAACCCGCAAGGGCAGATGTTTTGAAAGGGCACGGCTTCAGCCGTGCCGCCCAGAGCCGCCTCGAATCGTGGCCTTTAGGCCCTGAGGGACGGTTTTCTTCGTCGACGCTCTTCCCCCAGGGGCTGAAGCCCGACCTTTTGAAGCCATTTCCATTGGCACGGCTGAAGCCGTGCCCTTTCAAATCCGTACCATTGAGATGGTGCGTCTGCCCTGGCCGCGCCGCTTTGCAACGAATCGGGCTCTCGATCATCGAATAGGATGAGAACGGGCTCGCTCCACGCCTTTCAGGCGCCCGGCGCGGGCCGTCCGATTTTATATCCAACGAAGACGGGACCCTCCTCAATGGCCTTACCGGAACACATTCTTCTGCTCTACGGGTATCTGCTGCTCTTCGTCTGGGTTCTGGGGGCGCAATTGGGCATTCCGCTGCCCGCCACGCCGGTGCTGCTGGCCGCCGGAGGCCTCTCGGCCGGCGGCCAGATCAGCTTTCCGCTGGCCCTGCTGGCCGGCCTGGCTGCCTGCCTCACCGCCGACAGCGCCTGGTTCCTGATCGGACGCCGCTTTGGGCACCATGTGCTTCGCCTGCTCTGCAAGCTGTCGCTGGAGCCGACAGTCTGCGTGCGCCGCACCCAGGATTCCTTCGGACGGCGCAGGGGCGTGACCCTCATGATCGCCAAGTTCGTCCCCGGTCTGGCCCTGCTGGCCCCACCCGTCGCCGGGCAAAACGGAATGGCCTATCGCCGATTCCTGGTCTTCGACAGCATCGGCGCCACCCTGTGGGTAACCGCCTTGCTGACGGCGGGCCGGTTCTTTGGCGATTTGCTCAAGCGCGATCCTGGCTTGCTGGACTGGGCGGGGCGCTTCTCCGGTGCGCTGCTGGTGTTGGGCATCCTGGGCTTCCTAGTGGGCCGCATCGTGCGCCGCCGCATGGTCATCAAAAAACTGGTGGCCTCGCGCCTGGAGCCGGAAGAGCTGAAAAAGCAGCTCGACGCCGGCGAACCGGTCTATATTGTGGACCTGCGCCATCCGCTGGAACTGCTGACTGACCCCTTCACGCTGCCCGGCGCGCTGCACTTCTCGCCCGATTCGCTCGCCGCGCGACACATGGAGATTCCCCGCGACCGCGACATTGTGCTCTTCTGCACCTGCCCCAGCGAGGCGACCGCGGCCAAGACGGCCATGACGCTGCACAAGCTGGGCATCGAGCGGGTGCGGCCCCTGCGCGGCGGCTACGACGAGTGGAAGCGGCTGGGGTATGCGCTGGATGCGGTGCCGATGGCAACGGCGCCCCTGCCGCAGTGAACAAGTGGGAGGCTTGGCGTCCAACTGTTTCTGTCATCCTGAGCGACCCTGAGCGCAGCGAAGGGGAGTCGAAGGACCTGCGTTTTGCGCATTCTGCCGCAAGCGGGATAGCGCAGTTCTTCCCGGAGCCCTTCATCGCTTCGGGACCCGTTAAGCTAAGGAAAGTGAGCGCGGCACCCGCCGCACGGGAGCACCCCCATGGCCTACGACGATTTGCGCGATTGGATCAAGACCCTCGAACAGCACGGCGAACTGAAGCGCATCGCGGAAGAAGTTTCGCCGGAACTGGAAATCACGGAGATCACCGACCGGGTGTCGAAGATCGGCGCGAAGGGTGGTTCGACAGGGAAGTACGCGCCCGGCGGGCCGGCGCTGCTGTTTGAGAACATCAAAGGGCATCCCGGACAGAAAGTGCTCATCAACCAGTTCGGCAGCGAGCGGCGCATGGCGCTGGCTCTAGGCGTCGACCGGCTGGAGGAGATCGCCGAGCGCATCCAGGGGCTGATGAACCTGAAGGCCCCCGAGGGCCTCTTCGACAAGCTCAAGATGCTGCCGCAGTTGGGCGCGCTGACCAGCGCCTTCCCCAAGACCGTCGGCGCCAAGGACGCGCCCTGCAAACAAGTCATTCTGCGCGAGAACTTCGATCTGAACCAGTTTCCGATCTTGAAATGCTGGCCGCACGACGGCGGGCGGTTCATCACGCTGCCTTGTGTACACACCAAGGACCCGCGCACCGGCAAGCGCAACATCGGCATGTACCGCATGCAGGTCTACGACGGGCAGACCACCGGCATGCACTGGCAGCGGCAGAAAGTCGCAGCGGAGCACTATCGCGAGGCGCTGCGGGCGGCAGCCGTCTCAGCCTCCGCGGCGAGTGGAGATTTCAGCGCGCTCACGGCGCGCGTGGCCGCCATGGCCGAGTCGGCGGGCGGTTCAGTTGCCATTCCCGACGGCCCCATCGGCGGGTTGCCGCAGGTGTCGCTGGGCAACCTGAAGGGCTCGCGGCTCGAGGTTGCCGTGGCCATCGGCACCGATCCGGCAACCACTTTTGCCGCCATCGTTCCCGCCCCGCCGGAGGTCGAAGAGTTCCTGATCGCCGGGTTCCTGCGCGGCAAGTCGCTGGAGATCGTGCAGTGCGAGACGGTGGATTTGCAGGTCCCGGCAAACGCCGAGATTGTCCTTGAAGGGTACGTCGAACTAGGCGAGATGCGCACCGAGGGTCCATTTGGCGACCACACCGGCTTCTATACGATGGCCGAGGAGTATCCGGTCTTCCACCTGACCTGCATCACCCACCGCAAGGACCCAATCTACGCCGCCACCATCGTGGGAAAGCCGCCCATGGAGGACGCCTGGCTGGCCAAGGCCGTGGAGCGCATCTTCCTGCCCGCCATGCGCATGCAGATTCCCGAGATTGTGGACATCAACCTGCCCGCCGAGGGCGTGGCCCACAACCTGATGCTAGTGTCGATCCGCAAGAGCTACCCTGGGCAGGCGCGCAAGGTGATGAACGCCATCTGGGCGCTGGGCCAGGCCATGTTCACCAAATGCATCGTGGTGGTGGACGAGGACTGCGACGTGCAGGACGTTGCCGAGGTGGTGCTGCGCGCAGCCAACAACATTGACCCGGAGCGCGACATCCAATTCACGCTGGGGCCGGTGGACTCGCTGGACCACGCCTCGCGGCTGCCGAATTTCGGATCGAAGATGGGCATCGACGCCACGCGCAAATGGAAAGCCGAGGGCTTCGACCGCCCCTGGCCGGCGATGATCGAGATGGACCGCACAACCAAGGCCAAAGTGGACGCGATCTGGGAGAAGCTGGGGCTGTAGCGGGATTTTGGAATGTGCGGTATGCTGGCCGCAAGAGATCAGGCATGATTTTGCACGACATGTTCGACTGGTCGAATGCCGGGGTGGGCGTCGCGGGGCTGGCGCTGACCATCGCTGCCATCTTTCAGGCAACCGGCGCAAAGAAGGCAGCTCGGCAAGCTCGCGAGGCGGTGTATCGCCGCAACGCGTTAGACGACGTGAAGCGGCTTGAACGGCTGGCCTCAAGCCTTCTAACTGCAATTGAGACGGAGCAATATGGTTTGGCGAGCCATCAGTCTCGTGATTTCATCTCAGAATGCAGGCAGGTCCGTGAGCATCATCGCGCTCGACTCGGCAAGGATGGCGGCAAGCTGGACCAGGCATTTATTCTTATCCGCACGATTGCTAGGGGCTTGCTGACGGGCGTGGCGCGAGGCAATCTGATTGACTGAGCACAAGGGCTTGCGGGAGATATGAGCGGTCTGGCTGGCGTACTGAGCCGAGAGACTGAGGAGGAGCAATGAGCGACGAACAGACGGCCATCCGAATTGCCGATCGGCTGCGGGACCTCACTGGTGCTGGAAAGCTCAAGTGGGTGGATGCGGGGCAACTTGGCCCCTGGGGAACTTGGCCTGGGCAGGTGTTCAAGGTTGCCGTGGAAGATGGCACGTTCGCTCAGATCGCGGAGGTTCCGGTTCCTAACTCGTCGATCTATTCTTATTATTTGGGAGTCGCTGAGGGAAAACCGGAGATATTTGAAGTCAATGCTCAAGGTCGTGCGGATGAGATATTCGGGTTTTTCGCCGAAGGTTACCCTGCCGAGCCCACCGACGAGAAGCTTAAGTTGTTGCAAGCACTTAAGGAGTTGTATTTCACGGCGCGGGACAACGCCCGCGGAACGCGGCAAAAAGTGGAAAGATTCGAACAACTCTTGGAGCGGCTGGCCTAACCTTGCGGCGACTCATCGCGATCCTCCTATTTTTCGGTTGTTGTGCGGCCCATGCCGAGCAGGACCCCTTCCGCTGGATGGACTTCCATGCGCAGAAGGATCAGGAAGTTTTGGTTTGGGTGACGCGCTCGCTCCAGCCTGAAAAGTGGTCGGCGATTCGCGAGATCGGCGTGCAATACGATGCGGCGCTGGTGGTCACCACGCTCCGAGCCAATCCCCAGGCGCTGCCCTCTTCGGACCCCTTCACGGTGTGGAGCGTCTCGCTCACCAACCATAGCGTTGCGCCCATCCTCCACGGGGTGAACCTGCGTCTGCTGGACTGGATGCTCTTTGCCGAGGGCCGGCCGCGCGAGCTGGCCGCCTTCTACGACGACTGCAACGAGTGCGCCGCATCCACCTTCTTTACGGCCTTCCACTACGACGTATCCCAACACATGTGGGCAGCTCGCTGGATGCGAGGCGAACAGGCAGTGCCCATCTGGAGCGCCAAGCCGCCGGCCGGGGTAGCCCTGACACAAATCTACGCGGCGATGGCCGAGCCCGACGGGCGCGAATTCCTGGTCACCTGGAACCACTTCGACTACGGCAAGGAAAAGCCTCCCGAGGACTTCATCTATCAGTACGATCTCGACTCCTTCCACAACCTGGAGAGGACGCAGGTATTAGCCAACAAGGAAGGCGAGGCCATGAAACAAAAGCTCTGCGGCGCACAGAATGCGGTGCCGGGGCTGGCCCGCGGGCAGGATTCGCCGCTCTGCCAGCAGATCCTGAAACCCCGCTACGAGCGCAAGCCCGTGACCACCCCTCCGGCCAACAACCACGGCCAGTCCGCGCCGCCGGGAAGCAGGCACTGAGACTTGACCGTAGTGGTCAATAGAGGGCTGTCTTGCCCCACACTCTCCCGGTAGAATTCAGCCAACTGGAGAGTGAAATGAGCTTTTTTGCAAGGTCTGTAATGATACCGCTGTTTGCCACGGCGGTCGTGCTCTGCGCCACCGGATGCCCTTCGAAGAGTCAAGATCAGGCGGCTACGAATACCGCACAGGCGGCCCCACAGGACCAGGCATCGGATCCGGCTGCGGCCAATCTGGCCCCGGCCGACGCGAATGCCCCCACGCCCGCGGCGTATTCCGCACAGCAGGCTGCCCCATCGCCCGACGCTGGCGGCGCCTACAACCAGGCGTCTAACCAGGCGAGCGACCAGGGCTCGGACGACCCCGGCTACGGCGAGCAGCCGGTCTCCTACGCTTCCCAGCCGCCGCCGCCCTTGCCCGAATACGACCAGCCTCCGGCTCCCGGAGACGGCTATCTTTGGACGCCCGGCTACTGGGCGTGGGGTTCCCAAGGGTACTACTGGGTTCCCGGCTCGTGGGTCGAGGCTCCCTACCAAGGCGCTCTGTGGACGCCCGGCTACTGGGGTTACTCGCACAATCGCTATGGGTTCTACCGTGGCTACTGGGGCCCGCACATCGGATTCTATGGCGGCGTCAATTACGGCTTCGGATACATCGGCATCGGCTACCAGGGCGGGTATTGGGGCGGCGGCCACTTCAACTACAACCGCTCGGTCAACAATATCAATGTCTCGGTGGTGCATAACGTCTACAACCGTTCCGTGAACGAAGGGAATCGCGGCGGCGCCCGCGTCAGCTTCGTGGGCGGATCCGGTGGATTGCAAGTGCACGCCAGACCCGCCGAACTGGCTGCCCGCCACGAGATGCACGCCGCGCCGATGCGGGCGCAGATCCAGAATGAGCATGTTGCCAGCACCAACCGGGCGCAGTTTGCCAGCGTGAACCATGGGCGTCCGGCTAACCTGGCCGTCAGCCAGCCCCTTGCAGCGGATCGCAATGTCCGCGTGCCGCCCGCAGTGCAGATGCGCAACCAGGCTCAACAGCAACAGCGTCAGAGCGGGCCGCAACTGCAGATGGGTTCTCAACAGCATCCAGGCTCGCCACAACTGCAACAACGCCAGGCCCCGCAACAGCAGCAAAATCATGTTGCGCCGTTGCAGCAACAGCGCCAGGTAACAACACCGCAACAGCAGCAGCGCCAAGTTTCCCCGCAGCACCAGCAGCGCCAAGCGCCTGTGCAACAACCGCAGCAGCGCCAAGCGCCACCGCAACAGCAACAGCGGCAAGCTCCTCCGCAACAGCAACGCCAGGCCGCACCACAACAACAAAGGCAGACGCCGCCACAGCAACAGCGCCAGGCGGCTCCGCCACAGCAGCAGCGTCAAGCCGCGCCGCCACAACAACAGCGGCAAGCTCCGCAACCGCAGCAACAGCATCAGGCTGCGCCGCAACGGTCGGCGGAGGAGCACCCCAAAGGCAGGTAGTTTTCGGCTCTCCGTTGTGTATGGGTCTGGCGCCGCCCCATCCTTTTCGCAGAAGACGCGGAAGGGGTGGGGCGTCCGGCCTGGAACGGAAGAGCAACTTAACTACTCCGCGGCGAGAACGCGGATGGCCACCAGGGCGCGCACCCAGCGCGCGGGGCGCTTCTCCCCTTTGGCAACCAACTGAAATTGCGCGCCGCCCGGAAGGGCCTTGCCGTCCGCGGTGTCGGCCACGAGGACCGCGCCTTCGTGCAAGTCGGGGTTGACTTCGGCCAGCGAGTAGACCGCCTTGTAGCCGTCCGACCCTTCGGCCACCAGATAGAGCTGCAAGTCCTTGCCGTGCTGCTTGGCGGGGACGCCCAGCCTGGTCAGCAGGTCTATCAGCGGCACGCCGCTATAGGTCTGGCAGCCCTTGGCGTGCATGTTGTAGAGGGTCAGGGAGATGTGGGGCAGCGCGGCCAGCGCGGCCGGGGTCCACTCGGCGGACTTTGCGCCAAAGGCGATCTTCAGCGGACCGGCCGGCGGCGGGGGCTCCTTCATGGTCCCCATCTCCATGCCGCCCATCTTGCCCATGTCCATGGTTTTGTCCTTGCCCATGTCCATGTCTTTCATCTCCATGCCGGCCATGTGCCCCATTTCCATGGGTTTGCAGGGGTCCATCTCCATGCCGTGGTGCATGCCCATGCCCATCTGGCCCATCCCGCCCATGCCTTCCATGGGCTTGGGTTGCGGCTGGCCGGGAGCCGCTGTCTGCGCCACTGCCGCCGCCGTTCCCAACGTCCATGCAAAAACAGCGATCCAAACGTGCGTCCGCACCCTGAATCCCTCCGGAATCCATCGTATACTGGCCTCATGTCGATCGTGGGCAACATCGCCGCCATTGCCAAGGGCATGAGCATCACCTTTGGGGAGATCCTGCAACCCTCCCAGGTGGAGAACTATCCCGACGGCGCCGGCCCCCTGCGCGGAGCCGTCCTGGAACAGCGCTTTCGCGGCGCGCACGTCTTGCAGCGTGACGAAAACGGCATGGAGAAGTGCGTGGCCTGCTTCCTGTGCGCGGCGGCCTGCCCCTCGAACTGCATCTACATCGAGGCGGCGGAGAACACCGAGGAGACCCGCATCTCCTCCTCCGAGCGCTATGCCAAGGTCTACAACATCGACTACAACCGCTGCATCTTCTGCGGTTACTGTGTCGAGGCCTGCCCCACCGACGCCATCACCCACGGCCAGGGCTTCGAGCTGGCCACCCTGAACGCCACCAATCTTGTCATGCGCAAGGAAGACATGCTGGTGCAGATCGGCGCAGTGAAGTAGAGACCCCTGCCTCGGAATCCTGGCTTTCACATGAATCGACCAGCTATCCTGAAGGGGTAGCTGGTCTTCCAGTTTCTGTGGCCGTGCTATCTGCCAAAAGCATTCTTGGCGGTTCTTGCTCAAAACGAAAGGTCTATGACGTTATCAATGGCCTAGAGCAGCAAGATAACAATACGCGGTGGAACTCTCGCGAACCGAGATTCACCCGCTTCAACCCATCGGGGAAAAGATGACGACAGCCCACCAGCACCCTCTGCAGAAGATCTTCGAGAGTCGAATCGCCATCATCGATGGGGCGATGGGCACCACCATCCGCACCTACGGGATGACGGAAGCGGATATCCGCGGCGAGCGCTTCAAGGACTCGACGAAGGACCTGAAGAACAACGGCGACCTCTTCTCGCTTACCCAGCCGAAGATGATTTGCGATATTCACCGGCGGTTTCTCGAGGCCGGGGCGGACATTATCGAGACCAACACCTTCGGCGCCACCAGCATTACGCAGAGCGAGTTCTTTGTGGACGATCCGCGCGAGCGCGGTGGCAGGAAAGATCCCGAGTTCTACCAGAAGATCGTCGACGATCCTTTCCTCAAAGACCTGGCTTGGGAGATCAACGAGACCTCGGCGCGGCAGTGCCGGGAGTGGGCCGAGCGCGTGGCCAATGCAACGGGCCGTCAGCGGTTCGTGGCCGGAGCGCTGGGGCCGCTGACCGTATCTTTGTCGAACTCGCCCGACGCTGACGATGCGGGCTTCCGCATTTGCACCTTCGACCAGGTGAAGGCCGCCTACGCGCAGCAGGCGCGGGCGCTGATTGCCGGCGGCTCGGATCTCCTGCTGGTCGAGACCATCTTCGACTCGCTCAACGCCAAGGCCGCGCTGGTGGCCATCCGCGAAGTCTTCGATGAGGACGGCAAGGAACTGCCGGTGATGATCTCGGCGGCCGTGGGACGCGGCGGAGAGACCATGATCTCCGCACAGACCATCGAGGCTTTCTGGAATGCGGTGGAGCATGTGAAGCCGATTTCGGTAGGGCTCAACTGCTCGCTTGGACCCGACTTGATGTATCCGTTTCTGGCCGAGCTTGCGGAGAAATCGAACACGGCCATCTCGTGCTACCCCAATGCCGGCTTGCCGAATCCGCTTTCGGCGACCGGGTTCGATCTGGGCCCGGAGGACATGGCGCGTTATCTCGGCGACTTTGCGCGCGGCGGGCTGATCAACATTGCCGGCGGCTGCTGCGGCAATACGCCGGAACACATCGCGGCCATCGCCAAGGCGCTTGAAGGCAAGCCGCCGCGCCGCATATGGGTTGCGCCCTGCAATGACCAGGCCGGGGAAGAACAAAGCCCCGTGTCAGGGCACGACTTGAGTCTTGCCGCCAGTGAAAGAAAAGAGGCGGGGGCTTCAGCCCCTGAGAAAGAGGCCAGGCCGCTTCGCCTCTCGGGCTCGCAGCCCTTCACGCAGCAGCCCGGCATCTTCACCATGATCGGCGAGCGGACCAACGTGGCCGGTTCGCCCAAGTTCGCCCGGCTGATCAAGGAAGGAAAATATGAAGAAGCTGTGAGCGTGGCCAGGCAGCAAGTTGAGAATGGGGCAAATGTAATTGATATCTGCATGGACGAAGGCATGATCGACGGCGTTGCGGCCATGACGCGCTTCTTGCAATTGCTGGCCAGCGAGCCTGAAGTGGCCAAGGTTCCCTTCATGGTGGACTCCTCGAATTGGGAAGTGATCGAGGCCGGGTTGAAGTGCCTGCAAGGCAAGGGAATCGTCAACTCGATTTCGCTGAAGGAAGGCGAGGAGAAGTTTCGCCAGCGCTCGGCTGCCGTGCTCAAGTATGGCGCGGCGGCGGTGGTGATGGCCTTCGACGAACAGGGCCAGGCCGCGACGTACGAAGAGAAGATTCGCATTTGCGAGCGGGCTTACAAGATCCTGCTCGAGGTCGGTTTCGCGCCGGAAGACATTATCTTCGATCCGAACGTGCTCACCGTCGCCACCGGCAT
>Ga0181529_10006257_pt1 | contig 12142 bp, 11 predicted proteins | sample PEATcosm2014_Bin_36_FD_119763 | JGI IMG/M metagenome (GOLD analysis project Ga0181529, IMG submission 119763) | Peatland microbial communities from MTU Mesocosm Facility, Houghton, MI, USA - PEATcosm2014_Bin10_30_metaG | ecosystem: Environmental > Terrestrial > Soil > Wetlands > Peat | place... | reverse complement strand
TCCGCAGGACGCTTCCGCTCTGCCGAAGGCCCGAGCGAAGCCGCAGGCGCAGCGACCCGCATTTCTCCTTCCCCTATCCCGCCGGAAACTCCCGCCTCGTCCTTTCTGACACCTGTTCCCTGACCCCTGTCCCCTGTTTTCCCTGTCAAGCCCCTCGCGCCTCCCCAAAAATCTCAACCTACTCAATCCAAATCTTTTCCACCCAAAAAATAGCCGAAAATAGTTGGCATAGTAGTTATGCCCCGCTTGGTAGAATAGAGGTATAGATCAAATTCAGAGTCGTCCTTCTGACCTGAGCGGAGTCGAAGGCCAGAATCTCCGTATTTGTTTTGCTGGCCGTTATTGTTCAGGAGATCCGATTCAAGCCATCCCGCAGGACGACTTTGTCCGTAACCGTAACAGAATGAGCGTTATGGAGGAGCAACCCTGCATAATCGTTTTTTTCACCCGTAACCCGGCTGTTATGAATTGTACCCGTAACCGCAATGGAATGAATATTATGGGCCACATTAACCCCTTAAACGCTTGATTCCATTTCACTTACGCCTCGGCATTTGTTTTGAATATTTTACCCGTAACCGCACCGGAATCATTCGCTTACAAGCAAATCCCCCACGGGGGGATGGGGGGTGGGGGGGATTAACCAAGTAGTACATAGACTGGCCAACTCATCCGGCAATCTCCCGCAACAGTTCATCCACGTCTCATCTCACATACGCAGCAGACAGTTACACTAAAACTATGAAGATCGTGCTCGCTGAAAAAGTTTCGCCCGCAACCCTCGCCGTCCTCAAGCAAGAGCCGGATTGGAATGTCGTCACCGCCGACCAGATCGCCAAGCTCGGTTCCGGCGGACTTGAATCCGAACTCGCCGATGCCGACGCGCTCGTCGTCCGCTCTGCCGTGCAGGTCGACGCCAAGTTGCTGGCCTCCGCGCCTAAGCTGCGTGTCATTGGTCGCGCGGGCGTCGGAGTCGACAACATCGACATCGATGCCGCCACCCACTCCGGCATCGTCGTCATGAACACCCCCGGGGCCAATGCAGTCGCGGTCGCCGAGCTTGCCATCGGACTCATGATCTCCATGGCGCGCAGTATCCCTCGCGCCAACTCCACCATGCACGCCGCCCAGTGGGAGAAAAAATCCCTGCAAGGTTCCGAGTTGCGTGGCAAAAAGCTCGGCATCGTCGGCCTCGGACGCATCGGTCTGGAGGTTGCCCGCCGCGCGCGCAGCTTCGGCATGGAACTCATCGGCTACGACCCATTCATCGCTCCCGTCATCGCGCGCGAAAACCAAGTCGCACTGCTTCCGCTCGAAGAAATATTCAAGCAGTCCGACTACCTCACCCTGCACGTCGGCCTCACCACCCAGACCGAAGGCATGATCAACGCCGCATCCATCAAATTAATGAAGCCCGGCGTGCGTATCGTCAACTGCGCGCGTGGCGAGCTCATCGTCGACGAGGCGCTCGCCGAGGCAGTCCGCTCCGGCCACGTCGCCGGTGCCGCGCTCGACGTCTTCCGCAAGGAACCGCTCAAGGAATCAGCCTACTTCGGCCTCGATAACGTCCTCCTCTCGCCCCACGTCGCCGGCTCCACAGACGAGGCCCAGGAGGCCATCGGTATCCAGCTCGCCAAGCAGGTGCGCGATTATCTCAAGCTCGGCGTGGTGCAAAACGCCGTCAACCTTCCCTCGCTCTCCCACGAGGAGTATGTGGAGATCGCACCCTACATCGACATGGCAGAGCGCCTCGGTCTCTTCCTCTCCCATGCCGCGCCCGGTAACCTGGAGAGTATCCAGATTACCTACGCCGGCCGGCTCGCCCATGGCAAAACAGACCTCATCCGCAACGCAGCCCTCTGCGGCATCCTCGCCAACACTGAAGCCAACCGCATCAACGCCGCAGCCCTCGCCGAGGAGCGCGGAATTCGCGTTCAGGAGGAAAAGAAGGAGGCAACCAACGGCGGCGCGGGGAGCACCCTCAAGCTGGTGCTGCACTCCTCCGACGGAGAAGCCAGCGCCTCCGCCACCGTGCTCCATGGCAACTCGCCCCGCCTGCTCACCTACGACGACATCGACATCGAAGCGGAGCTGCAAGGAGCCATGCTGGTCTTCCGCAACCACGACGTGCCCGGTGTCATCGGTCGTATCGGGACCATCCTCGGCGAGCACTCCGTCAATATCGCGAACTTCGCCCTCGGCCGTTCCGTCCGCTCGCAACGCATCCCCCAGGGGCAGGCCCTGGCCCTGGTCCAGGTGGACTTGAAGAAGCCGAGCGACGCCAATACCGCAATCGATGCGCTGCGCAAGGTCGAAGCCATCGTCAGCGTCCGTCTGGTCGATCTGGGTAAACTGTAGGCTGTCTCATACAAGTAACTATTAGTGTTACCTATACTCAAGGAATGCAATTAACAGCAACGTAAGACGTTACATATGCGCCGTATATGTAACTATTATTGTTTTTAATAATTATAATTGGTTGGTTTCATCGAATCGTTGCGAAGGAAGTAACCATGCCGCTCTACGAATACGAATGCAAACAGTGCGGAAAACATACGGAGAAAATCCAGAAGTTCTCCGACCCGGAGATCACCAAATGCCCGCACTGCGGTGGAATGCTGGAGCGCGTCGTCTCCGCGGCCGCCATCTCCTTCAAAGGTGGAGGTTGGTTCAAGGACGGTTACAGCCACGCAAAGCCGAAGTCCTCCAGCGAGAGCGACAGCAAATCCAAGGGCGATTCCGCATCCAGCGCGGACTCAGCCAAACCGTCCGCTCCGGCCAGCGAAACCTCATCTTCATCCAGCAGCGATGCCAAGCATGCAGCCGCGCCCAGCGCGCCCGCTGCACCCTCAACGCCTGCTGCTGCCAGCGCGGAAAAGAAGTAAGAGCTTACGCGGAATCTGCGGAACTATTCTTTGCCTGGCGGAGGGGGAACTTTTTTCCCCTCCTTGCGCGCCTCGGACAACCCAATCGCAATGGCTTGTTTTGGGTTCGTCACCTTTTGCCCACTGCTGCTGCGCAGTTTTCCCTGCTTCATGGCCTTCATCTCGCGCTCAACATCCTTGCTCGCAGCCGGACTGTATTTGCGCGTAGAGCTGCTCTTCTTGATTGTCATCGCTTACGCCTCCACAATGCTTGGAAGCTGAGATAAACGTAAGAGTTGCATGCGAAATTGGCGCTATGCGCTGCCCAAAGCGTCCAGCTTGCGAGCCACCAATTCGTTCAGCAGGACCGGATTCGCCTGACCTTTCGACAGCCGCATTACGTTGCCGACGAAGAACGCCGCTACAGTCTTTTTGCCGCCTCGATACTGCGCAACCTGTTTCGGATTCGCCGCGATCACCTCGTCGATCATCGCCTCAATCGCGCTTGCGTCCGATATCTGCTGCGGTTTGTCGCGCTCGTAGACCTCGGCAAAGTCCTTGCCCTCGGCGAAGCAAGTATCCAGCAGTTGCTTTAACATCTTGCTCGACAGCTCGCCCGACTCCGCAAGATCAGCAGCCTGCACAATGCCCTTCAGCGTCACCGGCGATTGCTCCAACTCCAGATTCGCAGCCTTCAATCGTCCCGTCAGTTCGCTGGTAATCAGCGATACCACACGCTTCGGACTCTTCGCCTTCTTCGCTGCTTCCTCGAAGCGATCGGCAAATGTGCGCGTCGCGGTCAGCGTCATCGCGTCCTGCTGGTTGATCTCGTACTCCGCGATCATTCGTTTGCGCCGGTCTTCGGGCAGTTCAGGCAACGCCTTCAGAATCTTCCGCTGCCAAGTCTCGCCGATCACTAGAGGTGGAAGGTCCGGTTCGGGGAAGTAGCGGTAATCGTGCGCCTGTTCCTTCGAGCGCATCGAGTAGGTTCGCCCTTCCGCGTTGTTCCACAGCCGCGACTCCTGCACAACGCGACCACCGCTTTCAAGCACTTCAATCTGCCGCTCGATCTCATATCCCAGCGCCGCGCGAATGTAGCGGAAGCTGTTGACGTTCTTCACCTCGGCTTTGGTGCCGAACTTTGCCGCGCCCTTCAGCATCACGCTCACGTTGGCGTCGCATCGCAGACTGCCCTCTTCCATATTGCAGTCGCTGACGCCGGTATACAGCAGTATCTCTTTCAGTCGCGTCAGGTACTCGAATGCTTCGTCTGGAGTATTCAAGTCCGGCTCACTGACTATCTCTGCCAATGGCGTTCCGCAACGGTTCAGGTCGATGTAAGTCCGCGAGACAGAGTCGGCGAAACCATCATGTAGACTCTTGCCCGCATCCTCTTCCAGATGCAGCCGTGTAATTCCGATGCGCTTCGTTGCACCTGTTGCATCTGGTATTTCGATCCATCCGTTCTCCGCGATTGGCCGATCGAATTGAGATATCTGATAGCCCTTCGGCGAGTCTGGATAAAAGTAATTCTTACGCGAAAAAATACTCGTCTCGCGTATCTCGCAGTTAATCGCCTTCGACGCCAGTACGGCCAGCTCCACTGCGCGGCGGTTCAGCACCGGAAGAGCTCCAGGCAAGCCAAGACACGTCGGACAGACATGCGTATTTGGCTCGCCGCCGTAGCGGTTCAAGCAGCCGCAGAAGGCCTTCGTCTCGGTCAGTAGCTGAACATGGACCTCCAGCCCAATCACAGGCTGGTACTTGGCAAGGACCTCAGGTAAAAGTGCTGTCGTCGTGGACATATTCATATTGATTCTAGCAATAGGACTCTATGGATTGTCCTGTCGATAGATGCTCGTCAAGTTCGCGCGTGCGATCTTCCCACACCTGCGACTCCGTTCCAGCAGGTAGACTTATCCCAGCAATGATTCTGCCCTTCGTCCGCGAACTGTTTGCGGACCTTGAAAATTCTGTGCCCTTCGAACGTGTCCGTCGCCACCTGAGCGCCGGCAGCGGGCGAAGACGCGTCTCGGGCCTCACCTTTACCGCGCGCGCGTTGTATATTCCATTCTTTGTGCGCGCGGCCAACACACCCTGCCTCGTTCTAGTTGCCGACAACAAGGCCGCCGAAGAGTTGCACGCTGCTGTCCTCACCACATGCCAGTTGACCGGTGCGCTCCCATCCGACTCAGTTCTGCGACTGCCTGCGCACGATGTGCTGCCGTTCGAAAACCTCTCACCCCATCCAGAAATTCTCGAAACACGTGCAGCTACGCTGTGGAAGATCGCCACCGGAACCGCACGCCTCGTCATCGCACCCGTCGAAGCTGCCTGCATGAGGCTTTTTCCCCGCGAACATTATGCAGCCCTCGCACTGCACCTGAAGCACGACGACGAGGTTCTCCCCGATATGCTCGTCGAGCATTTGCTCACGGTCGGCTACACCCGTGTCGATGTCGTCGAGATGCCCGGTCAGGTCACGTTGCGCGGTGGGATACTGGATGTCTATTCGCCGGAAATGGATCGCCCTGTGCGCATCGAGTTCTTCGGCGACCAAATCGAGTCCATCCGGCGTTATGATCCCGAGACGCAGCGTTCAGCCTCGACTCTGGATGAGGCGCTACTGCTGCCGCTCACCGAAACACCCGTCACCAACAGAATTCTAGCCGCCATCAACGCCCGGCTCACGCGCAACGGCACTTTGGAAGCCACAGAATCGGGTGCCCCATCCATCGCAGTCTCACCGCGATGGGTGGGTTCGGAAGCTACCATCTTTCCCGGCTGGGAGTTCTTCGCTCCCGTTGCGCGAGCATCCGCACATGCCAACCTCACCCTGTTCGATATGCTTGGCCCTACCGCTCGTGTCTTTGTGGAAGAGCCCGCGATGGTGAAGAACCAAGGTGAGCGCTGGTGGAACAAGGTCGAGCAGCGTCACGAACGCTCCGGGATCGGCTCGCTTGTCCGGCCCGAAGACATCTATATCTCTCCGTGGGATCTTGACGACCGCCTGCGTAGATTCTCCGGTTGCGAGCTCGACCAACTCGGCTCCGTCGACGTTCTGGATGCAGACCGCAGCGATCTCTCTGAGATCGACTTCAACACCCGCCCAACACAGCGCTTTCACGGCAACATTCCCTCGCTCATCGACGCCATCAATGAGCTCATCCAGCAGGATGCGCGCGTACTGATCGCCGCACCGAATCAGGGCGAAGTCGAACGTCTCGCAGGCCTGTTGCAGGAGTATCATCTCTCCTACCGCCTCGGTTCACGCACGCAAACTTCTGGAAGCCCCACGGTTTACAGCGAGTCGAGCTCCCTCGCCGGAGACTTTCGCACGCCGGTCATCGTTCGCTCCGCCATCTCCAATGGAGTGCAGGTTTTCGACTTGCGCGATGCCGATGGCCGCGCCACGGCCCGCCAGATTGTTCTCTTCGGTGCAAACGATCTCGTCGATGACGCCGATGTACAGGCTCGTCCCGTCCCTCGCTCGAAGTCCAAGACCTCAGCCTTCGTCTCCGACTTCCGCGACCTGGCAGTTGGAGACTATGTCGTCCACGTCGAACACGGCATCGCGCAGTACTGCGGCCTGCGCGTCATCGAAGAACCCGGCCAGCCGCCGCTGGAGCTGATGATTCTGGAGTTCGCCGATGAGGCAAAGCTATACGTTCCGCTTACTCGCCTCGACCTCATCCAGAAGTATCGCAGCAGCGAGACCGGTCCACCGCCTGAGCGCAATAAGTTGGGTACGCAGGCGTGGCAGAAGACCAAGGCGCGAGTCAAAAAAGCCATGGCCGATATGAGCGGCGAGTTGCTCAAGCTGTATGCCCAACGTAAGGCAGCCGTCGGCACCGCATTCTCGCCAGATAGCAACATGCAACGCGAGTTCGAGGACGCATTCGACTTCAACGAGACGGACGACCAGATCACCGCCATTACCGACATCAAGCACGACATGGAATCGCCCCAGCCCATGGACCGCCTGCTCTGCGGGGATGTCGGCTACGGCAAGACTGAGGTCGCCATGCGCGCCGCCTTCAAGGCCATACAAGATGACAAGCAGGTCGCCGTCCTCGCACCCACCACCGTACTCAGCTTCCAGCACTACGAATCCTTCAAGCGCCGTTTCGCCAACTTTCCCGTCAACGTCGAAATGATCTCTCGCTTCCGCACCGCCAAGGAGAGGGCTGCGATCCTTGAACGAACTGCCGCGGGTAACATCGACATCCTCATCGGGACTCACGCCATACTGGCGCCGAAGCTCAAATTCCAGGACCTCGGCCTGCTTGTCGTCGACGAGGAGCAGCGCTTCGGTGTGCGCCACAAGGAGCGTTTAAAGCAGATGCGCGCGCAAATCGATGTGCTTGCCATGTCGGCCACACCCATTCCGCGTACGCTGCATATGTCGTTGGTGGGCCTGCGTGACATGTCCATCATCGAGACGCCGCCCAAGGACCGCATGGCCATCCAGACCATCGTCGCCAAGTTTGACGAGAAGCTGGTCCGCACCGCGATCGAGATGGAACTGGAACGCGGCGGCCAGACCTTCTTCGTGCACAACCGCGTGGAGACGATCTACGAAATCGCCGCAAAGATCCGCGAGTTGGTGCCCCATGCGCGCATCGCCATCGGTCACGGCCAGCTTCCCGAGGCCGAGCTGGAACGCGTGATGCTCGCCTTCATGAACCACGAGTACGATGTGCTCGTCGCCACCTCCATCATCGAGAACGGCCTCGACATTCCGCTCGCCAACACCATCCTTATCAACCGCGCCGATCGCCACGGGCTGGCGGAGCTGTACCAACTTCGTGGCCGCGTGGGCCGCAGCAACCGCCGCGCCTACGCCTATCTGCTCATCCCGCCTGAGACCCAGTTGAGCGAGATTGCGCGACGCCGTTTGACCGCGCTGAAGGAGTTCTCCGACCTTGGCGCTGGATTCAAGATCGCCGCGCTCGACCTGGAGTTGCGTGGTGCCGGCAACCTGCTGGGCGGCGAGCAATCCGGCCACATCGAGGCTGTCGGATTCGAACTCTACACATCCATGCTGGAAGACGCCGTGCGCAAGATGAAGGGAGAGGAAGAGAAGCCGGCGCACGCGGGAACCAGCATTAACCTCGGCATCTCCGTACGCATCGATTCCAGTTATATCCCCGAAGAGAACCAGCGTCTGCGCATGTACAAACGAATTGCCTCGGCAGAGTCCCAGCCGGCGCTCGACGACGTTCTGGCTGAGATGAAAGATCGCTACGGCAATCCGCCTGAGTCCGTCCTCAACCTGCTTGCCGTCGGCGAACTTCGCTTGTTATGCGAGCGGCTTGGCATCGCACAGCTCGACCGCAAGCGCACGCAGATCGACCTGCCCGCTCCAAAACCCGCGCCGCAACAGACTTTTTCGCGTCGCGCGCAGCCTGTAAAGCACGCCGCAAAAACCTTCGTCGAGATGCTGCACATCCGCTTTGCCGCGGCCGCCGCCGATACGACGCAACAAGGCAGCTCGTCGCTGGCGCACACAGCGGTCGATCCGGCAGCAATGATGAAGCTGGTGAGCCGCAATGCCAAGCAGGGCGCACAGTTCACCGCGCAAGGCGTTTTGCGCTGGCCGCTTACTTCGGCCAAGGCGGAAGACGTGCTGGCGGAGACGCGCAACCTGCTGGAAGCGCTCAGACCGCAATAATTATTTTGTCATTCCGCAGCATAGCGAAGGAATCTGTTGCTTCACTTGTTTTTGTTCGCCATTCTGGCGCAGCCAGAATCTCCGTCGTCGCTCTTCATCTCCTCCCGCTGAAACTGTGAATCAGCCGCCGATCGCGCTTAGACGGCCTGCCTGTTGGCATGGTTGCGATTGGACCAAGCAGGCGTCGCTCTTCGGCGGCATTACGGCGAAGTTCAATGCTGGCTTCTGTCTCGCGATAGAGGGTTTGTGCAATGGATGCCGAACCGCGCTGACGGCTTAGAGCGAGTACCTCGATCTCCCACTCAGCAGCTTCATTTTTAATCCGCAGCATGTCGCCAATGCGCACCTCGCGGGCTGGCTTGGCGCGCACGCCATTGGACTCGATCCTTCCCATCTCGCAGGCCTTGGAGGCGAGCTCGCGCGTTTTGAAGAAGCGCGCCGCCCAAAGCCATTTATCGATCCGCGTTCCGTCCATATTCTAACTTTCACCCAATTGGCTACGGTCCGTTTCCAGTATATGCAGCGTTGCCGGATCGAATTTGCCGCCGCAGAACTTATGCAGTGCTTCGAGGAAGGTCGCGTTGCATGTTGTCGCATGGGCAAACAGAGTCATGGAGGAGCGGAACTTGAGGTCGTCGGGAGTGCCGAAAATATCGCGTAGAGAGCGATTGACGACCTGGGTCACCAGTTGGGTGCACTCGATGAGGCGCGGGCCAAGCAAAGGATGGTCGAAATACGATTCGGCCTCGGCGAGCGATGCGATCCCGTAGAACTGCGCCATCGAACTGAAGCCCAGGCCTTTGAGCTGAGGAAAGATATACCACATCCAATGGCCGGTCTTGCGGCCATGACGCAGTTCGGCGAGGACGCTCTTGATCACGCCCACTTGAGCATCGACAAACCGCTGCAAGTTGTATGCGTCGTTCACTGGGCGCTCCAGTGATAACTTTAGCCGGAATCGCGATGATGGTCACACTGGTTGTGTTGTAATGGTTGCGCGACCGGGCAGAGCATTTCTCCCACATCTCAAAAGCGTGATGCGGGGCACCCGACAAGCGTCGCAGACAGGGGTCAGGAATGAAAGGGAAGGGCAATATGGAACGAGCCGAAGGATTACTCAGCGCAAAACAAATGCTGCTGGGTGCGGTGGTGTTATCGATTGCAACGCTTGGGCTGGCGCAGGCGCCGGCGACAGCAACAGCGCGACCCCCGGCCAAGCCGGGATTGACGCTGACGACGACGGCGTTTGAAGATGGCGCAATTATTCCCAACAAGTACACCGGCGCGGCCAGCCCGGCTGCGCCCGTATCGCCCGCGCTGCAGTGGACGCATGTGCCGGATGGCACGGTGAGCTTTGCCATCATTCTGCACGACCCGGACACGTCGCTGGCCCATACCACGGACGAGGTGATCCACTGGCTGATCTTCAACATTCCGGGGACGGCGACCGGGCTGCCGGAGGGTGTGCCCAATGAGGCGCAGTTGCCCGATGGATCGGTGCAGGCTATGAACCGCGGACGGAAGCCCGGCTATATGGGCATGGGCATGGGGCCGGCCGGGCCGTATCACCACTACACCTGGGAGCTGTTTGCGCTGGATACCAAGCTGACGCTGGGGCCGGATGCAACGCGCGCCGACCTGATGGCCGCAATGAATGGCCACATCCTGGACAAGGGCGTGTTGGTAGGGCGGTACCACCATCCGTAGGGCAACGTTGTTGTGAGATTACAGGTAGGGCTAGTAACGCCCTACCTGTGGTAGGATGGCTCTGTGCCGCTGAAGAGAAGTTTGCGGAAGGTCGTGGATGAAGTTGCGTTCATTTCCTGCGCGAGCGGGCCGGGGCTAGTTCGCACGGAGGTTTGGGAAGACGAGGCGGGTAAGGTTTCCCGTTACAATCTGGCCTTCATCAACCACTTTCTCTACCCCAAAGACAATGGGCGAGTCCTAGGTTATGACAACGCGCACGGGACGCATCACCGGCACTATTTCGGCAAGATCGAAGCGGTTTCGGTGGCGGGTTTCGATGAGGTGGAGTCGATGTTTCATGCAGAACTCAAAGAGTTGAGAAGGAGAGAGCGATGAAGCTGACCATTCATACCGACGGCTTCGATGGCTACATGGAACGTTCGCGTATGCGCGCGGAGAAGTGGGCCAGAGGAGAGCGCGTTGAGCCTTCGTTCGGCTTCACATTCGAGTCGCCGGAGCAGATGTTTGAGGTGCTGTCGGCGGAGCGGGTGCGGATGGTGGAGGTGGCGCGGACGAAGCCCTACTCGGTGACGGAACTGGCGAGGGTGTTGCGGCGCGACCCGAAGTCGGTGCGGCGCGACGTGAAGAAGCTGATGGAGTGCGGGGTGCTGCGCACGCGGGAGGCGATCAATCCGGGGCACGGACGGGTGAAGATCGTGGAGCCGGTGGCCAAGAGCTTCGAGCTAAGGGCGAGATTTTAGGTCCTGCGCGGACGGCGAGGGGCTTCGCGTGGCGGGGGGGTGCGTGTGCCGTGAGATGTTAGGGCGGGTGGGGGAAGGCGAATTCAGTCGTTCCGGCTGAGCCTTCACTCCGGCCCTCGGCAGGGAGGTACGGGTCTTCGACCCGGGCTTTTATGGCACGGCTGAAGCCGTGCCCTTCCGGACGTGGATAATGGGGAGATGCGGCAGGTGGAACGGTTACACTCCCATCCTTTGCGGTGAGGCTGCAAAGGATGGGGCACCCGAGCGTTTGGGGTGGGTTGGAGGAAGCCGGTTCGCGCGGAGCACGAATACCCACTCATCGCTTGAGACAAAGACTCGTTGAATGGGCATTCCGGCAACAAATGGGGTTATATTGGTCGCAACCAGAAACTCCGAGGTTCAAATGCCAATACTTGACCAGCTTGAACGCCGCGCCTTGTTTCGTCTAACTCGTTCATTAGCTTTTATTGTTGTCTTTGTTCTCACACTGGGACTAGTTGTGGGTACAGTTATTTTTGCCGACGACTTGTTTGTCCCACGTGAAAACCCAAGCATCAGCTATAGAACGATTTGGATGCAATTGCACCCTCAAACAGCACCTACGCCTGACAGCTCAAATACGGCTCCGTCTGTCAGTGATACCAGCCCAACGTCGGTTGATCTTCCGGTACATCTTCAACCCTATTTCAGTTCTCCTGAGAGTAAACGTGCTCTTTATGAACATCTATCCCGGCTTGATGCCGACGAGCGCAAGTATTATGTCGAGAATCTTGTCGAGGTAATGAACGAAGCCAAGGTACGCAACGAACTTAACGATGATGTCATTAACACATACTACGATCTGAAAGATTCCCAGCTAGAAATTGCTAAAGATGGGCGTACTCTCCGTACGACAAGGCAACTCTATATTCTCGGTGGCGCTGTTTCAACGTTATTCCTGATTGCGCTTTGTAGTCTTATTTTGGTCCTGCTTGCGATCGAGAGGAACACCAGACGACCAGTTCCGCCAATTGCCAGCCAATAAAATCCCTGTCACGGGTAGATGCGGTTAAGGGTGCGGGCGAAGGGGATGGTTTCGCGGACGTGATCGAGGCCGCAGATCCAGGCGACGGCGCGCTCGATGCCCATGCCGAAGCCGGAGTGGGGGACGGAGCCGT
>Ga0181529_10006255_pt1 | contig 12142 bp, 5 predicted proteins | sample PEATcosm2014_Bin_36_FD_119763 | JGI IMG/M metagenome (GOLD analysis project Ga0181529, IMG submission 119763) | Peatland microbial communities from MTU Mesocosm Facility, Houghton, MI, USA - PEATcosm2014_Bin10_30_metaG | ecosystem: Environmental > Terrestrial > Soil > Wetlands > Peat | place... | reverse complement strand
CGTGTCGAGGACCTTCGGCGCCCACACAGTCAATTCGTCGAGATTGGCGTCCTGCAGGGTGTATTGGAACTGAGAACGCGCGGCGCGCGCGCCGACGGTCACGTCCTGCGCCACCTGTAGAAAGAGCCGCGCGCCCTTCACCTGCGCCAGCTTCGGCCGCAGTCGGGCGATGATCTGGAACGCGTCGGCCGTGCGCTCCTCGCGCGGCTTCAAGGTGATGAACATGCGGCCGCTGTTCTGCGCCGAATTGCCGACGCCGGCGCCCAGCGCCATCGCCACGGTCGCCACGCCGGGGTCGGCCTGCACGATCGCGCCGAGCTCCTGCTGGCGCTTCATCATTTCTGCGAACGAAATGTCCTGCGGCGCGTCGGACGTGCCGAACAGCACGCCGGTGTCCTGTTGCGGGAAGAAGCCCTTGGGAATGACGACGAACAGATAGACGGTGGCGCCGACGGTGACGAGGAACACCATCAGGGTTGCAAAGCGATGTCGCAGCACCGCGTCGAGACCGCGCTCGTAGCCGTTGGCGAGCGCCGCGAAGCCGCGCTCGAACAGCAAGAAGAGCCGACCGTGGCGGTCATAGGAATGGTTGCGCAGGAAGCGTGAAGCCATCATCGGCGTCAGTGTCAGCGACACGACCGCCGAGACGACGATGGTCATCGCCAGGGTGACCGCGAATTCGCGGAACAGGCGACCGATAATGCCGCTCATCAGCAGGAGCGGGATCAGCACCGCGATCAGCGACATCGAGATCGACAGCACGGTGAAGCCGATTTCGCCCGCTCCGCGCAGCGAGGCGCGAAACGGCGTCTCGCCGGCCTCGACGTAGCGGGTGATGTTCTCCAGCACGACGATCGCGTCGTCGACGACGAAGCCGACGGCGATCGTCAGCGCCATCAGCGACAGGTTGTCGAGGCTGTAGCCCGCCGCCCACATCAAAGCGCAGGCGCCGAGCAGCGCCAGAGGCACCGTGACGCTGGGTATGAAGGTCGCCCAGAAGTTACGCAGGAAAACGAAGATCACCGAGACGACGAGGACGATCGTCAGCATCAGCGTGAACTGCACGTCGTCGACCGAGGCGCGGATGGTGGTGGTGCGGTCGGAGAGGACGGTGACATGCATCGAGGCGGGGATCGACGCCTCGAGACGGGTCATCGTCCGCTTGATGTTGTCGACCGTCTTGATGACGTTGACGCCTGGCTGCTTGAAGACGACGAGGAAGACGTCGCGCTTGCCGTTGCCCCACGCCGCCTGGGTGTCGTCGGCAGGGCCGTCGACCGCTTTGCCGATGTCGCGGATGCGGACCGGCGCGCCATTGCGATAGGCGACGATGACGTCGTTCCACGCCTTGGCGTGCAGGAGCTGGTCGTTGTCGAAGATGGTGAACGTCTGCCGGACGCCGTTGACCGCGCCTTTGGGGCTGTCGGTCGTCGCCAGGGCGATCTGCCCGCGGATGTCCTCGAGCTGCAGGTTCTTCTCGACCAGCTTGGCCGGGTCGATCTGAATGCGCACCGCCGGTTGCTGCTGGCCGCCGACGCGGACCAGCGACACGCCGGCGATCTGACTGATCTGCTGGGCGAGGATGTTCTCGGCCGCGTCGTCGACGTCGATGATCGGCGCCGTGTCGGAGGCGACCGAGAGAATGAGAATTGGCGAGTCGGAAGGATTGACCTTTCGGTAGGTTGGAGAGTTGGGCAGGTTCTTCGGCAATTGGCCCGAGGCGGCGTTGATCGCCGCCTGGATGTCGTTGGCCGCGGCGTCGATGTTGCGGTCGAGGTCGAACTGGACCGTGACCGCTGTCGAACCGAGCGAGCTCGTCGAGGTCATTTGCGATACGCCGGGGATCTGCGCGATCTGCCGCTCGAGCGGCTGGGCGACCGAGGACGCCATCGTGTCGGGCGACGCGCCGGGAAGGCTGGCGCTGATCGTGATGGTCGGGAAATCGATCTGCGGCAGCGGCGCGACCGGCAGCAGCGGGTAGGCGACGACGCCCGCGAGCAGGATCGCCACCATGATCAGGGTGGTGGCGACGGGATGGCGGATGAAAGGACCTGAGACGCCTTCTGCCATTGGCTCAGCTCCCGCCGCCGGCTTCTGTTTCGATGGCGACGCGAGCGCCTGGCTGCAAGCCGAAATGCCCGACTGTCACCACCCTTTCGCCTTCGCTGAGCCCCTTGGCGACGACCGCAACGTCGGCATCGGCGTCTTCATGCGCCAGCGTCACCGGCCGCGTCGCCGCGCGGTTGTCGGCGCCGACCACGTAGACGAACAGCCCATCGGGTCCGCGTTGGATCGCGCGGTCAGGAATGGTCAGCGCATTCTTCTCGACGTCGACGCGCAAGCGTACGGCGACGGCCTGGCCCGGCCATAGTTTATGGTCGGCGTTGGCGAACTCGGCTTTCAGGCGGATGGAGCCGGTCGAGGGATCGACCTGATTGTCGACGACGGTGAGCTTGCCGGTCGCCAGCAGCGTCGCGCCGTCGGATGTGCGCGCTTCGATCGGCGGCGCGCCGGCGGCGAGCGCGGCGGAGATGCGCGGCAGGTCGTCCTGCGGCGCCGTGAAGATGACGGAGATCGGCTCGATCTGGGCGATCGTGACGATGCCGGTCTGTTGCGCCGCGTTGACGATGTTGCCCTGATCGACCAGGCGGAAGCCGACACGGCCGCCGATCGGGGCGGAAATCGTCGTGTAATCGAACTGCACCTGGGCGGCGTCGATCGCTGCGGCGTCGGCCGCCTCCTGGGCGATGAGTTGATTGACCAGCGCATTCTGGGTGTCGAGCTGCTGTTGGGTGGCGAAGCTCTGCTTGGCGAGAGTCGAGTAGCGCTGAAGGTCGAGCTTGGCGTTGGCGAGCGTCGCCTGATCCTGGGCCTGCTTGGCCTTGGCTTGGTCGAGAGCGGCTTGAAATGGCCGCGGGTCGACCTGCGCCAACAGGTCGCCGGCCTTGACCGTCTGACCCTCATCGAAGGCGATCTTGACGATCTGGCCGTCGACGCGGGTACGGACGGTCACCGTGTTCTCAGCCTGGACTTGGCCGAGCCCGTCGATGAAGACGGGATAATCGGCCACTTTCGCCGCAGAGACCGATACGACGGCCGGCTTCGACGCGCTGGCCTCGGCGGCGGCCGCCGGCGTCGGCGCAGGCGCAGCTTTGGCGGCGAAGAGGGCGTCGTGAGCGCGCCGCACCGCCGGCTCGGCGGCGGGAAAAAAGTGGCCGGCGAAGTCAGGCGCGTAGACAAAATAAGCGGCGGCCGCGGCGACGATCGTGAGCGCCGCGCCGGCCAGTCTTCGAGGTCCCATGACGTGATTGTCCCTTCGGCGGGGGCAGCGCCCGGCGAGTCCGCGCCGCCCGGATCGGCGCGCGGAGGCACGCTCAGCCGATGCCGAACGTCGGGCGGAAAATGGCTGACCAAGCCGCAAATATCGAGGCGAACTCGATCAATCCTGTGTGAGGCAGGCCAACATTCGCGTGATGGCGCGGTCGTGGCGGGCGATCAGGCGCCGACGCGCGGCTCGAACACGGGCAAGCGCGAGACGGGGCGGCGCGGCGGCGCCGGGCCGAATAGCGACTCGCGCTCTGCGACGGTCGAACTGTAGAAGGGATAGCGCGTTTCGATGCGCCGGCGGCTGGCGCGGAAATATGCGCCCATGCAGGCGAACTTGGCGGTCAGCCCCGGATAAGGGCGCGGTTCGCACCACGCCACGCCGTTGAACACGCGCTGATAGAAAGCGAGATGCTCGGCGCGCGGAGAGGCCACCGCGAGATCGGCGTCAAAATGATCGGCGGCGAGATAGGCCGGCCGCATGATCATGTAGGCGAGTTCGGGGTAAGCGCTCGACAATTCGAGTCGGGCCGCGAGTCGCGTGAACTCGACAACAACCGGCTGGTCGATCAGCCGCGCCGCCATCACTTCCGGGTAGACATGGACCGACGGTAGGCCGGAGTAATCGCCGTCCGCGACATTGATGCGGGTCGTGCCGGCGAGTTCGCCGTCGATCAGCGTCATCGTGACCCAGGCATTCGGGGCGTCGTCGTATTTCGGATCGTGCAACTGGCCGTCGGCGCGCTCGCCCATCAATCCGTTGCGGCGATAGGCCTGGTAGCGCAGCCGGTAAACCATCTCGCGCTCGTCTGCGGATCTGGCGACGCGATGCTCGACCCGCTCGAGAAAACGCAGCAACCGCTCGGAGAAGCGAGACGTAGCGTCAGCAATTTGCGGCCGCATATTAACCCACGCTTAACGTTACCGTTGGAGCGAGGGTAGCAAACAAACCAACAGAGTAAAGAGCGGTTAACCAAATTCAGTAACGCATGGTTAACGCTAACGGCGTCACAGCGCCGCGCTGGAGGCGCGTGAGGTTCACGCTACGACGCGATTCTTCGGCAGTGTCGCGGGATTTAGTCCGTCGCCAACAGCTCGAGCAGCAACGCTGCGTAGGAGTCGAGCGTGGACTCGCAAACCGGCTGATCGACGCAAGCACACCAGGCGACGACGTCGTCGAGACGAACCGGCAATTCAAAAATCTGCGCGCCGGCTGCTGTGAGTTCCATGCGCCGCGACCGACGCCGCCGCAGCCAAGCGGCAAAGTCGCCGGCGTCGACAATCCGATCGAGCCGATCGCAGGCGTTGAAGTCGCGTCGGCCGATCGCCGCCAGCGCCACGGGATTGGCGGCGCCGCGCGCGGCGCGGACGAATGTCGCCAAGCTGTCGAGCGCGGCTTCGTTCGGCTCGTCACCGGTCAGATGCGTCCAGGCGAGCAGCGCTGTTAGCGAAACCGGGGTGAATTCCGTGTCGACGCCGCCGAGGGCGAGCCCCATCCTGAGACCGTCGCGCGCGTCGAGCCAGTCGTCATAGTCCGCGTAAGCGGCGAGGGCGGGCATCGTCGCGGCGGCGGCGACGAAGGCGCTCGGCGTCAACATGCCAAGGCTCGTCGCCGGCTCAGGCCGGTCGGCGATAAATGAATCGTTAAGGGCGGACTCGAATTGAAACACGTTCATACAACGCCAGGATGCACAAAGAAGTTCTTCCGCGGTCCATTCCGGCGGACGCCTCCAAACGGACAATGTCCGAATAGATTAAAGGACTTATTAAGCCGCCCCCCGCATATTGCAGCTTGCTCGTCACGAACACGGCCGGTTTATGACGCCTACCTCTTCGCATGACGTCCGCGCAGGCGGCGACAGCTTGTCAGACGAACTGTACATCAGTTTCGTCGACGGACTGCTGGGCGATGCGAAGTCGGTGTTTCTCTCCGCCGTCGCGGTGACTGTGATCGAGATCGTCGGTTCGATCGCCGCCGTCAGTCCGGCGCTGGCCGCGCTGTCCGTCTCGCAATTGCTCGTCGCCGCCGGACGCCTCTACTACATGAGCGTTCACGCGCGGCATTTGCCGAGTCGCACTGTCGCCATCGCGCGCCGCCAGGAGCGGCGTTTCGCCATCGGCGCGATTTCCAGTCTCGCGGCGCTGTCGCTGTGGACGCTCGCCACGTTCTTCCTCAAGCCCGTCGGTTTCCCCTCCCTTCTCGGCGTCACGATGACGATTGCCTACGCGTTCGGCATGCAGACGCGTGGTTTCGCTATCTATCGCGGCATCTCAGCCAATCTCTTCGCCGCTTATGTGCCGCTGAGCGTCGGCCTGATCGTCGCCGGGGGCTGGTATCCGGTTGGCATCGTCTTCGGGCTCATCCCGCTCATCCTGTTCATGATCGGGTCATCTGGCCGCGCTCGCGCCAATTTCGTCGCCGTGTTGGCGGCCAACGCGCAGTCGGCTCTGCTCGCCAAGCGCCTCGACATGGCGCTCAACAACATGTCGCACGGTCTGTTGATGATCAACGCCAAAGGCCGCGTCACGGTTGTCAATCGCCAGCTCCTCAACCTGTTCCGTCTCGCCGCGGATGGCGTTCAGTCCGGCGCAAGCCTGCGCGCCGTGGCGCGCACGCTGATACGCCGCAGGATTGTCGCCCAGAGCGAGATCGAGCGGGTGTGGAAGACGCTGGCGCAGGCCGTCGCCGGTGTCGACGTCGTCGCGCCGTTCGAGACGCGAGACGACCGCGCGATTGAAATCACCGTCCATCGCATGACGGGGGAGGGAGAAGGCGCGGTCGTCGTCGTCCAGGACGTCACCGAACGGCGCAACGCCGCTCGCGCGATCGATCGCATGGCGCGCGTCGATTCCGTGACCGATCTGCCAAACCGCCGTCGCTTCGAAGAGGAGTTGGTCGAGACGCTGCGCGGGTGCAACGACGAGTTCGAAGGCGCCAACGTCTTGTTCCTCGATCTCGACGATTTCAAACAGGTCAACGACAGCCTCGGCCACGCGCGCGGCGACAAGCTGCTCACCGCGGTCGCCCGCCGGCTGCAGGGGCTGGTGCGCGGCACCGACATCGTCGCGCGCTGGGGCGGCGACGAATTCGCCATTCTGCAGCGCCCGGTCGTCGACGCCAGCCAGGCCGGTGAGCTGGCGGAGCAGATCCTGCGCGAGATTCGCCGGCCGGTTTTCATCGACGGGTACGAAGTCATTGTCGGCGCCAGCGTCGGTTCGGCGAGCGCGCCGAAGGACGGCGAGACGCCGGAAGCGATCCTCTCCAACGCCGACATGGCGCTCTACGCCGCCAAGGCGGAAGGGCGCGGCAATTGGCGCGCATTCGAGAAGTCGATGGACGCCAAGATCCAGATCCGCCGTCTGGTCGAACTCGATCTGCGCGCGGCGGTCGCCAACGACGCGATCGAGGTCCATTTCCAGCCGATCGTCGAGGTTGCGACCCGTCAAATCTCTGGATTCGAGGCGCTGGCGCGCTGGAACCATCCCGTGCGCGGCCGCGTTTCGCCGGCCGAGTTCATCCCGATCGTCGAAGAACTCGGCCTGATGAACGAGTTTGGCGCCAGCGTGCTGCGCCGCGCTTGCGTGGCTTGCGCCTCCTGGCCGGGCGACGTCAGCGTCTCGGTGAATCTCTCGCCGGCGCAGTTCCGCGGCGGTCGCGTCGTCGAGACGGTGCGCGAGGCGCTCACGGCGGCCAATCTTCCGGCCAGCCGGCTCGATCTCGAAATCACCGAATCCACCTTGCTCGACGATCGCGGCTCGACGCGCGAAACCTTGGAGGCGCTGCGCAAGCTTGGCGTTCGCATCTCGCTCGACGATTTCGGCACCGGCTACTCGAGCTTGAGCTACGTGCTTGCTTTCCCGCTCGACCGGATCAAGATCGACCGCTCTTTCACCATCGGCCTCGGCCTGCAAGACCGCGCCTCGATCCTGGTCGAGAGCGTCGCGCAGATGTGCGGCAAGCTCGGCATGAGCGTGCTGGTCGAAGGCGTCGAGACCGACCTGCAATTGCGCTTTATCGAACGGCTTGGCACGATCTCCGAGGTGCAGGGCTTCTACTTCAGCGCCGCCGTGCCTGAGGCCGAGGCGCGCCGCCTGGTGACGGACAAGAAGCGCCTCGTCGCCTGAGGCGCGCTCACTCCAACCTGACGACGACCGAGTCCGACGCGCCCTTGGCGTCGACCACCGAGACGCGGGCGAAGCCGGCGCCGTCTGGACGCCAGACCGATTGCCGCCGCAAGTCGGGTTCGCCGATCGGCTGGCCGTTGACGAACCAGGTCAGCGGCAACGCTCCCCCTAGCGCCTTGAGCGCCAGCGTCTCATCGCCGTCGCGGTCGGCGAGGCCGAGATCGACGCGCGCGCCGTCGGGCGGATAGGCGATCTTCAGCGGCGTGACGCCGGCGGCGGCGATCGTCTTGGGCGCGTCGCGGCGCAAATGCCGCAGCGGCGGCGGCAGGTCGGCGCTCGCTATGACGCGCAGCACGCCTTTGGGCGCATGGATCGGTTCGACGTCGCGGCCGAGCCGGGCGAAAGCGTCGAACAACAGCGGCGCAGCGGCCTGGCGGCCGATCAGGCCGGGCGTCGGGCCGTTGTCGGGCCGGCCGACCCAGACGGCGATCGTCGTCAGCCTGTCGTAGCCAATCGCCAGCGCGTCGCGGAAGCCGTAGGAGGTGCCGGTCTTGAAGGCGATGCGGCCGGAGATCGCGCTCGAAGGCGGCGGCGCGCCGCGCAGAATATCCTCGACGTAATAGGCGGCGACCGGATCGGTGACGCGCTTCTCGTCGATGATCGGGGGGGCGCCGTCGAGCCGCTCGATCAACGCCGGCGCTTCGCCGCCGCGCGCCAGGCCGGCGTAGAGCCGGGCGAGGTCGGTCAGGGATATGCCGAGGCCGCCGAGGCCGATCGCCAAGCCGACCGGGGCGTCCCTCGGCATCTCGATTTGCGCGCCGGCGCCGTGCAGCCGAGCGAGGAAGGTCGTCGGGCCGACGTCGGCGAGGAGTTCGATCGCCGGCAGATTGAGCGACATTTGCAACGCCTTGCGCGCCGTCACCGTGCCCTGATAGCCGAGGTCGAAATTCTGCGGCGCATAGGCGCCGTAACGCGCCGGCCGATCGAACAGCACGGTCTCCGGATGGGCGAGACCCTGCTCGAAGGCAAGCGCGTAGATGAACGGCTTCAGCGCCGAGCCGGGCGAGCGGGGCGCGCGCGACATGTCGAGCGCGCCGCCGCGCGCGGCGTCGAGATAGTCGGCGGCGCCGACGCGCGCCCGCACTTCGCCACTTGCATTGTCGATCACGACGACCGCCGCCGACAGTTTCGGGCCGAGCCGCGTCGCCGCGTCGCGAGCGAGCGTTTCGACCTTCTCCTGCAGCCGCGCGTCGATCGAAAGCTTGAGGACGCGCGCGTTCGGATCGGCGGCGACCGCTTCCTCGGCCGCGTGGGCGGCGAGGATCGGCAGCGGCTTGCGCGTGTCGGGGATCGGCTCGCGTTTGGCGGCCTCCGCTTCGTCGCGGCTGATGATTCCGCGCGCCGCGACGCGGTCGAGCACGCGCGCGCGGGCGATGCGCGCCGCGTCAGGGAAACGTTCCGGCCGGCGCGTCTCCGGCGATTGCGGCAACGCCACCAGCAGCGCCGCCTCGCCGATCGTGAGCTTGCGCGGCTCCTTGCCGAAATAGGCGAGCGAGGCGGCGCTTACGCCTTCGAGATTGCCGCCGAATGGCGCCAGCGTCAGGTAGCGGTCGAGAACGCCGTCCTTGGCGATGCGCTCTTCGATCTGCCAGGCGCGCGCGATCTGTCTGAGTTTGGCCGAGAGATTGCGGTCGTCGCGCGGCTCGATCAGTCGCGCGACCTGCATCGTCAGCGTCGAGCCGCCCGAAACGACGTGGCCGCGCGTCACGAACTGGGCGGCGGCGCGCGCCATCGCGCGCCAGTCGACGCCGTGATGCGCGTAGAAACGGCCGTCCTCGTAGCCGAGCAGCATCGTCAGATAGCGCGGATCGACCTCGCCGGCGGTCGTCGGCAGCCGCCAGCGACCATCGGGCAGGGTGAAGGCGCGCAGCAGCCGGCCGTCACGGTCGACGACAATCGTCGAGCCGAGCCGCGCCGACGCGAGGTCGAGCGGACCGAGCCTGTCGAGGTAACTGTTCCACGCCGCAGGAACGCCGAGGCCGAAGACGAAGACGATGGTGCCGACGATGGCGAAGAAGCGGCGTTCGCGAGTGTGCGACTTGCCCTCACCCCAGCCCTCTCCCGCAGGCGGGAGAGGGGGATGTCCTTCTCCTGCTTGCGGGAGAAGGTGGCCGCGAAGCGGCGGGATGAGGGCGCGCCAAAGCCTCACTTCGCCGTCACCTCAATCGCGCCGAAGGCGGTGCGGCCGAAGCGGTCGGGGCGGTACATGTCCTCCGCCGTCGCCGGCGGATAGACGTATTGCCCCGGCGCAACCGCACGTACGACGTAGGCGACGCTGAAGAACGCCGACTGGCCCGGTTCGCGGTCGAAAGCGGCGACGAAGCGGTCGTCGCGATATTCCGTGTGCACCGGATCGATGTCTTTCTTCAGCCAGGAGAAGGCGTCGATCGAGCCGCTGTCGAACAACGTCGGGTTGTCGATCTCGAGTCCGGCCGGTAGGCGGTCGACCACCAGCAGCTTGGCGTAGCGCGCTTCGTTCTCGGTGATCTTGAGCACGACCACCACGCGCTCGTTCTGCGCGATGGCTTTCAGATCGGTCTTGGTCCCGTCGAGCTTGTAGAACGTGCGTTCGAGCTCGTAGCCCTCCGAGGCGGCGGGATCATGCGCGATCGGCACGCCGGAAGCGGTGGTGACGAGTTCAGTCGTCGCCTTGCCGGCGTTGGCGATCGTGATCAGCTTCTGGCCGAGCGCGAAGCCGCTCCATTTGCGATTGATCGCCCCTTCGACCGGCTGCCCGTCGACGGTGAACTGGCTCAGCGCCTTCTGCCTGGCGAGCGCCTCGGCGGCGATCGCCATCCAGTCGTTCTCCTGGGTGCTGGTGGATATGCGCGCCGCGCGGGCGCGCTCAAGCACGGCGCCGGCCCGGCCGATCGGGTCGCCGGGCAGTTCGGCCGAGGTCATTTCGGCCTCGACGACCAGCGCCAACGTCGCCGCGGCATCACGCAGCGTCGAGCCGTAGTCGGGACGCGACAGGCCGTTGTCTTGCTCGGTTTCGAGCGCGTCGAGCGCCGCGGCGAAGCCCTTGCCAGCGCGCGCACGGTCGCCGAGCATCGCCAGAGCCGCGGCGAGTTGCGCCTTGGCCAGCGGGGTCTTGAACACGTCCTGCTTGGTGTCGGCGAGATAGCGCAGATCGCCGATCACCGGCCTGCCGTTGCGCGCCAGCACGTAGAGCGCATAGGCGAGGGGCTCGCCCGCGCCTTCGCCAGGGTCGGCGACGTTGATCACCGAATTGCGCAGGTGGTCGAGCGCGAGGTCGAAGCCGGCTTGCGGCACGGCGAAAGATTTCTCCCGTGCGCGAGTGAGGAAGTCGGTGACGAAGGCGTCAAGCCAGAGATCGTCGCTGTCGGCGTCGGCCGTCCATAGGCCGAACGCCCCGTTCGAACTTTGCCGCGTCATTTCGCGGTCGATCGCCTGGTTGACGCGCGCATCGACGTCGCCGTCGCCGGCGAGATGCTCGAGAGCGGCGATCTGGTTGAGATAAAGCAGCGGCATCGCGCGGCTGACGACCTGCTCCGAGCAGCCGTAAGGATAGCGATCGAGCGCTTGCAGCAGCGCCGGCGTGTCGAGTGCGCCGAAGGGCGAAGCTGCGATCGAGACGGAACCGGTGCCGGGAACGAAATCGGCGACCAGGTCGTCGGCGATCGTCGCGCTCTCCCCCGCCGCGAGCGGCTTGATGACGCGCCGATAGACATCGGGCGCGCCGGCGGAGATTCCGAGCGGAAAGCGCTGGGTCAGCGACAGTCCCGGACCGGTGAGCTTGAGATCGACCGTCGCTGTGCCGACGCCGGCGGCGGAAACGGGCACGGCGAGGCTGGCGCGTTGATGCGCGGCGAGCTTCACTGTCCGGCTTAAGGCGTCGGCGTCGGCGGTCAGCGGTCCGTGGATGTCGAGGTCGAGCCGGTAGTCGCCGGCTTCGCCTTCGACGTTATCGAAGTCGACATGGACCTGCGACCGGTCGCCGAGATCGAGGAAGCGCGGCAAGGTTGCCGTGACGACGACAGGGTCGCGCACGATCACGTCGGATTCGGCCGAGCCGACTTTCGACTTCGACCACGCAACCGCCATCACCCGCACCGAGCCGTTGAAGGCCGGCAGATCGAAAGCGATGCGCGCCGCGCCGTCGGCCCCAACCTTGACCACGCCGGAGAACAACGCCAGCGGCGGCTGGGTCGGCAGATTGCCCTCAAGGCTGCCGGAGCTGTCGCCGCCGGTCTGCAGCGCCCCGGCCTCGCCCTGCATGCCGTCGATCAACATGCCGTAGAGGTCGCGGATGTCGACGGCGAGCTTACGTTGGCCGAAGAAATAGCTGCGCGGGTCAGGCGTCTTGTAGCCGGTGAGATTGAGGATGCCGACGTCGACCGCGGCGACCGCGATCTCCGCCTCCTCGCCCGGCGCGAGACCGCCGATCTGGATCGGCACGGTCAGTGGTTCGCGCGGCCGGGTCTTGTCGGGCGCGTGAATCGCGACGTCGAGTTTGTGCGCGGCTTCGTCGATCGAGAACCACGCGAGCCCGAGCGCGCGGCCCGGCATGCGCTTGGCTTTGACGTCGAGCGGCCGATGGGTCAGCGCGACGGCGTAGGCGCCGGGGCCCCAGTCGGCGCCGACGTCGAACGGCACGACATTGTCGCCCTCG
>Ga0181529_10006254_pt1 | contig 12142 bp, 6 predicted proteins | sample PEATcosm2014_Bin_36_FD_119763 | JGI IMG/M metagenome (GOLD analysis project Ga0181529, IMG submission 119763) | Peatland microbial communities from MTU Mesocosm Facility, Houghton, MI, USA - PEATcosm2014_Bin10_30_metaG | ecosystem: Environmental > Terrestrial > Soil > Wetlands > Peat | place... | reverse complement strand
CGCGGTCAGCTTCTCGCCCACGGCGACCGGCTTGGCGACCGGCACACTGACCATCGCCACCAATGCGCCCGACAGTCCGCGGACGGTGAGCTTGAGCGGAACCGGCGTGGCAGCGACGACGCTGACGTTACCCGCACCTGGAACTCTGGCATCTGCAACCGTGGGCACAGCGTACTCGGGGGCCATCAACGCCTCCGGCAGCGTTACTGCCACTACGAACATCTACAACTATCTCTGGACGGTGAACGGCAACCAGGTTCCCACCAACGGTACGCCACTCACCCTGGCCGACGGCCTTGCCCTTTTCAACTCAGGCGGCTGGACCTTGTCGATTGGCGGAACGCCGACCGTCTCTGAGACCAAGACCTTGACCGTTAGTGTAACGGCTTGCACCCCTTCACCTACAGGTTGCCAACTGACCAGCATCGCAGCCGGACCGGTCAACTATACCATCGTCATCAATCCCGCGATTCCATTGACGCTACCTACATTCACCGCTTTGCCGGGGGCCACAACCAACCTAAGCTACTCCGGCGCGATCAATGCCTCGGGCGGCAGTGGAACAAACTACACCTTCACGGTGAACGGCACCGCCGTCCAGACCAATGGAACGCCTTTTCCCATCGGAGATGGCATTACGGCCTGGAACACCGGCGGCTTTACGCTGTCGATTGGCGGCACACCGACGCTGACACAAACCGTCAGCTTTACCGTTTCGGTTAAGGACAGCGCAGGGCACACCGTCGGCCCGAACACTTACACCATCGCCGTCAATCCGCCAAACCCGTTGAACCTACCCACGCCGGATTCCGCTTCTCTTCCGTTCGGCAATATTGGCCAAACCTACAACGGGTCCATCAACGCCTCAGGCGGCAGCGGACAGGGATATGTTTTCACGGTAAACGGCACACAGATTCCCATCACCAACACGCCGACCACGGTGTCGAATGTCGGCGGATTGACTTTTGCCAACAGCGGCGGCAACACGCTGTTCATCGGCGGATCGCCCACAGCGTCGGGCAACTTTACGCTTAATGTCTCGGTGAGCGATAGCGCCGGAGACAGCGCCGGTCCGGTCGCATATTCCGTCAATGTAGTCAATCCGAATGGCTATACGGTCTCCGGCACAGTCAATTACAACGGAACGCAAACCGGCTGGATCTACCTACAGCTCACCAACTGCAACGGCTGCGATTCACGGCTAGGTACGGCGATCCCGGCCGCGGGCAGCTTCACCATTCACGGTGTGCAGCCGGGAACCTACAATGTGCAAGCCTGGATGGATACCCTCGGCTTTGAAACGCCGAATGCCTCCAACCCATCGACCAATCCGCTGCCCAACGTAAATGTAACCGTCGGCTTCGAGCCGGTCAGCAATCTCACCGTCACGCTGGCCGATCCACCGGCAGTCACGCTTGGCTCCACGTCTCCCTCCATCAGCGGGGTGAGCGGATACAGTGGCGGTGCCATTGTCTCGCTCAACAATATGCTCCAGAATAACAATGGCGTGGAGACGGCCACCTCCTACAACGTGCGCTGGAGCGCCAGTTCCTCCTTCAGCTCTGTCTTGGGAAGCACCAGCTTCCCGGCCAACGGCGAGCAAAGTCCCTGGCTGGTCTCCGGGATTGTGGGCTGCGGAAGCTGCTTCTTTGAGGTGCAGGGAGCAATCGGCACCACCACCACCAATTGGTCGTCGCCTTATGGTCCCATAACCATCGGAGCGCCCACCGGAGGCAACACGGTCACCGGCACGGTCACCCTACCCTCCAACGTCACCCCCAACGGGCCGCTCTATGTGGGCTTCTACGACCAGAACAGCGGTAACGTCTACATGACGGTGATTGCCAGCCCGTCGAGTTCGACGTCGAACGCGTACTCGCTCCAGGTGCCAACCGGAACGAATTACTTCCTCTTTGGAACTCTCGACCAGTTGAACAACGGCCTCATGAATACTGCGGGGAATATCTCCAATACCAATCAGAGCAATATGGTTGGGGTTGCTATCAACCCCTCGATCCCCTCCTCGCTTACGCAAAATCTGGACCTCACTCCATTCGCCGTCAACAGCTATGCCACGTTGAGGACAAACAGTTATGAGTCTGAGGGAGAGGGCGTCAGCTACAACATCGGCTTCAAGGTCACCGGAGTCTTCAAATTGCCGGTGGCCGTCGAAGTACTCAGCGGACCCAATTTGGCTACTCCCGCGGACTATGCCTCGGGCGGCTTTTACGGCTACTCCGATTTCGACTTCTGGCCTGACTACAACAGCACGCCAAATATCGGCGATACCTACCATCTGAATGTCACCTACAGCGATCTAACCTCCGAGATTCTGACCGTCTCGGTCAATGCGGTGCCGAGCGCCTTTGCCACGCTGATTTCACCCGCAGACGGGACGGCTGGCATCAGCACTACGCCCAACTTCAGTTGGACCGATCCGGCCAACTCCAGCAACTACTCCTATCAGTTCAAACTCTTGCTTGGCGAAGATACGATCTGGCAGATACCGAGCAAAAACTCCGGCTCAAACGGCTTCTCGAATGCTACCACCTCAGTTACTTGGGGCGTTGATCCGACGGGTTCAGGAGATACGCCGTCCGTCTCCAGCCTGAATGGCAGTTCGACGTACTGCTGGAAGATCACAGCCACGGACGTCAACGGCAACTCCGCTATATCGGATGCCTGCTTCCATACGGTCTCCGTGCCGCTGGTGCTGGCAGGCTCTCTGGGATCGGGGGCGATAGGCATACCCTACTCGAAGTCGCTTACCGCCTCAGGCGGCAGCGGATCGGGCTATTACTTTATGGTGAATGCCGGATCGGGCTGGCAGATTATTTCAAACGGCTCGGCTGTGTCGCTGAACGGTGCAGACGGACTGATGGCGCAAATGACTAGCTTCAACACGCTGACCATCTTTGGAACGCCCGTCTCGGTAGGCTCCGCGCATCTTGTCGTGGAGGTATTTGACAGCTCCTACGACAACAACACGCTGACGTATAACATTCCCATCTACCAATATCCCCCGATTACCGTGTCTGCGTCTCTGGGCAATGGTATCGCGGGCACCAGCTACTCGGGAGCCTTCACGGCCGGTGGTGGCAGCGGATCAGGCTATGCATATTCGGTGGCCGTTAACGGCGGATCGTCCACGGCTGTTCCTGCCAACGGCTCAGCTTTGACGCTGACGGACGGATTGAGCGCCAGCTTATCCAGCCCCAACAAGCTGCTCATCAGCGGTACGCCCACTTCGGCTGCCACCATCTCGCTGGGCATCAAGGTCAAGGACAGCTCGACTGACATCTTCAACTCCACCTACTCCATCCGCATCGTCGCCGCGCCGGATGGCTCGCGCAACAGCTACCTCAACGGAACCTACGTCTGCAAGTCCGACGGCTTCCAGGATGGCGACGACGCGCGCTGGGCTACACTCTCCAGCATTGTGGTGAATGGCAGTACGGGCACCATCACCAGCGGCGAATGGGATTCAACGCGCCACAACATCAATTCGGCGGCCGTAGCGATGGCGGGCACTCTGACCGGCTCGTTCAGCGTCGGTGCCGACAACAACGGCATAATGACCATCACCAGCGCCCAGACTACCGGAGGCACAGGAACGTATATCGGCCAGTATGCCATTGCGCTGAACGATGGCGGCGGTGCCACGACGACGGCCTCCGAGTTCCGTGCGGTGGAAATTGACGATGTGGGCGCAACGCCCTCCGGCCAGCACGGAACTGCCGATTGCTACCAGGCCAACACAGGAGCCTTTGCCGCTAGCACCATCAGCGGAAACAGCTTTGTCTACGGTACGCAGGGCGAGGACGAGAGCGGATTGCCCGAGGCATGGGTGGGCCGCTTCAGCGCCGCCAACGGCGTCCTCACCAACGCCATCAATGACGGAATGTACATCAAGAAGACCGGCGACGGCGGGGGTTCCTGCGCCAGCAACTGCGGCACCTACACCGCGCCGGATGCCTTTGGCCGCTTCACGACGGCAATTCCTGTCGAGATCGCCGGTCAACTGTACACCGGCACCAGTGTGGAGTACATCATCGACGCCAATCGCGCCTTCATGATGACGACAGCAGGAGATGGCGGCATTCAAGATGGCGACGTGCGCACCCAGCAGCAGAGCACGTACAGCGGGGCGAACATGAACGGCAACTTCGTTCTCTACTGGCAGTCCTACGGATACCAGAATGGCAGCATTGCTGGCTATGGCATCTCGTTATTGCAGGGAACAGGCGACGGCGCAGGAAACTTTACCATCAACCAAAGTTACGACAACAACAACGGCTCCTTCGTCCCTGGCCATGAAACTGGCGGGCCAATTGCCGCCAGCTTCGATGCCTCCAATCCAGGCCGCGTTTGGTTCTCGCCAGACAGTGGCAGCACGATCTACGAGTATTTCTTTGACAACAACAGTGCCTTTTTCCTGAGTTTCAATAGTGGCAGCCCGAGCTCTTTGTCAACAGGCTGGATAGAACCGCAGACGCAAACCACCTTTACGGACGCGGCTCTGGCTGGCAATTACCTGCTAGGCCAATTGCCGCTGATGATACCTACCATGAGCGGCACTGTGAGAGAGTGGGACTTTGACAATGCCGGCAACATCACCGGTACGCAGACAAGCGGCGGACCGGCAACCTTCAGCTACGATACGGCGGTGACCGGGACGACCTACTCCTGGCTGTCGAGCACCGACGGCACATTCTCCGCACCCACCTCCACCACCGGCCGGAGCTGCGCGGTCATCAGCGCAACGCGGGCTGCCTGCATCAGCAACACTGCCACCACGCCGGGCGTGATCATCCTGCAACAGTAGGCAGCGTGGTACAACTCAAGGGCGGCCAACCATCCGGTTGACCGCCCTTTTTTATTGCTTGTTCGCAGGGAATCCACAACTCCTAAGAAAAAATCTTCCGCGAAGTTCCAGCTTACAGAATTCCCAGTACCCGCATCCGCACCAGCCCGCCAGCCAATACGCCCACCGGCGAGATCGCCACCTGCGCCAGCGCCAACCAGACCGGCTGCTTGCCCAGCGATTGCAAGGCGCTCAGCGCGGCCATCGCCAGCACCACCGTCGCCAGCACCAGCACAAGAATCAGCGGGTTGGACGCTGCGGCCCAGGCGGTCGCGTAGCCGCCCGCTGCGGAGGCCAGAAATGAGGAGCCAAGAGTGACGACGGCGTATGATAACTGCGGTTTGCCCGCCGCTGCCGCCCAGCCGGGAACCATGCGAGAGACTAGCGCAGAAAGCCCCATCACCAGCGCGAGCATCGCGGCAAAGCCGCCGACGAGCGCCATAAAAGCGTGCAAAATCACCATGGCAGGCCCTTTTTATCCGGCTGCGCGCCTACCTCGCCCCGCTCGATCCGCTCCAAAAAGGCCCGCGCCAGCTTGCGCTCGCCGGGATGGCTCTCGCCATGCATCGTGCAGAGGTCAAGAAACTCGTCGCAGAGAGCATTGCGCTCTTCCTGCTGCGCCATTACGCCCTGCAACGCCATGGCCAATTCGCGCAGCCGCGCCGCCTCCGGCCATGCGCCCCCTTCCTCCAGCAGCTCCACGTCGGAAAACAACCCCTTGCGCCCGCGGGCGCACTCATCCAGGCAGGCCATCAGTTGCTCGCAGAAGACCTGCGAAAGCATCTCCAACTGGCCGGGTTCCACTTCGTCGTGCGGGTCCATGCAATGCCTCAGGAAGATTGTAGAAGAGGGTCGAGAGTCCTATAAGATTATCGCAGCAACTCAATAAACTGGAATAGCTATTCAACCGGCGGCTGCTTTTCATCCGTCAGCAGGCGATGGAACTCCTCCGTGGAAACCGGATAGCCGAAGAGCCAGCCTTGGCCGAAGATCGGATGCTTGGAGACGGAGAAGTACCCCGCCTGCTGCCCTGTTTCGATTCCTTCCACGGTCACATCCAGATTCAGCGCCTCGGCCATGGCAAGAATCTGTGGCAGAATCGCCACGGTCACCGATTCGGTGCCGATGGATTGGGTGAAGGAGCGGTCGATCTTGATGGCGTCCACCGCGAGATCATGCAGGTAAGATAGGCTGGAGTAGCCGGTGCCGAAGTCGTCAATGTGTACGCTGTGGCCTCTCTCATGCAATCGCTGGATTGTCTCAATCGCCAGTTCATGACGGGCGGTGGAGCTTTCGGTTATCTCGATCACTAGGCTCCGGGCCGGAATCTCCGCTTGTTTCAGGGATTGCTCCAGAAGAGGCAAAAACTCCGGATCGGAGAGGTCGGCGGCAGCCACGTTGATGCTGATCCGAAAATCGGAACGGTTGCGCAGGGTCTCGCCGAAATCATGCAGTATGCGCCGCAAGACAAGTTTGGTGATCTCACCCACAAAGCCATGCGCCTCGGCGATTTTGACAAAGACATCGGGGACAACCGTGAAGCCGTCTTCATCGGTCCAGCGCGCCAGAGCCTCGGCTCCGACGACCCGCTTACTGGCCATATCCACAATCGGCTGATAGGCCACGCGCAGCTTGTCTTTGCGTATGGCGCGGCGAAGCTGCTGCTCCATGCTGCGGCTGCGCCGGTAGATGATGGAGCAGAAGAGGCCCAAAAAACCGCCGGTCAGCCCGCCCAACAAGATGTAAATGCAGTACTGAGTGTGATCGGCCTGCAAGGCTTCGGGAATCGTGATATAGGCCGTGATGCAATTGGAATGCTGCGTGGAGCAGCGGGTGGCGTACAGAGTGTTACCCACACGAACTTGTTCATTCCGCATAAATGACGATGCGCTCACCGAGGGCGGCTCGCCCAACAGCCAGCTGGTTTGACCACTGAGTCCATCTCTCACTGCTTCGCTGTAATGCTCGGACCTGATCCCAGTGTGAGCCTGAAGGTAGGGCACCAGAACTACGTATATGTCGCCGTCCTGCAACGTGAGGACCGACAGATCTATCATCTGATAGAGCGCAAGGTTCTTGTAAGCCTTGACGCTTCCATTAAAGTTGACGTCCTGTTTAGCGTGATTCAACGGCTGCGCCGGGTGAGCCAAAGAGGCCGAGCAATCGATCATGCCGTCGCTCATCCGACCGGCGTCCTTCAGGTACTTCGCATCAAAAATCAGTGCGCGGAAATAGGTTAGTTCGGCTGCGGAGCAGGGCGGCGCGGAGGAGACTTTCATCGCCGACAGCACCGCGTGCATCTCCGTCAGGCGAATATCCGACTCCGCCGAAGCACGGAGCGCTTCCTGCGCAAGCCTGCGTTCGGCCAGCTTCAGCGTAATGAACCGGCCCATCAGGCAGCCGGCCAGCGTTCCACACGTTGCCGCCAGGATGGTGGCAACCAGCGTAAACAGAACGCGCTGTTTGAGATTCCGTATCATATTAATATCTGCCTGACTTCCACTGCCGGTGTGCATCCGCACACAGTTCTTCGCGCAACCGGTATATTCTCATCATCGGTCTGAACTTGGATGGCCTTTAGGAAGATTGCAGCGATTCTTGAACTGTCGTGCAGCGGCTTCCAATGCGGACTGGACGCATTTCAAGCAGCATTCGTAGCATCCTGAGACAGCGTCTCGTCTTCGGACAAAAGTCTGTGGAACTCCTCGGCCGGAACCGGACGCCCATAAAGCCAGCCCTGGCCGAGGACTGCATATGATCCGCCGGCAAAATAGTCGGCCTGCTGTTGGGTTTCAATCCCTTCCACCACCACTTGCAGTCGGAGCGCCTCGGCCATGGCGAGTATCTGCGGCAAGATGGCCAGCGTGACCGCCTCGGTGCCGATGGCCTGTGTAAATGCCCGGTCGATCTTGATGGCATTGACGGAAAGGTCGTGCAGATAAGAGAGGCTGGAATAGCCGGTGCCGAAGTCGTCGATATGGATGCTATGGCCACGCCGACGCAGGCGCAGAATCGTCTCGATGGCTACCGCATTCCTTGCGGTGGAGCTTTCAGTAATCTCAATGATCAGGCTCTCGGCTTTCACTTCGGCCCGTTTCAGCTCAGCCTCCAGCATAGGGAGGAAGCGGGGATTGGAGAGGTCCGACGCAACCACGTTGATGCTAATCTGAAAACCGGGACGAGCGCGCAGTGCCTCCGCAAACTCGCTCAGTGCACGCCGCGTCACCAAGCGGGTGATCTCCCCTGCGAATCCGCGCTGCTCGGCAATTTTGATAAAAATCTCTGGACTGATCACAAAGCCTTCTTCATCGGTCCAGCGCGCCAGTGCTTCGGCACCCACGATGCGCTTGCTAGCCAAATTCACAATCGGCTGATAGGCCAGACTGAGCTGCTCCCGGCGAATCGCGCGGCGCAACTGATTGTCCATGCTCCGGTTGCGGCGGTAGAGGAAGGAGGCCAGAAGGCCGAAACATCCGCCAAGCAAGCCGCCAAAGATGATCGAGACAATCAACTGCGTGCGGTAGGCCTGAAAAACTTCATCATGAGTATTGAAGGTGGTAACGCAGTTGAAAAAGCGAGTCGTGCATCGCACCGCATAGAAGCTGCCATGCACCATATATTCGCCGTCTTTGGCCGGAACCGACGGATCCACGTTCGTCGAACTTGTGCCCAGCGGGCCTGTGATGCGGTTGGGCACATCATACAGCTTAATCGTGTGGTGCATCTCGTCCGAGGCGAACAGCATCTCGTTGTACGGGTTATAGACAATGAAGGAGTCTCCCAATTGCACAGCGGTAGGATGGATCGTATCCTGACGCAGCGGGACAAGATTGTAGTAGATTCTACTGCCGTCCCAGCGGGTGAAACTGGGCTTGAACTGCTCGTTGGGAATGCCGTCGCGGCCCAGAGTGGCCGAGCATAATAGCCGGCCATCCCGCATATGACCCACGTCCTGTACGTATTCCGAGGCAAAGACCAGCTTGCGGAACCAGGCAAGTTCAGCCTCCGAACAAAATGGGTAGGGCGAGGAATTCGCTTTGGCCAGCAGTGAGCGCGCCTCAATCGAGTAGGTCACATCGACCTTCAAAATCCGCTCGGCATACTCCATGAGTCTGCGCTTGGCCAACCCATGGATTGCATAGCTTCCCATCAGATTGCCGACCACCATGCCGCTCACCGCCCCAATCACTGTGGCGGCAAATGCGACAACTGCGCGCTGCTTAATGGTGCGCTTCATTCAATAAAACCACATCCTACTGTAACCGGATTTTTCACGTAAGTTGTTTTCAATAAAACCAGCATACCGCCCTCATCGGCAAAACAGGATAACTTCTTCAAGCGATATAGGCTCATTTCCCCCTCCGGCGGCAATCGCGAGCCGCAGAGTCGTCGGCCCGCGCGGTCAGGGACAAAGCAAGCACCGATAAGGCTGCAACTACAAGACGCAAAGCAGCTTTCCGGTTCCATGGCAACAAGTATGGCAGATTGGCTCCGCCCAAGAATAGATGCAATATGCACACTCCGGTCTGGCAAGCCTCGATTTTCGGTTTCCCGTTCCATGATCCCTACTCCCCGCACTTTCCCATTGATATTCCCCGCATTTCGCCGTATGATAACGATGCAGACGAGTTTGTCCGCCAGGATTGCCGTGTCCACACCGGCTGGCGGAGAGATGAGTGGGCTTACAGCCCACTTTTTATTTGCGGAATTTTCCCTCGTTTTTTGGGGATTTTCATGCGACTTTTGATGATATTGAGGCAATTCTTCACTAGGAAACCTCAAGAACAGGGTTGACGGTTAGGCGGCAATGGCAGTCAAGCTGGAGGCAATTCGATCGGCAGCAAACCGCGTGGCAGCCTCGCATGGGCTGGACGTAGTGGAGATCGAGTTCGCCGGACCGGCCAAGGAGCGCATCCTCCGCGTTTTTTTGGAGAAGAATGCCGCGGGACGGGCAAAGCTGAAGGCCGTTATCGAAGATGGAATCGAGTCCGGAGCTGCCGAGAATTTGCCGGAGCGGTTGGCGGCGGGCAGGCTCAACGTAGAGCAGCTTTCCGGCGTGACGCACGAGGATTGCTCGGCATTCAGCCGGGATTTTGGCGTGCTGCTGGATGTGGAAGATTTGGTTCCGGGGGCGGAGTACACACTGGAAGCCAGCTCTCCCGGGCTGGATCGCAAACTGACCAGGCCTGAGGATTTTGTACGGTTTGCTGGTTTACTGGTGAAGGTGCAGACTTTCGAGTCGGTTCGCAACAACCGGCACTGGCAGGGACGGCTGACGGCCAGCGACGGCATGAAGATTTCGCTTGATTTGAACGCAGTCAAGCAGAACAGCAAGAGCCGGAAGGCCGGCGTGAGTACGGTGGAGATTGCACTGGATAACATCGAGAAGGCGCAATTGGTTCCAGAGATTTAGGTAAAGCAAGGACTGAGGGACTAGGGACAAAGGGACTAGACCCCGATTTCTTGGAAGATGAAACAGCAACCGGTTGGGGCGCGAATCGTCTCAGACCGAGAGTCAACAGAGAGAGCAAGCAGAGTATGGCCAGCGTTTTGTATCAAAGCATCGAGCTGTTGAGCCAGGAGAAGAGCATTGACCCCGCCATCGTTGTGAGCGCGGTCGAGGAGGCCATCGCCCTGGCCACGCGCAAGTTTTACAAGACACAAGAGAATATGCGCGGCGAGTTGAATAAGGAAACCGGCGAGATTCTGGCCTACATCTACAAGACCGTGGTTGCTGACGATGAGCCTATTGAAGATACTCTTAATCAGATCACGCTGACCGAGGCCCAGACGCTTTCGCCCGAGGTGGAGGTGGGTAGCGAGCTGCGCTTCTATCGCGACACCACTCCGCTGGGCCGCATCGCCGCGCAACTAGCCAAGCAAGTGATCTTCCAGAAAGTGCGCGAGGCCGAGCGCGACACCGTATTCCAGGAGTATGCGCACCGCGAAAAGGAAGTGCTGAACGCCACCGTCAAGCGCATCGAGGGCCAGGATGTGGTTTACGATCTGGGCAAGGCGGAGGCGCGCTGCCCCAAGCGAGAGCAGTCGCGGCTGGAGCAGTTCTCCATCGGCGAGCGGGTGCGCGTGGTTCTGCTGAAGGTGGACCGCGCCGCCAAGGGTCCGCAAGTGATCGTCTCCCGTGCCGCGCCAGAACTGGTTTCGAATTTGTTTCAGTCGGAGGTTCCGGAGATCTACGACGGTACTGTGGCCATCCGCGCCATTGCGCGCGAGGCGGGCGAGCGCACCAAAATTGCCGTACAGAGCCGCGACAAGGACGTGGACCCGGTGGGTGCCTGCGTGGGTATGAAGGGAATGCGTGTGCAGTCGATCATCCGCGAGTTGCGCGGAGAAAAGATCGACATCATCGAATGGTCTGACGAGATTACTACCTTTGCCGAGAAGGCTTTGCAGCCGGCCAAAGTCAGCCGCGTCTCCATCGCCGACCTGACCGAAAAGCAGTTGGAAGTGATCGTGGACGATACGCAGCTTTCGCTGGCTATTGGCAAGAAGGGCCAGAACGTGCGCCTTGCCGCCAAACTGCTGGGTTGGAAGATCGACATCAAGAGCGAAGAGGAGAAGCGCCAGGAGGTCGAGCAGCAGATGCAGGACCTCACCGGCGGTCCATCCACGCCCATCGAGCAGGTAAGCGAGCTGGGCGACGGCATCATTGCCAAGCTGGTGACAGCAGGCATAACCACTGTCGAGGCGCTGGCCGACATGACGCCCGAGCAACTCGAAGAGATTCCAGGCATCGGCGAGAAGACTCTGGAAAAGATCAGTGTTGCCGTGCGCCATTACTTTGGCCAGTTTGAAGAGGGCGAAGAGGGCCATACTCCCGAAGCGGCGGAAGCTGAGGGCGCTGAAACCACAGTTACCGAAGAAGAACGGGAAGCCGTTCTGAATATTGACGAAGCGGAAGCAGAGAACGACGCGGCTGTCCTCACTGAAGCGCGCAACACGAGCGTTGTGGAAGAGGCGGAAGGCGAAGACCCGCTGGAACCATCGGCGGAAGCGATTGAAGAAGATGCGCAAAGCGCGCAAGAGTCTCTGCTGGAAAAGATTGAAAGCGCAGAATCGGACGAGCAGGCGGCCAAAGAGGAAGGCGCGTAAGATGCGCCCCGTCTTCCAGGTCGATACAGGTGTCAACAGAAACAACCAATGCCATGAGGTAGCTATGAGCGACTAAGGGCTTTGGGAAGCACAATTTGAAAAGAGGCGGATGAGTAAGGTTCGTATCAACGATCTCGCGCGCGAGATGGAAGTCAAGAGCCGGCAGGT
>Ga0181529_10006251_pt1 | contig 12144 bp, 10 predicted proteins | sample PEATcosm2014_Bin_36_FD_119763 | JGI IMG/M metagenome (GOLD analysis project Ga0181529, IMG submission 119763) | Peatland microbial communities from MTU Mesocosm Facility, Houghton, MI, USA - PEATcosm2014_Bin10_30_metaG | ecosystem: Environmental > Terrestrial > Soil > Wetlands > Peat | place... | reverse complement strand
GCGAGGTTGTCGTAGACGCTCAGCGAGTTGAAGAGGGCGCCCGCCTGGAATACGAGCGCCATGCGGACATGCTCGCGAATCTCCTCCATCATGACGTCATGGCCGTTGATCAGGACACGGCCCGACGTCGGAGCCTCCAGGCCGACGACATGGCGCAGAAGGACGCTCTTCCCCGATCCGCTCGGGCCCATGAGGACGAATATCTCGCCCGGTTCGACGGCAAAGCTCAGGTCCTTCAGCACTTCGAGGGTATCGTAGCTCTTGCAGAGCTTCTCGATCGAGACGCTGACGGCGGGACCTTCCTCGGTCGTGAAGAAATTGCGGGTGGAGCTGCCGGAGGCGGGCATGGCGGTCAAAGGCTGGGAAGGGAGATGAGCAGCTTCGTGACAAAATAGTCGAGAACGAGGATCAGGATCAGCGAGGTGACGACAGCCCGGGTGACGGCCATTCCGATCTCCCGCGAGCCGCCGCGCGTGTTGAGCCCGATGTTGCAGCACACCAGGACGACGACCACACCGAAGACCTCGGACTTGGCGATCCCGTCGAAAATGTCCTTGAATTTCACTATTCGCCGCAGGGCGGCGAAATACTGGTCCGGATCCAGGGCGATGAAGCCCGTGTACTTGCAGACGATCGCGCCCCCGAACCAGCCGACCAGATTCGCGATGACGGTAAGAACCGGCATCATAAGGATCACCGCGGCGATGCGGGGCATGACGAGCATGCGGGCGGGCGGGATGTTCATGGTGATCAGGGCATCCACTTCCTGCGAAACCTTCATCGATGCCAGTTCCGCGGTGATCGCCGAGCCCACCCGGCCCGCCAGAAGGATCGAGACCATCAACGGTCCCAGTTCGCGCACCATGGAAACACCGACGAGCGAACCGATGAATTGCTGCGCCCCGAAGTCCTCCATCGAGTACCCGGCCTGCAGGGCGAGCACGCCTCCGATGAAAAAGCACAGGATCGCCACGATAGGAAGCGTCGTATAACCGATCGTGTAGCATTGCTCGATAAAACGGGCGAATTGCCGGGGCAGCGTGCCCGCGTACGAGACGGCGCGCAGGAAAAGCTGCACCGCGCTGCCCACTCCTTCGAGCATCATTCGGATCTGGTTCATTTTGTTGAGGCGGCGCAAAGATTGTGGGAGCCGGAACGAAACTCCAAGCAGAACAGACGCCAGCCCGGCCCGTCCGATTTGTGCTCAAAACCCAGCAGTCCGCCGGCAATGGCGACCCGCTTCGCCGCGAGGGAGGCCTCCGCCGTAACCAGCGGCCCCAGATGAAATTCGGATCGGCCCTGGCTCTCGCTCTTCGCCCAGGTGATCGCGTTCCAAAAAAGCGAGGCCCTCGTTTCGCCGGGAGCCCGCTGGTCGTAACGCCAAAGAGCGAAGATGGGAGACCACGCCTCCCGGACGCGCGGATTGTCCGCGAAAATGCCCTCAAACGGGCTTAGAACCTGGACCTGCCGTCGCCCCGCCCCGTCGTCCCAGGTGCTGACAATCGGCCACAGATAAGTCTTTTGGGCGGGCGGGGCCTGCGGTCGGAGCAAATCCCGCTGCTGCTGATTCCAGAACAGGAAATAGATGAATTGGTATCTTTCCTGGGCAATTCTGCCATCCGCCCAACTCGTCCGCCGCAACAATGGCCAAAGATACCAAGTCTTGTCCAAGCCCTTGGCGACCGAATGCGTGTAGAAGGGGCCCCAGCGATCGACCTGCCGCGAATCGCCCCGGCCCCAGACGAGGAACGGCCAGAAATACCGGGTCTCGTGATAATTATCCGGCGAGGTGCGCTCTGTATGGCCGAAAAACGGCCAGAGGTATGTCTCATTGACGAGGGAGGAAGAGCGTTCGACCGTATAAAAAGGAAAGACGCCGAATTGATGCGTGGGAGCCGTGCCCGGAGCCATTTCCGGCGCGGCTTGGATTGTATTGTTCCATGCCAGGGGCCAGAGGAAATACTCTCGATCCGAGACTCCAGGCTTTTCAAAGCGACCGTACAGGGGCCAGACGGCAAATCCTTTCTCGAAGCCCCCGGCGATTCGGACGACGGGCCATGGAGCGTACGTCGACGTGGCGTTGTTTCGCTGAATTTGCGCATAGAGCGGGAAAAGCGTCCATGAAATCCGGCCGTAGCCGAATCGTCCCTCGATCCTGCCCCCGATCGGAAACACCGCCTGGCTCGATGTCGCAGGATCGCCCGTATCGCTGGAGAAATAGAATGGCCAGATGTCAAAGGTGCGTGGCTCGCCTCCTGCGCCGGTCCCTTCCGTCTTCCCGTAGCGATTGATGAGATCGAACACGCTCCATTGGTACATGTCCGCATAGGTCCGGTAATAGAAGATCGGATAAAGGACGGTTGTTTCCTCAAGTTCGCCCTTGGAATTGACCCGCCGGACGTAAAATGGCCGAAATCCGGCCACACGGCCGCCTTCCGGCGACGGTTCCTGAAAGATGAGCGGCCCCAGGATATTCCTCGATTCCAGACGGCCGGCCGCATCCGTTCTCGTCACAGGTCCGGGCCAATCGTTCTGCTCCCCGCCTCGTGCTCGCGCGACGAACAGCGCCGCAGCGCAGCCCAAGCAGATGGTTATGCCCCGGAGAGTCATGTGTGTTAGTGAATCAGGCTCTAGTCGAATCCCCGATATACGCAACCTTGCCATTCGCCTCAAAGTCGATCCTGGACCTTATAGAACCCTGTCCGCAGACGTAGGTTCCTGAAAAACAGGAAGAAATACATTGTAAACATTTCCCGCCCAATATGTTTCTTTAACACTTCATATTTGTCATGAGCCTTGTTTCAATCGCTTGCGACGCGTCGCATCCTCCCGCGTAAAGACAACTCTAAAAAATGCGAATAAGCGGTGGAATCGCCAGGGGTATTCCCTTGCTCGTCCCAAAAGGAGAAATGGTGCGGCCTGCAACCGACAGCCTTCGTCAGGCCGTGTTTTCGAGCCTGGGCGCGCGTGTGGTCGGAGCCCGATTCCTGGACCTTTTCGCAGGAAGCGGCGCCTACGGTCTCGAAGCTCTCAGCCGCGGCGCTTCGGGCGGCATTTTTGTGGAGCGCAATCCAAAGGCTCTCGACTGCCTACGCCGGAACCTGGCCGCCGTTTGCAAGAGCCTGAATCGCGGGGATCAGGCGGACATTGCGGTGATGCAGGCGGATGCGACCACCGCTCCGGCAATCGGAGCGGCGCCCGACCTGGTCTTTGTCGATCCGCCGTATGAGCTAATTCAAGGCACAGCAGAGCGGCTTTTTGCCCGTCTGGCTGAGTTGCTGACGCCCGAATCCGATTCCGTGGTCGTTTTTGAGATGCCCGGACAATGTGAGCTCGCGCCGGCTGGCTGGCAGGCCGTCAAGCGGTTGGGCAAGGGCCCTCGTCAGCCGACCGCCGTCTTTTTTTTGCGGGAATCGCAAGAGATCACATCAACCCCAATCCGGCCTTGACGATCGCGACGGCCGCCACGCAAGCCGTCTCGGTTCGCAATACCCGGCTTCCGAGATGGACCATCTCGAATCCGCAGCTTCGCAAAAGGTCGCGGTCGCCCGCAGACCATCCGCGTTCCGGACCGATCGCAATCGTCACGGGGCTGGCCGGGACAACCCCGGCCAGCCCGCGGCCGGCTTCATAATTGTCGAGCGCCATCCTCATCTCGCCTGGCTGCCCCGCCCCGGCCAAATCGGCGAGAATGCGACCCTGAGTCACTTCGGGCAGCCGGGTGCAGAAAGCCTGTTCCGCGCCCATCATCAAATGGCGCCGCCATTCGCCGGTGCGCCAAAGCGTGCTTTGGGCATAGCTGCGATCGCCTTTTTCGGTGAGGACGAAATGAATGGCGGCGACCCCGAGGGCGGCGGCCTCCTGCAGAATCTTCCGCGCAGTCTGCGGGCGCGGCAATCCGATCACCAGGCTCAGCGGATCGAGGGGCGGAGGCTCCGTGCCCCAGGCGAAGGAGAGATCGACCGAGGAGTCGCCGACTGCGACGAGCGTTCCCTTTCCCCGGGGTCCGTTGAGAATCCCGGCGTCAAATGAGTCACCGGGCCGCCTGCGCAGCACATTCAGCAGGTGTGCGGCGCGGGGATCCGAACGCGGCAGGGGAAGAACGATCTCGGCCGGCTCGAACAGGATCAGATTCACCGATCAGGGTCCTACAATCCGATCGATCTCGGCGAGTTCATCCTGGCTGAATGCGAGGTTGTCGATCGCGCCGAGGTTTTCCTCGATCTGCTGCGGCTTGCTCGCGCCGATCAGGGCCGACGTGATGGCCGGCTGCCGAAGGACCCAGGCAAGGGACATCTGCGCAAGCGACTGTCCTCTGCCTCTTGCGAGGCCGTCGAGCGCCCGGATCTTGCCCAGCTTCTCCTCCGTGATGTGCTCCGGCCTGAGAAAACGGGGATCGCGCGAGGCGCGCGCGTCGGCGGGGATCCCCGCCAGGTAACGATTGGTGAGCAGCCCCTGGCCGAGCGGGCAGAACGCGATTCCTCCGATCCCTTCTCGCAAAAGAACCTCCAGGACGCCCCGCTCGGGCGTCCGATCGAAAAGGTGATAGCGCGGCTGGTGGATCAGGCAGGGCGCCCCCATGTCGGACAGAATCGAGGAGGCGCGCTCGGTTGCTTCGGGGCCGTAATTCGACAGGCCGGCGTACAACGCCTTTCCAGTGCGGACAGCATGAGCGACCGCGCCCATTGTCTCCTCAAGCGGAGTCGCAGGATCGGGCCGATGACTGTAGAAAATGTCGACGTAGGGAAGGCCGAGCCGCCGCAGGCTCTGGTCCAGGCTGGCCAGCAGGTACTTTCTCGATCCCCAGTCGCCGTACGGGCCGGCCCACATCGTATAGCCCGCCTTCGTCGAAACGACCAACTCGTCGCGATAGGCCGCAAGATCCTCTCGCACAACCCGTCCAAAGGTCTCTTCGGACGATCCCGGAGGCGGACCGTAATTGTTGGCCAGGTCGAAATGGGTGATCCCGAGGTCAAACGCCCGCAGGATGAGAGCCCGGCTGGTGGCAAAGTCGTTTTCGGCGCCAAAATTATGCCAGAGTCCGAGGGAGAGGGCGGGCAGCTTCAGACCGCTACGGCCGCAAGCACGGTAAAGGTTCGGTTTATCGTAACGAGTGGAGGCAGGGATGTGGGGCATGTGCGCGAACGTTTGTCGGAACCAAAATGTTGGGCGAGTCAAAAGCGTCTGCTATCTTGTTACAAAAATTTCCCGAGCGCAACCGGCCGAACCCGCATGCCTTCATTCGGTGGGCGAGTTTGCTCAAACTGGCCCGCCATTCTTCATTCCTCCACTTTGACGAAGGCCTTGCCGTCGGCGAATTCGGCGGAAAGCCGCCGGCCCGGCCGCGCACCGGCCCGGCGCACGACCGGCCTGTCCCGCTCGTCGCGCACGATCACGAATCCTCGGTTCAGCACCGAGGCCGGGCTGGCCGACTGCAGGCGTTTGCTCAGCGAAACCAGGCTTTGTGCGGCCAGGGGAAGACGCTCGCAAGGCGAGGCGCGTTCGAGGCGGTTTCGCACCTCGATCAGGCGCTGGCGCGGCGCATGGACCGCCGAGCGAAGGCCGCCGGCCAGGCGGTTTGCCAGGTCGTCGAGCCGCAGCCAGCCCCGCTCGACCTGCGCCGCAGGGGCGAGCAGGCGCAGGCGCGACCGGGCGTGATCAACCCGTTCCAAGGCAAGCGCGAGTCGCCGGTCCGCCGCCGCGGACATCGAGGCGGCCGATCGCGCGGCTCGCTCGACGCAGGCGACGAATTCGCTCGAAATAAGCTCCGCGGCGGCGCTCGGCGTCTCCGCCCGAACATCTGCCGCGAAATCGCACAGCGTGAAATCGATTTCGTGCCCGACGGCCGAGATGATCGGAACCGGGCAGGCCGCCACCGCGCGCACAAGCGCCTCCTCGTTGAAGGCCCAGAGATCCTCGATGCTTCCGCCGCCGCGACCGATCACGAGCAGGTCGAAAACTCCCAGCCCCGCTGCGAGTTCCAGCATTCCGACCATCTCCTGCGCAGCCTCGGCGCCCTGCACCTTCGCGGGCAGGATGACGACGCGGCCACGCCAGCCGCGACGGGTGAGAATGCGCAGAAAATCCTTCACCGCGGCCCCGGTCGGCGAGGTGACGAATCCCACGACCGCGGGCAGCCGGGGAATCGGACGCTTTCTTTCCGGGGCGAAAAGCCCCTCTTCGGCGAGGCGCTTCTTCAGCGCCTCGAATTCCCGCTGGAGCCGCCCCACCCCGTCCTCGACGACTGAGCGGACGATCAGCTGGTACTGGCCGCGCAGTTCATAGACGTTAAGTTCTCCATAGACGACCACTTGAAGTCCGTCCCGCACGGACACGGCCTGCCGCGCGGCATCCCCGCGGAACAGGACCGCGCTCAATTGCGCACCGGCATCCTTGAGCGAAAAATACAGGTGCCCGCTCGCCTGGGCCCGGAGATTGGACACTTCGCCCCTCACCCAGGCCGGACGGATGCCTCGCTCCAGAAGCGTTTTGACCCGCCGTGTGAACTCGCTGACGCTCTCGACTCGGCCGGCTTCCGTCCGATCCTCCGTCGAGAAAAGCGGCAGTTCGTCGCTCATGCGACCTTCTTTCGCTTTCCGAAATGATGGCGCACGAGATGCGAGGCGGCCACGAGCGCGGCGAAAAGCCCGATCGCGCCTATCGCGGTCTTGCCCCGGCCGCTCAACAAAGCGTCTCCAAAAACGATCGCGGCAGCGGCATAGGCCCAAATGACGAGGCAGGAAATCGCCATGTACCTGCCGAACGGGGCGTCCGCCAGGCCGAGAAGGTAATTCTGGGCAAAAAACGGCGGACCCGGCGTAACCCTTACGATGACAATCAAATCGGTCAGATCGGCCTTGTCCAACTGCGGCAACTTGTATCCGAGCCGGGTCACCAGCCGGGCAATCCACGGCCGAAGTACCCAGCGCGCGAGCCAGTAGGTCAGCAGAATGTTCACCGTGATCGCGGCGAGTGCGGCCACGACCACCCACCCCATTCCCATCTGCGCCCCAAACGCCCGGCCCGCAGTCAGGGAAAAGGCCATCAGCGGCGCGCCCACCGCCGGAAGAAGCGCCATCGCGGTGAAGAAAACCCAGGGGCCCAATGACTGCAAAACCCCGATGCCCCGGCTGACCTCTCGCGCCGCGATCCCGGGCACGTCGAAACCTCTCAGGGCCAGGACTCCCGCTGCGATCAGAAGGACCGCAGCAACGGCGATCTTTATCAGGATCTTTCTTCGGTCTGCGGTAACTTCGGGCGGCATCGGACGAGCCTGCTCCCTGCTGCGCGGAGGCGTCAAGCGCGGGCGGCCTGGATCAGCTCCACCTCGTAGCCCTCCGGAGCGTCGATGAATGCGATCATCGAACCGCTCCCCGTCTTCGTCGGACCGTCGCTCAGAACGAAACCTTTTGCCTTTAGATCCGCGGCAAATGCGGCGAGATCGTCGACAGCGAATGCCAGGTGCATGAGATCCGGCTGTACCTGGACGGAGGGACTGTTCGGAAGCTGGCAGATCTCTATCTCCTCGTCGCTATTGGGTGTCCTCAGGAAGGCCAGTTGCGCGCCGCGCGGCGAGACATGGCGGCGGGCCACCGTCAGCCCCAGGGCGTCCACATAGAACTTCACCGTTCGCTCAAGATCGTTCACGCGCATCCGGGTGTGCAGCAGTTTGTTGACCATAGGTTGCCAACAAAGGCCCTAAACCCGTTTTTCTCAACGATCGAAATCGGAACAACCCCAGGCCTCAAAAATTGAAGTCCGGCTGGCCGCACAGCCCTGGATTTCAATTCTGGAGAACTGGGGCTTTCTCAGATATTGTTCTGGCCGATGAAAAAACGCCCATTCGGCAATACCGGCATCGACTTCGGCGAGGTTGGTCTCGGCACATGGCAGCTCGGCGCCAACTGGGGCGATGTTACGGAGGAGACGGCGATCGCCACCCTTCGCGCGGCCGTCGAATCGGGGACGACCCTCTTCGACACAGCGGACGTGTATGGAATGGGCCGGAGCGAGACGCTCATCGGACGCTTCCTAAAGGAAACCGGCGCCCCCGTTTTTGTCGCGACAAAATTCGGGCGCTTCAGCCCGCCCGGCTGGCCCGAGAACTTCAGCCTGAAGACCATGCGCGCGCACGCGGAGGCCTCCCTGCGCCGGCTCGGAGTCGAGGCGCTGGACCTCACACAAATGCACTGCCTTCCGCCGGAAGTGCTCGCGCGCGGCGAGATCTTCGATCACCTGCGCGAACTCAAGCGCGAAGGCAAGATTCGCGCGTTCGGCGCGAGCGTGGAATCGATGGACGAGGCGCTCGTGTGCATCCGGCAGCAGGGCCTCGCGTCGCTCCAGATCATCTTCAACATATTCCGCCAGAAGCCCATTCACACGCTTTTTGACGAGGCGAAGAAAAGAAAAGTGGCCCTTCTCGTCCGCCTTCCTCTTGCCAGCGGTCTTCTGGGAGGAAAGATGACAAAGGCGACCCGGTTCCCGCCCGACGACCACCGGAACTTCAACCGGGACGGGCAGCAGTTCAACGTGGGCGAAACCTTCGCCGGGCTTCCCTTTGAAAAAGGCGTGGATCTCGCCGAAGCCCTGAAACTCCTTGTCCCCGCCGGATACACTCTGCCGGAAATGGCGCTTCGTTGGTGCCTGGATTTCGACGCCGTGACAGCGATCATTCCGGGAGCCAGCAATCCCGAACAGGCGCGCGCCAACGCCCGAGCCTCTTCTCTGCCGCCGCTTCCGGCCGCGCTCCATGCCCGGTTGGCAGAGTTTTACAAACGCGAAGTGTCGGCGCACATCCGGGGCGTTTATTGATCAAACGGAGCAAAGTGGACGCCGGAGGCCGTTAGGAACGCAGAGAGATTTTGCCCGCAGCAACCAGAACGACCCGAGGCTTTCAATGCCGCAATGGCTAGTGGTGCAACTCAAAGGGCGATTTGTTGATCGAAAAGATGATTGGCACCTGCACGTGGGTGTTCACAGCCCGTCCGCGCCGCTGGCCCGGTTCAAACTTCCACTTGCTCACCGCCCGCACGGCGGCGATGCCAAATTCCGGATGCGGTGAGGTTCCTGTGAACGGATTCCGCACGTCGCCATGGAAATCGACGATGCAGTCGACCGTCACCTCGCCGGTGATCCCGGCGCTGTGCAGCTGATATGGATAATCCGGGGGTACCTGCAGGATGACTTCCGGAATCTGGTCGACTTTCGACATCTCGAAGATCTCGCCAAGACCGTCCATCCGGCGGCCCATGCTCCGGGGCGTTGTAATCGCGATTGAAATCTTGTTGATTGCGATCTTGCCCCGCTCCGGAGGCTGCAACGGCTGCACAAACGCCCTTTCGGGGGCCATCCGGGGAACATCGTTGAAGACTGGCGGCGAAAAGACCTGCTCCGATTTCTGCATCCGGTTTTCGTAGATCGCGTCGTCCTCGTCGGGTTTCTCGCTCTCGACCTTGGGCATTGTGATCAACTCGATCGTCGCAACTTGCGGCTCTTGCGCCTGCGCCGGGCGGCGGTTGTGGCAATACTCGGAGTATGTGATTGCGCCGGCATGAAGCGCAAGGGAGACGAGTATGCCAATGACGAGGTCGCGGTTCATCTGCAGGGGTTTATGCCCGGAGCGGGAATCGAACCCGCACTTCCTTTTGGAAATCGGATTTTAAGTCCGAAGCGTCTACCGTTCCGCCATCCGGGCGAACAGTGGTGAAAATCCTTCGCAAATGTCGCGGGAAAAGGCGAGCCTGTGTTATAAGATTTGCGAATCGTCCTGCCATCGGCTATGTATATCCCTCTGGCCGTGTGATTTGGCTCCAAGGCGCCGTCCGGATGAACGATGCCGGATTCTGCCGGGCCGGTAATCGAACCCCCTCGATATTCCGGTCATTTCGAGTATTTGGCCCAAACCGCCATTTTAGTGCTGCAACAGCGGACTTTTTGGCCAGTTATCACAAAGTTGGGGGGTGGGATTAGCTCAGCTTTAGGCGTCCCGCCGTCCGGCAAATAGTCTCGCCGCCCAACCCAGGCGCCCCCTAAATCGGCAACTGATTAGAATAAACCTCTCGCTTCTTCATTGAATATGAAACTGTCCAAACTCCGTTGGTCATCGGCTGCTCTCGCACTCGCCTCGGTATCTACCGTGTCGTTGCGGGCTAGTGAAGCCGACATCAAAATCCCGGACCTGACCCAAGTCAGATTCGACGGCCTAGGCGGCCTCAGTGGTATCTCGCTGATGTATCTCGGCATTGCCCTATGCGCCGTCGGCGCAATTTTCGGGCTGTTCCAGTACACGCAGACCAAGGCGCTGCCCGTCCATGAGAGCATGGCAAAGGTTTCCAACTCGATATGGGAGACCTGTAAAACTTACCTGTTCACGCAAGGCAAGTTTCTCGCGATCCTCTGGCTGCTCATCGCCGCCTGTATCTTCTACTACTTCAAGGTACTTGAGGGGAATACATTACGTCACGTTGCGGTCGTGCTTCTCGCATCGATCCTCGGTATTCTCGGCTCGTACGGAGTCGCGTGGTTTGGCATCCGAATCAACACCGTATCCAACTCACGCACGGCGTTTTCCGCGCTGAAAGGCAATCCGTTTGCAACCCTCGGCATTCCCCTTCGCTCCGGGATGAGCGTCGGGTTGCTGCTCGTATGTGTGGAGTTGTTTTTCATGATCTGCATCCTGGTGTTCCTGCCGCGAGGGCTCGTAGGCCCGTGCTTCATCGGTTTTGCAATCGGTGAGTCGCTCGGCGCTTCGGTGCTCCGCATCTGCGGCGGCATCTTCACCAAGATAGCCGACATCGGCTCCGACCTCATGAAGATCGTCTTCAAGCTTCCCGAGGACGATCCCAAGAACCCGGGCGTGATCGCCGACTGCACGGGAGACAATGCGGGCGACAGCGTCGGACCGACAGCGGACGGGTTTGAGACATACGGCGTCACCGGCGTGGCCCTGATCGCCTTTCTCGCCCTCGCTCTCGTCAAGAGCCCAGCCCTCTGCGCGGTGCTCATCATCTGGCTTTTCACGATGCGCGCGCTGATGATCGTGACCTCGCTCGTCTCGTACTTTCTAAACCAGGCTTTCAGCCAGGCCAAGTACGGTAACAAGAAGGACTTCGATTTCGAGGCTCCGCTCACACACCTCGTCTGGATCACCTCTGCGGTGTCGATCGGAATCACATTCCTCGCTTCCTATTTCCTCCTCGGACACCAGGAAGGGATCGCCGCGGATCTCTGGTGGGTTCTTTCCGTGATCATCAGCTGCGGCACGGTCGCAGGCGCCCTGATTCCCGAGTTCACGAAGATCTTTGTCAGCACGAATTCCCGCCACGTGAAGGAAGTCACCAACTGCTCCAGGCACGGTGGCGCCTCGCTCAACATTCTCTCGGGCCTGGTCGCCGGCGATTTCTCCGCATTCTGGATGGGCCTCGTCATCATGCTTCTGATGGCCGTCTCCTACTACTTCTCGCAGAATCCGGCTCTTCTCGGGCTAATGCCCGCTAAGTTCCTGTTTGCCGCGCCGATCTTTGGATTCGGACTTGTGGCCTTCGGCTTCCTTGGAATGGGCCCCGTCACGATCGCGGTCGACAGCTACGGTCCCGTCACCGACAACGCCCAATCCGTGTACGAGCTCTCGCAAATCGAGGCCAAGCCCGGCATCGCGGCGGAAATCGAGAAGCAGTTCGGCTTCAAGCCCGACTTTGAGAATGCGAAGTACCAGCTCGAGAAGGGCGACGGCGCAGGCAACACGTTCAAGGCCACCGCCAAGCCCGTGCTCATCGGCACGGCAGTCGTCGGAGCCACGACGATGGTCTTCGGCATCATCATGCTGCTGCAGGGTCTCTTCGACGCCCAGGTCGCATCGGGCGTCGCCGGTCCGTTCAAGGAAGTCGTGAGCGCCCTGAGCATCGTGCAACCCGAGATCATCCTCGGCCTCATCATGGGCGGCGCGGTGATCTACTGGTTCACGGGCGCCTCCTGCCAGGCCGTTGTGACCGGCGCCTATCGGGCCGTCGTCTACATCAAGGAAAACATCAAGCTCGACGCAACGACCGCCTCCGAGAAGGACTCGAAGGAAGTCGTCCGCATCTGCACGGTCTATGCGCAGAAGGGCATGACGAACATCTTCATCGTCGTGTTCTGCTTCGCCCT
>Ga0181529_10006250_pt1 | contig 12144 bp, 10 predicted proteins | sample PEATcosm2014_Bin_36_FD_119763 | JGI IMG/M metagenome (GOLD analysis project Ga0181529, IMG submission 119763) | Peatland microbial communities from MTU Mesocosm Facility, Houghton, MI, USA - PEATcosm2014_Bin10_30_metaG | ecosystem: Environmental > Terrestrial > Soil > Wetlands > Peat | place... | reverse complement strand
GTCAGATTAAGCGTTCTCAACGCCGTCAACAACGTAGAATCCAGTAAGGAGTCGTTGAAACTGGCAATCGTGGCGCGTGATTTTGCAGTCAAATACCTGGACGCCGAGAATCAGAAGTTCCAACTGGGAAGCGAGCCCATGCAATTCGTTCTGCAAGCCCAGACGCAACTCTCCACGGCGGAATCCGCGGTGGTTTCGGCCCAGGTCGGCCTGCGGCGTAACTTATTGACCCTGTTCACCCAGACCGGCGAGTTGCTGGACCAGCGCGGAATCGTGATCCATTAGGCGTCCCATGGCGGCACAGACGGTCCCACAAGCGAACACCGGAAGATCTGGCCTGGCGCCCGTAACCCCTGCGACGTCATACGTTAGACCAGCCCCCGGATTTGGCAGGCGCCGTGCCCCTCAGGTGATCTGGTAACGCGAAATGGACATTCCACGCAAAGACGCGAAGCGGAAGAAAGCGATCCGCATCGCCGCGATTCTGACCACCCTGGTGCTGGCCGTCGGCGGTATCGGCTACGGCGTGAACCGCCTCAAACCCGCCGCTCCTCCGGTGGATTTCTCGGCTCTCTGGCCGGACACAGTCAAACGCGGCTCCATGGTTCGCGAGGTGCGTGGCATCGGAACCCTGGTGCCGGAAGATACCATGCTGATCACCGCAACCACCGATGCGCGCGTGGAACGGATCCTCATCCGGCCCGGTACGCCGGTCCGGCCCGATTCGCTCGTCATGATCCTCAGCAGCCCGGAGCTGGATAACCAGTTGTTAAGCGCCGAGTATGCCGTCAAGACCGCGCAGGCCGACTTCGAGAAGCTCCAGGTCACCCTTCAGGCCGGGCTTCTCGACATGCAGTCCAAGGTTGCCCAGGTTCAATCCGACTACAATACCGCCAAACTTCAGGCTGACCGCGACGCTAAACTGGCCAAAGACCTGCTGGTTTCCGACATCGACGCCAAGATTTCCGCCACCCGCGCGCAGCAACTTCTGGAGCAACTGGCCATCGAAAAGAAGCGCGTCGAGATCAGTGCGAAATCCGACGAAGCTTCGCAGGCCGCCGCAAAAGTCAGGGTGGACCAGTTGCAGGCCGACTACAACCTCAAGAAGAGCCAGGTGGACCGCCTGCGGGTGCGCGCTGGCTTCGATGGCATGTTGGAATCGCTTCCCGCCCCGCTCACCCCCGTCGAAGAAGGCCAGCGCGTGGCCGCCGGCGCGCCGCTTGGTAAGGTTGCCCAGCATTCCCACCTGAAAGCCGAGTTGAAGATTCCCGAGACCCAGGTGAAGGACATTGCCACCGGCCAGCCCGCGGTCATCGATACGCGCCTGGCGGGCGGCGGGTCGAACGGGCTGATCAATGGTACGGTATCGCGCATCGAGCAGTCCATCGTCAATGGGACCGTCACGGTGGATGTCGCCTTGAAGGGCGCGCTGCCGCAAGGCGCCCGCCCGGACCTGAGCGTGGATGGCACCGTCCAACTCGAGCAGTTGAACGACGTTTTGAACGTAGGTTGCCCGGTCTACGGGCAGGAGAACGCCACCGTACAGCTCTTCAAGATCGAGCCCAACGGCAAGTACGCCAACAAGGTCAAAGTAACCTTCGGGCGCCGTTCGGTCAGCTACATCGAGATAAAAAGCGGGCTGAATGCCGGCGACCGCGTGATACTTTCGGATATGTCGTCGTACGATAATTACGACCGGATTAAGTTGAACTAAAAGGGCACGATTCTCGTCAGAGAGGTAGATGAACATGGACAACGGTTTCCAGCCGCTGATTCGACTCGACCAGGTAAGCAAGGTTTTTGTGACCGACGAAGTGGAGACGCACGCTCTCTCCGGCATCCACTTCCACGTGAATAAGGGAGAGTACCTGTCGATAGCCGGACCGTCGGGCTGCGGTAAATCCACGCTGCTCGCTATCCTGGGGCTGCTCGATACCCCCACCGACGGAACTTATTATTTGAATGGTAAGCCTGTAACCGGACTGAAGCTATCCGAGCGGGCTCGCATCCGCAATCGTGAGATCGGCTTTATCTTCCAGGCGTTCAACCTGATTGGCGATCTCACGGTCTATGAGAACGTGGAGCTGCCGCTGACTTATCGCGGTATGCCTGCGGCCGAACGCAAGCGCCGCGTGCAGGAAGCGCTGGAGCGCGTGGGAATGTCTCACCGTATGAAACATTACCCCTCGCAATTGTCCGGCGGCCAGCAGCAGCGCGTAGCCGTGGCCCGTGCCTTGAGCGGCGATCCGCTGATCCTGCTGGCGGATGAGCCGACCGGGAATCTGGATTCGGCCAATGGCGAAGCCGTCATGAGCCTGTTGCGCGAACTTCACGCCGCCGGTGCGACCATCTGTATGGTGACGCACGACCCGCGATATGCCGAATTTGCCGACCGGACCATTCGGCTGTTCGACGGCCGCATCGTCGAGGAAAGCGTGGAGTCCGCCAAGAATTAGGTTGGCCCTCCCGCCGGCGCCTCCGCATGGGCGGTTCTCCTGCGCCGGCGGGAGGTGTCCGGACTTGGCGTTTGGCGGCCGATCAGTGGGCCTGTAAGTGGGCGATAGGAGAGGATTGCGATGATCGTACGATTCAAGGGGGCCTGGAGACTCTTGCCGGTTCTGGCGATCGGCGGCATGTTATACGCCAGCGTACTCCCGCCGCGGGCCGACTTCCATCGCACTTACGCGCTGCCCGCCAATGGCCACGTGGTCGTCCAGAATCTGTACGGCGATGTCAGTATCACCGCCTGGGACCGCGACGAAGTTCTGGTGGAAGCCGTCAAACGCTCCTCCGACCCCGGCCGCCTGGACGACGCCCAGATCGTGGTCGAGCCTTCTTCCGGCGGGCTCTCCATTAGCACCCGGTACTCCGGCGCCGATGTCGGACACCTCGCCAGTGTGGAGTACCGGATCACCGTGCCGCGCGCCGTTTCGCTCGATCAGGTCAAACTGATCAACGGCGGCCTTTCCATCAGCGGTGTGGCCGGCCCGGTTACCGCCTCGGCGGTCAACGGCAGCATCAAGGCGGAGAAACTCGGAGGCCACGCCGATCTTTCCACCGTCAATGGACGCCTCTCCGCGGACTTCAACCGCATCAGCGCCGCCAACCCCATATCTCTGCGTTCGGTCAACGGTCCCATTACGCTCTCGATACCATCGGGCGCCGGGGCAACCTTGAACGCCCGCAACCAGAGCGGCGGCATCGAAACCGAGTTCGGCAAAGCCACCCGCGGCGACGGCGGCCAGGAATTGCACACCCGCGTCAACCGCGGCGGAGCCGAGATCCAGGTACACAACGTGAATGGCGGCATCTCCATTCGGGGCGCTTTGGGAAAGCTGGCCGTGTGTCCCAGGTCGTGGTAGCGTCGGCGTTCGGCCTTCCGACGTGCTAACCTGACAGGCCATGCACCCTATCGTCCAGGATCTCCGGTATGGCGTGCGCCTGTTCTCGAAGACCCCGTCGGTCGCCCTGATCGCCGTGGCGGCGCTGGCCCTCGGCACCGGCGCCAGTACCGCCATCTTCAGCGTGGTGGATGCCGCGCTGTGGAAGCCGCTTCCATTTCGCGAGCCGAAAAGCCTGGTGGTGATTTGGGAACAGAACCCCGCGCTCGATACCTTCCGCATGTTCGCGGCGCCGGCGAACCTGCCGGCCTGGCGCCAGAACCGCAGTTTCGAGGCCATGTCCGCTCTGACGTCCGCGCGCCTCAATCTGACCGGCGGTCCCAACGGTCACATCGAGCCCGAAGAATTGCGCGCCGAGCGCGTTTCGGCCGATTTGTTTTCCACGCTGGGCGTTCAGCCCTCTCTCGGGAGAGCCTTCCAACCGGACGAGGACGTGCCTGGTCATACCAACTTCGTCCTCTTGAGTAACAGCCTCTGGCAGCGGCGCTTCGGCGGCGACAGCCAGGTGGTGGGGAAGAGCATTCGCTTGCGCGACCAGTCTTATCGGGTGGTGGGCGTGCTGCCGGCCGGCTTCTCGGTGCTCGATCCCCTGGTGGACGTCTGGCTGCCTCTGGGGCTCAATCCTTCCGACCCGCGCGCCGCCCTGTCGCGTACCCTGTCCGTGGTGGCGCGTCTGAAACCCGGTGTGCCCATCGAGCGGGCGCGCGCGGAAATGCAAGCTATCGGAGCGCGGCTCGATCAGGCCAACCCGGCGCTCAACAGCGGCTGGCGGCCCGCGCTCTACCCGCTCCGCGAGGAACTGGTCGGCAAGACGCAGAAGGCCCTCGATGTCATTATGGCCGCCGTCGGGCTACTGATCCTCATGGCCTGCGCCAATGTCGCCAATCTGCTTCTGGCGCGCGGCGCGGCCCGTCAGAAGGAACTCGCCGTGCGAGTGGCGCTGGGCGCCAGTCGCGTACGCATTGCCGGGCAGCTACTTTCCGAAAGCGCGATTCTGTCGCTGGCCGGCGGCGCCGTGGGGTTGGTCCTCGCCCGGGTTCTGCTGGTTCTATTGTCGCGGCTGGGCTCGACCAGCATTCCACGCATCGCCGAAGCCCGCTTCGATGTCCGGATGTTTCTGTTCGCCGTGGCCGTCTCTCTGTTCAGCGCGCTGCTTTTCGGCATCGTGCCCGCGATTCAGGGCTCGGGCGATGGTCTGCGCGCCGCGCTCGCCGATGAAGGCCGCGGCGGCACCGCCGGACGCTCCCGCCGCCTGGCGCGCAACCTGCTGGTGGTCGCCGAAATCGCCCTGGCCGTAGTGGTGCTGATTGCCGCCGGACTGTTGCTCCGCAGTTTCGTCCGCCTGCGCGCCACCAATCCCGGCTTCCAGCCCGACTCGCTTCTGACCTTTCGCCTGCCGCTGGGAGGCGGCCGGAATACCGCGTCCGACCGCCGCGCGCCGTTCCTCGACAGGGTGGCCGCCGTGCTGATTGCCCTGCCGGGCGCCCGCTCCATCGGCGCCGTGGACAGCCTGCCGCTAACCGGATTGGGGGTTGGCTCGTCCTTCGCTGTGGAGGGCCGCCCGGAACCCCCGGCAGGCCGGCGTCCCCTCGGTCTCATGCGATCCGTAACCGCCGATTACTTCCGCACCATGGGCATTCCGCTGATGGCCGGACGAGGGTTCACCGATTCCGACACTCCCCAGTCTCCCTCCGTGGCCATCGTGGACCAGGCGCTGGTGCGCCGCTACCTCCCGGAGCAAAGCCCTTTGGGAAGCCATCTCACCCTCGACCAGGTGGCTCACCGGGTGGTCGAGATTGTGGGCGTGGTAGGAGAAGTCAAACCGGAAACCATAGAGGGCGATGCCTGGCCCACCATTTATGTGCCCTACGCGCAGCGGCCTCTGACCGGAATGACGTTCGTGTTGCGCACCGCGCGGTCGCCGCTCGCGCTGGCGGCCGCAGTGGAGCGCGAAATCCATCAACTCGATCCGGACCAGCCGGTAACCGGCCTCAGGGCCATGGACCAGGTGATCGGCGACGCCCTGGCCGAAGCGCGCTTCGATACCGTCCTGCTGGCTGGATTCGCGGAGATCGCGTTTCTGCTATGCGCCGTGGGAATCTATGGGGTGATCTCCTACGACACCACCCAGCGCACCCGCGAGATAGGGATCCGCATGGCGCTCGGTGCGCAACCGGGCGACGTGCTGCGGTTGATCCTGCGCCAGGGGGCCTGGCTTGCCGGTTGCGGCATCGCGCTCGGCCTGGCCGCGGCCTTCTCCCTGACTCGCCTGATGGCCAGCATGCTCTATGGCGTGAGGCCTTCCGATTTTCCGACCTTCGCAGCTATGGCGGCCCTGTTGGGAGCGGTCGCCCTTCTCGCCAGCTATCTTCCTTCGCGCCGTGCCATGGCGCTCGACCCTGTGGCGGCTTTGCGCCATGAATAGGACCAATCATGATCACACTTCGCAACCTCGAGAAGTTTTATGAAGGCGGCTACGGCCGCAGCTACGTGCTACGCCGGATCAATATCGATATCAAGGAGGGCGAGTTCGTCACCGTCATGGGCCCGTCGGGCGCCGGCAAATCGACGCTCCTCAGCATCCTCGGCATGCTGGACGGCGCCTGGACCGGCGAGTTCGAGTTCTTCAACCACCTGGTTCACCGCATGAAGCCCAAGGAGCGTGTGGAGCTGAACAAGAAGTACATCGGCTTCGTGTTCCAGAGCTACCATCTCATCGACAACCTTACGGTATATGAGAACCTCGACATCCCGCTTTCCTACCGCAACGTGAAAAGCTCGGAGCGCGCGGCCACGGTGTGCGACACGCTGGACCGGTTCCACATCGTGGGCAAGCGCGACCTCTATCCCAGCCAGCTTTCCGGCGGCCAGCAGCAACTTGTCGCCGTGGCCCGCGCCGTGATCGCCAACCCCAAGCTCATCCTGGCCGACGAGCCCACCGGCAACCTGCACTCCAGCCAGGGCAAGGAGATCATGGAACTGTTCAAGAAGCTGAACGACGAAGGCGCCACGATCGTTCAGGTGACCCACTCCGAGGCGAATGCCGCCTACGGGCACCGCATCATCCAACTGGCCGATGGCTGGGTGGTCTCGGGCGGCTCCACTGCGGCGGCCTGAACTTGGGCTGGTTCTCCGTCATCTCCGCCAACTTTCGCCGCCGCCGCATGCTGCGCTTCGTGCGCACGCTGGGCGTCGGCCCCGCGACCCGCGTGCTGGATGTCGGCGGCACGCGGGGATACTGGGAATTGCTGCCGGACCCGCCGCGGGTCACCCTGCTCAACATGGCGAGGGCCCGCGAGGCGCTGCCCGAGGGCTCCTGGGTGGCCGGCGACGGACGCGCGCTGCCCTTTCGCGATGGCGCTTTCGACGTGGTCTTCAGCAACTCGGTGATCGAGCACGTGGGCGATTCCGAAAGCCAGGCGCGCTTTGCCCGCGAAGCGATGCGCGTGGGCCGGAATTACTGGGTGCAGACGCCCAACCGCTGGTTCCCCGTGGAGCAGCACCTGTTGATGCCGCTAGTCCATTGGCTGCCGCGGAGTTGGCAGCGCGTTCTGGCGCCGCGCCTCGATCTGGCGCGCGTGGTGCACCGGCTCTCGCCGGACCGGCGCGAGTTCTACGTCCGCCACTATCTGGAAGACGTCCGCCTGTTGGACGCCGCCGGTCTGCGCGCCCTGTTTCCCGGCGCGCGGCTGGTTCGCGAGCGCTTCTGCGGCTTCACCAAATCGCTGATCGTTTACGCCGAACGAGAGTGAGCGGTGGCCGTGCGCTACAATGACCGTGACGCATGCAGGTACTCCAGGCGGGGCATTACAAACTGATTTACCTGGAACTCCAGACTGAGATGGTGATGGCCGTCGCCAAGCAGGCGGGCTTCGACATCAAGATCAAGGACAACCAGCGCGCGCTCCAGTTGGATCTGAGCGCGCCCGGCCGCCAGGGCCCCTTACTGCTATTCGACGCCGCCGATCCCGCCAATCTGGGATGGTTTTCGCGCTGCCAGTTCTACGTGGACGGCCGCTCCGGCAGTGTCATGCAGACGCCCATCACGGTAGCCAACAAGCGCGATCGCTCTGGCAAAGTTCAGCCGGCGGCCGTGCGCCTGTCGATCTCCAAGGAACTCCCCGCCACGTTCCGGCTTCCCGGCAAGCAGCCGCTCACCGAGCCGGTCTTCTATAACCTGCTCTCGAACTTCCTGAGCGCGCTGACGCGCACCGGAGTTGCCGTCTGCGGCGTCGGCGCCATACAGCCCCTGGCCGGCCGCAGCGAAAGCGTCGGCTGCAAGAATTGACCGCTAACTAACTAGCTTGATGCCCGTGGCGTGCGCACTCGTGCGCGCCGCGTCCCGACTCCTCGGGACGCCCGGCTAGTTCTTGAGAATCATCGCTGCGAAGCCGCACCACGTCATCATGCAAGAATCGCGCCGCCGCCTCCCCCATCAATCCCCGCGCGACGCATGGCTCTTCGTCACCTGACACTTGCACGGCAGTATTCCGCAGACGCGCCGTCCGCCGCCAGGAAAGCTGCCGAGCGGCAAGGCCTTCGTCTGGATGGATCGCTACCTTGACACTGCCCGCACCGGTCCCATGTATCTGCGTCAAGAGGCGATCGCCAGACTCGTTCAGGCCTCGCTTCACCGCGGAGTTGAACTGGGACACTATGAGATGCGCGCATACGCGATCTTGGGAAATCACGTTCACGTGCTGCTTCTGCCCAAGGTGCCGCCTAGTCAGTTGCTGAAGTCTCTAAAGGGTGCGACGGCACGGGACGCTAACCGCGTAATTGGACGAACGGGCGAACCTTTCTGGCAGCGGGAGTCTTACGACCACTGGGTTTGCAATGAAGGCGAGTGGGGGCGGATAGCGAGATATGTCGAGAATAATCCGGTTTCGGCAGGACTCGTGGAACGCGCGGAGGACTACCCATGGTCGAGCGCCGGTGAACGCCGGCCGGGCATCCCGATGAGTCGGGATGCGGCGCGCACGAGTGCGCACGCCACGTCGGATTAGTGCGTCTCCGCCACGGCGCGGCGGACGACTTCTTCTACTTCTTCCCGATACTGCTTCAAGAGTTCTTCCGTGGTTGCCTCGAAGCGCATCACCAGCACGGGCTGGGTGTTCGATGCGCGCACCAGGCCCCATCCGTGATCGAATAGCACCCGCACACCGTCCACGTCCGAGATGTTGTGGCGCGCTCGTAATTCGGCGGTGGCTTGCTTCACTACGGCGAACTTCAGCTCGTCGGGACAGTCGAAGCGGATCTCCGGGGTGGTCACGGTGCGCGGTAAATCCGCCAGGTGGGTGGAGAGCGGCTTGCCGGAATTGGCCACAATCTCCATCAGGCGGCAGGCGGCGTACAGCGCGTCGTCGAAGCCGTAGTAGCGGTCGGCGAAGAACATGTGGCCGCTCATCTCGCCGGCAAGTTCGGCGCGGCTCTCCTTCATCTTGGCCTTGATGAGCGAATGGCCGGTCTTCCACATGATGGGATTTCCGCCGTGCGCCTTGATATCGTCGTAGAGCAGTTGCGAGCACTTCACCTCGCCGATGAACGTGGCGCCCGGCTTGCGCGTCAGAATCTCCCGCGCGTAGAGGATCATCAACTGGTCGCCGTAGATCACCGTGCCCAGGTCGTCCACCGCCCCGATGCGGTCGGTATCGCCGTCGAACGCGATGCCCAGGTCGGCATGGGTCTCCCGCACCTTGGCGATGAGCGGCTCCAGATTCTTGAGGACCGTCGGATCGGGATGATGATTGGGGAAGTTCCCGTCCATCTCGAAGAACATCTCGGTGGCTTCGACGTTGAGTCTCTCGAGGATGCGATGCATCACCGGGCCGCCCGTGCCGTTGCCCGCGTCCACGGCCACGCGCACCTTGCGCGGAAAGTGGAATTGCGACGCCACTTCGGCGACATAGGGCGTGGTCACGTCGGCAGTGGTCTCGCTGCCTGCGCCGCTCGCCAGGTCGCCAGTCTCGATCATGCGGCGCAGATCCTGAATCTGTTCGCCGTGAATCGTTGACGATCCGGAGACCACCTTGAAGCCGTTGAACTCGGGCGGATTGTGGCTGCCGGTGATCATCACGCCTCCATCGGCATTCAGATGGAATACCGAGTAGTAAAGCACCGGAGTGGGCACCACGCCGAGGTCGGTGACCTGGCAGTCGCTGGCCAGGAGCCCCTTCATCAGGGCGTCGCGGAGGCGCGGCGAACTGAGGCGCGTGTCCCGTCCCAGGCAGATCTTCTTGCCGGCCTGGCGCTGCAGGAACGTGCCGAACGCCTGCCCCAGCACGGCGATGTCGTCGTCCAGGAATTCGATATCGGCTACGCCTCGAATGTCGTACTCGCGAAAAATCGTCGATTTCAGCATGGTGGAATGTCCAAACGGCCTGGCGGGGTTAAGATAACGATAGCTGGGTGCCCATGAAAGCCGCCGTCCGCCAGTTTACGACAATTAGCGGTGTCCCGATTGAGCCGGTCTACGGACCCGGTTCGTTTGAGCTTCCCGCGCCCGGCGAATTCCCGTACACCCGCGGCATCCACGCCGACATGTATCGCGGCCGGCTGTGGACCATGCGCCAGTTCTCGGGCTTCGCTACGCCCGAGGAAACCAACCGCCGCTACCACTACTTGCTGGCGCAGGGCCAGACCGGACTCTCGGTGGCGTTCGACCTGCCGACGCTGATGGGTTACGACCCGGGCGACGCCATGAGCCTGGGCGAAGTCGGCAAATGCGGCGCCTCGGTCTGCTCGCTCGAAGACATGGAAATCCTCTTCCGTGGAATTCCGTTGGGCGATGTAACGGTCTCCATGACCATCAATTCGCCCGCCGCGGTTTTGTGGGCCATGTACCTGGCGGTGGCCGAACAGCAGGGCGTCGATTGGAGCCGCCTCTCGGGTACCCTGCAGAACGACATCCTGAAGGAATACATCGCGCAGAAGGAATACATCTTTCCGCCGCGGCCTTCCATGCGCCTGGTCGCCGATACTATCGAGTTTGCGGCGCGGCACACGCCCCGCTTTAATCCGATATCTATCAGCGGGTACCACATCCGCGAAGCCGGATCCACCGCGGTGCAGGAACTGGCCTTTACGTTGCGCGATGGCATGGAGTATGTCGATTGGGCGCTGGAGCGCGGGTTGGCTATCGACGAATTCGCCCCGCAGCTTAGCTTCTTTTTCAACGCGCACAGCGACTTCTTCGAGGAGATCGCCAAGTACCGCGCGGCCCGTAAGATCTGGGCGCTGGCCATGCGCGACCGCTATGGGGCGCAGAGCGAACGCAGTTGGAAGCTGCGGTTCCACGCGCAGACGGCCGGTTGTTCGCTGACGTGGCAGCAGCCCTACAACAACGTGGTGCGTACGGCGCTGCAGGCTATGGCCGCGGTCCTGGGCGGCGCGCAATCGCTGCACACCAATTCGCTCGATGAAGCCTATGCCTTGCCAGGCGAGCATGCGGTGACGCTGGCGCTGCGCACCCAGCAGGTTCTGGCGTACGAAAGCGGAGTGGCCGATACACCCGATCCGCTGGGCGGCAGCTACTTCCTGGAGAAGTTGACGCTCGATACCGAAGCGGCCGCCGGGGAGTACATCCGGCGCATCGACGACATGGGCGGCATGATCCCGGCCATTGAAGCCGGCTTCCCGCAATCCGAGATCGCCACCGCCAGCTACCGCTATCAGTGCGAGGTGGAATCGGGCGAGCGCACCATCGTGGGGGTGAACCGTTTTCAATCGGGCGGCCAGCCCATCGAACTGTTGCAGATCGACGAAACGGCAGCCCGGCATCAGGAGAAAAAGTTGGCGGCTCTGCGCGCGCGGCGGGATAATGGCCGGGTGACGAAGGCGCTGGACGGGTTGCGGCGGGCTGCCGAAGGGAACGAGAACACGATGCCGTCGATCCTGGACGCCGTACGCGCCTACGCCTCGCTGGGAGAGATTATGGAGGCTCTTCGCTCGGTTTTCGGAACGTACCGGGAGACTGCGCACGTTTAATCCATGACACATCCGGTTCGAGTTCTGGTGGCGAAACCCGGCCTGGACGGCCACGACCGGGGCGCCAAGATCATCGCGCGCGCTCTCCGCGATGCCGGCATGGAAGTGATCTATACCGGCCTCCGGCAGACTCCCGAAATGATCGTCAACGCGGCATTGCAGGAGGACGTCCAGGTAATCGGTCTCTCGATTCTCTCGGGCGCGCACAATGCTATTGTGCCCCGCGTTCTCGACTTGCTGCGCGAAAAGGAGATGACCGACGTCAAGGTGATTGTCGGCGGCATCGTTCCCGACGAGGATGCCGAAGCGTTGAAGCGCCTGGGCGTGGCGGCGGTATTCCAGCCGGGGGCGCGCCTGGACGCGATCGTCGAATTCATCCGGGGGGCGGTGGCGGAGTCGGAAGTGTAGACGGGCGGGCCAGGGCTCGCGAGTTGGCGGCTGGCAAAGTCGCTTAGTCCCAATATTGGCGGCCGTGACTTAAGTTAAGTCACTCGACGCTACCTCCCCTATGTCACGGTTGGGAATGCCGGAAGTTGTGGCGCACCCACTCGTGCGCAATGCCATGTAGTTTGCTCAATAGTGGGAATGCTGCGGAATTTGTGGGGCAGGTTGGCAACCTGCGGCCGAGTGGCACTCGGCCTCTGGAGTTTCTACATTTCCCGCCAGGTTTGTTTTGATTCGATTGACCGTAACGGAGATTTGCCGAACCCGTAGTGAGTCTGTCTATATTGAGTTCTATTGACAGACCGACTTGAGT
>Ga0181529_10006248_pt1 | contig 12148 bp, 11 predicted proteins | sample PEATcosm2014_Bin_36_FD_119763 | JGI IMG/M metagenome (GOLD analysis project Ga0181529, IMG submission 119763) | Peatland microbial communities from MTU Mesocosm Facility, Houghton, MI, USA - PEATcosm2014_Bin10_30_metaG | ecosystem: Environmental > Terrestrial > Soil > Wetlands > Peat | place... | reverse complement strand
GCCATTTCTCGGCGTCGGTGGCCGTAAAGGCCTCGGCGCCGATGATCGGCTTGCCGTAGACGTGGCCCGCCGACGCCATTTCGGTGCAACTGAACGTGTAGCCGTACTTGTTCCACGACCAGAACTCGCCCATCGGCTCGTCGGCGCGGCCGGCATACGCCATTTCGTCGCAAGGACAGGTGTTGTAGGCTTCGATGGAAAGCCGCATGCCGTGCCGGTGGGCCAGTTCGCGGAAATGCCCGGCGTAATTGTCCAGCAGCAACTCGGAAATCGTCTCGCGCAGGTCCCACAGGAAGCGTTCCGAGACTTCCATGCTCTCGACCACGCGGCCGGTCATGACGGGCAGATAGTCGAGCGGATCGTAGCCCCGCAGCCGCTGGAACTCCTGGCGGAAGCGAGGCGTCCAGTTCTGCACGCCGATTTCCCAACTGTCGATGTGGGTGGAGACCAACGTTTTGCCGGCCAAGGGCCCGACGTCGGCCGCCAGCTTGCCCATCAGGCCGGCGAACTGCGCCTCGGCCGCCGCCCGACTAAGCTTGTCGCACTCGAGGCCGCGGACGTCGACCGGGGCAGGCGAATTGACCGAACCGGTCGGCGTATGCCCCAGCCGCAAAATCGTCCATTTGCCCGGCGGCACGTCCCACGCGAGGCGGCCGTCGCTCGATAGACGATTGCCGAGCGAGATTAACCGGTTGCGAGCGATCGTCTGCTCGGGCGGAACGCTCGACCACGACGCCGGCTGGGCCAGCGCGTTTCCCGTCGGACTGCCCACCGCCTTGACATTGAAGTTCGGGACATGGGCGTTGCCGGCCGGCGTGGGGAAGGCCAACAGGGCAATGTCTCGGTAATAGCCGGCCACGGTGGCGGGCTGCGGCAACCGCCCCTCGAAATGCCGGGGGCCTTCCACGGCCGTCTCCGTCCACGTGACTTTTTGCATGGCCAACTCGGGCGTGATCCAGATTCCGCCACTGCCGCACCAACCGGCGTCGTTGTTCATGTTCACCTTCAGGCCCAACCGGTCGGCCTCGGCGCAGACGTGTTTAAAGAGTTCGCGCCATGGCGGGCTGCCAAAGCGGGCCGGTCCCGGCGGCGTGCCCTGGTCGACCTCCATGATCAACACCCCGCCAATCCCCACCCGCTGCATGGCCTCGAGGTCCGCGGTAATGCCCTCGCGGGTAATGTTGCCGTTGAGCCAGAACCAGTAGACCCAGGGCCGGGCCGAGTTGGGCGGAGTCGAGAAGCCGCCGGCCAGCTCCGAACGGGTGTCGCCGGCTTGGCCAACGCCAAGGGAAGCAAATGCCAGAAGAATCGAGCCCAAAACAGACAGTACTATCGGTTGTAGATTGCGCATTGGCACGGCCTTTCTTAGCAGAGGGGTTTCCGAGCGTCATCATGGTCGACAGCCGCAGCCGTGACAAGCGTATCTTGCGACAATTTTCCGCGGTTTTGCGACGCCGGGAGAACACGGGGCCAGGGTTCAGAACTTTCGGGCGGCAAAATGGCCAAAGTCTGGGCCCTCGCCCCTGCCCCCTGGCCCCTGACCCCTCGAAGTTGCAATGCGCCCGCCTAGCTCATCGGCGCGAACCCCATTATGATGCTCTTAGCCAACGAGGACGTTATGCGAGTGATTCTGGCCGCACCGCGGGGGTTCTGCGCCGGCGTGAACATGGCCATCGAAGCCCTGACGCTGGCGATTGAAACCTACGGCACGCCCTTGTACGCCTACCACGAAATAGTTCATAACACCTGGGTCGTCGAGCGATTCCATCGGCAGGGGGTGGTTTTCGTCGACGATCTGGTCGAGGTTCCTGAAGGCGTGCCCCTGCTCTATTCGGCCCACGGCGTGCCGCCGGAGGTTCGCCGGCAGGCAGCCGAGCGACACCTGGTAACCATTGACGCCACGTGTCCGTTGGTAACCAAGGTCCACCGGGAAGCGGTCCGCTTTGCTGAGCAGGGTTATACGATCCTTTTGATTGGCCATGCCGGGCATGACGAAGTGGTGGGAACGACCGGCGAAGCGCCGCAATCGATTCGGCTGATCGAGAGCCTGGCCGATGCCGATCGGGTGGATGTGCCCACCCCGTCTCGGGTGGTCTACCTCACGCAGACCACCTTGTCGGTTGACGATGCGGCGCGGATCATCGAGCGTTTGCGGCGGCGGTTTCCGCAAATTGTCGGACCACCCCAAGATGACATTTGCTATGCCACGCAGAACCGGCAGGAGGCGGTACGCCTTCTCGCGGCCGAGTCGGACATGGTTTTGGTCGTCGGCAGCCAAAACAGCTCCAACAGTCAGCGGCTGGTAGAATTGGCGTGCTCATGCGGCGTCGCGGCCCATCTGATCGACGGTCCGGCCGACATCGATCTGGGATGGTTTTCCGGTAACGAAACGGTGACCGTCACCGCCGGCGCCAGCGCGCCGGAGACGCTCGTCGAAGAGTGTGTCAACCGGCTGCGGGAGCGGTTCGCGGCGTCGGTCGAGACGCGTACCATCCGGCCGGAACAACTGCGTTTTGCCTTGCCCAAACCGTTGCGGGAGCCATCATGAAGATCAACGATCTGGAGCTGTACCTCGTGGCCATCGGTCGTAGCGACACGGCCAATCCGACGCGCTGCTTGCTGGTGCGCATCGCCACGGCGACGGGCGTGGAAGGCTGGGGTGAAGCGGGGGTCAATTGGCGCGTGGATGAACTGGCGGCACGGCGTGAGGCCCTGTTGGCGGTGCTCGCCGGCCGGAGCATCTACGACATCGAAGAGCTACACACCATCGAGGCCCTGGCGCCGGCGCCGTTGCGTTCGGCGGTGGAAATGGCCATGTGGGACGTGCTCGGCCGCGTGCTGCGGCAGCCGCTGTGCAATCTGCTCGGCGGATACTATCGACGGCGGGTGCCCGTCTCGATTCGCCTCTCGGGGCATAAGCCGGGCCGCACGGCCCAAATCGCCCGCGAACTGGCCGACCAAGGCTTTCACACCCAAACCATCGCCGTCAGTGGGCGGCCCGAAGAAGATCTCCGCACCTTGGCGTCGATCCGCGAGATGGCGGGGGAACGGGTCGAGTTGCGGTGCGATGGCATGGGACGCTACGACCTGGAAACGGCGCGGGAACTGGCGGCCGGCATGGAGGCTTACGACCTGCAATTCTTTCTGGATCCGCTCAATACGCGGGAATTGTATCCCGTGGCCTCCTTGGGGCGCCAGACCAGCGTTCCCTTGGCGGTGTGGCAGGCCATCGGCAGCCCCACCGACGTGCTCACCGCGGTGCGTTACAACGCGGCGCCGTTCATTATGGTCGATCCGGAGCAGGTGGGCGGAATCGTGCCCGCCCGAGCGTGCGCGGCCATCGCGGCGGCGGCCGGCGTGGTGCCCGTGTTGGCCAGCCGGCCTTCGATGGGGATTGCCGCGGCGGCCATGCTCCACCTGGCGGCCGCCACGGCCGCTTTCTCCACCAGCAACGAGTTTGCTTCCCGCCAACTCCGCGACACGGTGTTGGCTGACGCTCCGGAAATCACCGATGGCATGATCGCCGTGCCACAGGCGCCCGGCCTGGGCGTAACGGTAGATCGGGCGAAGGTGGAACGCTACCAGGCGGCGTAGCTCCTCATTGCGTGCCGATGTAATCGCGCATGAACCGGTTCTCCATTGCCAGCCGATCATGCTGCGCCTTGACCACGTCGCCGATGGAGATCATGCCTGCCAAGCGGCCTTCGCACAGCACCGGCAGATGCCGGATGCGGTGCGTCGTCATCAACCCCATCACCCGCTCGACTTCGTCGTCGGGCGTGGCCGTAATGAGGGTCTTGGACATTGCCTCCTCGACCGTCACGTCGCCGAGCGGTCGACTGCCGGCCACACAGCAATGCAGGATGTCGCGCTCGGTGACAATTCCCACCAGTTGATCTTGGCCCGTGGGATCCCTTTGGTAGACGACCAGCGAACCGATGCGATGCTCGACCAACGTGCTGACCACGTCCTGCAAAGTGGCCTTGGGCGAAATGGAAAAGACGGCGGAACCTTTGACCATGAGGATTTCTTGCAGTTTCATCAAGCAACTCCTGGTCTGGGTAGCGCGGCGGCAAATGCCAACAAGATGGCTAGAAATTCCGTCAACGAATTGTATTGAGCTGGCCGCGGGCAGTCAAACGCGGGCGTTGAAATGGTGCAGTTGGTGGGGCGGGTCGAGCGGAGCGAGCCCCGCCAAACGCATACCGCCCGGGATTCTGGTGGGGCTCGCCGCGCTCGACTCACCCTACTCACGATCCCTCGCCCGTTGCGTCGGCCGAGAGCGGCGTGATACAATCGATTCTCTAACCTAAGGAAAACCCCATGAGATTTGACATGCCTTTTTTGCGGAAGATCGTGCTCTCCGTCGTTCTTTGCGGTTCGGCGGTGGGTTTCGCGCAGGCGGAGGGTCGGACGCTTCCCAAGCCGCTGGCTAATCACCCCGGCAACGTCTTCCTTTCCGGCGAGGAGGTCGTGGTGCCACTGCCCGCGGCGACATGGGATGCCTGGCAGGCGGTGGATTACGAGGGCAAAGTCGTGGTGGAAGGAAGCGGTGGACCGGTCCGGCTGGGACGGCTGCCGGTCGGATATTATGAGGTGCGGCGGAAGAATGCCTCGACCGCGACGCAGGATCGCGTCTCGGTGGGCGTGGTAGCTCCGCTGGCCGTGCCGACGCCAAAAACCTCGCCCATCGGCATCGACGTGGCCATGGCTTGGTCCTTCCAGGAAGACAAGATGCGGGCCGTGGCCAATCTCTGCACCCTGGCCGGCATCAATTGGGTCCGCGACCGGTTGAACTGGGGTGAAATGGAACCACGACAGGGCAAGTTTGCAGCCCGCACGCGCTACGACACGTCAGCCTTTACGCAAAATGCGGCCGGACTCCAGATCTTGCAGGTCAACCACGTTTGTCCCGCTTGGGCGGGTCCGGATCATGGGCGGTTTCCCACCGACCTCCGCAATGCCTACCGTTTCTACCGCGCCATGGCTCAGCGCTGGGCGGGAAAGGTGTTGGCCTTCGAGCCTTGGAACGAGGCCGACATCCCCATGTTCGGCGGCCACACCGGCAGCGAAATCGCCTCCTTGCAGAAGGCGTCTTATTTGGGGCTGAAGGCGGGCAACCCCCGGATCATCGTCTGCCAAAACGTTTTCGCCGACCACAATCGGGCCATTCTGGCCGAGTTGAAGGCTAATCAGGTGTGGCCTTATTTCGATACTTTCAACCTGCACCACTACGTGGGCGTGAGCCAATATCCGAGCGTTTACGCCGACTTCCGCGCGGTCTCGGCCGGCAAGCCGCTATGGGTCACCGAGTTCAACGTACCGGTGACCTGGTCGGGCGACGAAAAACGACGGGAGCCCGGCGATGCGGATCTGCACATTCAGGCCGAGCGGATGGCCCAGGTTTTTTCCGGCGTTCTGCAAGAAGGCGTCCAGGCCGCATTCTTTTTTATGTTGCCCCATTACGTCGAAAAGCAAATACAGTTTGGCCTGATCCATCCCGACCTGACGCCGCGGCCGGCCTATGTGGCCTTGGCTGCCGTGGGGCGATGGTTGGCCGACGCCAAGCCACTGGGAAAGCTCAAGTCGGATAAGCGGAGCGTTCACGCGCTGCTGTTCCGCGCCCGGCCCGACGGCAAGGATAAACTGGTGCTCGTGGCCTGGGCCGATCGCAAGCAGCAGCCGCTGGCGCTACCGGCGCGACCGGTGGCGGCTTTCGACCATCTGGGACGCGCCCGCGGGGGCATCGCCAAAACGGTGGAACTTTCTTCGGCACCGGTGTATCTGTTGTTTTCCGCCGACGTGCTGGAAAAGTTCGCCCGGGACTTGCCGCCCGCGCCGGCCGCCCGGCTCGGGGGCGTGCCATCGCCGGTGGTCTTCCAAGCGGTCTGGCCGCAGAAACGGGTGGGCTTGTTCCAGTCGGCCTACCACATTGCGGCCAACCAGCCCGAGCGGATTCCGATCTTTGTTTACAACTTCGGCTCGAAACCGGTCGAAGGGCGGCTGTCGGTCGTCGCACCGAAGGGCTGGAAGCTAAGCCTGCCCGATCGCGTCAAAGCACAGCCGGGCGAGCGGGTCGAGTTGGCGTTGGCGGTGGACTTGCGCGGGGCGACGTCGCTGGGCTGTGCGCCGGTGACCATCCGCGGCGATTTTCAGTCGGGTGGCGCTCCGATTCTCTCGCTACGGCTATTTCCCGAAACGCGTTGACCAGCTCCCGACGCCGTTGAAATGCCGGGTGCCACGGTTGGCTTGTCCAACCGTGTTTTCCTCCGGCTGGGCCGGCCAGCAATGGCACCCTGCGCCCGTACTGGTCCCCCGTCGCGTTCTTGCTTGTCCGGTCTCGTGGGCGAGCCTATAATTCCGCGATTTGTGCTCACATCAGGCCTCATTTCGGGGGATAAGCATGAGCCTGCTCACAGAATTCCGTGATTTCGCCGTCAAGGGTAATGCAGTGGATATGGCCGTGGGCATTATCGTCGGCGGGGCCTTCGGGAAAGTCGTTACCTCGCTGGTGAACGACGTGGTTATGCCACCGATCGGAATGTTGCTGGGCCGGGTGGATTTCTCCAGCCTCTCGATCACGCTCCAAGAGAAGTCTGAAAAGGCCGCCGCCGTGGTGATTAGCTACGGCAAGTTCCTCAACACGATTCTCGACTTCCTGATCGTGGCTTTGTGCATCTTTCTGGTCATCAAGCAACTCAATCGACTGCGACGCACGCCGCCGGCCGAGCCCACGACCAAGACCTGCCCGCAGTGTCTGTCCACGATTCCCTTGAAGGCCGTGCGGTGCGCGCATTGCACGTCACCGCTGGAGAATTCTTGACGGCGTGATTCGTTACGGACCGCTTTCGACGATCGTGCCGGTTTTGCCGGCCGTGCGGGCGGCGCAAGCGAATCGAGGTCGGTGTAAGACGGAAAGAGGGGAAAGCGAATAACGGAACGGTTGACGTGTTGCGACTTTTTCAATGGTCCCGTCGTTTAATGGTAAGGTACGATCTCTTAGGAGGTTGCCATGACCGACATGAACACCGCGACTTCGGCTGCCCAAGCGGATGGCGTCTGCTCGGCTGCCGATGCTTTGCAACGGGCCAAGGCTGAATTCGAAAAGGCCCAGGCGTGCTATGAAAATGTTCGCCAACAGGCGAGCGAACGTTTAACTGCGATCCGCGAGTCCAGCGTCGGCGACGTGCTCGATGGCACGCTCGATGCGGTCCGGCGCCATCCCGGCGCGAGCCTGACGCTTGCGGCGCTGTTGGGCTTTTTTCTCGGACGCTTGTTCCGCCGCTAAGCCCCGACCCTCCCCTGCCCATGGTGGATGACAAACTGCTGCAGCGTAAGCGAGAACTGCGTTTGCGGATTGGACGTTCGCGGCGGCGGCTTGACGGCTGCTTCCGCACGTCCCGCGAGCGCGTCAACCAATTGCTCTCCTGGCGGACATACGTGATTCGCTATCCGGCCTGGGCCATGGCGGCTGCGCTGGGCGCAGGCATGGCCGCCTCAGCCGGTTTGAAGCCGGCGCGCCTGTCGCGACGCCTGGGGCTCTCGCTGGTTCGTCACGTTTTGGGCAACGTCCAGCAGCAGTTGTGGGCCGAACTGGGCCGCTTTTGGACCGATACCTTGTCCAAGAAGACGGAGCAGCGATGAAAACCGACGGTCGGCAACCGCTGGCGGCCGGCGTTCGTGCCGAGTTTGGCGCCTTGCGCGGCGAGTTGCGCGAGATGGCCGTTGCCCGGTGGGAACTGGCCCGGCTGGAACTGCAAGCGGATCTGCGCTCGGCCAAGCAATTGGCCATCGCCTGGTTGGCGGCCGTCGTGATGGCGCTCACGTCGCTACCACTGTTGCTGGTGTGCCTGGCCGATGCGTTGAACGGCTGCGGGCAGATCGCCCGCGGCGGCTGGCTGCTGATCTTTGGAGGCGTGCTCTGGATCGCCGCGTTGGGCGGCGGCTTTTTTGCCTGGCGGCGTTTCCGCCGCCGTTTCGTCGGCCTGCAAGAGACGCTCGAAGAACTCCGCGAAGACCTCCTCTGGCTGCGGGAAAAACGGCAGTAGCACCGCTTCCCGAGAATTGGTGCCTAGTGCCAGCGCCGGCAAAACCGCAAGCGGTTTGTTGTGCTCAATACTTGGCTGCCCCAATGGCCCGGCGAATCGTCTCACGCATCAACGCGGCGGGGCCCTCCTGGCCCGTGAACAACTCGAATTGAAGGCACGCCTGGCGGACGAACATGTCGACGCCGGTAACCACCGTGCAGTTGCGGTTTTCCGCGTCTTTGATCAACATCGTATGTTCTGGATTGTAGACCGCGTCGAAGACGATCATCGACGGACGCAAATGGTGCTTTTCAAACGGTGATTCGTCCACGTTCGGGTGCATGCCGACCGGCGTGCAGTTGACCAACAAGTCAGGCGCGATGGTATGACGGGCCGGCCATTCGACGGCGCGGCACTCGAATCGCTGAGCCAAGGTGAGGGCCTGTCGCGAGACACCGTCGCTGACCACCACCTTGACGCCGCGACGCGTAAGACCGTAGACGATGGCTTTGCCCACGCCGCCGGCGCCGAGCACCAGGGCCGTCCTTCCTTTGAGTCGCTGCTCGAACTCGGCGGGGCCGCCGATGGCCGCTTCCATGCTTTCCAGCGCCGCCCGATGATCCGTGTTGAAGCCCTGCCGCTTCTTGCCGTCGATCACGATGGTGTTGGCGGCGCCGATGCCGCGAACGGCCGCGTCGACCTCGGTAAGCTTCTTGATGACCTCTTCCTTGTGCGGAATCGTGACGCTCAAACCCTTGATGTCCAGCGCAGCGGCGTCTTCGAGAAAGCGGGCGAGGTCCTCGCGCGGCACGCGAATGGGCACGTACACCTTGTTCAGCCCACAGTGTCGAAAGCCGGCGTTGTGGATCTGGGGGCTCAGGCTGTGGCCCACCGGGTCGGCAATCACCCCGTAGACCTCGGTCTCGGGAGTGATCTGGTCGTAGTGGTAGATCTCGGTCATCTGCTGGTAACTGAGTTGGCCGGGGGCCAACGCCCGCTCGTGATGGAACGTGGCGTACGTGAACGGCGCACCGAACTTGCCGGCCAGAATCCGCGAGAGGGTGCCGATATCGCCCATGCAGATGCCGATCGTCGGCACCTTGCTGCGGCGCGACAACTCCAGCATCCGCAAATTGTCGTGCGGATGGTTGGCCATCGTCGAAAACTTCACGATATCCGGGTCGAGCTCGCTCAGCCGGCGATGCAGTTCCTCCACGTTGTCGGGCGTTTTGCGGAAATCGTGCAGGCTGATGATCCGCTTGGTGCGGCCGAAACGCGGGATGGACCGGGCGATGTCTTCTTCCAGGTCGACGTACTCCACGCCCTCGGCAATCGCCGCCCGCAGCAGCAACAGCCGCTGCTCCTCGGTGCCCACGTACTTCCCGCCGTCGGCCGGCCGCCGGCAGGTGATAATGACCGGGCAAGGCCGATCGGTCACCAGCCGCCGGAGGTTCACGTCACCGTTGATATAGTCCAGACGCAATTCGACCAGCTTCGCGCCCTGGTCGACCAGGTGTCGATGCTCCGCAAGTACGTGCCGGTGGCGGCCACGGCCAATGCTGACACAGATCATGGGGGGAAGGGAAAGGGGTTGGGGGTATGGGGTTAAGCAGTAGAATCAGAGTTCAGCCGCCGCATCGCCGCGGCGGGGAATGGACCGATCGCTCATTTTCCCATTGTCGCCAATCCGGCCAAGAAAATCAAACCCTCGGCCGGCGCGCAGGAATCGCTCGCGGCTCTAACCGCCCGTTGAAAAAAGGGGACGGGCTCTGAACCGAAAGACGAAAGTCCGCGAAAAACAACGATCGTGAGGTGCCTGTCCCCTTTTTTCAACGGGCGGCTAAAATCCCCACAACTCTCGCGTCATTCGGCGGAATTGCGGCAGATTCCGCACCTGCCGCACGGCCGGACGAAAGGCGGCATAGTCAGGCAAAAACTGGGCAAAATAGCCGCTCGTCCGCGGCAGCCGTCGCAAGGCCACCGTCGGACCGTAAAAGCGAAACTCGTCTTCCACGAGTTGCCGCATGGCTCTGGCCCGTTCTCGCGACGTGGGCCCACGCAGCTCTTTGCCGCCCGACCACACCGTCTGGGCCTGCCGAAAGATCCAGGGGTTGCCCAGGCAGCCGCGGCCGATGGCCACCGCGTCGGCGCCGCTTTGGCCGAGCAGCCGGATGGCGTCGGCGGCCGTGCGGATGCTGCCGCTGCCCACGACGGGGATGCGCACGGCCTGCTTCACCCGAGCCACAACGCTCCAGTCGGCGTCGCCGACGTATCCCTGGGCCACGCTGCGGGCATGAACGCTTACGGCCGCCGCGCCCGCTGCCTCGGCCTGCCGCGACACTTCGACGGCCGTTTCGTGCTCGGCATCGGGCCCGCTGCGAATTTTGATGGTGACGGGGATCGAAACCGCACGAACTACCACGTCGACGATTTTTCCGATCGCCGAAGGGCAGCCCAACAGCGCCCCGCCCTCGCCGCGCTGGAGCAGGCGTCGCACGGGACACTCGAAGTTCAGGTCGACGATGTCGAATCCAAATTGTTCCACGATGCGGGCGGCGGCCGCCATCGACGCCGGATCGGCGCCACTAAGCTGACCGGCCCGCGGGGCCTCGGCCGCCACCGTGCTCAGAGCCCGCAGCGAACGCCGCTGGTCGTGAACCACCTGCGACGCATCCACCCGCTCGCTACACACCAGGCTCGCGCCGAACTGCTTCATCAACTTGCGAAAACAAACGTTGCTGTGCTCTTCCAATGGGGCCAGCGTGATAGGGTGCGAGATGCGTACGTGGCCGATTTTCATGCTGTCTGAGACCCCGGCTGCCACCGGTAATGTTCTTCTAGCACAACCGCTTTCTTGTAGCACAGCCGCCCCGGCTGTGCCGCCGTAAGAAACCGGCCGCTTACCGGGGTTTGCTCGGTGGGGGCCCAGAACTACCGTCGGCAAGCACGAAACTACCCCCGCCTTGCGCCTTGGCACGATACATGGCCCGGTCGGCATCGTGCAAAAGGTCGTCGATGCGGCGGAAGTCCCGCAAGTCGGCTGCTACGCCAATGCTGGCGGCAACAGCCACGCGCCGCCCATCGACGATCAGCGGCCGCTCCAAGTGGGCAAGAATCCGCTGCGCCACCCGCTCGGCGTCGGTGGCGCTGTGCAGATCGTCGATCAACAGGGTGAACTCGTCGCCGCCAAACCGGGCCACCATGTCGCCCGGCCGCACACAAGCGGTCAACCGCCAGGCGACTTCTCGCAAGACGCCGTCGCCGAGCAGATGACCGAAACGGTCGTTGATGGCTTTGAAATTATCCAGATCGATAAAGTAGACGGCGAACCGGTAGTCGTCATGCTGCCGACGATGTTCCATCGCCCGAGCGAGCCGGCGTTCGAACAGGCGCCGGTCCGCCAGTCCAGTCAGTGGATCATGCCCTGGCGTGCTGACGGCCCAGGAGTCTGTCCGCGTCGCTGTCTGCCGCTCCGCCGAACCGTCGCCCGGCAACTCCCTGGCCACGATGATCCATTGTTCCGTCCCGGCCGGAGAGATTTTGGCGACGTGCCATTCGACGGGAACCGATTGTCCGCGGTTGTTCCGGTGGCAAGTGCGGAGCGATACGGGTTGTTCGCCCGCGGCAGCGCCGAGTCTTCCGGCCAAGGCGAGGATGTCCTCCGGGGGACAAATCTCCTTCGGGCCAAGGCTGAGCAATTCTTCGCGGCTGTAGCCGAGCAACGAACAAGCCGCCTTGTTGACATCGGTGAACGTCATCGACTGGGGATCGACGCAAAAGACAGCATCGGGCAGAAGGTCGAACGGCCCCCCCCTGTTGATTTGCTCAGTGTTTGGCGCGATGCCAAGCATTGCCGGTTGCTCCCCTGCTGGCCGCTTGTGCCGACTCGTGCCCCAACGCGTATTTTCATTGTAGGTCTGCCTCGATCTTAGGTAAACGTGCTCCGGCCCGGGCTATCCAGCGAACCCCGATAGGCCGCCTGGCAACGCTGTGGCCCAGTACGCGAAAGCCAGAGGGGGCAGCGGGGACACGGTTTGGGTGGCTTGGCCCGTGTTGTGACTGCTGCTATACTAACGCAATTGGCGGTTGTCGCCGCGAGCACCCCTAGCTCAATTGGATAG
>Ga0181529_10006247_pt1 | contig 12149 bp, 13 predicted proteins | sample PEATcosm2014_Bin_36_FD_119763 | JGI IMG/M metagenome (GOLD analysis project Ga0181529, IMG submission 119763) | Peatland microbial communities from MTU Mesocosm Facility, Houghton, MI, USA - PEATcosm2014_Bin10_30_metaG | ecosystem: Environmental > Terrestrial > Soil > Wetlands > Peat | place... | reverse complement strand
GGGCGCGATGATTGCGACGGTTCATCCCCGCGCCTGCGGGGAACACTCGAGGAAGCCGAGCCGGGCGAGGATGATCACCGGTTCATCCCCGCGCCTGCGGGGAACACGAGACCGCGACGATGCCCGACATCGCGCGCGGCGGTTCATCCCCGCGCCTGCGGGGAACACTCTTCGTCGAAGTTGTTGTTCTGTAACCCGGATTCAATTGTCAACGAACCTACCGGAAAGAACACCTGTTCCGGCCGCTTCAGCCTCCCCGGCGTCGACTCGACACCACAGGGGCAAGTCCGGTCGGCAATGCCGCTTCCGGCCCGAAGGAAACAAGACGCAATCCGTCGAAATCCACCGGCACACGCCGGTTCTTCCCGCAGGTGTCAAAGTGAAAACCAATCTCGCTTGGCGCGGACCACGCGATCACGGCGTTGCCCTCTTCGATGTAGGCGCACACCTGGCCCCAGATCATCTCGCGCACCCGCCGGCCGTAATCGCCGATATAGACCCCGGCGCGAACTTCCAGCAGCCACACCGCCAGCCGCCCGCGCAGTCGCGGCGGCGCGTTTTCAACCACGATGACCAGCATCGCCTATCCGGTCTGGTTCTTCGAATGCCACCGGCATCGCCTCAGGTGGCGCTTCTGGCAGCGGCAAGCCGCCCGCAGACAGCACCTCCTCGATCAGTGGAATCAACCGCGCCAGCACTTGCAGGCGTCGGAACGCGTCGCGGCAAAGCCGTCGCACCTGAGCAACTGGGTCGGTCACCGGGTGTCCGTCGAAAGGCTTTCCCTGTTGCACGGCAGCAACTACGCGAAACGCCTCCGGCACGACCGTGTCGAACTTCAGAATATCAGCGATGTCATACACGAAGCTCTGCGGCTTGCCACTGTGCAGGAAGCCGATGGCCGGCGCATACCCGGCCGCCAGGATCGCCGCTTCCGTGACTCCATAAAGCGCCGACGTTGCCGCCGACAGGCAACGGTTCACCATGTCCGCGGAGGACCAATCCGAGGGGTCATACTGCCGCCCCTCCCAACGCACCCCATGTCGTTGCGCGAGCAGCCGGTAAGTTTCTCGCACCCGAGCGCCCTCGATGCCACGCAACTGGTCAACCGAACGGTGAGCCGGGGCTTCCTCGTTGAAACGCATCGCATACATCTTTCGCACCACCCGCAGGCGGGCGTCTTCGTCCAGTGCCAGCCGCGCCTGCAGCAGCAGCCGGTCGGCACGCGCACCACCGGGCTGGCCGGCGGCATACAGCCGCACACCGGCCTCACCGACCCAGATCAGCAGCGTGCCAGCCCGCGCCGCCAAGGCAACGGCCGCATGGCTGGTCCGTGTGCCCGGCTCCAGCATCAGACAGACCAGACCGCCGACGGGGATGTGTGTGCGAACACCGCCTTCGTCCACGACGACGAAGGCGCCGTCCAGCACATCGAGCCGCCCCTTCTCAACGAACACGATGGAGGCCCGTTCGCTGATGGGAATGGGCCGTGGCGGCGGCAGCCCCGGCATGGGCCGATCGCGCTCGGCCCGTTCGCTCATCGGGCGCGGCGGATCAGCATGAGCCCACAGCCAAAGGCCCGTGCGCGGCCGAAGCCAGCTGCCAGAGCGATCAGAAAAAGCTGCGGGTTCTCCACGGTCAGCACCCCAGTGAAATCGACCACACCGAACCGGGCTGGGGAACCACTCTCGCGAGGGATGACAACCGTATCGTAGCCGTCCACCGCCACCTCCTCGTCCGGTCGGAAACCGTGCGCCGCTCCCTGCCGCGCCAGCCAGGCGCGCCCCGCCGTCAGCACAGCCTCCGTCCGCATCGGCGCACGCTCACCGGTGGGCACCCGGTAGAGGGCGTCCATCACCACGTCGTGGCGCTTTCCCCGTTGCCCGGCCGCCACCGACCGCGCAATTACGGGATTGGCGCGCAACGTGAAGCCGAGCCGGTCACCGGGTGCCAGCACCGGCGCGAATTCCTGGGAATCGAGATCGAACAGATCGTCAAGATTGGCTGGGGGCCGGGCCGAAAGAGCCATGAAGCGGCCTGGCGCCTCCTCGCGCCACAGGAAATCTCTCCGCCGTTCTTGTCCGTCGGCGAACAGCGCCCAGACCAGCCGGTGCGACGCTGCGGCACGAGGCCCGGTGGCGTCCGGCACAAGCAGCCGCGCCAACGACGCTATCGGCGCGTCCTGCCGCAGCCGGGCACGCGAGAGCCACAGGTCGCTCACGATGACGTTCCTCCCAGCACCGCTTCTGCCCGCAGGTCGAACTGCCAGCGTCGCCGCGACCGTGGCTGGTCGCGGCGCATCTCGATGCGAAGCCGGCGTGGATCGTCACCGGCATCGTCGGCATCGAGCACGACGATCATCGTCTCCCAGGGTGCATCGGCGAAGACGTGCCGGAAGAACCGCCCCGTTGGTTCGTGCAACCGCGCTTCCGGTCCTTCCTCATGTCTCGCAAACAGTGCCGCCGGTGGGTCCACCGCCTCGACCAGACGCGGCGCGAGCGGCAGACCAAGCGGACAGGATTTGCGCCCAAGATAGGGCACGAACTCAGGCTGCTCCATCGCCTTGGCCAGCGCCTCCAATGGCCATCGGACCGTGTTGTCGCGGGGCCAAAGCGCGCCGAGATGCCAGGCCCCAGTTCGATAGTCACGGCGCGACAGGATGGTATTCAGCGCTGGGGCGGTGAGTTCCTGGGCACGCGTGGCGAAGTGCCGACCGCGTTGGGCAGGCGGCACTTGTGCCGTGTGATAATCGGCCAGCAGGCGCCCCGGCGCGTAGCAGAGCAGGGCCAAGCCGTAACCGTCGGCCAGCGCCGCCTGCGCGGCATCGTCGTCGCGGTGCAGGCCCAGGCAGGCGCCGACCAAGCCGAGCACGGCCGAACGCGCCGGCCGGTCCCCGCCCGAGCGCCGCTCGCCCACGGCAATGCTGCCAAAGGCTGCGAACGGCGCCACCAACGCGAACGTCAGATAGCGTGGCATGGGCGGTCATCCACGGCAGAAGGCAACGATGTCGGAGAGCCGACCAGCGGCACCAACTTCCATTTCGACCGCTTGGTCCGGTGCTTGCTCATAGGCCGCGTCGATCGCGTCACGGAACGTGCGCAACCGTTCGATCGACTTGGCGATCAGATCATCGCCGGTGACCGGTCGGGCGAAGGCGCCGGCGAGCGTGCGCGGCTGGCGGTCACCGCTCTCGGCCAGCACGTAGTGGGCACGTCCAAGCGCGGCAAAGCTGTTCTGCTTGCCCCGCGGCGCGACCGTTGCCGCCGCCTCGGCCAACGCCCCCAGCGCGGTGGCGGCAAGCTCCATCTCACCGCCGAGGTTCTTCAGCAGCAGCGTCCGATCGACGCAGATATAGAGATAGAACACGCCGGAACCGAAAGCAGCCTCGCCGAGAAATCCAGCACCGGCATCCTCGGCCGAGGTCTTCAGGTCATCGACCGCAGTGTAGTAGTCATCCTCCACCGCCACCTTATGGGTGGTGATGGCGTGTGCCACCTGGGCGGCGGCCTCGCGGTTGTAGTCGGGGTCGGCGGCGAGCATTCGCCCGAACAGAGCGATGTCGGCCGCGGTATCGGCGGTGCGGAGCAGACCGGCCGACTTCGGATCGATCTTTTCGCCAGCCAGTGCTTGGTCGGCAAGCGCCAACGCAGCCGCACGCTCTTCCGGGGAAATGAACGCCAACTGTTCGATACGTGCGGCGTTGGTGTCCTTGGCGTCCTTGATTTTGCCGAACACGCCGGCAATCTCGCGTGCCACCTCGATGGCGCCCGGCTCCTTCATCCCTCCCGCAAGCAGGCGTTTCAGGACGACTTCCCCGAGGCGCTGAGTGCGCTGACCGATATGGCCTTCCAGCGCAGTGGCGAACACCTCGGAGGTGCGCCATGCCCGTTTCAGTGCCTGCGAGGAAATCCGCAGTCGGGTGGTCCCCCCGACTACGGCCGTCTTCGGGCGGCCGGTATCGTCGCGGTTGAGATTGGCGGGCGGGAAGAAGGTCAACAGATGCAGTTGCAGAAAGCGGTTCATGCGGCGATGTCCTTGGTGGGGGAAACGGTGTCCCCGGATACGGCTGGCTGTCCGGCATTCCAGTAGTCATAGATCCAGCGCTGACGACGCCTGTCGTCCCAGTCGAGTAGCGCGTCGGCGAGATCGGCCACGTTCAGCGTGGCTCCCGCCAGAGCTACCAGGCGGCGGAAAGCGGCAAGACGCTCATCCTCAGTGGTGGCTTCCAACAGCCGACGGAAGCGCAACGGCTTGAGCAGGGCGGTCTCCGGCTTGTCCGGGTTCTCCGGACCGACCTGCCGGGCCACTTTCAGCGCCGGCTGGTCGCCGCGCACATGCGCGAGCACCGCGGCGGCGAGGCCAATCGCCGGTAGATCGTCTGGCCCTGTCGCGCCGACACGTCGAAACAGGGCGATGGTAGCCTGATCCTGCATTGCCTCGCTCACCGTGGCGCAGCGGCGCAGGCGAGCCAGCGCGGCGCGGTCGCCGGAATGGGCAGGTGGGTTCGGCTGCATGTCGCGCCACCAGGACACGGCGGCGATGCAGGTGCGGATCATGCTGCTTTCCTTTTTTTGGCTTTCGACTCAACGGCAGCCAGTTGGAGGATCTCGAACAACGCGGCCCCATCTTTGCCATAGCCGGTAAGGGCGAACATCAGATGGCGGCGAGCGCGGCTGATGCGAGGCGCAGCACTACCGGACTCAGGCGCAAGAGGCGCCACCTCGTCGAACAAGGCCAGCGCCGCAGTGCGCAGCTTCTTGAGCCAGACCACGCACTCCGCTTCGGCGGAAGATGTGGCGCCTGTGATGTGTGCCAGCGCGCCGAAGAAGTCCTGCTCGGTCTGCTCCCACAACCGTTCGCGCACACTTACCAATGTCTCGGCGTCAAATTTTACAGTTGCACCAGAGCTGAACAACGCTGCCCGCACCGCACCACGCAGCAGGCCGGCGACCTGATCGGCCGCGCGCACGAGGCGGGCAGCGAGCGCGTCCAGTGACTTCTGCAAGTCCTTGTCACGTGCGGCCGGCAACGGCATCTCGCTCTCGACGAAGGCGCGGGCCTTCATGTTGTCCATGTCGTAGCCTGCGGCGATTAGCCGGGCCTCGCCGGCCTGTGCAACCACCACGCGATCGTTACGCCACGTGCCGATCGCGGCGGCGGGCAGGCGCAGCCCGTCTGGGTTTCGCATCACCAAGCCAAGCCAATGGCGATAGCCGATGCCGCCGGGCTGTGGATGCAGCGACAGCCACTCACCGCCTTCCCTCAGCGTGTAGTGCGGCGACAATGGGTGCACGCGGCCCCAGCCCGCGTAGTTCGCGCCGCGCGGACGCTGCCGCCAGGACACAACCTGCACAACGTCCGGCACTCCGGTGAGATCACAGGCGCGGGGTTCGAGCAAGGTGACGAAATCGAGCCGAACACGCCGCGGCATACCCCACCAACATTGCAGCGGATGGGAAGTCTCGGGCGTCACCGTGCGCGCACCCTCGGAGGTGACGGTGGACGTGAGCCACGGAAATACCAGCGGTAGATCGTTATATGCGGGTGTCGCGCCGCACGGCACATTGGCCCAAAGGGTTCGCCAAAGCGAGGGGGAGGCCCCAGGCACGACCAGCGTGGTCAGCGGCCCACCACCGCGCAACCCGGTGCGATTACCGGCGCCCCCGGACGGCGCCCACGATTGGAACGTGAACAGCGTAATCGCCGCCGCCGCCCGGCCGAGCGCCGAAACACGACCACGCCGAACCAGCAAGTCGGTGTTGTTGTGTTCCGTGCTGGCTCCGGGTGCCTCGATAAGCAGCCGCGCAACCGGTTCCGGATCGGAGACAAGATCCTCGAAATCCTGCAGGAATCGCGGCCCTTCCCCATCGAGGGCAAACGCATGGGCAATCGGCGCGAAGGCAGCGTCCAGCGTGGCGGGGTCAGGTGGATCAAACCAACTTTCCAGCCAGGCGTCAGGGTCGCGTGGAGGGCAGGCGGTTGCGAGCAGGCCGATTAGCAATTCCAGCGTGGCGATGCGCAAATCCGCTCGCGGCCAATCGATGGCGATAACCGGATCGTCGGCGATGGAGTCGGTGATCTGGGCCGGGCGGATGACACACCGACCAGATCTCTGCCGCACGGCCGGCAGCCAGGGGTCGGTCAACAAATTGAACACCAATCAACTCCCGCTCAACGGGGCAGCAGAAGGCTTCTCTGCCAGCTCAATTCTAGTCCGGATCGTTCTTTCGACACAGCGCGATAAGGATCATGGCGCATCAAGCAGGGGGCAACCACGACAGGCCAACACACGCATCGTAACGGACCGTTACCGACGCTCCCGACTCGGTGTTCGTCGCCATTGTATATCCGTTGCCGCCTTCCGTCAGCACCGCTAGCAGCACCCGATCGGAATCGCGCTCCCACGCGCCCCAGCCAGCCCGCGCCGTCGCAACAGCCGCCTCCAGTCCCGCTGGCACCGGGCAGGCCGCAATTCGGTATTGGGCTACCGTCACCTCCGAAAGCGCCCACGCCCGTCGCAGATCGGAATCGCCCGCGTAGGGAATCACGGCCCCGTCGATCAGCAGACCGAATCGCACCGTCACCTCCGGCCGGTCCTCCAGCCGGGTCGGCGTGCGTGTCTCCGGCTCCCATAGTCCGGCATTCCGATCATAGCCAGCCCACACATCCAGCACGTTCTGCCGTGCCACCTCAACGCTGGCGATTTCCCTCCCCCTAGCCCTGCCGGACGCGCCTGCCAGGTCTGGCGGAACCGCGTCCGGAGCATCACGGTCGAACGCCGCTTCGATCAGTGGGCGCATGTCTTCGGGAGTGACAATGGCGCCGCGCTCGAATACCGCTCGGGCACTGCGCCACAGCAACGCCGGGTCACGATACACCGCAGCCGTGCCGGCAAACGATCCCGCAAGCCAATCGGCCGGCGGTTGCTCCACCGGTTCGGGGGAAATCACCAACAGTTCCGGTCCTGCCACTGGACGCGCTGCCCGCTGGTGTCGCCACAATCGGCCTGCGCGCTGGATCAATAGGTCCGCTGGTGCAAGGTCCGTCACTAGCAGATCGAAATCGAGGTCCAGGCTCTGTTCGATCACCTGTGTCGCCACCAGCACGCCGCGCCGGCCCACGCCGGTGCTGTCGCGGCCAAAGCGGCGCAGCACCTCAACCTCAATCGCCAGTCGGTCCTGCATGGCGAATCGGGCGTGAAACAGCAACGGGCGGAGGTCCAGTGCACGCAGCATCTCGGCGGCGGCAATGGCTTCATCCACTGTGTTACGCACCCAGGCAACCGCCGCTCCTGCCCTGGCAGCCTCGGCGATGCGCTCAAGCGCTGCCGCCGCATCCGGCAGACGGGTCACCACAACACGGCGCGCCAAGCCGTCACGCACGGCGCACGGTGTTTCATCAATGCCACCGGCGGCGGCCAGCGTTGCCAGCGGATAGTCTTGCCGCACTACCGCTTGGCGTTCGGCACCGAGCCCGTCGCGGAAAGCGTCGACCAGTTTCTGCCGCACCTCCCGCGGAAGGGTGGCGGAGAGCAGTATCGCCGAACCACCGAGCGCAGCGTGGAATCGCAACAATCCCACCAATTCCCGCCGCATATAGGGGTCAAAGGCGTGCGCCTCATCGACGATCAGCACTTTCCCCGCCAGCCCCTGAAGCCGCAACGGCGCATGCCGCACCGGCAGCGCCGCCAGCAGCGCCTGATCGAGTGTGCCAACGCCGATCTGCGCCAGTAGCGCCCGACGCCGGTCCTGTGCGAGCCAAGCAGCGCAATGCGCTTCCGCGGTTTCGTCCGCAGGATCGGCCGAAGACCGCACCGCTCCGATCCGCTCTGACTGGATTGCAGCAGCAAATCGAGGGTCGAGATCGGCACGCCTATGCGCCAAAGCGAGCGATGGCCGTGCATCAGCAGCAAACAGCCTTCGATATGAGTCTGCCAGACGGCCGAACATCGCGTTCGCCGTCGCCATAGTCGGCAGTCCGATGTAGATACCATCCGCCCGCCCATCAGCGATCAGGCGATGCGCGAAAGTGAGCGCAGCCTCGGTTTTGCCGCTTCCGGTCAAATCTTCGATTACCGCAAGCATCGGCCCCTGGGGAAGCGGCGCCATCTCCGCCCAGCGCTGGACGGGCGAGGCCAGGTTAATTCCAGGAAACAGCCTTCGCATGCCGCCAAATGGAGCGGGCTCAACGGCAGCAAGGCCGGCGGCACTCACAGCCGTAGCTGCACGGGGCAGAGCATGGCTCCAGAGGTATTCACCTGGGTCGGCAACCGCATCTGGGCTGACATAGGGGAACCAGAGCTGCCGGGACCCGATCCAATCGGCCAGGGTCACTAATCCGGCGAGATGCCAGCTGAGGCGCGAAACATCTCGCTGATCAGTGGGGCGGACGAACGGGGTGGGCCGGAAGACCTCGAGCATCGACGCCACGAACGTCGCGGCGGCTTCCAGGCAGGTATCGCATAGGACCTGTTTGCTCGGCGCGACATCCGGTTCGACAGGAGGCCGTCCATGATGTCCTGCCAGTGCCCGCCACAGGTGGCCCCGGTGCGGATCGGTCCATGCCCATCGCCCGCGCTCTCCCGGCGGGAGCACGCAGTCGAGTCGATCAGCAAGCTTGTGGCGCAGCAGGTAGAGGCCAAGCGCGTCATGCCGCGGTCCAGCAGGGGGCTTCGAGTGCTCGGGAAACGGGCCAAGCGCACGAGCAGGCCAATGCTCGGGTGCTTGTGCCTGGAATGGCCTCGACAGCTTGCCTATGTCGTGCAGGGCGATCAGGAACGCTAAAGTTCGACCGGACAGGCCGAATGCCTGCGCACGAGGCAACAGCGTGGCGACGGCAGCTACGTCCAAGGAGTGCGCGAGCAACGGGTGCATGCTCGCTGCCATCGCATCCGTGGCGCGAGCTTTTCCCCAAAAATCGCCCAGGCATACTGGCATGGGAGCGTCCAATCGAACCTGTCCGGCTGAAGGGGGATTGTAGCGCAATAACCACTCGATGTCGGCGGCGACCTTCGAAGCCGCATCGCTCCACCGCTGTCCAGTCCTGCGCCGGTGAAGGCGGTTGATGGTGGCCATAGTCGAGGGGGCCAACGCGTCCAGCGGGTCGGGTCCAGGCGGTTTGACGTTGGGGAACTTGGTGAACGACGAGCCGTGCTGGCAACGCCAGGACCATCGGTAGTCGGAGAACACAAATACCGACGACCTTCTCGCCTCCGATACACAGACCCGAAGACGCGACCAGATTGCCCCCACCACCTGCGCCATCGCCGTCATCGCCAAGCCATGTATGGCTCGATGCTGGCGAGCGCGGCCGGCATGTAGGCGGTGAACCATGCCTGAATCAGCATGGAGGGATCCACGTCCAGAGCACGTGCGAGCGGGACGACTTTCTCCAGCGGCACACGCGTCTTGCCCTGTTTGATCATCGTGATCATGTTCTGGTTGTCGTAGCCCAACTCCTCCGCAAGCCTGACCTGGCTCTTGTCGCTGTCGTTGATCAACCGCTCCAGCCTCGCCGAAAAAGCATCGCGAAGCGCCCGATCGGTTTTTGTGGACATTTGAAATATTCCTTTCACTTCCTATATGCAGTAACACTATACTTAAATCGGCAGTTTATGAGCACAACTATATTGCCGGACTTGAATGATACCCTAAGTTCGGGCGGGCCAGAGATATGGATCCCACGGTGCTGGCTCTCCTGCGCTTTGGTCGCGCGGCCATCTTTTGCCGATCGGATGTCGCCTCGGGGCAGTCAGCAGCGATCGCCATGGGGGGATCCGGAATTTACTCAAAATCGAGCCCGACCATGGATCCGCCCATAGGTGAGCCGTCGGAGTTACCGTCGCGTGCGTCCACACGGGGATGGTGGCTCGCAGTTTCGACGCGAAACGGAGGGCTTGGCGCCGACCGCTAGTGATCCAACTCGCCCCACGCCAGGGGCCCGTGGTCGTGCTTGCGCCGCCGCGAAGCGCACGACGGTCGCAAGGTCGCCCGTATCGGTCCATACGCACTCTGCGCCGGCGCCACGGTTATCGGGTTTTGGGGCCTCTGGTCGAATTTGTGTCGCATCGGAGCATCAGGCAGCCGCAAGGTCGGCTGGAGAGACCCATATTCAGGGGCCCCGCGAGTGGGCAGAGCCATCGCACTTGAGGCGCCCGGTTTCGATGCGACTTCGAGGGTCGATTTTGAGGCCTGTGGTGGGATTTGCAGGCCGGCGATGAGTCGGGCCGCGCGCAAATTCGACCTCCCAGCGACGATTGAGGATCGCGTCTCGCAGCCTGTGGTCGAGTTTACGTCGTTTGGACGCGTCCACCGATCGCAAAGGTCACGCCAGAGGCCGGCCGGAAGGCCGCGGGTTGGACGAAAAATCCGGCGTGCGTGCTGAATCGTCGTTTTGATGGTCACCGTCGATTCGACGCGATCGAGTCGGTGGAGCTGCTGACCGACGAGCCGAGCAGAACGCGGCCGAGCGGTTACCATAGGCGTTATGCCGCATCCCCTGTTCGCAAACGCTCTCCGGGGCTTGCGCTGTCTTTCCTATCGACCCCAAGCAAGAGCGCTGCCGAACGCCCCAGCACGCTTCCTTGCCCCGGGGAAACACATGTTCCGCGCTTCATCCCTTCGTCACGATGACGCTCGCGCTTGGGAAAATACGCTGCCTCAATGATCCCAGCATTACCGACTTGCCTGTCAGGAGCCCACAGCAAGCCACCAGCGCCGCACGCTTTTTCGGGTGCCCGCATACTGCTCAATACCCGGAGGCTGCTCAGTGGCTTCTGTAGGCCTGCACGGGGCATCTAAGACTGGAAGACGCCGTTTCGGGGCAAAAGGTTTGGCAAGCACTGTAAGGAGTGCATGACGCCGACACGCGAACATGAAGAGCAGTTTTTGGACGAAATCTGTGAGAATCTCCCGGAGCAGCTCGTAGAGCCCGCTGGTGCATGAACCAGGAAGGGCTGACGGGCAGGGTGCCGAGCTACCTGTCGAAAGGGCTGTGGGACCGCACGTGCTATTCTGAGCGAAGCGCGAGCCGTCCTTTTCTAGGCGCACGCGCGCGTAGTGGATCAATCACGAGCTTGCAAGCCCTATATTCATAAGACACTGATTTTTCGGTCAGAAATGCAAAAGTGCCCGTAGGATTGATAATGCGATAAGGTGCCACGCTGCGGCACGTAATCAGGAAACGTCTCCATCGCCATCACCGGTCCCGTCGTCACGATATCGCCGCAGGAAAACGACCGCGTGGTGTCGTGGCTCCTGGCGAACTCTGATCGCCCGAAGCTCGCCGTGCGCCTTTGGGCAAAGATGCTTCTGCGCCTGTATGAGGACGGTGAGGTCATCGCGAGTCGAGAGAATCTCGCGGCGGCCGTAGGGATCGACCCCGGAGCGGTGTCCCGCGTCATGACCGCATTGGCAGCCATCGGTGCCATCACGCGCACACGGATACCGCTCACTGCAAAGCGTGGTCCTGGCATGGTCAGCTACTACGTGAACCCCCGCATCGCGACGGTCCTGACCGGCGAGGAGCGTGAACGCGCGCAGGCCGCAGCACCACCACTGCGCATCTGACCTGAACGACCGGGAACATGTGGCTCGAGGCCATGCGGCGAGCTGGACAGCTTGAGAATATGGTCAGGGGCGATCACCTTCGAGCCGAGCCGAGCTTCTCGATCTCGGTGAGAAATGCTGCTGCTTCCGTCAACCGACCAGGAATGAGCCGGTAAATCCGCTTCTGGTGTAGGCGCTGCTGATTCAGGATGCCCGTCTTCACCAGGCAGCCCAGATGGAAGGAGAGCGTGGAGCCAGGAATGCCAAGTTCTTCGGCAAGCTCAGCCGCAGACCAGCCTTCCGGCCAGCCCACCAACGCTTCCACTATGGCGAGACGGTTTGGGTGACCGAGAGCTTCCAGCATACGCGCTGCGGCATCGCGCTTCATCAGCGATTGCTAACAGGCGAACGGACAAGACGCCAGGGCGTTCTTCCATTAAACTAGCAGATACGTCGGTTGTTAACTTTCAGGCCGCTGCGTATAACTGCATGCTAGTGCTCTGACGCAATCTGTGGATTCACATGTGGTCGGCGCTGTGCGATTCTGGCGGCATGGCACAGACGGTATGCGTGATTGTAAGCGGGTTGGACAGGGAACGGCTGGAG
>Ga0181529_10006243_pt1 | contig 12156 bp, 9 predicted proteins | sample PEATcosm2014_Bin_36_FD_119763 | JGI IMG/M metagenome (GOLD analysis project Ga0181529, IMG submission 119763) | Peatland microbial communities from MTU Mesocosm Facility, Houghton, MI, USA - PEATcosm2014_Bin10_30_metaG | ecosystem: Environmental > Terrestrial > Soil > Wetlands > Peat | place... | reverse complement strand
GCGACAAGTCCGGCAGTAGTTACGGTGGCGTTTGCGAAGGCTGTGGTAAGCGCGGGCTTGAAACTGGCGTCATAAGCTTCCACTTTTCCGCTGTTGACGTTAGCCGCGTAGAACACCGGAGCGGCCGCGGTTCCGCCCACAGTGCAACCGGCGTAAACCGCGCCCGACTTGGAATTATCGAGCAGAACCACGGCCTTGGTGCCCGCCGCACCATTCCAGCCGCTTATGACGCCATCGAGCGAGCAAAAAAGGAAATTCGCCGGCGTCGTCCCCACGATAAACGCGGTTGGATTGCCGCCGCTGAAGATATTGGACTCCACCCCCGTTACCGGCCCCGGAGTAGTGGCCCCGCCCGCGGCCGGTATAGTGACAGTGATCGCCGCATTCTTGACGCCGTATCCGTTGTACAGAGTTGACGTTCCCGTACCGTTGTTGGCAACCCAGAAGGGGCTGTTCCCGAATCCATTGCCCCAGGGATTCTTGAGATTGGTGTCCTGATGGTCGGCGATGCTCGGCAGATCCGACACCAGGTTGTGTACCAGAAAGCTGTTTCCGGTCTGGGCCGCCAGCGAGCCGGCGAGGGCGCTGCCAAGGAGGCATGCACTCACCCACGTGGTAGATTTTGCGCGATGCTGTTGGTGTTTCATATTCGCTTCCATAATCAAACTACAGTTGCGCTTTGCCGCTGTCTCCGTTTTGCAAACAGTCTGTAAAATCCTGGCGCGGGAGCTTCAATGAAGCTGGCGCATGAGGTCGAAGCCGACGAAGAGCCCGCCCGGCTTGTCGGCGCTGGGGTCGTTGAGGAAGGCCGCTCGGGTTGCGGCGCGCTGCGACACGGTGCTCGCGGGGTTAGTCATGAAACCCAGAGTAAAAGCGTGCCGGAAGATCTTCTTCTGAATGCCGAAGCTGTAGGCCGGCCGGTGGATTTCTAGAGGCCGGCCGTTGACCAGGGTCGGAATCACCTCTGCCACCAGCGCGACGGTGGGGCGTATGTCGAAAGCTCCCCCGAAACCTATTGAAAATGTATTCACACCGGGTAAATCGGGAATTGCGCTGGAGAGGTAAGACGCCGGCTGGAACAATCGCCTCGCATTCACCGAGAACGTGGGTACGGCGTAGAACTGAGCGCGGCCGGTGACGCTTCGGGAGAGGATCAGCTCGAAGTTCTCAGTGAAATTCTTCCCGAAATCGTCCTGCCCTTCGACGGAGAATCGCACCGCCGCGTTCAAAGGCATGCCGTCGGCTTCGCCGGCGAGATGATAGGCAGCCATGAGCTGAATGGGACGCCCCAGGAACGTCGGCGACCGGTACGCGCTGACGGAGAGGTTGCTCGTCACGCCATAGCGGAAGCCGAAGGAGGATAGCGAGAATCCGTCGAGACCGGCCAGGGCGCCGCCGCGCGCGGTGCCGGAGAACGCCGGATCGTAAGCGAACCGGTGGGTGAAGTTCACGTACAAGCCATGCTTGTCCAGTTGGCGGCCCGTCGGCAGGCTTAACAGCCAGTCGTCACCGGGTTGATAAATGGCCGGATTCGTTGCGGCTGAGGCAGACTGCGTTCCGCCTATTTGCGGCGCTTCCGCATGGGAACCGAGCGTGCGGACATAGCTGGCGACCGAGGCTATCTCGTCCTCGGACAGCTTGCCGCGCCAGGCCGGCATGGCCGTGCCTTTCCTGCCGTCGCGGATCGTCTGGCGAATCTGGTCGTCGGTGAGCCTCGCCTGCACCTTGGGATCGGTGAAATCCGGGGTCTTCATGCCGGAAATCCCTTTGCCGTTGGGGCCGTGGCACTGCGAGCAATTGTGAGTAAATATTGCCTGGCCATCCGGCGAGGCCGCCGCCGAAGGTTCGGGCGCGCGAACCGTCTGGGCGGCCAGGTCCACCAGATAGGTTTGCCCATCCTTCTCGATGAGCAGCGTGGTCGTGGAGCCGGGAATAAAGGAGACTCCCAGCCCGGCCGCCGTGCGATCGGGCGGAGCAGCCGCGCCTGCCGGGCCGCAGAGGCCCACAACCGACGTCAGCAGTACCGGCAAAAATGAGCGCGATATCACAGCATCCCTCCAATCCGGACCGTCGGACGGCGCCGATCCGATGCACCTGCGATTCATTGTAGAGGGAGGTTTTGCGCTTCCAGACGGATTCGCAGAATCTTCACACGAGTTTTACAGGGCCGCACTCGAACGGACTCACGAGGCAGCCGGCAGGCGAAAGCAGAAGCAGGTGCCCTGGCCGGATTCCGACTTCGCCCAAATATCACCGCCATGATCGACAACCGCCTGACGAGCCATGGCCAGCCCCAGGCCAAGCCCGCCGACTTTCCGGGCCGTCACAAAGGGCTGGAACAACCGCCCGCGAACTTCCGGCGCGATGCCAGGGCCGGTATCCCGGACCTCGACCAGGACGGAATCCGCCTCCACCGCCGCCGAAACGGTAAGCGTGCCGCCCTCAGGCATGGCGTCAAGCGCGTTGCCCATCAGGTTCAGGAAGACCCGTTCGATGCGGCGCCTGTCGAGAGGCAGAACCAGGTGATCGGGAACCTGGAGCACGATTCCCACGGAACGCGTTTCAGCGGTCGGGGCCAGGGAGTCCGACACCCCGGCCACCAGCTCTCGCAGGTTGCATTCCTTTACCTGACCCGCCTTACCGCGGCTGACGTCTAGCAGATCCTGGAGCATTCCTTGCACCTGGATCGAAGCACGGAACATGTTGCCGGCAAGGCGCTGGATTTGGTCTTCCGATAGCTGCGAAAACAGGAGCATTTCGGCTCCGCCGTATATCGCCGCCAGGGGATTGCGGAGGTCGTGCACGATGGAGGCGGCCAACCGGCCAATGGTGGCAATGCGCTCGGAGCGGATCAATTCTTCCCGTCCCTGCCGTATGGAGGAGCACATAGCGTTGAATGTGCGGGCCAGCCTTCCGAGTTCGTCATCGCTGTCTACGGCCACATGGCAGTCGTAGTTTTGCAGGGCGACTTCGGCGGCGGCGCGATCGAGCTCCTTGATCGGCTCCACAATTCGACGGGCCGTCACATAGGTGAGCGCAAGGCCGGCGACCATCGAAATCACCCACATCAGGCTGATGTTTCTTCGCAGCGCGGCGATCTGCCGGCTGGCGACATCGAAGGAACGGAGAATGGCAAGCTGACCGACAGGGGCCCCGTCGATATCGGCGAGCGGAGTGATCAGCGGCGCATATTCGGCCGATCTCGATCGAATCGAGCCGCCAGAGCGGCCAAGCTGGGGCGCGTCGAGCTGGGGCGCAACCCAGGCCGCATCCGCGGGAGAGAGCGTCGAGGCGACGACCCGGCCGCGGGAGAGGAACACGTACTCGCTCCCGCCGGTGTCATTCTTGAGACGCGCGGCCACGCCGCTATCGATGTCGTATCCGGCCACCAGAACATTGATGAGCGCGGTCCCCTCGGTGGCCTGCACGTAGACCGGAGTCACGGCCAAGTAGTAGAGCCGGTCGCCGCGCGCCAGAAACCCCGATACCTGCGCCGGGAAACGAGTGAGAGCGTCGTGGACGATCGGAATCTCGCCGGGCAGGGACTCCGGGGGCAGCTTGCCCAGGGAGGCGATCACGCGCCCGTCCGGCGTGGTGACCAGAAAAAACGCATTCTCATCGGATACGCGCGACCAGAGCTCACCTGCCGTGTCCCGAATGGTCGCCTGATCACCCGTGCCGAAAGCCGCGCGTACATCGGACATAGCGCTCAGAATCGAGCTGATCGAGGCCAGCCGGCTGGTCCGGGATTTCCATAGAGACTGGTATGCCTGGAAGCTGTCGCGCACTTCGTGCTGGATGCTTTCCGACGTTGCGCGGGTGGCGCTGTTCACGGCGAACCATCCCGCCACCGCAAACACGGCCGTGATCGCCACGGAAGTGGACAGCAGAATCTTCCAGAGGATCGAGAGTCGCGAAAACGGGAGCTTCATTTCCGCCCCATCGGATAACCGCCGTGGTCGTCGGGCACGGGCGGGTACTCCTGCCCGTATTTGTCCTTGTGAGGCACCTCGATATAGCCGGTCTCGGAGATCGCAATCGGCGGAAGCGAAGAGTCGGAGGAGATCTCGATTTCACGGTCGAGATCCCGCAGCGCCTCCGCGGTGGCGCGCTCGTGGAACACGTGCAGGCGGTATTCGCCGCCCGGCACGCCGGAAATGCCGAATGCTCCGGCGGCATTCGATATGGCGAACCACCGTTGTTTCAGGACCACGATGACGGCGCTCATGGCGGGATGAATGTTGCAAAAGACGCGCACGATGCCCGGGCGATCGAACGCGATCGTGCGGCTCGTGCCGGGCGCGTACAGGCCAAGGTCGAAAGTCTGGCCGCTGAAGTTGGAGAACGCGCTGTGAAAGATCGGGTCGAGGTTCGGGAAGGAAACGCTTGTGCCCGCCTGGATCGCGAGGATGTGCGGCACGAAGCTCTTGCCCCTCTGCTCCATGCGTGTGTGCCCCGGCCGCGGCGCGGAATCTGCCGCATTGGCGGGACCAACGGGCTCGAGCCAGACGACCACGCCGGAGTAGTCCATGCGTTTCCTCACCGCCGGCAATCGGGAATCGGAGAGGAGCACGTGCCCCGAGACCGAGTAGCCGGCCAATGAGACGGTCGTGAGCAGGCTAAAAAAGGTAAGCCAGAGCCAGGTCATAGTGATTGTTGAGCAGCGTTTTCCACGCGATGTAAGCCGTGCGGATTTGCGCGGCCTCGAAGCTCACCAGGACATTCGGCGCCAGCCGGTAGAACACGTTGCCGCCGAACTCCAGGTTCCTGCCGATCGCACCGGCGGCAAGATCCGCGTTGCGGTCGTCCTGCTGGCCCGAAAAGAGGTTGAACCAAAAACGGGGGGCCGCGCGCCAGGTGAGCTGTCCCCAGCCGCCCTGGCTGTGAACGGCGGCGATCTGACCGGTCCCCAGCACCACGAAACCCTGCGATATGGCGCCTGTTCCGAGGGGTGCCACGTTCCGTCCGATGAAAAAGGCGCCGGTGAAATCGATAGACGACCAGGGGCGGATCAGCCAGTCGAGAGTATAGACGTCGGACGGCAGGGAGGCCCCGGACGCGTGCGTTACGCTGTGATGGAATCCCGAGCCGAGTTCGAAGCGCCCGGCGGAGCCGCTGAAAAACTCGATCCGCCCTTCGACGCCCGGGCGCGCCGGCTCGAAGTAGGTCCCCGACGTCTGTTGGGCGGGGCCGTAGGGGCTGGCCGAGATGCCGCCCACTTCGTGGGTCTGAATGACGCCGATTTGAGCGCGCAGCCCCATCCGCTCGCCCAGAGAGAAATCCTGTTCGAAGCGCACTTGCGGGTTCCAGAACCACAGGTTGCCCGCCCCCGTCAGGGGCGCTACGGCGACTTGGGCGAGCGATTCCGGGTCGCGCGGAGAGATGAGCGGCTTATCCACCCCGGCCAGGATGTGGCGAGTCTTCCAGTCAATCGAGATCGTTCCCGTCCGCAGCCGGAGATACTGGTCGAGTTGCTGGCCGGACCCGCCCCAGAGGTCCATTCGCAGGGAGCCGCCGACCGTTCCGCCAAGGAAGGTATGCGGCCCCTGGTAATCCAGCCCGATAATGGTCTGCCGCAAGCTGCCGCCCGCCGCCCGGGTGTCCCCGGCCGCGGCAACCGTGGGATACTCGGCGCCGCCGCTGCCCGAGGAATCCAGAAAGCTATTGAACAGCACCATGCCGGTGAGGCGGATCGGGAACCGGTGCAATGCTTCCACTTTCGTTTGGGCCTGCTCGGCGGTGCGATTCTCCTGCACTTCGAGCCGATTCTCCAGGTCGGCCGGTGGGTTCACGGCGGGCTCGCGGGCAGCCAGTTCCGTCCTGAGTTTGTGGATCTCGGTTGCCAGTTCGCGATTCTGCTCCTCGAGGCGGTCGAGGCGGTCCAGGAGTTGGCGCATATCTGGCGGGGGCTGGCTCTGCGCGGCCAGGCTCGCGGCCGCGCACAAGACCAAGGCAACGCAGCGGACGGCCGCGCCGGCCGGTTGCGCGGGAAACTCACGTATCTCGATTGGCATCCAGGAGTCGCTCCAGTGTCTGCCGGACGGCGGCCGGGGAGAAGGGTTTGGAGAAGAACGCATTGGCGCCCAAACGGGCGGCGCGCGCCGGCGTATCCGGATCCGTGTCGGCTGTAATTACGATGATCGGCGTCGCCCTGTGGCGCGCGTCACCGCGCAGGAATCGAATCAATTCGAACCCATCCATGCCCGGCATGCGGATATCCGTCACAATCGCCCGAATCGGCCCGTCGCGCTCCAGCACCTTCACGGCTTCGAGCGCCGATGACACGACGCGAACCGCAATCCCCGGGATCGAAGAGCAGGCCAGTTCGAGAGCCACAACGCTGGCGTGCGTGTCATCGACGATCAGTACGGTTTCCTCCCGTCCGGCGTTCCCCTCTGAACGCCCCTCGCTGGTCGGCTCTCGCACGGAATTAGGGCAGGAACCGGTAGCCAACGCCATGGACAGTCAGGATGTGTCTCGGAATGTTGGGGTCGGCCTCGAGCTTCTGGCGCAGCCTCAGGACGTGCGCATCGACCGTTCGCGTGTTGGACATGAAGTTGTATCCCCACACCGAGTTCAGGAGCATGTCGCGCGTCAGCGGGCGGTCCGGATGGTGCAGGAAGAAGGCCAGCAGATTGTATTCGGCGGGGGTGAGCTTGATCTCCTCGTTCTTCCGCGTCACGATGCGCCTTTCCAGGTCCACTTCCACATCCCCGATGTGCAGCACTTTGAGGACTTCGGAGGCGGACCGGCGCAGAACCGCACGGATCCGTGCCATCAATTCGCGCCCCCCGAACGGCTTGACGACGTAATCGTCCGCGCCGATCTCGAGCAGGAGAACCTTGTCGATCTCGTCTCCCACGGCGCTCAGAACGATGATGGGCGTGGCCACCTGGGCGGCGCGCACTTGCTTGCAGATCTCCACCCCGCTCATCCCGGGAAGGCGGAGGTCCACCAGGATCAGGTCGGGCCGGAGCAGCAATGTCTGTTCGAAACCCGAGCGGCCCTCGGACGCCTGCACGGTCCGGTAGCCTTCTTTTTCGAGCATCAGAGAGACGGTGTCGCGGAGGCTGTCGTCGTCATCGATGACGAGAATCGTCTGAACGTGGGGCGAATCGGCGACGGCGTGGCCGGCAGAGGCGGAAAACGAAGCCTCGGTCCGCCCGCCCGCTCCGGAACGCCCAGTGTTCCAGGCTTCCTCTGTTGAGTGCATGGTAAAGATTGGATGCAGCGGCGACGGCCAGGGATGATTCTGCCGGTCACGAACGTGTCAATTCTTTGTAACCGGCCTCCAGTGAGGGCTGTAAGTCAGTTTGACGGACGTGACCACGTCATGCCGCACTCCGCCCAGGATGGGAATGAAGTAGCGTTCGGCCTGGGCCGAGGCCTCGATGCTCCACTCCGGCCGCACGCGGAACGAGCCGCCGGCCGAACCGCTGGTCTCGGTCCCGCCGCCGGGCAGGAAGGCGGGGCCGATGCGATTCTGGCGATACACGAAGTCGAATCGCCAGCGCGCGGATCGCCACCAGGAAGTCTGGACGAAGAGGCCACGCCCATCGCGACCCACCCAATTGCCGAGCAAATAGCCCTTATTGGTATTCGCGTCCTGGTACACGTTATTCCAGTACAGGAATGTACCGCCCTGATCTGTCCACTCCAGCCGCGTGGATGGCGCTTCCACGCGCAAATCCCACCGGCTGAGACCCGGAAGGCTCGCAACGTAGATGCCCGGGCTGAGGCCGGAACGCCGGGGAGAGGCGAGCGGTGAGGGTTCGTCGTCGGCATAGGAGTCGCTGTATAGGGTGACGCCCGATCGGGGGATACGCCAGAGGAAATCGAAACCGGATTTCCGGTCGCCGGGGTCGTTGAGCGCGCCGGTCGGGCCGTTCGCGAACAGATTGCGAATTATTGAGCCCACGGTGAATCCGTGTATGCCGGCGCCGTCGAAAAGCGACCAACGGGTGAATCCCAGTTCGAGGCCTTTGAAGACGTTCCAGGTGAGTTTCTGCCCATTGAGGAGCGGCCGCGGCGGCAGTTGATGGCCCGAGAGTTTGCCGCCAATCAGATCGAGCCGGAAGGCTCCCAGATGTCGAAGCGGGCCGGGCAGAAAGATGGGCGAGGTGCTGGAGAGCCGAATGGAATAGACGGGCTCGGCGTTGTCGCTGAACGAGAAGGGGCCGGACTGGCCGGGGCCCCACCACAGATCCTGCTTTCCCACGGTCAGGGCCCAACCGCCGAGTTGCACGCCAACATACATTTCCAACGGGCGGAAACGGTCCACGCCGCCCGGAGCGGCCGCGAGCACAGGTTCCAGTTGATTGGCTTCGGCTTTCAGCCCCAGGGCGGGACTGGGGAACGGCGGGGAATGCTGGAATTCATCGCGTATATAAAACGAGAAGCGCCCCGCGACCGCATCGGCGGAGAATCCCGCGATAGCATTGCTGCCTTCCGCGATGGGCCTGCCGTAATCGTTGATCACCGTCTGGCCGAAATTGTAGCCATCGACGAGCGGCTGACCGGCGATGGAGGTATAGCGGCTGTACAGCGACTCCAGTTCGACATAATCCGCCGCGCCGCGGTCATGTTCGAATTCCTGGCGAAGCGCCCGGACCAGGCGCAAGGCTTCTTCGGGACTCCTGGCCCCGGAGCGCGCCGTGCCGTAGGCCAGGGCCTCTTCAGCTTCCGCGAGTTGACGCATACACTCGCGGCGGGTCCAGGGACGCATCCCGGTAGCCTGGCCGGAAATGTTGCCGAGTGCGGCCAGGCGCAGCAGCGCGGGGTACACCCAGCTATCCACCGGCACGAAAACCGGCCCCTCGGCGGTGGGCGGCCCCTCCCGTTCCGGCGCGTAGAAATCTGCCGCCGGCCGTTCCTGGTGCGCGGATTTCGCCGGCGCGGGTGCGGTGAAGGCGACCGGGTCCCAGTCTGTGTGCCGCAGTTTGAAGATTTCCCGGCCGATCAGCCAACCAAGCACTCCGCCTACAGCCACGTCGGACGGGAAGTGCTTTTCCGCCGTAATGCGGGGCAGGCTGGAGGCGGCCGCCAGCGAGTACACCGCCATTTGCGTCAGCCACCCCGGATGGCGGTGGGCAAGGGCCGATGCCACGCTCCAGCTCAACATGGCGTGGTTCGAAGGAAACGAACCGCCCGCCCAGGAGGAGCTGAAGAAGCTGCCGCTTCCTCCGTCTTGCGTCGGCGGACTGCGGCGCAGGGTGACCTTGAGCGCCTCACTCACGATCAGGCTGTCCACGAAGGTTTCGCCCGCCAGGACCGCGCCTTCCTGTAGATGGGAATTCTCGTGCAGCCGCCCGAAACCACACATAACAACAGGGATTCCAACCAGGCCCGCAAGACTGGCATTGGAGATCGCAGTGCTGCGCGAAACCGCCAGGGCATTGGACCTCACGTGCGCGGTCATCGTATGGCTGTCGCCGGCGATCAGCAGGCCCGTGACAGCGCCGAAGGGGAGGAGCCATGCCAGGTCGCGCGGTTTTGCGCGAAAGGGGCTTCCGAAGAGGAAGCTCTCATCGGAGAGAATCCGTTTGGGAAAATCTTCGGCTGCGCACGCGGTCGCAACGGCACAGAGAATGAGCGCGGTTCGCATGGTTCGCATCGATCTATCTACTGGGCAGCGAAGACAGGTAAGCGATCAGCAGGTCGCGGTCCTGCGCGGAAAAGTTGAACGGCGGCATGATAGTCCCGGGGGTCTGGGACTTGGGATCCCTCAGGTGCTGGGCGATCCACTCGCGGCTGTGCCGCTGCGAGACGCCGTTCAAGGACGGCGCCAGCGTTCCCCCCACGCCATTGATGCTGTGGCAGTTCCCGCAGCCGTTGGCGGCGAAGATGCGTGCCCCGCTTACGATGGCCGACGTCGCGGAAGAAAGGGCCTCGGGATCCGGACCGGCGGAACGCGGAGCGGTCACTACGGCCGCGACAGTCAGCGAGACCCCGGCGATCAACGACAGCGCCACCGTGGCGATGGCGAACATACGCTCGCTAACCGGCCTGAGCCGGGAGCGATCGAGGAACGGCACGGCGAACAACAGTCCGACTGCGAGCGTGGGCAGAAGAACGCTGCCGATGCGCTCCGCGGTTCCTCGGAGAAACTTCAACGTCTCGAAAAGGAACAGGAAATACCATTCGGGGCGAGGAATGTGGGTGGTATCCGTGGGATCGGCCAGCCTTTCGAGTGGCGCCCCGGCTACGGCGGCCAGGAAGAACAGCACGGCGAACACGGCGAAGATGGCGCACGCGTCTTTGAAGACTTGCTCGGGGAAGAACTTCCGCTTTGGCCGATCGTCGAAAGGCGCAGGGGCCACGCCGTGACGCTTGACCAGGGAAACGTGCAAAGCGACCAGCAGGAAAGCGAGGATCGGCAGCAGCGTAGTGTGCAGGGCGTAGAAATGGGCGAAGGTGACCGCTCCCACGCCGTCGGTCGCTCCGAGCAGCTTCCGGATGTAGCCGCCGGCCAGTGGCGCCTGGCCGGCGATCTGCGTGGTGACGACCGTTCCCCAGTAGGCCCGGTTGTCCCAAGGCAGAAGGTAACCCGTGAGGCCGAATCCGAGGGTGATCAGAAACAGGGTGACGCCCACCATCCAAGTGGCTTCCCGCGGCTTCCTGTACGCGCCATATAGGAACACCTGAATCATGTGCAGGACGACCGCGCCGATCATCAGGCTCGAGCCCCAGTGGTGCAGGCCGCGCACCATGCGACCACCCGCGACCTCGCGCATGATGTAGTTCAGACTGTGGTACGCTTCGCCCGGCGTCGGGGCATAGTTGAACGCCAGCAAAACGCCGGTGAATACCTGGATGAAGAAGAGGAACAGCACCACGCTGCCGATTACCTGGGCCCATCCGGCGGAGGCCGGAATATCTTCACCGAAGACCCTGCGCACGGCGCCCGGAATTCCGGTCCGCTCCTCGAGCCATCGCAGGAGAGCCGGCATCATAAGCGCAACGCCTCCGATGGCTCGACCAGCCCCAGCCATAACCGGTTGCCCGCAATCTTCACCTCGTAGCGGTCGAGGGGCCGCGGGGCGGGCCCGCCGAGCACCCTGCCGTCTATCGCGAATCGCGAACCATGGCAGGGGCACTGGAATTCGTTCCGTGTCCGGCTCCAGCGATAGGCGCAGCCGAGGTGCGTGCACGCCGGCGAGAAGGCCGTGATGCCGCCCCCCGGCTGCCTGACCACCCACGCGCTTGCTTTGACCGTGCTCGCATCCCAGCCGTCGATCCGCCGGCGAAGGAACTTGAGATCCACAGGAGTTTCGGGCTCGAGGTCCGGGAGGTCTCCGGCGTCGGTCCAGCCTTCCTGTCCGGCCCGTTTTGCCGGGATCAACAGATATGGCAGAGCGACGATCCCGAGCCCCGCGCCGATCGCGGCGACAAGCCCGGAGATCGCGGCGCCAAGAAATCCGCGGCGGCTTGTGGGAACTGAATTCTTCACGGTTCGAGCCTATCAGCCAAGGCCCGAAGGGGTCGCCAAGGAATTGTAAGGACGTTGTAAAACCCCGCTCTGTAAACAGTCTGTAAATTTGTGCGCGGACGCTTGGAGCCGCGCGGGCGTCTTCGATAGATTGAGGAGCGGAGGAAGCCATTCGAGATGCCGCGGTGGGGTTCGCCCTTATCTGGCGCCGGCGTCGGAGAGCACGGAGCGCACGGCGGCTCCGACGCGGTCCCAGGAGAAGCAGCGGGCGCGCGCGATTCCCCGCGCGCGCATGGCATCGCGGCGCTCGGAATCGGAAAGGATACCTTCGATCGCGCTTCGGATGTCCCGAGTATCGTGCGGATTGACGAGCCACGCGGCGTCTCCCACCACTTCCGGCAACGCGGTCGAGCGGGATGCGACCACCGGAGTGCCGCAGGCCATGGCCTCGAGCGCGGGCAGACCGAAGCCTTCGATGAGACTAGGAAGCGCCACCAGCAGCGCGCCCCGATAGAGGCAGGCCAACTCCTCATCGGCGACGCCGGCCAGGATGGAGGTGCGCGCGCGAATTCCGAGTTGCTCCAGCCGCAGTTCAACTTCCGCCTTCAGGGCGCCCGCCATGATGAGGCGCAGCCCGGTGCAGTCCAGGTCGCGAAAGGCACAGAGGAGCCGATCGAGATTTTTGTGGGGTCGCGAGTTGCCAACGTAAAGTATGTAGGGAAAACCCG
>Ga0181529_10006240_pt1 | contig 12157 bp, 9 predicted proteins | sample PEATcosm2014_Bin_36_FD_119763 | JGI IMG/M metagenome (GOLD analysis project Ga0181529, IMG submission 119763) | Peatland microbial communities from MTU Mesocosm Facility, Houghton, MI, USA - PEATcosm2014_Bin10_30_metaG | ecosystem: Environmental > Terrestrial > Soil > Wetlands > Peat | place... | reverse complement strand
TCAGCTCCTTCATGATGGTCTTGAGCCGCTCCTCGAACTGGCCGCGGTACTTGGTGCCGGCCACGATCAGCGACAGGTCGAGCGCCAGGATGCGCTTGTCGGCCAGGAAGCTGGGGACGTCGCCCTCGGCGATGCGCTGCGCCAGCCCTTCCACAATGGCGGTCTTGCCCACGCCCGGCTCGCCGATCAGCACCGGATTGTTCTTGGTGCGGCGGCAGAGGATCTGCACCACGCGCTCCAGTTCATAATCGCGGCCAATGAGGGGATCGAGCGTGCTGTCCATGGCGGCCTGGGTGAGGTCGCGGCTGAATTCGCTCAGCAGGGAGCTTTCCTTGGGACGCTGCGAAGCCACCTTTTCGCTCTGCGAACGGGCCAGTTCCTCGCGAATTGCCGAGAGACGCAATCCTCGTTCGTGGAGAATCTCGGCGGCGAAGCACTTCTCTTCGCGCAGCAGTCCGAGCAGCAGGTGTTCGGTTCCGATATGTTTGTGGTTGAGACGCTCGGCTTCTTCCGCGCCATAAGCCAGCACGCGTTTGCACTCGTGGCTGAGCGGCAGGTCCACCGAAGTGGACACTTTCTCGCGAATGGTGGTGTGGCCTTCGATTTGCTTGCGAATGGACTCGACGGCCGCGTGCGAACGGAGAAAGCGATTGGCGAGCGCTTTGTCTTCGCGTAGCAATCCCAGCAGCAGATGTTCGGTTTCGATGTAAGGACTACCGAACTGGCTAGCTTCGTAGCGCGCGAAGAAGATCACCCTTCGCGCCTTCTCCGTGTATCGCTCGAACATAAATTTGTGAAGCCCCCTATGACTTAAAGATACTCCCGAGCGGCTTCGGGATGCGAATTTCCTTAGCTGCCCGGTACCACTGTGCCCGAAACTAGTCCTTCCTTCTGCATGCTGAGGACTCGGTCGCAACGCTGCGCGAAGTAGAGATTGTGAGTGACGAAGACGGACGTGAGCTGGTGTGTGCGATGCAAATTCGATAAAAGCTGAAAAATCATCTCGCCGGTCCGGAAGTCCAGGTTTCCCGTAGGTTCGTCGGCCAGCAGGACGGACGGTCTGCCGACCAGGGCGCGGGCCAGCACCACGCGCTGTTGCTCGCCCCCCGACAATTCCCCGGCGCGGTGCGACGACCGCGAACCCAGTCCCACCTCATCCAACCTCGCGAGCGCTTCCGCGGCGGCTGCGGTGTGCGGCGCACCCCGGATGAGCAACGGCATCATCACATTTTCCAGCGCGGTAAATTCCGGCAGCAGGTAGTGAGTTTGCCAGACAAAACCAATTTCCCGGTTCCGAAAATCAGCCTGTTCCGAGTCAGCGAGTCCTGAAATCTCTGTTCCCTCGTAGTATATCGTACCTTTCGAAGGCCTGTCGAGGCCCCCTAGAAGGTGCAGTAGCGTGGACTTGCCGGAACCCGATTCCCCCACCAGCGCCAGCATTTCGCCGCGGCGAACATCCAGCGAAAGATCGGAGAACACTACCAGGTCGGACGAGCCGGACTTGTAAATTTTCGCCAGGTCGCGGGCGCGGATGTAGGCGTCGTCCATTCATCCGTTACGATATCGCAAATCGGGCCAACGGATCGGCGTCGCGCGGAGTCAATAGGTCCATGAGAATCGTCTGGGTTGTGGCGATGGCGGCGGCGATGGCGTTCGGCCAGAGCGAGGCACCGCCGGCGACTTTTGAAGTGGCGTCCATCAAGGCGAGCACGGCGGACAGCCGTTCCGGTATGTTTCCCACGCCAGGACGGCTGACCGTGGGGAATCGGACGCTCAAGCAACTGATTGTGGAAGTTTACCGCCTCAAGAACTACCAGATCTCGGGCGCCGACGGCTGGATGAACTCGACTTCCTACGACATCGCCGCCAAAGCGGCCGGCCCGGCCAAGTTTCTCGAAATGGTGGCGATGTTGAAGCCGCTGCTGGCCGACCGATTTCAGCTCAAATTTCACCGGGAGACGAAAGAACTGCCCGGATACTGGCTGGTGGTGGGAAAGAACGGTCCGAAGATCCAAAAGCCGGCGCCGTCCGACACTACGCAAGGCTGGCTGCGGAATGGCAACCACTCCATTGAGGCGCATAAAATGGCGATCGGCCAACTGGTGTTCTTTCTGGGAGGAGAAATCCAGCGGCCGCTGATCGATAAAACCGGGCTGGAAGGCGATTACGATTTCAAGCTACAGTGGAGCGACGAGCGCGCCGCTTCGCCCGCCGACGCCGCGCTCGCGCCCGCGGATGTCGAGAAGCCATCCTTGCTCGCTGCCGTCCAGGAACAACTCGGGCTGAAACTGGAGTTGCATACGGGGCCGGTCGAAATCCTGGTGATCGATCACGCCGAAAAGCCCAGCCTGAATTAGCGGCCGCTGGAACCGCGAGCGCGAGCAAGCGGCCCGAGCGAGAAGACGAATTCCCCAAGCCTCCCGATCCACACGCGCTGAAAGGAGCTCGACGCTCAGACGTCGCTCGCTGAGGGCGCTTAGCTTAGCTTAGAACGAGCTTAGAACATGTACGACAAACCGGCCATGGGCACGATGTCGTGCAGCAGCTTGGCATACTTCACGCCGGGAGGCGGCGTCAGTACCTGGGTCGGGAACTGGGTGATGAAGTCGCGGACTTCGGTGCGCAGGAAGATGCGTTTCGAAAGAGCGAAACTGATGCCGCCGCCAGCGTCAACCATGGGCTTGATCGTCGACGTCTTGGTGAAGTATCCGAACTGGTTCAGGGGCTGGTAGGCAGCCTCCGTTCCCGTTCCCATGAAGTACTTCATCCCGCCGCCGACGGCGGCGTACAGCTGAACCGGGGAATTGTGGCGGTTGGTGTGCAGCAGCAGATCGTAGTGAACGGCGTGCGCCACACCCGCGAAGGATGCCGACTGACCGCCGCTGCGAAGTTGCAGGCTGCTCTGCATGTATTCGTAGCGGATTTCACCGGCGATGTGCGCTGAGATGTTCTGTCCCAGGAATGCGCCGTAGGTGCCGCCCTGCTGGAAACCGGCGGTGGCCGATCCGGCGGGGCTGCTGACTGCTACGGTATTGAGAAACGCGGCGCCGCCGACGCCGCCGAATTCCCACTGCTGCGCATGCGTGCAGGTGGCCGCGGCGGCTACCAGCAGAACTCCGATTGCAATCGTTCTCATGTGAAATCTCCTTGCTGACCGCCTACGGGGTGACGACGCGGACGTTCAAAGTAGTTTGGGAACCGCCCTGGGAGATCACCAGCGGGATGCTCAATCCCGGCGGAACACCCAGCGGCACATAGGCATCGATCTGATAGAGGCCCACATTATTGGGCGTCAGGCCCGCATAGGTGACGCTCAGGGTGGAACCGCCGAGCGTCACAATCGGCGTATTCACCGCTGAAGCCAGCGGGTTGGACGGGGCGGGCATGCCGGCCGCGATGGCGGGGAATGTCTGTCCCATGCCGGTGAGGTAGATCACCACCGTATCCTTGGGATGAATCGGATTGGTCGGCGTGACCAGTTCGTTGTTGTCCGCGCGGACGATGGTGGCCAGTCCGCTCTCGGGACCCGCGGAGCCGGTCTGGAACACCGCCGGGGCCGCCGGGAGAACCGTGAACAGGTAGTTGTTGCTGATGCCAGCCGGCGTGTGAATCGCCAGCGTGGAGTTGCCGAGCACGTTGAACGGCAGTTGCCCATTGATCTGCTGCGCGGAAACAAACAGCAGCGGCAACGGTGCGCCATTCACCACCAGGCAGCTCTCGCCCAGCGCCGTGGGCAGAGGAATCTGCGAAGTCGCCATGTTGACCGGGCTCATCTGCTGGCCGTAGACGCTGATGAGTCCGCCGGGAGCTACCGGCTGGGTTCCGTCGGCGGCATTGACCACGCTCGAAATCTGCGGGGGAGCGGTCGCGGCATCGTAATCCGCCGGCAGGACCGTGAAGCCCGAAGTCGTCAGGACCACGATAGTGGAAGTCCCGACCATGGGCGCGACCGTGCGGGTGAAGCTCGCCTGCGTATACACGCTAGTGCTGCCGCTGCCGTTGCCGGCGGTGGGCACAGTGCCGGAGCCTGAACTGCCGCTGGAGCTGCTGCCGCTGCTACCCGAGCCGGAACTGCTAGTGGTAGCGGTGGCCGTCGCGGTGGGCAGAAGCGGAGCTTCAATCATCGACGTCGGTTTTACCGTCACGGTCTGCAGGCTGGAAAGGTTCTGGATTACTCCCGGGCCGGAAACCGTGCTCGCGGTCACCAGGTAGCCGCCCTGGTTTACGAAGAAGAAGCCGGAGGACGACCCGTTGTCGGTGTTGAGCTGGGACTGCGGCACCAGCGACGCGTTGAACACTGTGTTGCCCACTACGTACGTGCCGTAGGCCGAGGAGGCAAACGCGCCGGAAAGCGACGACAGGTCCTTGCGTGAAACCGTGAACGTGTCGGACGCAGCTGAATACAACATCACGTTGCCGTCGGGCGATGCCATCATGATGGTCGCGCCATTGGGCGACGGGCTGAGGACGCCGGTCGGCGATACCGAGTTCTTGTAGACTCCCAGGGCCGGCAGGGCGCTGGCGGAATAGTTGGGCAGGGTAACGGTATCGATCACTCCCGTGCCGTTGGCTTCGTTGCGAGCCAGCACCAGCAACCGCGCGTTGGACGCGGCGATCGAACGGGCATAATGGCCACCCGGCAGCACGATCGGCAGCGTTGCCTGCAGTGCGGTCAGATCGTACATGGTTACCAGTTGCGAGTCGTTGTGGCCCACCAGCAGATAGTTGCCGTCGATGGTGAATGCCATCATGGAAGGCGTGGTCGCGGTGCGCAGGGTGGTCAGGAGCTGGGTGGAATTGCCGTCGTACACCTGCAGCTGGTTTTTGTCCTGTCGCAGAATGTAAAACCGGTTGCGAGCCGGATCCGGCAGGATGTCGCCCAACGTGCCGGGCACGTCCACGATGGTGCCGCGCTGGTTCAGATCGGGGTTACTGACCAGAAGCCGCACCGGTGTCGGCTGATTGATGGCGGACTGGGAGCTGAGCGTCAGCGTGACCACGGTGGTCCCGCCGGTCGAGATCAGCACGGTAGGATCCACGCGAATCTGAACCGTCGCGGGGGTGACGCCGGATGCCGGGGAAATCACCACGCCGGCCTGGCTGGGAGTCAGTTGGAAATCGGTGTTGCCGCCCCCGGGATCGGTAATCGTCAGGGTCTGGACAACGCTGTTGGTGTTGCAAAAATTCGTCTGGATGAGGACGTCTTCCTGGGCAGCCGCGACGCGATGATACTGATTCAGTTTGCCGATCGGCAGAACCATGACGCCGCTTTCGGACATCGCGTAGATGGTGCTGGAAGTGGAATTCAGAATAGCCCGTCCCACCATGTCTTCCGGCATAATGATGCGGTCGTGGACGGTAAGATTGTCAGAATCCATGATGAGGATCGCCGGCAGGTTGGTGGAGGACGCCGTTCCTGCCGGCGTGGTGGAGGATAATGAGGGGCCAGTTGGCTGGGATGCATCGGGGAATTGACCGTAGATGATGCCGTTTTTCGAATCGATGACGCTTCCCGTAATATTCAGCGAAGTCAGCACGTTGGGGTAGCGCGCTGCAATATAGCCCTGGGCCGAGAACAGCGCCCAGCCGATCATGGCGTACGACCCGTCGGCCGCCACACTGACCCGCGGCAGCAAGGCCGGCGAAGAGACATCGGTCTCCGCGGAGACCGTGTTGGATCGTGCGTTGTATTGATAAATTACCTGGTTGCCGGTACCGGCGCCGCCCACGCCCCACACCGTCGAACCGTCGGCGGAAGCGGTGAGCGCAGTCTCGGAAATCTGTCCCGGAAACGTGGCTTGTGCCACGGGCAAAGCGGTCGACAGGTTGGCGAACGTGGCCACCACGGTAGTCTGGCCCGACACTGGATCGAACAGCAGGAACGATGTCGTGGTCACGATTAGAGCTTTCCCGTTATTCACAAAGGCCACGCCCAGCGGAGGATCGAAGGTGCTGAAGGTGGAGGTGGTCTGATCCGCCAGGTGGATCAGCGTCATGAGGTTCTTGTTGGGATCAGTAGGAGTCCAGTTTCCGTAATGAGCCACCAGCAGCCATTGCCCATCCGGCGATTCCGCCAGGGATATGGGAGTCGCGGCCACGTTGTAAGAGGTGTGGATGGTGTTGTCCGCTGTGGACATCACCTGGATGGTGTTGGCACCGAAATTCGCGATGTACACCACACCGCGGGTCTCGTCGAGGACGATGTCGGATGCCGTGCCGCCGATGGGAACCACGGTTCCGAAACCGGCGGTGGCGGAAGCCGCGATGCTCGCAGTGAATGCAGCCATCGCAATCGAGATGATGAACCCTTTACAGCGCATAAGCAACCGTTCCGATTACAGAGCTTCGTTCGGATGGAATCAATGATCGATATAGCTAGCAGGACGCGCATTACCAAAGTTAGCCGTGTATTTCCGAGGGTTTACGCCTATACTGCAGCCGTACTGGTATGACGGCCACGGCGCATTCCAGCGCGCAATAGACGGCAGTCGGGAACGTACGGTCATGAAGCCTTTCGCATCCAAAGCTGTAGTAGTTCTGCTGGCGCTGGCGATATTCGCAGCGCTGGCACCCTTAAATGAAGCCCAGGTGGGGAGTTCCATCACGCAGGTGTCCACCGTGCCGGCCAATTTGTGGTTCAGCGTAGATGGCCAGGTATTCACGCAAGCCATGGGCGCCATCTGGCCCACCGGCAGCAAGCACACTCTCTTCGCGCAGTACACACAGTACGACTTACTGGGCACGACGCAATATAACTTCACCAACTGGCAATGGGTGGGCGGCACGCTGGCGGGAGGCAACAACGTGGTAGTCACCGCGGATCCCTCCATTTCGGCGTATCAGGCGATCTACACTACTTCTTATGCGTTGAGTGTCCAGTACGATAACTGCCCCGCCGGAAACTGCCCCTCGCCCGGCACCGTCTACGTGAACGGAGCTCCCATCAGTTACGATCAAACCTTCTTTATTTCGGCTGGCGGAGGCGTTCTGCTCCAGGCCTACCCCAACAACGGTTATGTGTTCACTGGCTGGGGATCGCCAACCGTGGGAAACCTGATTCAAGGTTTTCAACAGAGCATCACCGTCAATCAGCCGACCACCGTCTACCCCATGTTTCAGGTCGCGCGCACCATTAACCTGGCGTCCGTGCCGAGCGGCCTGCAACTGCTGCAGGACCATACTCCGATCACCACGCCGGCGGCCATGCAGTGGGGCTGGAACAGCGTGCACACTCTGGGCGCGGTGACACAGTCGGATACCTCGGGCCTCTTGTGGGTCTTCTCTTCGTGGAGCGATGGCGGAGCCGCCACGCACAGTTATACGGTGGCGCCGGTCGTCAATCCCGGTACCGTAACGGCCACCTTTGTTCCAGGCGCTCTGGTAACTCTGGCCACCAGCCCGCCGGGTTTGAATTTGATTGTCGACGGACAGGGTAACTGGCCGGCTTACAACTTCACCTGGGGCGTGGGGCAGACGCATATCGTGTCCGCGCCCGCGCAGCAGACCGACGCGCAAGGCCACCTATGGGCGTTCAGTAGCTGGTCGAATAGCGGACCGGCCACGCAGAGCATCACGGTGCCGGCCAGCGCCGCGGCTAATGGCCTGCGGCTGTATGCCACCTACACCGCGGTGGCCCACCTTTCGGTCACCAGTGCGCTCAGTTCGATCGCGGTGAACGTGAACGGTTCGCCCTGCGCCTTGCCCTGCGATGTCTACCCGCCGGTGGGCGCGCAAGTGGATGTGGGCGCACCGCCATCGGTCGCCATATCGCCCGGCTCGCGGCAGGACCTGCTCTCGTGGTCCTCCAGCGGCGCCGCCGCGTCCAGTACCGCCGCCAACGGAGACCTGCTGGTGACGTTGGGCCAGAGCACCGTCACGGCGTCGCCGGTCTATCATTTGATGAACAGCCTGGCGGTGAGCGCTAATCCGGCAGGCGGCGCCACTTTCGCCATGCAGCCATCGTCGCCCGACGGATACTACGATTCGCAAGCCACCGTGACTGTCAAGGCGTCGGTGCTGCCCGGTTACAAATTCAGCGCCTGGAGCGGAGATCTCGCCGGCCCTGCTCCCACCGGTTCGGTGGCCATGTCGGCGCCGCGGGCGGCCGTGGCGATGCTCTCCCCGGTACCGTTCATTCAGCCTTCGGGCGTAGTCAACGGCGCCGGCATCACCCCGCAAGCCATCGTGGCGCCCGGTTCGGTGGTGTCGGTCTTTGGCGCCAACCTGGGCGCGTCGGTGGCCGCGGGACCATCCAACCCGATGGTGCAGACCCTCGGAGGCGTGACCGCGCGCGTCGGCGCGGAGATACTGCCCCTCTACTTCGTCTCGCCCTCGCAGATCAATTTTGAATTGCCGCCCGATCTGCCGGCCGGACAGCAGACGTTGACCGTCAGCTCGCCCGGACAACCGGACGCCACCGCGTCCTTCATGGTGGCCGCCGATGCGCCAGGCATCTTCCCGTCTACGGTGGCCAATGGCGTGACGTACGGACTGATCACCCACGCCGATGGCTCGGCCGTGACCACCAATGCGCCGGCACAGGCCGGAGAAACGCTGAGCGTCTACGGAACGGGGTTCGGCCCAACCGCCCCCGCGCGGCCCGAAGGCTTCGCGGTGCCCTCGTCGCCGGCCTATCTGCTGACGGATCCGGCCACGGTTCTGGTGGGCGGCGTCTCCGTCACGCCGGTTACCGCCTATGCGCTGGCCGGAGCCGTGGGCGTGGATGTCGTGCAGTTCGTGGTGCCCGATGGCTTGCCGTCGGCCAGCAACTCGGCCCTGACCATCACCGTCAACCAGGCCGTCAGCAACACGGTGCAGTTGCCGATCCAGTAGCGTGGGGCGCGCCCGGCAAACCGCGCGCGCCGCCCTTGCTACAATCACCGCATGCAGACGATCCTCGTGATTGACGATGACGAAAGCCTGCGCGACACCATCGGCGTCATGCTGGAACAGGAGGGGTTCCGCGCCGTCCTGGTGGGAGACGGGAAGGCCGGCTTCGACAAAGCCGTCACTCTCAAACCCGACCTGGTGCTGGTCGACCTGCGCCTGCCCGGCATGAGCGGCACGGAAATCTGCAAACAGCTCCGCTCCGCCCACGTCGGAACGCCCATCATCGTGCTCAGCGCCCTGGGCGACGAGCTCGACAAGGTGCTGCTGCTCGAAATCGGCGCCGACGACTACATGGTCAAGCCGTTCGGCACCCGCGAGCTCATGGCCCGCATCCGCGCCGTGCTGCGCCGTTCTTCGCCGGATGCCCGCAAAGTGGCCCATTTCTCCGATAATCAGATCGATTTCGAGCGTCGCGTCGTCACCCGCAAAGGCGAAGAGTTGAAGCTCACTCCCGCCGAGTACAACCTGCTGTGCTACTTTCTGCACAACCCCGATCGTCCGCTCACCCGCGATATGATCCTGAACTCCGTCTGGGGATACGAATTCTTTCCCAACACCCGCACGGTGGACGCCCACGTCGTCAAACTGCGCCAGAAACTGGAACCCGATCCGAATACGCCCCGCCATTTCCTGACCGTGCACGGCGTGGGATACCGCTTCCTGCCGTAACCATGCCCCCGCTCCCGCCCCGAATTAACAGGTCGCACCAACCCCTGGCCGCGCCGGATGGAGGACAATAGCGGAATGCCGGTCGCGGACGACAGCCAGCCGGTCCTGATTGTCGAGGACTCGGAGAACTCCGCCGCCATGCTCGAGATCGCGCTCTCGGACATCCCCGGCGTCTCCGTCCGGCTGGCGACCTCGGCCGTGGAGGCCTGGCGAATCCTGTGTGGCGCCGGCCCGGCTTTCCGCGCCATCGTCACCGATTTGAACATGCCCCGCATGGACGGCTTCGAGCTCATCCGCAGGGTTCGCGGCGACGGACGGCTGTGCGCCACGCCCATCATTGTCGTCAGCGCCGATACCGATCCTGCCACTCCCGGGCGGGTCGCCGAGATGGGAGCCAGTGCATTCTTTCCCAAACCGTACTCGCCCGCGCAGGTGCGGAAGAAATTGGAGCAGCTCTTGGATGGTTCGAGTCACGATGGTTTCTCTCAATAGGCTGGCCTGGCTGGCGGCGCTGGCGTGGCCGTCTCTCGCGGCGGCGCAAACGACCCCCGATATGGCCGCCGTTCTGGACAAGCTCGATCGCATCGAACGCCAGAACGCCGCGCTGAACGACCGCGTGCGGGCGCTCGAGGAGCAACTGGCCGCCCTGCGCGCCGCGCCCGGACCCGCGACCGCGGCTTCGGCCACACCGGCCCCCCCCGAAACGCCCCATATCCCGACTCCCGACGAGCGCCTCGACGTGCAGCAGCAGCGCATCGAGGAACAGGCGCAAACCAAAGTCGAGGCGTCGCAGAAATTCCCCATCCGCCTCACCGGCATGGTCCTCTTCAATACGTTTCTCGATTCCCGGCAGAGCGGAGGCGCCGATTATCCCACGGTAGCCGCCGCCACCGGGACGAGCCACGCCGGCGCCACACTGCGGCAGAGCATCATCGGCCTGGAATACCGCGGCCCCAAGACATTCTGGGGCGGACAGGTTCACGGCAACCTGCAGATGGATTTCTACACCAGCACCAATACGCTGGCGCAGTCGCTGCGCATCCGCACCGCCTCCATCGAGATCGACTGGGCTCACGACAGCCTCATGGTGGGCCTCGAAAAGCCGATCTTTAACCCCCGCGAGCCGGCATCGCTGGCGCAAGTGGGCGTCTCGCCGCTCACCGGCGCAGGGAACCTGTGGCTGTGGCTGCCCCAGGTCCGACTGGAGCACGATCTCGGCTTCACCGCGTCGAGCGGCGTGCGCGCGCAGTTGGGCGTGGTGGAGACCAAGGAATCCCCGGCGTATTCCGGAAGCGTCTTTACCGGCGCCGTGGAGCCGTCCCGCCCCGGCCTGGAGGGCCGCTTCGAGTTCTACTACAAGCTGGACGGCGAGCGCCGCTTCGAATTCGCTCCCGGCTTTCATCTCAGCACTACGCACGTGGCCGGGTTGTCGGTTCCCTCTCAAGTGGTTTCCGCGGATTGGTTTTTCAACCCCTGGCAGCGGGTGGAATTGACCGGAGCGCTCTTCGCCGGACACAATGTCGCCAACCTCGGCACCGGCGGCATCAACGAGGGGTTTGCGGTTTTCGGCCGCGACGCCACCGCCATTGGAGCCGCCGGCGGATGGGGCCAGATCACCCTCCACGCCGCGCCGCGCGCCGATCTTCATCTCTTTGTCGGCCGCCAGGAGTACAACAGTTGGGTGCTCGACCCCGGCGACACCTTCCGCAATTTCCAGTTCGGCGCCAACGTGTTCTTCCGCCTGGCGCCCAACGTTCTGCTCGGGCCGGAGATCTCGCAATTGCGGACCTACCTGCTCAACCAATCGATACGGATCAATAATCACTATGACCTGGCGCTGGCTTACCTGTTTTAGCGCGCTCGCCGCGCTCGCGCTGGCGACGGCGCCGATCGCCCGCGCCGGAGACGTCGCCGGCACGGTGGAACTGACCAACTCCAACGACGTTTCCACGCGCCGCGGCCACAACTACTCGGGCGTGGTCCTCTGGCTCGAACCGATCCCTCGTCCCAACAGCCTTCCGGTAGTTCCCAAACGCGCGGAAATGGCGCAGCGCAATAAGCAATTCCAGCCTCACGTGCTGGCCATCGCCGTGGGCAGCACAGTCGATTTCCCCAACTTCGACCCCGTTCACCACAACGTCTTTTCCAACTTCAGCGGCCAGCAGTTCGATGTGGGACTCTATCCCGCCGGCGCCAGCCGCAGCGTCACCTTCAAGTACCCTGGCATCGTGCGGGTGTTCTGCAATATCCACTCCACCATGAGCGCCATCATCGCGGTGTTGGCCTCTCCCTGGTTCACGGTGACGCCGCCCAGCGGCAAGTTCGTCATCCCCAATGTGCCTCCAGGAGAATACGTGCTGCGCATCTTCCACGAGCGGGCGCTTCCCGAAAATCTGCAACTGCTGGCGCCGCGCATCACCGTTCCCGAGAACGGCCTGGTGCTTCCCCTGATCTCCATTTCGGAAACCGGCTACATCCCCGCGCCCCATGTGGACAAGCACGGCGAGCCGTATCCCCAACCGCCCCGCAACAGCACCTATTCGGGAGGCGGCAACTGATGCGCTCGCCCCTGGGACGCCTGCCCCTGCTGGCCAAAATC
>Ga0181529_10006237_pt1 | contig 12165 bp, 7 predicted proteins | sample PEATcosm2014_Bin_36_FD_119763 | JGI IMG/M metagenome (GOLD analysis project Ga0181529, IMG submission 119763) | Peatland microbial communities from MTU Mesocosm Facility, Houghton, MI, USA - PEATcosm2014_Bin10_30_metaG | ecosystem: Environmental > Terrestrial > Soil > Wetlands > Peat | place... | reverse complement strand
ATCGGTTGGTGCCGTTCGGGTTCGCCGAGTTGTCCAAATTGGCGCCCGCGAGGCTGGCGGCTCCGACCAGGGTCGCGGTCCCGGTGGAGCTGACTTCGCCCTTGAAGCGAGCGGCGATCAGGTCGGGCAGACTGGCGAAATTGGGCAGCGCGGACAGTTCGTTTCCGCAGAGATACAGGCCCGTGAGCTGCGTCATATTTTGGATGGTTGTGTTCGATCCCGAGGTCAGCTTGTTGCGCGGGGCCAAGAGGGTCTGGAGACTCGTCAGCGACGAAAGGTTCGCGAAGCTCGAGTCTGCCACCGCGTTGTCGGAGATGTCCAAAAAGGTGAGGGCCGCGAGCTTTGCGACGTCGGAGCAGCTCGTGATGCCGGCATCAGCGAGGATAAGGGTCGTGAGCTTGGTGAGCCCGTCCAGCTGTTTCGCGGCCGTGTCACCGAAGACGTCGAACGACAGGTTGAGGTAGAAAAGGCTGCTCAGGCTCGACAGGAAGGAGAAGCTCCCGGCGGCGTCCGTGTAGCCCTTCAGGACTAGTTTTTGGAGCTTGGTGCACGCGGCGAGTTTCGCGGTATGCGCGATCGGCTCGTACGTGCTGATTGTCGTGGCCATCGAATCCGCCGCGGGGACCGCGTTGGACACGAGGGTGAGCTGGGTGAGCGAAACGCAGAGATCGATGCCGGTGAGGTCCGTGACATTGTAGGTGTCGTTGGTATGGGAGGCCGAGAGCGCCTCGGTCATGTCGTAGGTGATAGTGGTTATGTCCTGAAGATAGACCCCGCCTTGCGCGTGCGTCATCGCCGCGGCCGATTGCTTTATCGCGATGAGGAGGTTCGGGTCCGTCACGATCGCGGCTATGCCGCCGTACGCGACCGGGGTCCCCGTCGTGAAGACGAGGCTGCCTGCCGCCGCGAGGGCATTGCCGGCCAGGTCGGTCGCTCCTGCGCCTACTGCAACTCCATAGGCCGTGTTGGGCACGAGGTCGCTCGTCACCGTCAAGGTAAAGCTGCTGTCGGTGGAGTCCACAGGTGTGAGTGTGTAGGCCGAGGCTGGGATGGGGGTTCCGGTCGATGTGGGAGCGATCGACACGGAAGCTGCGAGAGCGGCCGGGTCCATCCCCTCCGAGAAGGTGAGCGTCAGGCCGGGCTGGAGCGGGAAATACGAGCTTGTCGCCTGCGAGCCGCGCGCGATGCCAAGGAGCTTCGGGGCCGCGACGTCGACGACGATGGTGCTCGAGGAACTCGCCGATAGGCTTCCCTCGGCGTCGATCGTCCAGAGCGAAAGGGTGGCGCTGCCGCTCGAGAGGGGATGGGCAAGCGAGACATCCGCGGGCACGAACGTCGTTTTCGTGGGGGAGAAAGTCCCCGTGATCGTCGCCTGCTTGTACTGATTGGGCGATGCCGTCGTATCGAGATAGGGGTAGCTCAGGCTATAGCCCAGGGACGAGACATTCGTATCACCGACGGTCCAGGCCCACCACGGATTCGTCGTCGCGCAGACGAGCTTCCCGCTCGGCGTAGAAAAGACGGGGACGGAGGGCAAGGCGCTCGAGACCACGATGGTCAGCGATCCCGCGGCGGACCAATCCTGCAGGACGGGGTAGTAGGCCTCGACCTCGAGAGTCCAAGCTCCCGTTGCGAGCTGCGCGGCGGTCGATGCGGCCAGGCTGTCGGGCAGATCGGTGCCCGCAGTAAACGTGGTGGTCCTGGCGGTGGGCGTCTGGCCCTGCGGTTCCCGCCACGCCAGCTCGTTGACACTCTGGCCGTCCCTGATAAGCTGATAGCGGAACTTCGTAGCCGAGGCGTCGGCGAGAGTCTTGAGCGTCCAGGTCCACTGCGGCAGGTGGGAGGTAGTGGCCGGCCTGCCCTGGCTATCCTGGCCGTAGGGGCCGCCCGAGGAGCCGGCCGAAAGCGTCGGGCTAAGGTCGCCGGCCTCGGCGATGGCGAGCTTGGGGATTTCCAGGGCCGCGGAGCGGTTGCCGGCCGCGTCGATGGAGCGGACCTCCAGGTTGTAGCTCCAGCTCTTGTCCAGCGGAAGGTTGGCGGAGGGCAGGAAGGAGCAGCTCGTGAGCCCGGAGGCGGCCGCCGTGGCGCTTTGGAGGAAGACCTGCGCGGGGACGGCCGTCGAGTCGCAGCTCAGCGTGCCGAGGAAGGATACGGCGTCAGAGGGACCAGTCCAGGACCAGCTGGGCTTGTACGAGCCCACCGACTCGGGCGCGTTGGATGAACTCGCTACGGGCGCGGCGGGAGCGGTGGTATCGACGATTACCGTACCCGCCGAGACCTCGTTCCATCCGCCGTCGATGGACTGCTGGACTTTGATCGAGTAGCTCGCCCCTTCCGTCAGGGTCACCGAGGATGGCGCGAAGAGATAGATGCGCTCGGGCTGGGCCAATCGCGCCGGGCCTCTTGGCCAGGTACCCGAAGCGTAGAGCAGGGCGATTATATCGGAAGAGACTGGGCAGGCGGTGGAGTCGGTCGCGTCGAAACTCGTCCAAGGGATCGGATCGCCCAACGCCGTTCCAGTCTGGTAGACGACATAGCGGTAGCTTCCCGCGGAACCGACGAAGTACCAGTAGGGTACGCGCGCCGTGCTCGGCTTGTACAAGGATGTGGGCGTCAGGGGCGTGATGGATTGGAGGGCGGGGTTCCTGCAGGAGACGAAAGCGGCCAACGCGAGAAGAATGAGGGCGAACGAGCGCGATCGGCTCTTTTTCGCCATGATCAGGAACCCGTTATTATGGAAACTATGTTCACCCAGGCAGTGTGTATGTCGCTCGCTCCGATGCACCATTGAAAGGTCTTTGGGATCTCCTGCAGAGCGGCCATGGCGTTCTGAGCTTTCTGGATCGCCGATTGCTCGGCCGGGCTCAAGTCGGACTGCGCGCGGCCCGCGGCCGCAGAACGCATGGAGGCGACTATATCGCCGAGCCCATCGGCGAAGTCCGTCAGCGCTGCGAGGACCTCGGCCCTGCTGACATCGTGATTAGCCTGGGCGATGGCCGTATTCAGGACTCCGACTTTCGCGGCGAAGGAAGTGTAGGCCGAGACGGTCTGGGCCGACTGGTCGGCGAAGAGGGGCGGCAGGAACATGGCCATCAGCGCGCACAGTGCTATGATCTTGCTGCGGTCTCGCATCGATATCTCCGTGATTTCGCATATCTCGCTCATCCAAGCACGAAAAAATCACTTGGCTTTAAAAATGCTGGCTTTCCAGACCGATTCATCATATACTCGCTTTGGCTATTTTTCAATCTTTTTTTGGGAGTAGAAAAAACGGCGAGCGCACCAGGGTTGGTCGAGAGGCGACGCGCAACGCGCCTCGTTATCATGATGGCTATTGCCGCCTCCGTCCTCTGTTCGTGCGCCGGTTCAAAGGAAGCTTACCTTGCGAACCGAAAAGCGCGGATGGTTGCGGAGCTCTCGACCGAGGATAAGATCGGGCAGACCCTCATGCTCTCGCTTCGAACCGACGCCAACGGAAAGCAGCGCAAAAAACCCGTCGTCGCCGTCGACGACGAGCTCGCGCGCGCCATCGAGGAGCTTCGCCCGGGCGGCATCATCCTATACGCGGAGAATCTCGTCGATCCGCGGCAGACGGAGCGGCTGATCTCGGACCTGCAAGCGGTCTCGGGCATACCCCTCTTCATGGCGGTCGACGAGGAAGGCGGCAGGGTGGATCGGCTCGCGTCGAACCCCTCGATGAAGGCCCCGAGCCTTCCGCCCAACCTCGACATCGGCAGGACGGGCCAGAGCTCCCTAGCCTATGAGAAGGGTAAGCTCGTCGGCGAGGAAGTCAGCTCTCTCGGCTTCAACGTCGCGTTCTCAACGATAGCCGACATTTTCACCAATCCGAAGAACAAAGTCATCGGCGACCGCTCCTACGGGTCGGACCCCGCGCTGGCATCCGATTTCGTGGAGCAGGAAGTGCGCGGGATCCAGGAGTTCCCCGTCATCGCGGTGCTCAAGCATTTCCCCGGACACGGCAACACGAGCCAGGACAGCCATCTCGGCCTCGCCAGCTCCGATCGCAGCGTCGAGGAGCTGCGCGCCGGGGAATTCCTGCCCTTCGAGGCGGGTATCGGCGCCGGCGCCCGTGGCGTCATGGTGGGGCACATCATCCTGCCCAATGCCGCCGAGCCGAATCTGCCCTCGTCCTTCTCCGCGACAGTGATCCAGGACATGCTGCGCGGGGAACTCGGGTTCGAGGGCCTCATATTCACCGACTCTCTCGAGATGCAGGGCGCTTCGCCTGAGGTCAAGGGCGCCGACCGGGCGCTCACCTCATTCCTTGCCGGGGCGGACGTCCTCGTCGAGCCGCCCGAGCCCGAGTCGTCGTTCCACGCCATGCTGGAGGCATACCGCGCGGGCGCCATCGACGACGCGCGGCTCGATGCGACGGTAAAGAGGATATTGGAAGCCAAGACCGCGCTCGGCCTGATCATCGGGGAGGCTTCCTTCCCGGATCGGCCGGGCTGGGAACGGACCTTGGGCCAGAGCAGATTGTTCGACGTGGCGAAGAAGATAGCCGATGCCGCCGCAATGGCGAAAACAGCGCAGTAGGGAGGCGACACGCATGAAACGCAGCTCGATGGCCGCACTGGCCGCGATCCTCATTTGGCCGGCTGCCATGGCATGGTCGCAGGAATCGCTCATAGCGCAGAGCAGCTTCGATCTCTTCCCCAACGCCCTAGACGCGGCGTTCTCGGCCCAAGAGCATCCGAGCATGCCCTCGTTCTCCTCCCTCGATTCGAACTATCTATTCGCGGGCCTGGCCAACATCGACGCGCTGGGCAGCGCGGACGAGGCATCGCCCTTCCAGGTGGGCTGGTACGGCAAGGGCCAGCATCCGTGGATGGTGAACCTCTCGGCCCATGCCAAGACCGCGACGAGCTCGGATTACCAGAATGGGATATCCAACCAAGTCTACAAGGATATCACTGACACGACCTCATCCTCAGTCACCTCGGATTACTCATGGCTCTACTCGGAGCTTCTCACGACCTACGACTTCAGCGGCGCCTACGACGCGGGCGGCACCTTGTCCTTCCTCCGAACGTTCGGCCCCATCGGCCCCACCGGTCCCATCAACGCCGGGGCCATCCTGAGCCTGGACCTCGCGAGGGGGAGCCTGGACGATCTCGACACGTGGATTGCAGGCAACGTGACCAAAGTCCAGAACTACTACTACAACGCGGCGGGCTCCGGGGTGACGCCTCCCCAGCCGCTCCTCGATTACGACACGACCACGAGCGTCTCCAATCCGCAACACAGCGGCCAAGGCGAGCTCGACCTGCCCTTCTATTTCAAGATTGACAAATTCGCCTCGTACCTTACGCTCTCGCTCATGGGCTCCTACCGCGACTTCGGCTCGTCGGAGACAGTCGTCACGAGCGTGCCCGCGGACGCCACCGTCGCGTATGCCGACGTGAACGACTCGACCTCGGATCTGATCTATTCCATCGGGACGAGCCTAGCGTATACCCTCTCCCTGCCGCCCCTCGTCTGGACCGACGACGCGAACGAGACTCTCGTGACCTTCAATTTCGGCTACAGGTGGAATACGGCGGAAGACTACGTCTCGAACGCCGAGACGACGTCGGGCACGGCCACTCCCGCGGGCAAGGGCGATGCCTCGAGCCTGACGATAGCGTCCACCGATACCGATTCCGAGCGCGATATCCCGGACAGCCTGACGAGCGCGCTTGGTTTCGGCCAATCTTTCTACTTCTCGCTCGCGAGCGACTGCTATTTCGCCATCAAGCCATGGATCGATGTCTCCTATGCCCAGGGCCCCGATCCCAGCGAGGGGATAGCGGGCCTCGTGAACGATGCCTACGTCTTCGAGACCACGGAAACCACGATCGCGCAGAGCCCCACTTCCTATCTCAAGACAGTAGAGACAACGCAATACCCGAACGCGGACGGCAACGGCCTCGAGCATAGGGTCAAGGTGAGCTTCGCGCTGCCGACATCGCTCAAGGTCAAGCCCACGGGCTGGCCCTTATCTTTCATTCTCTCGAGCCAATCCACCGTCACGTACAACTTCACCTACGTCGCGGACGCAATCTCCACGCCGCAGTCCGTGACGGACACCTACGACGCGAATGGCACCCTCCTCAGCACCTCCACGACCTATCCGCCCTCGAATTCCGAGTCAACGACGTGGACGACCGAGGCATGGTCCTTCGACACCCAGAACAGGATCGGCCTCTCGCTCGAGCTCCCCGCCAAGATCAACCTCGATCTCGCGGTAAACTGGGCCGGCCTCTTCGATTTCGAGGACGTCACGCTGCAGATGGTAGTTCCCCTGCCATGAAGTCGCGTTGTCCGCGGCATGAACCTCCCGCCGCGCCGCGCGCGGCGGTGTTCCTTCTCGCGCTGGCGGCTTCGGCCTTCGTCTGCTCATTCGCCCAGGGCGACGATGTCGCCTATCGCCCCTCCTCCCTCGGGCTCTTCGGCACGGAGCTCGACGATGCCTTCGCCACGACCCCGCCGCTTCTCTCCTTCGACCTCTCCGGCTCCAAGCGCTACCTCGTCACGGGAATCCAGAGTCCCGATGGGCTTTCGCTCAATGGCGACGGGGCCGATGCCCCCTACAGCATAGGATGGGCCGACCTTACCGGGAGGAATGCCTGGTTCGTCCAGGGAAGCTTCTTGCTCAAGACCGCGACGGACTCCGGCGCGGCCAATTCGACGACCATACCCGCCTCGGCGCTCCATACCGTCGTGGCCGGCTCCGATACGTACCAATGGGCCGATACGGTGAACAGTCTCTACTACCAGGAAGGCGCGGCCTCGATCGCGGACGCCAGCCTCGATGCGGGATGGAATTTCGGCCTCTGGAAGCTCGGCCTCAGCGCGTCGTACTCGGGCAGCCGCGGGAATTTCGCGTCCCCGCTGCAATGGCTCGAGGAGAACCGCGACGAATGGTCCGAGATCTACTACAACGCGGCCGCCGACGGCGCCGCGCCGGAGCCTACGCTCGACCATATCGAGCTCACGGAGCGGCGGTGCCCGCTGACGAGCGACGCCTTCGAGCTCAGCCTGCCCCTGGCCTACGGGCCCAATTCCATGGGCTTCTCGTTCGGCTGCCTGTCCGACGACAAGTCGTCCTCGGTGACGAAGCAGTACTTCTATCCGGCGGGGACCGTGGGGACCTTCGCCTTCGACGCGAGTTCCGATGTCGTCGACGCCACGACGAATACCTACTCGTACGGCGGACGCTACGCGTATACCTTCATGAAGGGCGACGCGTCGCTGCGGCTGGGAGCCTCCGGCTACGCCGACTACACGCCCGCGTCTACCGTGTCCGAGGATTCGATCGTCCAGAGCTACGACCATATGGGCGATCAGACCTACGCGTCCTTCCGGAACGAGGTCGAGACGGATGACTATACAACGCAATCCCTGACCTGGGGCTCGTTCGCGGAACTTCGCGTTTCGGCGCCGCTGCGCGCCCAGCTCTTCTCCCTCGCCGCGGCCCTCGATCTTCGGCTCGGCTTCGAGGACCTTTCCGGCCTGGTACCCCTTCCGACCGCGTACGCGGACATCACGCGGACGGACAGCAACGGCAACGGCGATTTCGACGACGCGGTCGACACGATCGAGAGCAAGACCCTCTCGGTCTCTTCCGCGAAGGACGCGAAGAGCTACCTCCTCAGCTCCCGCGTAGCCCTGCCCGCCGCGATCTCCGTCCCCCTGCCGTTCGCGGGGAAGGGACCGCGCTCGGACGCGAAGGTCGAGTTCTTCGCCAGCTTCGAGCCGGTCCTCGAATATACGGTTTCGATCGAAACGAGCGGCCAGGCCGACGAGGTCTACGCGGACACCGTGACTACGGGCACCGGGGTGATCGACTCGACGAAATCCACGTCGTCGACCGTGACGGTGGGCACGGACGTTACGGACGCGGAATTCTCGATCTCCGCGCAGTGGCTCGCGGGTCTGCTCTTCCGCTTCAGGGGCAACGCGGACGTCTTCCTCACCGCGAGCGGCGCCAGCAATTCCTCGGAGGTCGACCTTGCCCTCCGCACCGTCGTGCCTCTGCCCTGAGTTTCGCCGCGGCTGCGGAGCCCTATCGCATTTGAAATCCACTATTTCCGGCCTTTCTCGGGCATGCTATACTCGCTCCCGTCATGCCCACCCTGCAGCCGATCTATATCGTCCTCCTGGTATACGGCGCAGGGGTCCTAGCCGTGGACTTTCTCGGAGCCTTCTCGCACGGCGGCGGGGGGCACCACGGCTCGGCGCATCAGGGCGGGGCGCACCAGGGCGGCCATCACGAGACGTCTCACCAGGACCGCGGGGAGGAGCGTCAGGACGCGCTTGCGTCCCCCGCCCCCGCGGAGTCGGCCGCCAACCTTATTTCGCGCATCGCATCCGCGCTCAGGCTGTCCGTCTATTTCGCCATGGGCGCCGGCGCCATGGGCCTAATCTCGGTCTGGCGGGCGATCCCGCCGGCGCCGGGACTCGCCTGGAGCGTCGGTACCGGCCTCGTCGCTGCGGCCGCTTCGCGCCTCGTGCGCGGACTGGCGCGCAAGGAGCTGGACTCGAGCTTCCGCAGCGAGGAATTCCTCATGGAGGAGGCCGAGGTCGTCGTGGGCGCGGATCCGGGGCTGATGGGCAAGGCCGAGCTGCGAAAGTTCGGCGCGAACGTCGAGATCTATGTCAAGGCCGCCGATCCCTCGCTCGCCCTCCTCAAGGGCGCTCGCGTGAGGATAGTGGAAGCATCCGAAGAGCTCTGCCTGGTCGAGCCCGTCTCCGGCCCGCCAGGCGAGTAAGGGGGACTCAAGTGGACGCGCTCTCCAATCTTGGCGCGCTGCTAGGCGGGGGCCTCGGGGTCCTAGCCTTCTTCGCGCTCCTGGGAACGCTCAAGGCGCTGATAAAAGTCGCGCCGCCGGACAAGCTCCTCGTCGTCACGGGGCGCAAGACCGTGCGCGACGGCAAGTCCTTCGGCTTCACCGTGGAGCGGGGCAGGACGCTCTCCCTGCCGTACTTCCAGTCGGTCGGCTCCCTTGACCTGGGCGTGCTGCCGGTCAATGTCAAGGTCGAGGGCGTCAACTCCGCCAACGGGATTTCGATGGGAGCCGACGCGACCGCCTGCGTCTGCATCGACGACGAGGACGAGGGCATGCTCTACAGCGCGGTCGAGCGCCTGATGGGCAAGGACCCGGAGCAGATCCGCGAGCAGGTCCAGCAGACCCTCGTCGGCAACTTCCGCGGGGCCCTCAATAAGGCCACTCCTCTCCAGGCCATCGGGATGGAGGACGAAGGCGCCTCGCAGGCACCCGGCGCGACATTAGGCGAAAGGGCCCAGTTCCGCGCCGAGCTCGTCAAGGACATCGACTCCGACCTCCACTCCTTCGGCATGAAAGTCGTATCAGTGTCGCTACAGAAGATCTGGGACGGCTCGAGCTACATCGCCAACCTCGCGCAGAGGACCCTCGCCGAAAAGCGCCGGCAGGTCGAGATAGAGGAGTCTCGCCTCAGGGCCATCGCCTCCCAGGCCGAGTCCGACTCGCAGCGGCGCATCCAGGTGGCCAAGTCCGCCGCCGACGAGAAGATCGTCGAGGCGAGGCAGAGGCTCGAGGTCTTTCGGCGCGAGGCCCAGGGCCAGGTGCAGGAGACGACCCTCACGGCCGCGCAGGCCGTCGAGGAGGCGAAGAACCGCGGCGAGGCCCTGGTCCAGACCGAGCTCGTCGCTCTGCAGGAGCTCAAGAACAGGTCGGGCACGACACTCGAGTCCTCGGCCCGCGAGGAAGCCGCCAGGGTCCTCGCGGCGGGCGAGCGGTCGGCGATCGCCGTCCGCGAGGGCGCGCGCAACCAGGTGCTCAAGGCCAAGGCCGAGCTGATACGCCGCTTCGGCGACGACGCCGCGAGCCTGCTCTTCCTCCAGCAGAAGCTGCCCGGCCTCCTCGAGGCGTGGAAGGCGGCGCAGGCAGGCGCGGGTTCCATGGACAGCATCGTGGTGATGGACGAGGGCATCGCGGCGGCCGTCAACCGAGGTCCCCGAGCCTTCTCGGAATTCCTGGCGGCCTTCCAGGCGGCCTTCGGCATAGACGTCAGGGCCCTCGCCTCGCCCGAGGAGGCCTCGAGATGATCGGCTTCGCGATCGGGCTGGGCGGCCTAGCCGCCGTAGTGGCCCTCATACAGCTGCTCACGAATATGAAGATCGTCGGGGGCAACGAGCTCGGGGTGGTTTCCGGCGCGTCCACCAAGCGGGGCTTCCGGACCCTCTCGGGAGGCCGCGTCTTCATCGTCCCCTTGCTGCAGCGCTTCAATCGGATCGACCTCACTCCGATGACGATCGAGGTCCTCGTCGACTCGGCCATCGCGGCGGGCATAGTGCCGCTCAACGTCAAGGCGACCGTATCCTTCGCCATCGCCTCCAACGAGGTGGGAAGGGGCCACGCGGTGACGCGCATCTTCGCGATCGCGTCCGACCGGCCCGGACTCATGAAGGTGGCCAGCGGCATCATCGAGGGCCATCTTCGCGACTCCATCGCCTCCATGACGCCCGAGCAGGTGATGAAGGACAAGGACGTCCTTGTCGCCAAGATGATCAACGTCTGCAAGGGCGACCTCGAGAACATCGGTCTGGGCATCACGACGATGAACATCGCCGACGTCGACGACCACCGCCTTCCCGGAGTCGCCGAGCCCGACCTCTATATCGCCTTGCTCAAGCGCGTTCAGTCCGTCGCCGCGGAGACCAACGCCCGCCAGGCCCAGGCGGAGGCCAAGGCGGCGAGCGCGGAGCAGTCGGAGGCGAGGCGGGCCGAGACCGAGGTTAAGTCGCTCCTGAACGAGCTGGAAAAGGTCAAGGCCGAGACCAGGGTCGGAGTCAAGCAGGCCCAGCAGGAGATGACCGTCGGCGTCGAGCAGGCCGGCCAGGACTCCAAGGCGAGGGCCGCCGGCATCCGCGCGCAAATCGAGGCCGAGCGGCGCAAGATCGAAATGCTCGAGCTGCGCTACAAGGCCGAGATCGTCACGCCCGCCGCCGCGGAGGCCGAGCGCATGGTGCTCGACGCCAAGGCCCAGGCCGCGCGCATGACCGCAAAGGCCCAGGCCGAGCTCGAGCAGCTCGGCTTCGCCCTCGAGGAGCTCGCCAAGGCCGGCCCAGGAGGGCACAAGGCCTGGATCATCGACAACTTCGACCGCCTCGTCGGGCCTTTCGCCGATACCCTCGGCATGGTGCCGGCCGCCCACGTCAGCGTCATCTCGGGCTCGGGCGGCGATCGGCCGCCCCTCTCGGCGGTCACGCCCGACGCGCTCGCCCTGGCGCGCAACGAGCTCTTGGCCGGCGCCTTGGCCTCGACTAGACCGGAGACCAAGTAGGCGCGATCTGGCTTTTATGGCGTGCTTGGCTTAAAATTCGGAATATGAAGCGTCGATTGGCGATCGCGGTGCGCATTGTCCTCGCCGCCGCGGTCTTCGCGGATGCAAGGACCTGGAAGGTGGCGATTGTCCAGGACACCCAGCAGGACTTCGCCACGAAGACGCGCGCCGGCTTCGTGGGGGCACTCGACGGACTCCTCGCCAAACGGGGCCAGAAGGCCGCCTATTCCTACTTCGACACCGAGCTCTCCGAGGCCAAGGCGGCCTCGATAGTGGCCGCGCTCGAGGAACGAAAACCCGACCTCGTGTTCACGATCAACTACCCCACGGCCTTCGCGGACTTGTCGGTAGCCTCGAAATTCAAGGGACAAAAGCTCAAGTTCGTGTCGGAGAACCCGGTGCCCGTGCAGTCGGGAGTCGCCGCAAGCTGGGATCGGCCGGGGGGCAACGAGACGGGAGTGAGCATATTCGTACGATTCAACGCCCAGATCAAGCTTATGAGAATGATCAGGCCCGAGGCCAAGCGGCTTGTCATGTTCTCCTGGGACGCGATGAAGCTGGTCAACGACTGGTACTCAGGCGAGGTGCGGCGCGCCTGCAAGGAAGAGGGGGTCGAGCTCGTCGACTTCGGTTTCGTCCCCAGCATCGAGGCCGAGGAGGCCTTCCTCCTGCCCTATGCCGACGAGGGCAGCGACTGCTTCTACTCGGGCGTGATTTCGGCCTGGGTCCACGACGACGGGAGTCCCGCGGACCTGAACAAGCTCGAAGCCGCCTTCATGCTCGACAAAATGCGCATTCCGATGGTCGCCTACGACGAGAATACGATGAGGCTAT
>Ga0181529_10006236_pt1 | contig 12166 bp, 7 predicted proteins | sample PEATcosm2014_Bin_36_FD_119763 | JGI IMG/M metagenome (GOLD analysis project Ga0181529, IMG submission 119763) | Peatland microbial communities from MTU Mesocosm Facility, Houghton, MI, USA - PEATcosm2014_Bin10_30_metaG | ecosystem: Environmental > Terrestrial > Soil > Wetlands > Peat | place... | reverse complement strand
TCAAGCGTTGTCATGGCCGGGCTTGACCCCATCGGCGCTAAGTTTGGCGTTTGAGTTCGCCCTCACGGCGTCATGGCCGGGCTTGACCCGGCCATCCAGGCCGAGGCGCGAGCATGCCGCATATCGATGACGACGCAGCGGCGCTTGGATGGCCGGGTCAAGCCCGGCCATGACGCCGCGTAGGACTCCGACTCGCGGCAATTCGCTCTAGCGGCGCGCCTCAGCTCGCCTCCAGGAACCGCTCGGCTTCGGCGAGATCGACCGAAACGATCTGGCTGACGCCGCGCTCGGCCATGGTGACGCCGAACAGCCGGTCCATGCGCGCCATGGTGATCGGATTGTGGGTGATGGTGACGAAGCGGGTGTCGGAGCGGCGGCCCATTTCGTCGAGCAGGTCGCAGAAGCGCTCGACGTTGAAGTCGTCGAGCGGCGCGTCGACCTCGTCGAGCACGCAGATCGGCGACGGATTGGTGAGGAACACGGCGAAGATCAGCGCCATCGCCGTCAGCGCCTGCTCGCCGCCGGAGAGCAGCGTCAGGGTCTGCGGTTTTTTGCCCGGCGGCCGCGCGACGAGTTCGAGCCCGGCCTCGAGCGGATCGTCGGACTCGATCAGTTGCAGCTCGGCCGTGCCGCCCTCGAACAGAGCGGCGAACAACTCGCCGAAATGCTTGTTGACGACCTCGAACGCGCCGAGCAGCCGTTCGCGCCCTTCCTGGTTGAGGTTCTGGATCGCCTGACGCAGCCGCTTGATCGCTTCGGTGAGGTCGTCGCGCTCCGCCACCAGCCGGTCGCGGCTCGCGGTCACTTCGGCGAGTTCCTCGTCGGCGCGCAGATTGACCGCGCCGAGCCGCTCGCGCTCCTGCTTGAGGCTCTCGAGCTTGCGCTCGACGCCCTCCGCCTCGGGCGTCGCCGCGCCGGCGGCGAGGCCGGCGAGCCCCTGCAGTTCGTCCGGCGCGACATTGAGCTCGCTCTCGATCGTCTTGATCAGCTCGTCGCGCGCCTGACGCGCGCCCTCCAACCGCTGCTCGGAGGCGGCGCGCGCTTCGCGTGCCGCGCCCATCGCTTCGAGCGCGGCGCGCGCGGCGCGGTCGGCGCCGGCGAGCGCCGTCTCGGCGGCGGCGCGCGCGTCGGCCGCCGCCTTGCGCGCCGCTTCCGCGACGTCGAGCTCGCCCATCAATTGCCGGCGCTGCTGCAGGAACACAGCCGGCGCTTCGGCGAGCGTCGCCAGCTCCGTCTCGGCGGCGGCGCGCCGCTCGCCGATGTCGGCGATATGCGCGTCCGCCTTGGCGCGGCGCTCGGCCCAGGACCGCCTCTCCTCGGCGATCGCGCGCCGCCGCGCTTCGCGCGCCTCGGCTTCGCGCGCGAGGTTCTGCGCCGCCGCTTTCGCTTCGGCGAATTCCGCCCGCTCCTGGGCCGCGAGCGTGCGCGCGCGCTCGAGCGCCAGCGCCAGTTCGTCGCTCGGCGCGAGATCGCCGAGCGCGGCTTCGCGCTCAGCCTTGCGTTCGGCCGCTTCGCGCCGCTGCGCCTCGGCGCGCGCCAGCGCTTCGTCGAGCGCCGACAGGCGCGACAACGTCTGGGCGCGCCGACGCTCGGCGGCGGCGAGCTTGTCGCGCGCCGCGTCGACGGCGGCCCGCGCCGCCCGCGCGCTTTGGCGCGCGACGCTCTCGGAATTGGCCGCTTCGCTTAAGCGCGCATGGGCTTTGCCCGCCTCGGCGCGCGCGAGCGCCGCGGCCTGGCGCGCGGCCTCGGCCTCGCGCGACAGATCGCCGAGCCGGTTCTTCTCGATCAGCCGCTGCGCCGCCGGCGTCGTCGCCTCGGCGGTCGAAACAAAACCGTCCCAGCGCCACAGGTCGCCTTCCAGCGACACCAGCCGCTGCCCGGCTTTCAGCTCGGCCGCCAGAAGCGCGCCGTCGGCGCGCGTGACGACGCCGATCTGCGCCAGGCGCCGCTGCAGCGCCGGCGGCGCCTCGACGCGTCCGGCGAGCGGCTCGACGCCCTGCGGCAAATCGGGATCGCCCTCGCCTTGGTTGAGCGACCAATGCGCCGGCGCGGCGGAATCGACCGAGGCCTGCAGGTCGTCGCCGAGCGCGGCGCCGAGCGCCGCCTCGTAACCGCGCGCGACGTTGACCGCGTCGATCGCCGGCCGCCACTTGCCGCTCGGCGTCGCGCTGATCAGCTTGGTCAGCGCGCTGACTTCCGCGTCGATGCGCTGGGCGGCGCGTTCGGCGTCGGCGAGCGGCCCGCGCGACCGCGCTTCCGCTTCGCGCGCTTCGGCATGCGCCGCTTCGGCGGCGAGCGCGCGCGCTTCCGCGTCGGCGAGCGCCCGGGCGAGCGTCTCGACCGCCTCGGCTTCGGCGCGCAGCGCGGCGTCCTCGTCGGCGGCCGCCTGCAATTGTTCACGCTCGCGCGCGACGGAGGCGCATTCGCTCTCGAACCGCGCCTGCCGGCGCGTTTCCTCGGCGAGGTCGGCGGCAAGCGCGTTGCGGCGGGCGTTGTGATCGGCGACCGCCGCCTGCGCTTCGGCGAGCGCGGTCTCGGCGGCGGCCAGCCGCTGCTCGAGCTGCGCGCGCCGCTCCTCGGCCTCGCGCTTGGCCTCTTCCGACCGCCCCGCTTCGGCGGCGAGCGTTTCGTCCTCGGCCGCCAACCGCTCCGTCACCTCGGCCGCGTCGGCGATCAGCGCCTCTTCGCGCTGCAGGTCGTGCGCCCATTCGGCGACGTGGCGCTCGAGCTCGGCGACGCGCGCCTTGGCGCGATTCTCTTCCTGGGCGAGCGCGTCGCGCGCCAGCGTCAGCCGGTGCAGCGCCGCGCCGACCCGCGCCTCTTCGTCGCGCAGCGGCGGCAGATCGGCGGCGGCGATCGCCTGCAACCGCGCCGCTTCGGCCTGGGCGCGCGTGCGTTCGGCGACTTCGCGCACGTCGGCTTCGAGCCGGCGCTCGGCGTCGACGCAATGCGCGTCGCGGTCGCGCCAGGCGATCAGCCGCGCCAGCGCTTCGTGGCGGCGGATGTCCTGCGCCAGGTTGCGATAGCGATGCGCCTGGCGCGCCTGGCGCTTGAGACTGTCGATCTGCGCGTCGATCTGCTTGAGGACGTCGTCGACCCGGAGAAGATTGTCCTCGGCCCCCTTGAGCCGCAGCTCGGCCTCGTGGCGGCGCGAATGCAGGCCGGAGACGCCGGCCGCCTCTTCGAGGATCAGCCGCCGCGCTTGCGGCTTGGCGGCGATGATCTCGCCGATCTGGCCCTGGCGCACCAACGCCGGCGAGCGCGCGCCGGTGGAGGCGTCGGCGAACAGCAATTGCACGTCGCGCGCGCGCACCTCGCGGCCGTTGACGCGATAGGTCGAACCCGACTCGCGCTCGATGCGGCGCGTGACTTCGATCGTCTCCGAATCGTTGAAGGCGGCGGGCGCGCGACGATCGGAATTGTCGAGCGTCAGGCCGACCTCGGCGAGATTGCGCGACGGCCGCGCGCCGGCGCCGGAGAAGATCACCTCGTCCATCCCCGCGGCGCGCATGTTCTTGTACGAGCTTTCGCCCATCACCCAGCGCAGGGCCTCGACGAGATTCGATTTGCCGCAGCCGTTGGGGCCGACGACTCCGGTCAGCCCCGGCTCGATCTTGAACTCGGTCGGATCGCAGAAGCTCTTGAAGCCGGCCAGGCGCAGCCGATCGAATTTCATGGACCTCGCCCTCTGGTCGTCGTTCGCTCGGGGCGCCGGGCGCGCCGGCGTTCGAGTCGGCTTAGCCGACGCGAATTTCTGCGGCAAGCCGCCATAAAGCGCCGCGGCGATCAAGCCCCGCGGCGGAGAAATCTGTGCGAAACCGGGCTATTTCGCCGGCGCCGCCAGCGCCGCGGCGAAAGCCGGCAGCGCCGGTTCGCCGTCGAGCTTGTGGCCGTTGACGAAGAACGTCGGCGTCGAATCGAGGCCGAAGCGCTCGGCGGCGGAATCGCGCGTCGCGTTGATCCCGTCGAACAGCGTCTTGTCCTTCACGCAGGCGAGGAAGTCGGCCGGCGACAGGCCCGTCTCGCGACGCAGACGCTCCAGCGGCTCGTCGCGGAACGCCCATTCCTCCTGGCGCGCGAACAGACGGTCGATCACCGCGTCGCGCTTGTCGGGCCCGGCGCAGCGCGCCGCCATGAACGCGGCGATGGCGAGCGGGTCGAGCGGAAACTCGCGCAGGATGAACTTGGCCTTGCCGGTGTCGACATATTTGGCCTTCAGTTCCGGCCACACCTGCTCGTGGAAGGCGGCGCAATGGCTGCAGGTCATCGAGGCGTATTCGACGATCGTCGCCGGGGCGCCGGCCGCGCCTTCGACGATATCGGGCAGCGGCCCCGGCTGCATGAGCTCGGCGGCGACCGTCGCGTCGGAGGCGGCGGCGGCCGGCGCGGCCGCGGCGACGAGCGCAACCAGACCGGCCGGCGCAAGGCGCGCCACGGCCCATCGAAGCCATGTCATGGCCATTTCCCTCGGATCGCGCGCCGCGGCCCAACCTGAGGCGCGGAGCGCGCCGCGAAAATAGCCGCCGACCCGCCTCCCGGCAACCCGCCCCAGGTCGCGGCTCGACTCAAAGCGGGCTTTGCTGTATGAGGCCGGCCTCAAATGAAAACAGCGCGCCGAAGCGCTCGCCGAACCGTACTTTAATCGGGCCGGCGTCACGGCATGGAGACGGAAATGAACATCATCCAGACGCTGGAGGCCGAACAGGTCGCCAAGCTCAGCGCCGCCCGCCCAATCCCCGATTTCGCCCCCGGCGACACGGTCATCGTCAACGTCAAGGTCACCGAAGGCGAGCGCAGCCGCGTCCAGGCCTACGAAGGCGTCTGCATCGCGCGCAGCGGCGGCGGTCTGCAGGAGAGTTTCACCGTCCGCAAGATCTCCTACGGCGAAGGGGTCGAGCGCGTATTCCCCATCCATTCGCCGGTGATCGATTCGATCAAGGTCGTGCGCCGCGGCAAGGTGCGTCGCGCCAAACTCTATTATCTGCGCGACCGTCGCGGCAAGTCGGCGCGCATCGCCGAGCGCGTCGATAGCTCGCCCAAGACCGCCGAAGCCGAAAAGCCGAAGGCCTGACCCTCGCGCCCGCTTCGCGCCGGTCGATCTTCAAGCCACGGTCGCAGTTTCCCTGGCCTCGCCCCGCGTGTTATCGCGGGGCGCGATGAGCGCGACGGACAGCGACGACGGCAAGCGGGCGACGCCAGGCGTCGTCGTCGACGCGCTGTTTCCGGTCGCGGTCGACACGCTCTATTCCTACAAAGTCCCGCGCGACCTTAAGCTCGCGCCGGGCGATTTCGTCTCGGCGCCGCTGGGGACGCGCATGTCGACCGGCGTCGTCTGGGCGGTCCGCGAAGGCGACGGCCGCAACCTCAAATCGATCACCGCCAAGCGCGACTGGCCGCCGCTCAAGGCCGTGATGCGCGACTTCATCGACTGGGTCGCGCGCTGGACGCTCGCGCCGCGCGGCATGGCGCTGCGCATGGCGACGCGCGGCCCCGAAGCCGCCGCGGCGCCGGCGGCGAAATTCGCGGTTCAGGCGACCGCCAAGCCGCCGGCGCGCGCGACGCCGACGCGCGAACGCGTGATGGCGGCGCTGGCGATCCAATCGCCGCAGACCCGCGCCGCGCTCGCCGCGGCGGCGCAGTGCGGCGTCGGCGTCGTCGACGGCCTCCTCGACGACGGCGCGCTCGAACTCGTCGCGCTCGACCCCGAGCCCGCCGCGCCGCCGCTCGACCCCGACCGCGCCGCCCTGCCGCTGTCGCCCGACCAGCGCGCCGCCGCGGAAGCGCTGGAGCGAGCGGTTCGAACGCGCGCGGCGCGCACGATCCTGCTCGAAGGCGTCACCGGCTCGGGCAAGACCGAAGTCTATTTCGAGGCGATCGCCGCGACCTTGCGCGCCGGTCGGCAGGCGCTGGTGCTGCTGCCGGAGATCGCGCTGACGTCGCAGTTCCTCGACCGCTTCGCCGCCCGCTTCGGCGCGCGGCCGGCCGAGTGGCACTCGGCGATCACGCCCCGCCAGCGCGAGCGGCTGTGGGGCGCGGTGGCGAGCGGCGAAGCGCGCGCGGTGGTCGGCGCGCGGTCGGCGCTATTCCTGCCGTTCGCCGATCTCGGCCTGATCGTCGTCGACGAGGAGCACGAGGGCGCCTACAAGCAGGAGGACGGCGTCGTCTACCACGCGCGCGACATGGCGGTGGTGCGCGGCAAGCTGGAGAACGCGCCGGTGGTGCTGGCCTCGGCGACGCCGTCGTTGGAGACGCGCGTCAACGCCGAGCGCGGCCGCTACGATTGGCTGAGGCTGCCGGCGCGCTTCGGCGAGCGGCCGATGCCCGACCTTGCCGCGATCGACCTTCGCCGCGAAGGTCCGCCACGCGGCCGCTGGCTGGCGCCGCGGCTGGTCGCGGGGGTCGAAGCGGGCCTTGCCGCCGGCGAACAATCGCTGCTGTTCCTCAACCGCCGCGGCTACGCGCCGCTGACCCTGTGCCGCGCCTGCGGCCATCGCTTCCAGTGCCCGAACTGCTCCGCCTGGCTGGTCGAGCACCGTTTCCGCAAGGCTCTGGTCTGCCACCATTGCGGCCACACCGAGCCGCGGCCGGACGTCTGCCCGCAATGTCTCGAGACCGACACGCTCGCCGCCTGCGGCCCCGGCGTCGAGCGCCTCGCCGAGGAGGTCGCGGCGCTGTTCCCCGACGCGCGGACGCTGGTGCTGTCGTCCGACTTCCCCGGCGGGATCGAGCGGCTGCGGGCGCAACTCGACGCGGCGGCGCGCGGCGAATACGACATCATCATCGGCACCCAGCTCGTCGCCAAGGGCCACAATTTCCCGCTGCTGACCCTGGTCGGGATCGTCGACGCCGACGTCGGCCTGTCGAACGGCGACCCGCGCGCCGCCGAACGCACCTTCCAACTCCTGCGCCAAGCGACGGGACGCGCCGGCCGCGGCGAACGGCCGGGCCGCGCGCTGCTGCAGACCTGGCAGCCGGAGCATCCGGTGATCGCCGCGCTGATCGCCGGCGACGCCGAGCGTTTCTACGCCGAGGAGGCCGAGCAGCGCCGCCGCGGCGCCCTGCCGCCGTTCGGCCGGCTGGCCGCGATCGTCGTTTCCGGCGAGGACCGCGGCGGCGCGGAAGCGCACGCGCGCGCGCTCGCCCGCGCCGGCCATGCGCTCGCGCCCGGCAAGGGCTGGCGGGTGGCGCCGCTCGGCGGCGCGCCGCAGGGCGACGAGATCACTCTGCTCGGCCCCGCCGAAGCGCCGATCGCGGTTTTGCGCGGCCGCCATCGCTTCCGTCTCGCCGTCAAGGCGCCGCGCGCGGCCGACTTGCAGGGTTACTTACGCGCGCTCATCGCCGCCGCTCCGCCGCCGCGCGGCGGCGTCCGCATCGCGGTCGACGTCGACCCGCAGAGCTTCATGTAGACAAGCCGCAGCAGGTCGCGGAAAACTCGGCCCGCGGCATGGGCGACGGGACGGAGCGGCATGGCGATCGCGGGTATCGACCTCGGGACGACGAACTCGCTGATCGCGCTGTGGACCGACTCGGGGCCGGAGCTCGTTCCCAACGCGCTCGGCGACACGCTGACGCCCTCGGCGGTCAGCATCGCCGAGGACGGCGCCGTTCTGGTCGGCCGCGCGGCGGCCGATCGCCTCGTCACCCATCCCGACCGCTCGGTCGCCTCGTTCAAGCGCTGGATGGGCTCGCCGGCCGGCGCGCGGCTCGCCGGCCGGTTCTACCGCGCCGAGGAATTGTCGGCGCTGGTGCTGCGCGCGTTGAAGGAAGACGCCGAGGCGCAGATCGGCGGCGCAATCGCCGAGGCGGTGATCTCGGTGCCCGCCTATTTCAGCGACCCGCAGCGCAAGGCGACGCTCGACGCGGCGCGGCTCGCCGGCATCGCCGTCGAGCGCTTGATCAACGAGCCGACCGCGGCGGCGCTCGCGCACGGGCTCGACACGATCGAGGAAGGGCGATTCCTGATCCTCGATCTCGGCGGCGGCACCTTCGACGTGTCGCTGCTGCACAAGTTCGAGGGCGTCATGGAGGTGCGCGCTTCCGCCGGCGATTCGCATCTCGGCGGCGACGACTTCCGCGACGCCCTGGTGGCGCTGATCGCGCGTCGACATGGCGTCGATCCCGACAAGCTGGCGCGCACCGACCTCGCGCGGCTGATGCGCGAGGCGGAGCGAATCAAGCACACGCTGAGCGCGCAGGATCGGGCCGCCTACGAAATCGAGCTCGGCGACGAGGTGCGCCGCGGCGAGGTGGCCCGCGCAGAATTCGAAGATGCGGCCCAACCGCTGTTGCGCCGCCTGCGCGCGCCGATCGAGCGCGCCGTCGCCGACGCGCGCGTCGATCCGCAGGCGATCGACCAGATCGTGCTGGTCGGCGGCGCGACGCGCATGCCGATGGTGCGCGCGCTCACGGCGCGGCTGTTCGGCCGCTTCCCGCTCGCCCACCCGCGGCCTGACCATGTCGTCGCGCTCGGCGCGGCCGTTCAGACCGGCTTGAAGGCGCGTCATGCGGCGCTCGCCGACGTCGTGCTGACCGACGTCTGCCCGTTCACCCTCGGCATTTCGGTGCGCGACCCGACCGCCCCCGACCAGCGGACGATGTCGCCGCTGATCGAACGCAACGCCGTCGTGCCGATCAGCCGCTCCGGCCGCTACTACACCATCGCCGACAACCAGGCGGCGATCGTCGTCGAGGTCTTCCAGGGCGAGAATCTGCGGCCGGCGCAAAACATCAAGATCGGCGAACTGCGCATGCCGGTGCCGCTGGCGCCGGCGGGGCGCGAGGGCGTCGAGGTGCGCTTCACCTACGACGTCAACGGCGCGCTCGAAGTCGAGGTCGTCGCCGAGACGAGCGGCCAGCGCGAGCGGCGGGTGTTCCGCAACGAGGCCAATCTCAGCGCCGAGGAACTCGACAAGCGCTTCCTCGCGCTCGCCGAAATCAAGGCGCCGCCACGCGATCAGGCGGAGAACCGCGCGCTGATCGCGCGGGCCGAGCGCCTCTACGCCGAGAGCCTGGGCGCCCAACGCGAGCACATCAGGCGCCTGCTGTCCGAGTTCGAGATCGCGCTCGCCGACCAGCAATTGCGCGACGCCGCGACTTTGCGCGATCGCTTCGGCGAAGCTCTCGACGGTTTCGAGCGCAACTGGCCGACGTTATGACGCGCGCGGCGCAGGCGGCCGAACGGCCATGAGCCCGTGGGACGCGCTCGGCATCGCGCCGACGACCGACGCGCGCGCGATCCTGCGCGCCTACGCCGAGAAGTTGCGGGTCACGCGCCCGGAGGACGATCCTGTCGGCTTCCAGAGGCTGATCGAAGCGCGCGAGCGCGCGCTCGCCTGGCGGCCGGCGCCCGTCGAAGACGAGCCGGACGCCGACGCGCTCGACCCCGAGCCGCCGCGCGAGACGGAGCGCGACGCGACGGCGCAAGACGCGCCGCTGGACTCGAGCGCCCACCCGCCGGCGCCGCGCTGGCGCGCCCCGGCGTCGACGCCGAGCCCGCCCGATCGCCGCGACAAGGCGCCGCCGCGCTGGCGCGCGCCCATGGCCGCGCCGGTCGGTCCCGAGTGGAACGAAGCGCCGCCGCCCGACACAGCGCGCGGCGCGACGGCCGATGACGGCGGCGCGCTCGCCGCTTTGCGCGCCCAACTCAAAGATCTCGCCGCCGCCCCCGACGCGGCGTTTCGCGACCTCGCCGCCTGGCGCGCGGCTCTCGACCTCGCCGACGCGCTCTCGCTGGCCGAGCGCGAGGCGGCGCGCGGCGAACTCACGGCGCTGCTCGTTGAACGCCTGCCGGAACCGGCGCGCGACGCGCCGCGGCTCGACGCCGACTGGCTGGCGCTGGTCGACCGGCTCGATCAGGACTTCGATCTCGGCCGCATCGCCAATGACGCCAAGCGGCTGCCGGAAGGGCCGCGGCGCACCCGGCTTGCCGACTGGCTTGCCGCCTGTGCAGCCGAACGCGCGATGGCGAAGCGGCGCGCCGGCGGTCGCGCCGCCTATCGCTCAGCCGGCGGCCTGCCGCTGATCCCGCCTGAGGATCGTCAGCCGGCGCTGGCGCGCGCCGACCTGATCGCCATCTACGAGGCGCAGGCGCGCGGGCAAAAGCTCGACCTTCGCCGCGCCTGGCGCGGCGCGTGGACGGCGGCGCTGGCTCCCGGCGTGATCGGCGCCGCGCGCGACGCTCCGCTGCTCGCGCTCGCCGCGCTCGGCCTCGAAGCCGTCGCCTTCGTAGTCGCCATCGACGCCGGCTCGCGCTTTTCTGAGGCGGGGGCCAACGCGCTCGGGCGGGTCGAAGCCGCCGCCGGGCTGGCGATTCTGGTCGCCGCGCGTCTCGCCGCGATGAGCCTGTGGCCGCGCTTCGCCGTGCGCCGCGCCTCGTCGCGGGTCAGGCGCGCCGATCGCGCCAGCTATTCGACGCCGGCCGGCCGCCGCCCGATCCTGTCGCGGCGGCTGAGCGCGCATCCCTTCTTCGGCGTGCTGGCGGTTCTCGCCGGCTTTCTCGATCTGACGACCAGCGCCAGCGCGCTCGGCGTCTTCCTCGCCGCCTTCGACCTCGCCAAATGAGCGCGCCGATATCTTTTTAACTTACGCATCTTGTACGAAAAATAATCACCTAGATTTGTCTCGTACAATATGTTACCGAACTCTCATCGCATATAAATTCGTCAGGGGCGCGGCGTGAATTGCGGCGCGCTGCGATGGCGCCGACGGACTTCGGCGGAGGCCTCGACCGGCAAAAGGGACTTTCGTTTGACTCAGATTGTCACCGCCAACCGGCTCATCGACGGGATCGTCGTGTTCCAGGACGCTTCCGGCGGCTGGAGCGAAGATTTCGCGCGCGCCGCCGTCCACGAGGACGCGGCCGCCGCGCTTGCGCGCGCGGACGAGGACGTCGCCGCGAGCCTGATCGTCGACCCCTATGCGATCGAGGTCGAGCTGCGCAACGGCCATTACGCGCCGAAAGCTTTGCGCGAGGCGATCCGCGCGACGGGACCGACGGTACGCCGCGATCTCGGCAAGCAGGCCGAAGGCTTGGCGCCGATCGCCGCCGTGCATGCGCCGACGGAGAAGTCGCATGTATCGCTATGACGAATTCGACGCGGCCTTCGTCGCCGCGCGCGTCGACCAGTTCCGCGAACAGGTCGGCCGGCGGCTCGCCGGCGAGCTGACCGAGGACCAGTTCCGGCCGCACCGGCTGATGAACGGCCTCTATCTGCAGCTGCATTCCTACATGCTGCGCATCGCCGTGCCCTATGGCACGCTGAACTCGCGGCAGATGCGCAAGCTCGCCGAGATCGCGCGCAAGTACGACCGCGGCTACGGCCATTTCACCACCCGCCAGAACCTGCAGTTCAATTGGCCGGCGCTGAAGGACGTGCCCGACATTCTCGCCGAGCTCGCCAGCGTCGAGATGCACGCGATCCAGACCTCGGGCAACTGCATCCGCAACGTCACCGCCGACCATTACGCCGGCGTCGCCGCCGACGAGCTCGCCGATCCGCGCCCGTTCGCCGAGATCTTGCGACAATGGTCGTCGCTGCACCCCGAGTTCTCGTTCCTGCCGCGCAAGTTCAAGATCGCCGTCAACGGCGCGCCGCACGACCGCGCCGTCATCCAGGCGCACGACATCGGCCTGCAGATTGTGCGCAACGACGCGGGCGAGATCGGCTTCGCCGTCTATGTCGGCGGCGGTCTCGGCCGCACGCCGTTCATCGGCCGCAAGGTGCGCGATTTCCTGCCGCAACGCGACCTGCTCGCCTATGCCGAGGCGATCTTGCGCGTCTACAATCTCGAGGGCCGGCGCGACAACAAGTTCAAGGCGCGCATCAAGATCCTGCTGCACGAGAAGGGCCTCGAGGCGCTGCGCGACGCGATCGAAGCGGAGTTTTCCGCGCGCGGCGGCGCGTCGCTCGAACTGCCGGCCGAAGAGGTCAAGCGCATCGCCGCCTATTTCGCGCCGCCGCCGCTCGCGCCGCGCGCGACGAAGAACGAGCGGGTCGAACGTCGGCGCGGCAAGGACGCCCAGTTCGCCAAGTTCTTCGAGTCCAACGTCGTCGCCCACAAGGTTCCCGGCTACGCCATCGTCACCGTGTCGTTGAAACCGATCGGCGGCGTGCCGGGCGACGCCAGCGCCGACCAGATGGACGCGGTCGCCGACCTCGCCGAGGAC
>Ga0181529_10006235_pt1 | contig 12168 bp, 11 predicted proteins | sample PEATcosm2014_Bin_36_FD_119763 | JGI IMG/M metagenome (GOLD analysis project Ga0181529, IMG submission 119763) | Peatland microbial communities from MTU Mesocosm Facility, Houghton, MI, USA - PEATcosm2014_Bin10_30_metaG | ecosystem: Environmental > Terrestrial > Soil > Wetlands > Peat | place... | reverse complement strand
TGGCCGGTACTTTCTCAAAAGAGAGTTTCCTGCTCCGCTTTCCGGGCGTTCCCGTCGTGCACCGCTTCGCCGAGCTACTCGACCTGTTCGAAAGCAAGGTCGCGGCGGTCGCTGCCGGCTACTAGGACGCAGCATGAACGTGGTTCTGCTGGCAGCCGGGCTGGGAAGCCGGCTCGGCACGCTCACTCGGGATCTGCCCAAGGCACTCATTCGAGTGGGTGGCCAGCCGCTGCTGCTCCACGCCCTTTCCTTCGCGCGGCGGCTGCGTCCTTCGCGCATCATCGTGGTGGGCGGCTTCTGCTTTCCCTTGGTGCGTGACACCTTGGCCAAATTCCGCGGCGGCAAGAATGCCTCGGAAGCGCCAATCGAGTTGGTTGAGAACCCGCACTTCCGCGACGGCAATTTGGTTTCGCTCTTGACCGCCAAACCCTTCCTTCCCGAGGGTTTTCTGGTCATGAACGTGGACCATATCTACCGGCCCAGCATTGCCGCCGTGGTGGTGCCGGAAGTCGCCGAAGTGACCGCGTTCATCGACACCGACCGCAAGCTCGGCGACGACGACATGAAAGTCGAGCGCGGCGACGACGGCCGTATCGTGGCCATCGCGAAGACTCTCTCCAGGTTCGACTGCGGCTACGTGGGCATGACCCGCGTGCCGGACGCGCGGCTGGACCGCTATTTCCGCGAGGCGGATCGCGCGCTGGCCGAGGAAGGCCGCGCCATCCACGTCGAACGCATCTTGGCTCGTCTGGCGAAGACCGACGCCGCACCCGCTTGTCGCGACATCAGTGGCCACGGCTGGCTGGAGGTCGACACGCCCGACGAACGCGCCGCCGCGGAAGCCACGCTGACGTCGGCCGCTTGGGTCGGCTGGGCGTAACCGGGCGCGCGTGGTAATTCACGTTCGCCCATGAACGTGCCTTCCCAAACGATCTGGTATCCCTACGCGCAGATGCTCGGCCTCGAGATCCAGAACGATGTCGTGCGCGCGCAAGGCGTGGAACTCCACCTTCGCGACGGGCGAACTTTGATCGATGCCATCGCGAGCTGGTGGTGCGTGATCCACGGCTACAACCATCCCGAGCTAAACGCGGCGCTGCGGGTGCAAGCGGATGATTTCGCCCACGTCATGCTCGGCGGACTCACCCACGCGCCAGCGCAGCGCCTGGCCGATCGATTGGTGGCGCTAGCGCCGCCGGGACTGGCGCATGTGTTCTTCGCCGACTCGGGATCGGTGGGCATGGAAGTGGCCATGAAAATGGCGGTTCAGTATTGGAAGAACCTCGGCGTGCCGGACAAGCACGCGTTCCTGTCGTTGCGGCACGCCTACCACGGCGACACCACCGGTGTGATGAGCCTCGGCGATCCCGACGATGGGATGCATCGGCTGTTCGCCGGTTATCTGCCTCGGCAACATTTTGTGCCGCCGCCCGAAGGGATGGACAACGGACGCGGCGCCATCCGCCGATCCGTCGACGAAGCTCTCGTTGCACTCCGAACCACGCTCGTCCATCACGCGCACGAAATCGCCGCGCTCGCCTGCGAGCCGCTTTTACAGGGCGCAGGCGGATTCAATTTCTATCCGCCGAACTACCTGACCGAGGCACGCCGTCTGTGCGACGAACACGACGTGCTCCTCATCTGCGACGAAGTGGCTACGGGATTCGGCCGTACCGGAACCTTGTTTGCCTGCGAACAGGCCGGCATCACCCCAGACGTCATGGTGCTGGCCAAGGGCCTCACCGCCGGCTACCTCGGGCTTTCGGCCACCTTGGCGACCCATCGCGTTTTCCAAGCGTTCCTCGGCGAAGATCACGCCAAGGCCTTCATGCATGGACCGACCTTCATGGGCAATGCCCTGGCCTGCGCCGTCGCCCTCGCGAGCATCCACATCTTCGAGCGCGACAACTATCTGACCAAGATCAGACGCATCGAGGAGATCCTGCGTGAAGAACTCCTCGATCTACGCGCGCCCGCCATCCGCGAGACACGCGTCTTCGGCGCATGCGGCGTGATCGAGGTTCACGATCCGTCGGCGTGGCAAGGCATTCGGGATTTCGCCGCCCAGCGCGGGGTCTGGCTTCGGCCTTTCGACAAAGTCGTCTACACCATGCCGGCGTATGTAATCGACGAGACCGACCTCCGTCGCGTCTGCCAAACCATGTGCGCCTGGTTCGCAGGAAAAGCGTAGGCTGGCCCCGATTTCATGTCCGAAAAACCAAACCGTATCGTCCAGCTCGATCTCCTACGCGCGGTGGCCATCCTACTCGTGTTGGGTCGCCATTTCGTCGTACCCGCGAAACAAGCGGGGGCGCTCGAAGGCTTCGCCACCGTGTGGGAGCGATTCGGTTGGACGGGCGTGGATCTCTTCTTCGTGCTATCGGGCTTCTTGATTGGCGGACTGCTTTACGAGGAGCTACGGACCACGTCCCAACTGAATCTTGGCCGCTTTTTGATCCGCCGTGGATTCAAGATTTGGCCGTCCTACTACGTGTTTCTCGCATTCCTCCTCATTGGGTCGTTTTGGCTCGATCCCCTCTTTCCCGGCGAGCACGGAACCTTCACGGAAAAGCTCGCGTCGCTCGGCCCTCACCTCGTTCACTTGCAAAACTACCGCGGGCCGGTTTGGCTGCACACCTGGAGCCTTGCCGTCGAGGAGCACTTCTACCTGGCCTTCCCGCTACTCCTCGTGGTCCTCGCGCGACTGCGTTCCACGCCGCGCCCGCCAAGCGCGCTACAGGTGGGACTACTGACGGCGCTCGCCGTGGTGGGATGTACCTCGCTGCGCCTGCATGGCGATGCCAAGGTGCCCATGAACATGATTCAATCCTTGGTGCCAACCCACCTGCGCATCGACGGTCTGCTTTTCGGAACGACGTTGGCCTACGTGTACCATTTGAAGCCAACCTGGTTCGCGGTTTTGAAGAAGTTCAAATGGCCTCTCCTCATCCTCGGCATCGCGGCCATTGGTCCGATGATGGTGCTGCCGATCGAAACGAACCCGTTCGTTTGCACCTGGGGATTCTCCCTGCTTTACCTCGGTTATGGTTGCGTGATTGTCGCGGTGATGAGCGTCAGCCCAGATAGCAACGCCTTGCGCTTTGTCTCGCGCTTGCTGGTTATCCGCGTGTTATTGGTCATCGGGGTGTCGAGTTACTCCATCTACCTTTGGCACTGGCACCTCGCGCGCCTGCCGGTCCTGCGCTTTGCCGCCCGTCACCCGCTGACCAGGCATCCTGAATTGAATTGGCTGACCTACACGATCGCGTACGTCGCTGTCGCCACCTTGGTGGGATACACCACGGGACGCTTGATTGAGGTTCCGGCGCTACGCCTGCGAGATCGCTTGTTCCCGCGAATATCGAAACGACGCGCGCGCTCGACCAAGGCCGCCGCCGCCGAAAACGCCGCGGTTTGAGCCTTTTTCATCGAGGATCCCAAGCCGCGCGGCCGCGGCGTTGGGTGTCTACGCAGCGTGGGTCACTCGGGGACGAAGCGGTAGCCGCTGCCGCGAACGGTGAGCAAGTGGCGGGGTTGTTCGGGATCGTCTTCCAGCTTCGCGCGCAGTTGCGCCACGAAGTTGTCCACCGTGCGCACTTGGCCGGCTTGTCTTAGCCCCCACACCTCGCGCAGAAGCTGCTCGCGCGAATAGACCCGGCGCACGCTGCGACAGAAAAAGCTGAGCAGTTCGAATTCGAGGTGGGTCAGGCGCACGGGCTTGTTCGCGCGCGTAACGGCGCGCGTGCCCAAGTCCACGGTGACATCGCCAAAACGTAGGACCTGTTCCGATTCCAGCGCGGGGGTTTCCCGCGAATCGGCGCTCTTCGCGTCCGCGCCCGCGTCGGCCGACCTCGACCCCAGGCGTACGCGGCGAAGCACGGCTGCGACCCGCGCCAAAAGCTCGGCGAGCGCGAAGGGCTTGGTGACATAGTCGTCGGCGCCAAGCTGAAGCGCCGCCACTTTGTCGAATTCGTCCTGGCGCGCCGACAGCACGATGACCGGGACGTGATCCTCGGCTTCGCGCAGCCGTTCGAGGACCCACAGACCGCTCTGCTTGGGCAGAGATATGTCGAGCAAAACCAGATCCGGCCCATGGCTCACGATAAGGCTGTGCGCGCTCTCGCCGTCGCCGGCGACCTGGGTTCGGTAACCCTGAAGCTTGAGATTGAGCGCCAGTCCTTCCGCGATGGCGGCGTCGTCCTCGACGATGGCCACGAGCGGGCCGGGCGTTGCCTCGCTCATGTCGTCTCCTGGAAGCGGGGAAGAAGGATGCGAAAACGCGCCCCGTGGCTGCCGTCCGATTTCACGTCGACCTTGCCGTGATGGGCGTCGACGATGGCGCGCACGATGGCCAGGCCCAAGCCCGATCCGAAGCTGCCGCGATTCTTGGCCGCGGAGCCGCGCCGGAATTTCTCGAAGATGGCTTCCTGTTCGGGACGGGGAATGCCGTCGCCGTTGTCGGTGACGGCGATGCTGACGTGCTTGGTATCCGCCACGGCGACGAGGTCGATTTTCTTTCCTTGCGCCGGGGTGTACTTCCAAGCATTGCCGAGCAGATTTCCCACGGCCTGCGCCAAGGCCGCCCTGTCCCCGAGCACCGTTAGATTCGGCTCAAGCTCGACCCGCAGGTCGACCTCGCTGCCGAACTTGATCGCCTCGAACGAGGCCAACGCGTCGGCCACGATATCGGCCACGGTCACCGCGCGCCGATCGAAGACCGCGTGCCTGTGCTCGATCTTGGACAGCTCGATGAGCCGGCCCACGAGGCCGTCCAAGCGGCCGAGCTCCTGGTTGATCACGGTGAGGCAGCGCTGCCGCTCTTCCCGATCGTGGACGCGTTCCTCGCGAAGCGTGTCGATGAAGATTCGGATGGATGTCAGCGGCGTGCGCAGCTCGTGCGACACCGAGGACAAGAATTCGTTCTGGACCGCTGCCAGACTCGCACCGCGCGTGACGAAGATGGTGCCGATAATGTAGCCGGTAAGCGCCATCGCGCAAAAGGACAGCACCAGGATCCCGCCGACCACGGCCATGGACTTCGAACCGCCGGTGGCCAGCAAGATGACCGCGATGACGGTCATCAGGACGGTCGGAATCAGCGCCGTCAACGTGAAGATGAGGCGCGCCCGGTTTAGCAGTCGCGTGGTTGGAGAGCGAAGTCGCAAGCGCCGCTATTCTGGCAGATATCCGCGACCATCGCCGCGCAAGAGGTCGAAGAAACCAAAGAAAAGAACGAAGACCCTAGGCCGCGCTGTCGGTCGTTTCTCGCAGGGAGTCGGCGACCAAGGGGCCGGCCAGCACGTTGGCTGGTGCACGTCGCAAATTCCAGACCAGGCCCACGAACTCGAGGCCGCGCAAAATGTAGTACGTCAGGTCGATTTCCCACCAGAAGAAGCCCTGGCTGGCCGAACTGGGATAGTGGTGATGGTTGTTGTGCCAGCCTTCGCCGGTGGTGAGGATGGCCAAAATCCAATTGTTGCGGGAATCGTCGGTGGTGGCGTAGCGCCGCCGGCCGAACAAGTGGGTGAACGAATTGATGGCGAACGAGCCGTGCCAGAGCATCACGGTGGACACCATGAAACCCCACACCAGCCCGTGGATTCCGCCCAGCAGCAAAAAGGCCAACCCGAGGGCGAACGTGGGCAGCAGCACATTGCCATCCCGATCAAGCCAGCGCAGTTCGGGGTATTTGTACAAATCGGCCACGAGCTTGGGATCCGTCTTGCTCCAGGCATCGGTGAAAAGCCAGCCCATGTGCGAATACCAAAACCCGCTCAGCTTGGCCGAATGCACGTCCTTGTCGGTGTCCGAATATTTGTGGTGCCAGCGGTGGTGGCTGGCCCACCAAAGCACGCCTCGCTGAGCGGCGCTCTGGGCGCCGATGGCCAGCAGAAACTGAAAGACCCGCGACGCGCTGTAGGCGCGATGGGAAAAATAGCGGTGATAGCCCGCCGTCACGACAACCATGCGGATGTAGTAAACGCCAACCGCCAGGGCGAAGCCGCTCCAAGACCATCCGCAGAAAAGCACACCGGCCAAGGCCGTCAGGTGCACCACCGCGAAAAGAAAGGTGGTCGCCCTAACGTAGCTTCGCCAGGTCCGTGGTGACGCCTGGCCCGTCTGGGAAGCGCGAACACTTGGAATATCCACGTTCTAGGTATGAGGCGCGATTTATCAAAGCCAAACCATGGTTGAGTCACAACCTTGTCAGCACCGTGCGAAAAGACCTTCCGTCGCGCTCGCTCCCTAGGCAAAAGCGCGGTAGGTCTGGGGGCAAATAACCTCCATGGCCACCGACGACGCCGCGTCCGTTCTCCGAAACCGCAACGTGTTTCTCTTCATGGCCGCGCGCTTCTGTTCCGCGATGGCGGTGATGATGTTCAGCGTGGCCGTAGGCTGGCAGGTCTACGCGCTTACGCACAGTGCCTTCGCCTTGGGCATGGTCGGCTTGGCGCAGTTTCTTCCCGCCTTCCTGCTCACGTTGCCGGGCGGCCTGGCCGCGGATCGCTTCGATCGGCGAAAAATCATCCTGGCGGCCTTCGCCATCGAGATTCTCGTCGGCGTGGCCCTGCTCGTGCTCGCCCTGCATCCGGCGCCTAGAGCCGCGTGGATTTTCGTGGTGCTGGCGTTCATCGGCGTTGGGCGCGCCTTCATGGCGCCCGCGAATGGATCCTTGCTTCCTCTTTTAGTCGCCCCGGAACTCTTCCCGCGGGCCGTGGCGTGGAATTCCACGGCGTTTCAAACCGCGACCATCGCGGGTCCAGCGCTGGGCGGAATTCTCTACGTGGTCAGCCCGGTGCTTGTGTACGCCATCGCAACCGGGCTTTTCCTTGTGGGATTCGTCTTCATCGCCAGCATGCGCGGTCGCTGGCAGGTGCCCAATTCCTCGGCCGGGTGGAATGGACTGCTCGAAGGCGTCCATTTTGTGTTCGCCAAGAAGGCCATCCTGGGCGCCATTTCTCTCGACCTCTTCGCCGTCTTGTTCGGCGGCGCCACCGCGCTTTTGCCCATTTTCGCGCGCGATCTCTTGCACACCGGGCCGTGGGGCCTCGGCATCCTGCGCAGCTCGCCCGCGATCGGGGCGGCGATCATGGCCCTGTGGCTCGCGCACTATCCGATCCGCGGGCGCGCCGGCAGGCGCATGTTCGTCTGCGTCGCCGTGTTCGGGTTGTGCACCGTCGCATTCGCGCTCTCGCGCAGTTTTTGGCTGTCGACGGCGTTGCTCATCGCACTGGGTGGAGCCGACATGATCAGCGTCATCATTCGCGGCACGCTGGTGCAGGTTTCCACGCCCGATGCCATGCGCGGCCGCGTGAGCGCGGTGAACATGCTGTTCATTGGCGCTTCCAACGAACTCGGCGAGTTCGAATCGGGCATCACCGCGGCCTGGTTCGGAACCGTGCCGGCCACGGTGCTGGGCGGCGTCGGCACTTTGGTCGTCGTGCTGCTGTGGCTGCGTTTCTTCCCGACCCTGCGGCGGGCCGACCGCTTGGAGAGCGCGGTGGAGTAAGCGGAAGATGCTACGGCGAGCACTGGATCGGTACTTCACTGGGCAGGTCGAATCGCGGGCGCGCCGGATCGAACAGCGTGCGGTCGTTCGGGTCGAGGGTGCCACCACGCGCGCGCAAGGCCTCGGCGAGAGCGTCGCGCAGAGGCGGCCCGATTTCAAAGGGAGCGCTGACGCCAGCAAATAGTCCGTCGCCGCCGGTGGCCAGGAAGTCCGTGGTCGTGATGGCCAGTATTTCGTCGTCGCGCACCGGCGAGCCGTTCGGCCGCGCGAGCGCGACGTCCAAGAAGCCGCCCTGGCAGCGGGCGCGTACGCGCAGGCCGGAGATGGAAACCAGCGAGCTTCCGCGGCTCAAACCGCGGCCGAGCAGAGCGCGGAAGTCACCCGCCGGCAAGCGCAGCGATGCGAAGGCGTTGTCGAATGGAAACGTTTCGTACAGGCGACCAAACGTCAGCCGACCGACCGGCAGTCCGGCGCGCATGCCTCCGCCGTTGAGCATGGCCACGTCGCCGCCCGGCCGAGCAGCGCCCATCAGATCGACCAACAAATTTCCGAGAGCGGTTTCTTGCTTGCGATTGTGAGGCAGCGGACGCAGCACTTTCACGCCGAGATCTTCCTCGCCCTTGCGCCGGGCTTGAGCAAACGCGGGCGCGTTCAAATCCTCGACCTGCTTGTCGACCTGCACGCCGCCGCCTTCGTAATCCGTTGGCTTGCAGTTCTCCGGCACGCTCGCGGGGCAAATGTCGTGCGGCGGCTCCAGATGCGAGGCGACGACCTTTCCGCTGGCTCGCTCCACGGTCAAATCAACCCGCCCAAACGCGCGGCCGTTTGAATAGGCCTGGATGATCGGCACCGACGCCACACGCTGGGCAACAGCTTGGTGGGTGTGGCCGGCCACGACCGCGTCGACGATTCCCTTGGGCAGGCCGCGCACGATGGAAAAGATCTCGCTCGCGGCATCGCAGGAATCGAGCTGGTCGGGATCGGCGAAGGCGCGGCAGTCGCCGCCTTCATGAGCCACGGCAATGACGACCCTCGCGCCGCGCTGGCGCAGCTTGCGCGCTTCGCGTGCGATGGTCGGTTCCAGCGGCAAGAAATCGAGCCCGGCTACGTTGGCGGGCAAGGCCGTGCGCGGGGTGGCAGCCGTGACGACGCCGACGATTCCGATCTTGATACCGGCGGCGTTGATGATCGTCGACGGCTTGACGTTGGGCCAGGCCACTGGCTTTCCCGTCGCCTTGTCGACGATGTTGGCGGCGAGGAACGGGAAGCGCGCTTGGGCCGCGCGCGCCTTGAGAGCGCCGCGCGGATCGTCACCGGGCTTGACCGGCGATGGCGCGGAACCCGCCGGCCCAAAGTCGAACTCATGGTTGCCTATGGCGGCCGCGTCGTACCCAAGGGCGTTGTACGCGCGAACCACGGGCGCACCTTCTTCCAGATTCGATTCCAGCGTGCCTTGAAACATGTCGCCCGCGTCGAGTAAGATCACGGCGCCGCCCGACCGCGCCCGCTCGGCGCGCAAGTTTTTGAGATAGCCGGCCAGCCACGGCAGCGCGGCGATGTGGCCATGCAAATCGCTCGTGCCGACGATCGAGATGGTGATGGACGAGTTGGCGACGGACGACAGCGGTTTTGTCGCTGCCTGCGCTGGAGATGAAAAGGCGAGCGAAGCAACCAGCAAGAATTGAGCGCGCATGAAGGCGGATTATGCGACCGCGGCCTCAATCCCGCACGTCACAACATCCGTCTCCTCGGCCGGCCCGGTGGGCATCCGAAATGGACGAAAGGCGCGCCAGTCGTGCTAGGTTTGGGCGATCATGTTCAAAGGAGCCATTACCGCACTGGTGACGCCGCTGCGCAACGATCGCCTCGACGAGGAGGCCTTGCGCCGCTTGGTTGACGATCAGATCCGCGCCGGCATCGACGGACTCGTCCCCGTGGGAACCACGGGCGAATCGCCCACCCTGACCAACGAAGAGCACATTCGGGTTATCGAGATCGTCGTGCAAGAAGCGCGCAAGCGCGTGCCGGTGATCGCCGGGAGCGGTGCCAACTCGACCCGCGAGGCGATCGAGTTGACCGCCGCCGCCAAAGCCGTGGGCGCCGACGGCACCTTGCAGGTTACGCCCTACTACAACAAACCGACACAGGACGGACTTTTCCGGCACTTCAAGGCGGTGGTCGATGCGGTCGGCCTGCCCATGGTCGTGTACAACGTGCCGGGACGCACGGGCTGCGATCTTCTGCCCGAAACCGTGGCCCGGCTGTGCGAGCTGCCGCTCATGGTTGGGGTGAAGGAAGCGACCGGCAACCTACAGCGGGCAGCGCAGATCATCGCCCGCGTGGGCGATCGGTTGGCCGTACTCTCGGGCGACGACGCAACCGCATTTCCCGTCTACGCCATCGGCGGGCAAGGCTGTATTTCCGTGGTTTCCAACGTCGCGCCGGCCGACATGGCAGCCATGTGGGATGCCGCCGCTGCCGGCAACTGGGCCAAGGCGCGCGAGCTGCACTACAAGGTGTTCCCGCTTTCCGAGGGCCTTTTCATCGAGGCCAACCCGATTCCAGTCAAGGCCGCACTCGCGATGATGGGCAAGATCTCCGACGAGATCCGGCCACCACTCTATCCGCTCGCCGGCGCCAACCGCGAGAAGGTGCGAAAAATCCTGGCTGACTTGAAACTGGTCTAGGCTGCGTCATGGCTGTGCGAATCGCCGTTCTCGGAGCCGGGGGGAAAATGGGCCGCGCCATCGTGCGCGCGGTTGCCAATGCAGAAGGCGCCGTGCTCGCGGCCGCCGTCGAGCGTCCGGACTATCCGCACCTTGGCGCCGACATCTCGCAACTGGCGGGTCTGCCGGCGTCGGGCGTGCGCGTGACCGACCAACGCCCGGCCAAGAGCGCCGCCGACGTGTGGATCGATTTTTCCGCTCCCGCCGCGACGGTGAACGATGTCGAAGCCGCCGCTGTCGCCGGGGCCGCGATCGTGGTCGGCACCACCGGGCTTTCGCCTGCCGACAAGGAAAAGATCGCGGCGGCCGCCAAAATCGTTCCGGTCGTACTCACGCCCAATATGTCGGTGGGCGTGAACGTGATGCTGAAGCTCGTGGCCGAGGCGGCGCGCACGCTGGGCGCGGCCTACGACATCGAGGTTCTCGAGACCCACCATCGGGACAAACGGGATGCGCCCTCGGGCACGGCCCTGCGCTTGGCCGAGGCGGTTGCGGAGGCGAGCGGGCGAGACTTGGCGAGCACGGTACGTTACGAGCGACACGGCGACATCGGCCCGCGCACGGCCGCGGAGATCGGCATGCAGACCTTGCGCGGCGGCGACGTGGTCGGCGATCACACGGTGTTTTTTCTCGGCCAGGGCGACCGCATCGAAATCACCCATCGCGCTTCCTCGCGCGACACCTTCGCGCACGGCGCGGTTCGCGCGGCGCTTTGGTTGGCGGGTAAGCCGTCCGGCCTTTTCGACATGCGGGACGTCCTGGGCCTAAAGTAGTCGACAACGACAATGGTCCGCACCGGCCCATCCGACGCTGAATCCGTCGGCGACATCGAAAATCCGCGCGCCGCGATGCTGGACACCTATCCGGCCGAAGAAGTCGTCAGACTGCTCGTCGATGAAGAAGCGGCGGCCATCAAGGCCGCGCGCGCATGTTCCGCCGAGATCGCGCAGGCCTCGCGCCTGCTCGCCGAACGGCTGGCCGCGAATGGTCGTCTGGTCTACGTTGGCGTGGGCACCGCGGGCCGGCTGGCCGCGCTCGAAGCCGCCGAGTGCGTGCCCCTGTTCGGCCTCCCGCCGTCGCTGATTGTGTCGGTGTTGGCTGGCGGTCCGCACGCCATGGCGCGCACCGTGGAGATCGCGCAGGACAATCGGCGCGAGGCCGAGCAGCGCATGCGCCAGATAGCCGTGGGTCCGGGCGACGTCGTGTGTGCGGTCGCCGAGGGCGAGATCTCGATTTTTCTTCGCGCGGCCATCGAGTACGCGCGCTTCCGGCACGCGAGCGTCGTGCTGGTTTCGTGCACGCCGCCGCCCGCCGCCGAGGATGGTGGCGCGCTCGCCGATATCTTGATCCAACTATCGCCCGGCACCGAAATCATCGCCGGCGCCACTCGATTGAAAGCCGCGACCGCCATAAAATTGACGCTTTCGGCTCTCTCGACCGCCGCATTCGTTCAGTTGGGTAAAACCTACGGCGGCCTGATGGTGGACATACGCCCGACCACCCCACGCACCTGGAAGCGCGCGATTCGCATGGTAATGCGGCTGTGCGGCCTCGACGAGATCGAGGCCGAGAAGCTCATCAAGAAAGCCGGCGGCAGGGCCAAGGTCGCGCTGGTGATTCACCACGCCAGGGTTAACGCGGCCCGCGCAAAAGAGCTTCTTGTGCAGCACCGCGGCTCGCTGCGAGCAATCGTGGGCGATATCGATCTCTCGGGGTAGACTTGACCGCGGACAAGATGCCGCTCTATCTTGCCAGGTATCTGGCGCATCACCCCAAAGCAAGAAGCGCGGCGTGCGCTGCTTGCGCGACAGCGTTTACTGAAGGAGAACAAGGAACCGATGAAGAAGTCCGATCTCGTGGATCTCGTGGCCCAGAAGCTCAACTTCCCCAAGCCGCAGGTCGAGCAAACTATTGAATCGCTGCTAGACGCCG